>Ga0316583_10000694_pt1 | contig 10382 bp, 8 predicted proteins | sample J_170502JBrBrA_D_FD_204513 | JGI IMG/M metagenome (GOLD analysis project Ga0316583, IMG submission 204513) | Rhizosphere microbial communities from salt marsh grasses in Alabama, United States - J_170502JBrBrA | ecosystem: Host-associated > Plants > Roots > Rhizosphere | place: USA: Alabama... | reverse complement strand
GCCATTGCCGGCGCATGCAGGTGAGCTCCGTCAACAAGTACCGCCACGGAGACATATTCGGAGACATGCCAGAATCAACACCCGCCGACGCACTGCCCGAGATCCAGGAACAGGATATCCGCAGGCTGCTGACGGAGAGCCTCTACAAGCAGTTGCCCGTGGCACTGCTGGCTTCCGGCGGCGTGGCGGCGATGACACTGCTGGTGATCCGGAATGACGTCCCGCTGATGCATCTGGTTGCATGGGCGCTATCCCTGCTGGCGGTCAGCCTGTCGCGCTATTACGTCTACAGGATGTTCCTGCGCTCCGGCGGCGAAGCCACCGGGGTCGTCTGGTATCGACGCTATTTCGCCGGCATCCTGATGGCCGGACTGGTCTGGGGGGCATTCGTCTGGATCCTGCCCAAGGGCATGCCGATCGAGCACTGGATCTTCATCATCTTCATCCTGGGCGGCATGATGGCCGGCGGCAGTGCCACCAGCGGCGCCATACTCGCCAGTTACCTGGCGTTCGTGCTGCCGATCTGCACCTCGACCATCGCCTGGTACTTCACGGTCGATGTCCCGTTCCCGACCTCGATGTCGTTTCTGACCATCCTGTACACCATCATCCTGGTCGTCAGCGTTTCGCACGCCGGCAGGACCCTGCGCGAAACCTTCCGCCTGCGCTTCACCAACGTCGAACTGATCGCCAAACTGACCCAGGAACAGGACAACTCGGCCCGTCTCGTCGACGAGCTGCAGCACGAGGTGGCCCGGCGTGCCAATCGCGAGGAGCAGCTCAACAGTTACAACCGGCTGCTGGAAATGCTGGCGCACGGCGAGGCCCTGCCCGTCATTCTTGGCAACCTGAATGCCATCGTGGAAAAGCAGCTGAAGGGAGGCATGAGCTCGATCCTGATGCTGGATGAGGAGGGCAAGCGACTGTCCACGGTATCCGCACCTAGCCTGCCCGATGCCTACAACGAAGCCCTGCAGAACCAGGAAATCGGTTCGGAGGTCGGCAGTTGCGGCGCGGCCGCCTATCGCAATGCGACGGTGATCGCCGAGGATATCGCGACCAATCCTCGCTGGGATCATTACCGGGAGCTGGCACTCAAGCACAATCTGCGCTCGTGCTGGTCAACACCGGTCCGCAACGCGTTCGGCCACGTACTGGGTACCCTGGCGGTCTATCACGACACGCCGTACACGCCCAGCAAGACGGACCTGGAGATCACCATGGCCGCGGCGAACATCGCCGGTATCGCCATCGAGTCCAAACAGACGGAGCTCCGGCTGCAGAGCATGGCCCACAACGACCAGCTGACGCAATTGCCGAACCGTGCCTACCTGTACGACCGGCTTTCCTTCATCGTTGCCCAGGCCAAACGCCGGGAAACGCAATTCGCCTTGCTGTTCATCGACCTGGACGAATTCAAGGACATCAACGATTCGCTCGGTCACGAGGCGGGCGACCGCATGCTGCAGTCCGTCGCCCAGGGGCTAAGACTGGCGGTCAGGGACAGCGACATCGTCTCCCGCTTCGGCGGTGACGAATTCGTCATCCTGTTGATGAACGTCCAGAAAACCGGCGACATCAATGCGGTGGTCGAGAAGATCATCGCCAGCGTCCAGCAGCCCTACCCGGCCGGCCAGAAGCTCTGGCGCATCGGCTGCAGCATCGGCATCAGCCTGTTCCCCGGCGACGGCCAGGATGCGGACACCCTGATCCAGAAGGCGGATCAGGCCATGTACCGTGCCAAGGAAAAAGGCAACCACTACACCTATTATTCCAATCTATAAGGCATGCGCGGGCATGCCTTGATTCAATGCGGTGTGGGCCCCTGTACCACCTGTACCTGGTCATTCGGCCGGATGTACTTGGCGTAGGCGGCCTCGACCTGGGGCGCGGTCAGCTTCACGTAGCGGTGCGCCGCGATCATCGGCTCGTCCAGCGGCAGATCGTGCGTGGCCCGGTACAGCAGTCCCTTGGCGATCCGGCTCTCACTGGCTTCACCAAGCGGGATACGCCGCAGCAGCAGCGCCTTGGCCCGCCGCAACTCATCGGCACTGACCGGGGATGTGCGCATCGTCTGCAGCTCGCGCGCGATGATCGCCTGTACCTTGGAGACGTTGGGAGGATCGCAGGCGTATTCCACCATGAACAGCCCCCGGCTCTGGCTGACCTGGAAGCCCGTGAACACGTAATAGACCAGGCCGGAGTTGACGCGCAGCTTCCGGTACAGCCGGGTGGCGAACGAGTCGCCGCCGAATACATGGTTGCCCAGCACCAGCGTGTCATAGTCAGGATCGGAGAGGCGTACGTCCACGGTCTGTGCCGTCGTCACCTTGTCCTGCACGCGGCTCGAATCGGGCACGTTGGTATTGGAAGGCTTGTTCGGCCCCACCGGCGGTAGCAGCGTCTCGGGCTTCGGCCCCTCCGCCTTCCAGTCCCCGAAATACTTGGCGATGAGCTGGCGAGCCTGATCGGGCTGCACATCACCGATGACGACGATGGTCGTCAGATCCGGGCGGAACACCTTGTGGTAATACGCCTTGACGTCGCCCAGATCCAGCGCCGACACCGATTCCGGCGTGGCCTGGCGCAGCGTCGGGTCCCCCTTGGGATAAACCCCGGCCAGCATGCTGCGCGTCGCCAGGTAGCTTGGGCTGTGCAGCCGCCCCGCCACTTCGGCGGCGACCTGGCGCTTGATGATCTCGAAGGCCCGCTTCGGCAACGCCGGACTCAGTTCGTTGGCAGCCAGCAACTGCACGCCGCGCTCCAGGTGCGCTACCGGCACCTGGATACCGAAATCGGTGCCGGCCGATTCGTCGGCACTGATATCGTCCAGGGCCTTCTGGAAGGCCAGGCGCCCCATGCTGGTGGTGCCGAAGGAGAACAGCTGGCCGAGCACCTCGTCCACACCCTCCTTGCCCTTGGGCACTTCCATCACCGGACGGTTGCGGATCTGGCCGTAGATGCCGACCGTCTTGCTGATGGCTTCCGGCTGTACGATCAGCTTCAGGCCATTCGGCAGTGTGTACACTGTCGGCTTGGTCGTCGTGGCCGGCATCTCCAGGCGGTTGACCGCCTTCTCGGCCCATGCCGGCAGTTTCACGCCATGCTTCGGCGGCTTGCCGAAGGATTCCTTGCCGCCGAATCCCCTCGATGATACGGGCTTGCCGGAGGCGTTGGGGATCAGGATCGCCGTGATCGCATGCTCCTGATCCAGGTACTGGCGAGCCACCCGCGCCACATCCTTGACCGTGACGGCGCGGATGGCATCGATATCGTCCTCGGGCGAGTGGCGCCCCTCCACCACGGCCTGCGACCACAGATCAGCGAGGCCCTGAACGGAATTTTTGCTGAACTCGAGGCTGGCGATCTCGCGCCGCTTGGCTGCCTCGACGAGATCCGCCGGCACATCGTGCCGGATCTCGCTCAGTACCTTGCGTACGGATGTCAGCAGCGCCTTGGCGTCCCCACCCTTGGGGAAGCCGGCGACGGCATAGCCGAGGCCGGATTGGGGCAAGGTTTGAAGAGAGAAATCGGTGAACAGCGCCTTGCCATCCGGCACCAGGCCGTACAGGCGTCCGCGCTGACTGGCCAGCACATCGGCCAGGATCTCGGAGGCGGCATAATCGCGACGGTTGTTCCAGCCGGGCATGCGGAAGGCCATGACGGCGAAGCCGTATGGCCGGTCAGTGGTCAAATGCAGGCTCTCGGCCTTAACCGGCTGCAGATGGATGGAAGGCCTGGCCGGAAGCTTCTTGGCCGGAATGGCGCTAAAGCGCTGTTTGACCAGGGCGATGGTGCGTGCCGGATCGACGTCGCCGACGACGATGAGCACGGCGTTGTTCGGCGCATACCAGGTGTCGTGGAAATGCTTCAGCATCCTCCATGTCGTCTTGTCGAAGGACGGCCGGGTGCCCAGGGCATCATGGGCATACGGCGTACCCCTGAACATCGCCTTCAGCAGCTTGCTGTACATCACGTATTCCGGATTGGACATGTCCATCGCCACTTCCTGCTCGATGGCGCCACGTTCATCCTTCCACCCCTTCGTGCCGCCGGTGATGGCTCGCATGCGGCTGGCCTCGATGCGCAGCACCACGTCCAGGTCATCGGCCGGCACGGTATAGAAATATTGCGTGACCATCTGCTGGGTATCGGCATTGGAGGCACCACCCAGGCTGGCACCGATCACCGCCAGCTGGTGTTCGGTAATGCCGGGACTGCCGCGGAACATCATGTGCTCCAGTGCATGCGCCGTGCCGGGAAAACCCTTCGGCGCCTCGTTGGAACCGACGCGGTAGTTCAACATCGTCGTGACGACAGGGGCCAGCGGGTTCCTGACCACGATGACCTCAAGACCGTTCGCCAGCGTCTCTCGAACCACGGAGAGGGCGGAGCCGGCAGCGGGCGGCGTGGCCTGTGCCAGCGACGGGACGATCGCCAGCATCGTGATCATCAGGATGGATCGAATACGCGTTGCATTCATGGGTGGGCCTCCGTGGCGCTGCCGTCCGTTCGGAACGGGCGGACCATGGTAGGGTCTCGCCACGGGCGGACAAGGGTAGAAAATGCGACGGCCCCGGAGAACCGGAGCCGCCACAGACCATCGATGATGGCCATTGCGCTGATAACGATTACAGCTTGGCGCTTTCCTCGGCCAGATACGAGGCCACGCCCTTGGCATCCGGCACCATGGCCTTCTCACCCTTGTGCCATCCGGCCGGGCAGACCTCGCCGTGCTTCTCGGTGTACTGCAGCGCGTCGACCATGCGCAGCATCTCGTCGATGTTGCGGCCCAGCGGCAGGTCGTTGACCACCTGGTGGCGCACGACGCCCTGCTGGTCGATCAGGAAGGAGCCGCGGAAGGCCACGCCGCCCTCGGACTCGACATCGTAGGCGCTGCAGACCTCGTGCTTGACGTCGGCCACCAGCGGATAGCCGACCGGGCCGATGCCGCCCGCATCCACCGGGGTGTTGCGCCAGGCCACGTGCGTGAACTGCGAGTCGATCGAGCAGCCGATGACCTGCACGCCGCGCGACTCGAATTCCTTGATGCGGTGATCGAAGGCGATCAGCTCCGTGGGGCACACGAAGGTGAAATCCAGGGGATGGAAGAACAGCACGACGTACTTGCCCTTGTAATCGGACAGTTTGAAATCCTCTTTGATGCTGCCGTCCGCCATGACCGCGGCCGCGGTGAAATCGGGGGCGGCCTTGCCTACCAGTACACTCATGATGAATCCTCTCCTTTACGTTGCATGATATCCCCGGTTGCGCGGGGCGTTGCCCGCAAGGCAGGGGGTGGAGCCTTATTCCTTGTCGTCCTTGTCGCGCCGCGGCACGGTCAGCGGGTCGGCGGTGATCGGGCGGTAGATCTCCACCCGGTCCCCCGGCTTCAGTGCGGTATCGAGCTTGGCGAAGCGCCCAAAGACGCCGACCTTGTGCGTCTCCAGGTCGAGAAAGGGCATCTGCTCCAGCACGCCGGACAGCTCGATGGCCTGCTGCAGCGTGCAGGCATCCGGCACCTCCAGCTGTTGCCAGAACTGGTGCTCGGGATCGACATAGGCCACGCGCACCATCATGCCGTCTGCTCCGCTCCTGCCGACTCCGGCGCCGCGGATGCGGCGGCAATCTTCCTTTGTGCGGCACGCCTGGCCTGGCGCTGATCGGCCAGCCGTTTCAGCGCGAGCAGGAAGCCGAGCGCCAGGAAGCCGCCGGGCGGCAGGATCATGATCAGGAAACCGCGGTAATCGGGGATCACCGTCAGCTCGATGCCCTTGAATGCAGGCCCGAGCAACTGCGAGGCCTGGGCGAACAGCGTGCCGCTGCCGACAATCTCGCGCACGCCGCCGATGACGACCAGGGCGGTGGTGAAGCCGAGGCCCATGGTGATGCCGTCGAACAGTGCCGCCAGCGGCCGGTTCTTCGATGCAAAGGCCTCGGCGCGGCCGAGGATGGCGCAGTTGACGACGATCAGGGCGATGAACAGCCCCAGCACCTGGTAGAGCTGGTGCAGCCAGGCGTTCAGGCTCATGTCCATCAGCGTCACCAGCGAGGCGATCAGCAGCACGAAGGCCGGGATGCGCACCTCGTTGCTGATGACGTTGCGCAGCAGCGAGATCAGCAGGTTGGACATGGCCAGCACGCAGGTGGTGGCCAGCCCCATGCCCAGGCCGTTGGTGGCGGTGCTGGTCACGGCCATCGTGGGGCACAGCGCCAGCATCTGGGCGAACACCACATTGTTGTCCCAGAAGCCGTCACGCATGATCTTGCGGTAGTCGTTCATGGCTGCCTCCTATGCTGGCCTGCCGAAGCATGTGCTTGCCGCTGTTGAAGCGTTTCGTTCTTTCTTGCGTGCCCAAGAAAGAACCAAAGAAGGGCACCCCGGGACCCGCCTGCCCTCCGGGTTCCCTCGCCTGCGTATCCGAAACCGGTCGCGACTTCGCTGCTCTTTTCCGGTCTCGGATACTTGTCTCGGCAGCCTGCTAACGGGGAGTCGGGAACCAGGCCGCGCATCACTCATTTCCCTGCAACATGTCGGCGGAAGCCGGCGTCATGCCGTGGATCAACAGCGGCCGGTGCGCCTTGAAGAACTGCAGGGCCGCATACACGCCCTTGACGACGCCGCGCGGCGTGATGGTGGCGCCGGAGAACTGGTCGAAATCGCCGCCGTCCTTCTTCACATGCCAGCCCTTGGCGCCCGGGTCGTCCAGGGACTTGCCGTCAAAGGCGAAGATCCAGTGCGTTTTCTTGGCCTCGATCTTGTCGCCCAGGCCCGGGGTTTCGGAAAGCGACAGCACGCGCACGCCGAGGATGCGGCCGTCTCTGTCCACGCCCATGATCAGGCGGATCGGCGTCGGCGAATAACCGTGGGCATCAAATTCGTAGGCGACGGCGGTCACCTGCTGGCCTTGTCTTGCCCGGTACACCTTGACCGGACCGTTATCCCCGTCCGGCACGACGATGGCGTCATGCACCATGTCGTTGTCGTGGATGGCGGCCGGGACGACCTGGCCGATGGAATTGTTCAGATCCTCGCTCTGGCGCTTGGCGATCTCCACCGCGGTCAGGCGGTTGGCGTACGCCAGGATGCCGCCGGCCAGCAGCGCCAGCACGCCGAGCTGGATGCTGTGGTAGGCCAGGTGCTGACGGAATCGCTGCCAGATACCCAACATCAGGGGCCTTCCTTGCCGGCCACGGGCAGTGGCTCGCCGCCCAGGGTGCGCCCGAAGATGCGCGGGCGGATGTAATGGTCGATCAGCGGGGTGGCGGCATTCATCAGCAGTACGGCGAAGGCCACGCCCTCCGGATAACCGCCCCATTGGCGGATGATGAACACCAGCACGCCGCAGCCGGCACCGAACACGAGCTTGCCGTTGTTGGACACGGGCGAGGTGACGGGGTCGGTGGCGATGAAGAAGGCGCCGAGCATCAGGCCGCCGTTCAGCAGATGGAACAGCGGCGGCGAGAAATGCAGCGGATTGGCGAGGTGGGTGGCCCAGGCCAGCAGGCCCACGGTGGCCAGCATGGCCGCCGGGATGTGCCAGGAGATGATGCGCAGGTAGATCAGGAACAGGCCGCCGGCGATGAACAGCAGGGCCGAGGTTTCGCCCAGGCTGCCGGCGGTGGTGCCCATGAACGAGGCCAGGGGGTGGAAGCTGCCGGCGATGATGGCGGGCAGGGGCGCATGGCCGTCGATGCCCAGTGTCGTCTTGACATGACCCAGCAGCGAGGCGCTGCTGACGGCATCGAGATGAAGCTGGCCGAAGGTGATGGCGAGCCCCTCGCTGAATCCGGGCGCGTGGGCCGAGAACATCGGCTGCGGCGCGATCCAGGCCGTCATCTCCACCGGGAAGGAGATCAACAGCACGGTGCGGGCCAGCATGGCCGGGTTGAACACGTTCTGTCCCAGGCCGCCGAACAGATGCTTGCCGATGGCGATGGCGAACATCGCGCCGACGACACCGATCCACCACGGTGCCCACGGCGGCAGGCTGAGTGCCAGCAGCCAAGCGGTCAGTACCGCCGAACCGTCCATCAGTGCCACGCGCACGGGCTTGCCGGCGACGATCAGGCTGGCCGCCTCGGCCGCGAGCGCGGTGGCGATGGTCAGCACGAACAGGTTCAGCGCCGGCCAGCCGAACTGCGCGATGCCGAGCAGCGTGCCCGGCACCAGCGCCAGCATCACCATGGCCATGATGAAGCCGACGCTGCGCGGCCCGGAGGTATGCGGGGCGGTGGTCGCCGGCATCAGGCGGCCGCCTTCTCGGCCTTCTGTTTCTCCATCGCCGCCTGGCGCTTGGCGGCCGCCTCGGCCTTCTCCCGCTCGATGGCGGCCATGCGCACGCGATGCTCCTCGATCAGGCGCTTGATCTCCTCGTCCTTGCGCTTGGCCTCGCGCTTGGCGACCACCTCGCCCTTGCCGTAGTTGAAGTAGTGCACGAGCGGGATGTTTGAGGGACAGGCGTAGGAGCAGGCGGCGCAGGAGATGCAGTCGGAGAGGCCGATGCCCAGGGCCTCGTCGAGCTTGTCGCTCTTGAGCAGGCTGGCCATGGTCACGGGCAGCAGGCCCATCGGGCAGGCGTCCACGCAGGCCGCGCAACGGATGCACGGGCGTTCCGCCTCCGCCCGCACCTCGCCGGCGGTCAGGGCCAGGATGCCGCTGGTGCCCTTGACCACCGGCGCATCGGGATGGCCCAGCGCGTGGCCCATCATCGGGCCGCCCATGACCACGCGCGCCGGTTCGCAGACAAGGCCACAGTGGGCCAGTACGTCGGACACGCGCATGCCGATCGGCACCTCGTAGTTGCCGGGGCGGGCCACGGCGCCGCCGGCGACGGTGACGATGCGGCTGACGAGCGGCATGCCCGTGCGCAGGGCCTGTTGCACGGCATAGGCGGTGCCGACGTTCTGCACCAGCACGCCGACATCGGCGAGCAGCTTGCCCGCAGGCACCTCGCGGCCGGTCAGGTAGCGCACCAGCTGCTTCTCGGCGCCCATCGGGTATTGCGTCGGCACCGGCACCACGTCGACATGCCGCCAGCCGGCGGTGGCCTCGCGCATGGCGGCGATGGCCTCCGGCTTGTTGTTCTCGATGGCGATGATGACGTCGGGGGCGCCGACGATGTTCAGCGCCTGCGCCATGATGCGTGCGCCGTCGGCGATGCCGGCGGCCCGCTCCTGCATCAGCCGGTCGTCGCAGGTCAGGTACGGTTCGCATTCGCAGCCGTTGATGATCAGCATGTCCACGGCCTTGGCCTGGCCGAGGTTCATCTTTACGGCCGCCGGGAAGGTGGCGCCGCCCAGGCCGACGATGCCGGCCGCCTGCACGCGGGCGGCGATATCCTCCGGGGCCAGCAGGTGCGGGTGCTTGGCCACCGGCATCTCGTCCGCATCGTCGCGGCCGTCGTTTTCGATCACCAGCACCGGCATCGGCAGCCCCGAGGGGTGCGGCGCCGGGTATTCGACGATGTCGGCGATATGGCCGGAGCAGGGTGCATGCACATGCGCCGACACCGAGCCCTGGCCGCGCGCCAGGACCTGACCCTTTTTCACCAGCTGCAGCGGCACGACATCGGGTTTCGCCTCGGCGCCGATATGCTGCTTCAGCGGCAGGTACAGGCGCGCCGGGGCCGGGATGGTGCGGATCGGCATGGCGGCCGTGTCCTTGCACTCGGGCGGATGCACGCCGCCGCGGGTGCGCAGCCACGTCTGCACCGCCAGCTTCAGCGATAGCCCGCTCATGCGGCGCTTGCCAGCACCGGGCGCTGCCAGCGCCAGTTCTCCAGGGTCACCGCCTCGGGCACGAGCTGCAGGCACTCGGTCGGGCAGACGTCCACGCACAGCCTGCAGCCGTTGCAGGCGCGGTTGATCACGGCATGGATCTGCTTGGGCGCGCCGACGATGGCATCGGTCGGGCAGACCTTGGCGCAGCGCGTGCAGCCGATGCAGGTCGCCTCGTTGACGAAGGCCAGCATCGGCACGACGTCGACCATGCCGGTCGGGGGATCGATGCCGAGCCGGGCCGACAGGCTTTCGACCACGCCCTTGCCGCCCGGCGGGCACAGCGTCACCGGTGCCTCATGGCTGGCCAGGGCGGCGGCGGCCTGGGCACAGCCCGGGAATCCGCACTGGCCGCAATTGGAGCCGGGCAGCATTTCCGTCAGCTCCTCGACGATCGGTTCCGCCTCGACCTTCAGGTAATACGCCGAGACGCCGAGAAACAGGCCCAGGATCAGGCCCATGGCGGCCATGGTCAGGATGGTTGCAATCATGATCTGCCTCCTTGCGTTGTCCGCTTGTTCATGGGTGGGTGGGGATGCCCGAAAAGCCCATGAAGGCCATCGACAGCAGGCCTGCGACGATGAAGCCGATCGGGGCACCGG
>Ga0316583_10000693_pt1 | contig 10385 bp, 6 predicted proteins | sample J_170502JBrBrA_D_FD_204513 | JGI IMG/M metagenome (GOLD analysis project Ga0316583, IMG submission 204513) | Rhizosphere microbial communities from salt marsh grasses in Alabama, United States - J_170502JBrBrA | ecosystem: Host-associated > Plants > Roots > Rhizosphere | place: USA: Alabama... | reverse complement strand
ATGGATGAGTAAGTACCCACAATGATGCCGACCATTAAGGCAAAAGCGAAATCGTGAATGATGCCGCCGCCCAGAACAAAAAGCGTCACCACGACGATCAGGGTTGTCAATGAGGTCAGCACCGTTCTGCTCAGCGTTTCATTAATGCTTCGATTGATGATAAAGGCCAGCGGTTTTTTATGGTGTTTTCTCAGGTTTTCCCGGATGCGGTCAAAAACGATGATGGTATCGTTGAGCGAATATCCAATAATCGTCAGCAGCGCAGCGATAATCGGCAACGTAAATTCTTTGCCAAATATGGAAAAAATGCCGACGGTAATAGTGACATCATGTATCAGCGCAACGATAGCCCCCATGGCATATTTTAACTCCAGAAACCAGAAAATGACCAGACTGACGGTCAGGGCCGCCCCGATCAGAAAGGGGATGCTGACATTAAACAGGTTGAAGATGTAAACCGCGCCGATAATGGCAGCCGCCACTACGCCGCTCAATATCCATTTCAACTCAAAGCGGCCGGATATGTATATCGTAATAAAAAGCAGCGCATAAAACATGGCGAACAATGCCTTCTTGCGCAAATCCTCTCCCACCTGGGGGCCGACCATTTCCACCCGACGGATTTCCACACCACCTGCATTGATTGATTCCAGGGCCTTTTTAACTTTGTCCGTAAACCCCTCGTCGCTTCCATGGGAGATGTCTGTGCGGACCAGGAATTCATGATTGGATTGCTGGCCAAATTGCTGCACAGATGATTGGGTTATGCCGATGGTTTCCAACCCGGATTTAATATCATCAATGCGCACCGGAGATGTAAATTTTATCTGGATGAGCGTCCCGCCGGCGAAGTCAATGCCGAGACGGGGGCCCTTGTGGATAATAAGCGACAGAAAGCTGATGGCGATACAGGCGATGGACAGGGAAAAGGCAATTTTTTTTATGCCAACAAAGTTGATATTCGTATCAGGTTTTATAAACCGCATGAAAAATCCTCATATGCTGAGTGTTTTAACCTTGCGACTCCCCAGGATGTAATCAAATACAAGGCGGGAGAGCACCAGGGCCGTGAACAGGCTTGCAATTACGCCCAAGCTCAGGGTGACTGCAAATCCTTTAACCGGACCCGTTCCGAATTGAAAAAGCACAACGGCGGCGATCAGGGTGGTAACGTTGGCGTCGAGAATCGTCAGGGAGGCTCGATTAAAGCCGGCATCTACTGCAGCGCGCGCGGTTCGTCCGAGCACCAGTTCTTCCCGGATTCGTTCAAAAATAATCACATTGGCATCTACTGCCATACCGATGGTTAAGATGATACCGGCAATTCCCGGCAGTGTTAAAGTGGCTTTGGCAGCCGCCAGACCGCCGGCAATCAGGATGATGTTCAGTATCAGGGCGACATCGGCAATGACCCCGGCGCCTTTGTAGTAAACGACCATAAACAGAACGACCAGAATACCCCCGATCAGCATGGAAATCAGTCCCTTACGGATGGAGTCGGCCCCCAGGGAAGGGCCGACGGTTCGTTCTTCCAGTATGTTGACCGGAGCCGGTAGGGCGCCCGCCCGCAGGACAATGGCCAGATCTTTAGCCTCGTTCAGCGTGAAGTCTCCGGTAATGCGGGCCTTGCCACCGGCAATCTTTTCCTGGATGACCGGCGCCGATGCAACGGTATCGTCCAGAACAATCGCCAGACGCTTGTTTACGTTATCGCCGGTGATGCGTTCAAAATCTCGCGCCCCCTTTTTATCAAAGGTAATGGATACAAAAGGAATATTGAACTGGTCAAAGTCAACACGTGCATTGGTCAGATTGGCACCGGTCAAAAGGGTTCTTTTTTTCAGAAGAAAAGGCAATTTGGTAACTTTGCCGGTGTTTTTATCCTCCTTTACCTGATAGAGAACTTCCCTGCCGGCCGGCACATTGCCGTTCACTGCCGCATTGACATCACCGGTGTCATCTACCAGTTTAAACTCTAAAAGCGCAGTTCGTCCGATCAAATCCTTGGCCCGTTCCACGTCCTTGATACCCGGCAGCTGAATAAGGATCCGCGCTTCTCCCTGGCGGCGGATATCGGGCTCCGACACGCCAAACTGGTCGATGCGATTGCGGATTGTTTCCAGCGCCTGATCGACCGCCAGTTTTTTCGTATTTTCGACTTCCGATTCAGGTAGCGTAAGAATAATTGTTGAGGCGCCGCCTTCCGTCTGCGAGGAGCGCTTCAGAAAATCAAAATCTGATTTCAAAAGCGCATTAAATTTTTCGAGGGTTTGCGGGTCTTGAACCGTTGCCGATATTTTATTTCCTTTAATGCGGGTCAGGGAAACATTGCGAAGCCGCTCTTTTCTGAGCTGGTCTCGGATTTCCTGCATTAGGCGCTCAACCTGGCCCTCCACGGCTTTGGCAGTGTCGACTTCCAGTACCAGGTGCATTCCGCCTTGCAGGTCAAGACCCAGGTTTATCTGTTTGTGCGGCCATAAACCCGGTTTAAATGTCGGGAGCACATATACAACGGCAGCGACAATAACCGCAAAGACCAAAATCAGTTTCCATGAAAAATTTTTCAATGGTGTCTTCCTTTTTTGAGCGGTATTTTATTCAGGGGCCGGCGGTGCAAAAACATTTCTTTTCGGGGCCAAACCAGATTTGCACACGGCACCGCAAATTAATCTCCAAATAGACAAATGGTTGAACGTTTAAACAGCCATTTCAACAAACCGTTTAACATTCAACCATTTTACAAACCCTAAATCCAATTCGCATAAAATCGACTGCATATTTGCAGGCTATTTTTTTTCCGGTTGCGGTTGTGAACCCGGCTGAGACATAGCCGAAACATTGGAGCGGGCCACTTTTACCCGCACTTTGTCTGCTATTTCTACGGTCAAAGTCGTCTCGTCTATTCCGGTTATGCGACCGTGCAAGCCGCCGCTGGTGATGATTCGGTCTCCCTTTTTCAGGCTCGATATCATCGTGCGGTGTTCTTTTTGCCTTTTTTGCTGCGGCCGGATCAGCAGAAAATAAAAAATAACAAACATCAGAATGATCGGAATAAACCCGCTAAATCCTGCGGCACCTTCTCCGCCGGCTCCACCCATTGCATATGCAATATCAATCAAAATAATGCCTCCTTCATTTAAAATACGATAAATTCGGTTTTCATTCGCAAAGCGCCATCGCGAATCAAAATGTGGATAGATACTTCAATATATAAATGCTGTCAATATCGAACTTTTGACCCCTGAGAATTCTTTTGATCGCCATATGCAATCTTGCTGTCTCCCGGTATCATTGATTGGTCGCCTTCGATTTTGACACTGAGGTTGCGCCGTTCTTCCAGCTCGGCAATTTCTTTGCGTTTTTTGTTTAAAAGATAGTCGGCGACATTTAGCGGTACCACCACTTTTACAGCGGCAATTCCCGGTTTGAGGGTTTCTAAACTGAGTTTTCTAAGAAAGGCGACAGCGAGAGTTTCGGTGGATGCAACCAGTCCTTTACCCTGGCAGTAGAGACAGGGCTGATAACTGCCGAATTCGATCGAGGGTCGGATCCGTTGGCGAGACATTTCCAGCAATCCGAATCTTGAAATTTTGCCCACTTTTGTCTTGGCTTTGTCTTCGTTGGCAACGCTGCGCAGCCGGCGCTCAACTTCTGAGCGGTGCTTTGGCTCTTTCATATCAATGAAATCAATGACAATGAGGCCGCCCATGTCTCTTAGCCGGAGCTGACGGGCAGCTTCTTCCGCCGCCTCCAGGTTCGTGAGAAAAGCTGTTTTTTCGATCGATTTTTCATGAGTAGATTTGCCGGAATTGACATCGATGGACACCAGCGCTTCGGTTTGTTCGATGACAATGGAGCCCCCCGATTTTAAATTGACCCGGCTTTCAAATATGGTTGCAATCTGGTTTTCGATTCCAAATTGAGTGAAAATCGGCTTGTCGCCTTTATATAGTTTGACTATTTTATGGTGTTTGCGGGAAATGATTTTGATGAAATCCCTTACTTCCTGGAATACAGCAGGCTCATCAACTAGAATTTCACCGACCTCCGGCGTAAAGTAATCACGGATCGACCTTAGGACGAGGTGTCTTTCCCGATAAAGCAGTGCCGGCGCCGGCTCCTGCATTACACTTTTTTTGATGTTTTTCCAAAGACGCAGCAGATATCTTAAATCGCGGGACATGAGGGTTTTGGTACAGTTTACACCAACGGTCCGGACGATTAAGCCGAAACCTTCCGGCAACTTTAAGTTATCCATCAAATCCTTGAGGCGTTTGCGCTCATCTTCATCTTCGATCTTTCGAGAAATCCCGTGTTTATCACTGCCGGGCATCAAGACCAAATGTCGGCCTGCCAAAGAGATATAGGTTGTCAGCATGGCGCCCTTTTTCATAAACGGCTCCTTGGTGACCTGAACCATAACTTCCTGCCCGCGCTTGACCATCTTTTCGATTGTATGGGCGCCGCCTTGGCTTTCCTGAAAATAGTCGCTGTGGATTTCATGGCGCTGCAAAAAGCCGTGCCGTTCGGCACCGTAGTCTACAAAAACCGCTTGTAGGCTTGGCTCGATTCTTGAAATCGTTCCTTTATATATATTACCTTGGGTGATCTCCCGCGAAGCGCTTTCGATATAAAATTCTTCCAAATTCTTTGCTTTGACTTTGGCGACTCGGATTTCTTCCGGATCAATGGCGTTAATAAGGATTTTTATGCTCATAGAGTCCCAACCCCAATGGTTACTTTAAAACACATGTTGAACAAATTTGTTGATATGAACCTGATGACTAACCCATTATACTAAATGGCTGAATATGAAATTGTCAATAACAAGTCAAACGATTTCTCGGTTCTAAACCTGCGGCCGATATGTCAGCAAAACTTCTTGGCACTCTTGATAGCGTGCCAGCTGCACTCCCCGGTAGATTTGACTGGCAGTCTTGCTATTGTTATCATTTTGTGGCATGAAAAATATTGGGAAGCATTTTTCCCTGGGGTCCCACGACGGATCGCGGGGATGTTTTATTTAGAACCCATCTCAAAAGTCAAGCTTTCATAAACGATCAACCAAATAGGAAAAAGGCGGGTTTCGGTAATGGACGAGAAATACGATCCCAGACAAATTGAATCCAAATGGCAGGCTTACTGGGAGTCGAACGGGCTGTTCAAGGTCAAAGAAGATCCAGATAAAGAAAAATATTATCTTCTGGAGATGTTTCCGTATCCTTCCGGTAAGATTCATATGGGGCATGTCCGCAACTATACCATTGGCGATGTGGTGGCCAGGTACAAACGAATGCGCGGGTTTAATGTGTTGCACCCCATGGGCTGGGATGCCTTTGGCATGCCGGCAGAAAATGCCGCCATTGCCAACAAAACCCATCCGGCCAAATGGACCTATGCCAATATTGATGCCATGCGTGCGCAACTCAAGCAGCTCGGATTCTCCTATGATTGGGATAGAGAAATTGCGACCTGCCGGCCTGAATACTATCGCTGGGAACAATGGCTATTTTTGAAAATGTATAAAAACGGAAAGGCCTATCGCAAGGAATCATTTGTGAACTGGTGCGAATCCTGTCAGACGGTTCTGGCCAATGAACAGGTTGAATCCGGTTTATGCTGGCGCTGCAGTCAGCAGGTTCGCCAGAAAAAACTTTGGCAATGGTTTTTCCGCACAACAGAATATGCCGGCGATCTGCTGGCGCATTCCGATCAACTGCCCGGATGGCCGGAAAAAGTAACCACGATGCAAAAAAACTGGATCGGAAAAAGCGTCGGGGCTGAGATTCGTTTTCCGGTTGAAAACCAGGATGTTGTCATTCCAGTATTTACGACCCGCCACGATACGGTTTTCGGTGCAACCTTTATGTGCCTGGCGCCGGAACATCCGTTGACGCTTCAGCTTTCGCAAGGTACCCCTCAGGAAAAACAGGTGGCGGCGTTTGTTGATAAGATGTCGATGCTGGATCGATCGGATAAAGCCGTCGAAGAATATGAAAAGGAAGGTGTATTTCTCGGTGCCAACTGCATTAATCCCCTGAGCGGCAAACGCATCCCGATTTATACGGCCAACTTTGCCCTCATGGAATACGGAACCGGTGCTGTAATGGCTGTGCCGGCTCATGATCAGCGTGATTTCGATTTTGCTAAAAAATATGGCCTGGACATCATTGTCGTCGTAAAACCTAAAGATGAAAATCTGGCGTCTGAAAGTCTTGAGGAGGCCTATGTGGGGCCGGGTATCATGGTTAATTCCGGCGACTTCAACGGAATGGAAAATAAAAAAGCAATGGAGGCGGTTGCTGCGTTTCTGGAAAAAAATAACCTGGGACAAGCAGAGATTAGCTATCGTTTGCGGGATTGGGGTATTTCAAGGCAAAGGTACTGGGGAGCGCCAATTCCCATTATCCATTGCGATCATTGTGGAATTGTGCCGGTTCCGGAATCAGATCTTCCGGTCGTTCTGCCGGAAGATGTCGAAATGCTGGAAGGCGGCAGGTCACCGCTACCGCAGCTGGATTCGTTTGTAAAGGTTCAGTGTCCTGAATGCGGAGATCCGTCAGCACGCCGCGAGACCGACACCATGGATACATTTGTTGAATCATCCTGGTATTTTGATCGATATTGCAGCCCGCACTTTGATAAAGGCATGTTTGACCCAGGGGCGGTGGATTATTGGATGCCAGTTGATCAGTATATCGGTGGTGTGGAGCATGCCATTTTGCACCTGCTGTATTCACGCTATTATACCCGTGTCTTAAACGATCAGGGTTTGGTCAAGTTCAAAGAACCTTTTACGCGACTTTTAACCCAGGGGATGGTTTGCAAAGAAACCGCCTCGTGTCCTAAACACGGACATCTGCTGCCCGGTGAAGTAAAGGTTATAGAGGGAAATCGGTTTTGTGTTCATTGTGATGAGCCGGTGATGCTGGGGCGCGTAGAAAAAATGTCCAAATCGAAAAAGAATGTCATTGATCCCAATACGCTTCTTGAAAAATACGGCGCCGACACCACCCGTCTTTTTTGCCTGTTTGCCGCACCACCTGAACGGGACCTGGAGTGGAGTGAGCAGGGAGTTGAAGGCGGTTCTCGCTTCTTAAACAGAGTGTGGCGCCTGACAACCGCGTGGATGGATCGACTAAAGGATGCAGCCCCGTTCGACGGCAGCCCCTCCGCGCTGGACGGTGCCGAAAGAGATCTTTATAAAAAAACGCACCAAACCATAATGAAGGTGACCCGAGACATCGAGGATCGCTACCATTTTAATACGGCTATTAGTGCTATAATGGAGCTGTTTAACACGATGTCCGCCATCGAAGAAGCCGCGAACAAACCGCAACAGATTGCGGTGATGCGATTTGCCATGGAAACCCTGACATTACTGCTGTCGCCGATCGTACCGCATTTTGCCGAAGAGTTGTGGGAAGCGCTGGGAAATTCATCCAGTATTTTGTTGGCGCCGTGGCCGTCTTATCTGGCAGAGGCCCTCGAGAAGGATGAGTTGTTAATTGTGATTCAGGTCAACGGCAAGCTGAGAAGCAAGTTTTCAGTGGCGACCGATACCGATGAAGAGACCATCAAGCAGATTGCGCTTGCGGATGAACGCCTAAAGAAATTTCTCGATGGCCGGACTATAAAAAAGGTCATTTACGTCAAGGGCAAGCTGGTTAACATTGTTGTCTAGAGTTCAGAGGACAGAGGACAGAAGTCAGAGGTCAGAAGTCAGAATACAGATCTCAGAATACAGAATACAGAATACAGAAGCCGGATAGTGTGCTCCATTCTCCTGTTTTTATCATCTGTCATCTGTCTTCTGTTGTCTGACTTCCGTCCTTTGAAGACGGGCACTATGGAGATGAGTTTGAACAGAATTAAACTCAGCGCAGTAATATTGTTAATTGCCGCGTTGGGAGCTGCCTGCGGTTATCGCTTTGCGGAACAGGGGGGATTTCCGGGAGATACCGAGCGTCTTTTCGTAAAAGTTCTGGAAAACAGAACGCAGGAGACCGGCGTTGAAAGCATTGTCACCAACGCGCTTTTAGCCGAACTGACCTTGCGCAAAACCGATGAACTGGCGAGTGGTTTCGATGATGCGGATGTCGTCTTAAGCGGCGTTGTCAACCTGGTAACCATAGTGACGATCTCTGTCAGTAAACCGGATGTAGCCGATGAGCGGCGCGTTACCGTCACCGTTGATTTGAAATTGACGAAAAAAGACGGCCGTATTGTATGGGCTGCCAACGATCTTACGGATTTTGAAGCGTACCTTGTGGATACGAACACGCAACGGACGGACGCAAACCGGAGGAATGCCATCAGAGTGCTTTCGAAACGCATCGCCGAAAGGGCTGTCAACAGGTTCAGCGATGATTTCTAGAACCTATCTCAAAAATGTCTTTTGGCCCAATATCTTTGTTGGAGCCTCGCTTTAAATCCTCAACATACAACAGTATGCCTGCGGTTTAAAGCTCAGCCCCGCCGCGATCTTGAACCAAAATCCTATTTTTGAGATGGGTTCTAAATGCGGGTGAGAAAGGATCGACCATTAAAAAACGACAATCGTGTTCACCAGTCTGGAAAGGCGGGATACCTTGCGGGCGGCGGTTTTTTTATGAATCACGCCTTTTTTGAGCGCTTTGTCAACAATGGATTGAGCCGCTTTCAGTTTAGCCATGGCCTCTTCTTTTGATGCTTCACCGGATGCCTGGCGAACTTCTTTGGTCACGTGCTTTATTCTGGTTTTTACCGCTTTGTTGCGAACCCGACGATTCTCGTTTTGGCGGGCACGTTTTTCAGCTGATTTATGATTTGCCAACGTCTCGACTCCTTTTTCCAAATGATAATAAACCACATCTAATATATAAAGAAATTTAGGATGTCAAGAAGTTTTCTAGAAATTTAACCATGTCCGAAAAATCCCAGGTGATTAAAGCAGCCGGCGTCGTTGGGGCTGCGACGCTGTTAAGCCGCACTCTGGGCTATATTCGCGATGCGGTCATCGCCTGGTATTTTGGCGCCGGCCTGAATTCAGATGCATTTATTGCGGCTTTCAGAATACCCAATCTTCTTCGAAAGCTTTTAGGAGAAGGGTCCATCAGTAATGCTTTTGTACCCGTACTGACGGACTATTTAGCAAAGGACGGTAAGGATGAAGCCTTTAGGCTTGCAAGATCCGCCCTTTGGGTAATGTCCATTATACTGGTGGTTGTTTCCATTTGCGGCATCATCATAGCGCCCCTTATCGTAAAAATCATTGCTCCCGGATTCATTGACTCACCTGGAAAAATATCTCTCACCATTGTCCTTACGCGCATTATGTTCCCCTATATTTTCTTTATCGGGCTGGTGGCTTTATGCATGGGGATACTAAATGTATTCGGGCACTTCGCAACTCCCGCGCTGGCACCGGTTTTACTAAATCTGGCAATGATTTTATCTGTTTTTTTTCTGTGTCCGCACTTTTCGCAACCGATAATCGGGCTTGCCGCGGGGGTGATGATTGGCGGCGTCTTGCAGCTTGTCCTTCAACTGCCCGTTATGGTGAGAAAAGGATTTTTTTTCCGGCAAAAAACGAAAGTTTTGCATCCCGGCTTAAAAAAAATCGGTCAATTAATGCTGCCCGTAATTTTTGGTGGCGCTGTTCATCAGATTAACACACTGGTTGATCAGCTGTTAGGATCTTTACTAAAAGAGGGAAGCATAACCTATCTATATTTTGCGGACCGTCTGGTTCAATTTCCGTTAGGTATATTCGCCATTGCGGCCGCAACGGCTGTATTGCCGAGTCTATCGCGGCAGGCAGCCTCAAATGAGGTTGAAGCCTTAAAAGATACCTTTAGCTATTCCGTTCGGTTAACGTTGTTTCTAACCATCCCATCGATGGTCGGTTTAATTATTTTAAGAGAGCCGATCATTGCATTATTATTTCAGAGAGGCGAATTCAGTTTGCAGGCTACGCGGTTGACTGCTAGGGCGCTTTTATACTATGCTATAGGACTATGGGCTTTTTCGGCAGTCCGGATCGTGGCGGCAACTTTTTTCGCGCTCAAAGACACCCGAACGCCGATGATTATGGCGACGGTTTCCGTTCTGGCCAATATTATGCTGGGAATCGTTTTAATGGGTCCGTTGAGCCACGGTGGACTGGCGCTGGCGACATCGCTTGCCTCCATTTTGAACCTTGGACTGCTGGTATATGCCTTGCGCCGTAAGCTCGGCTCCCTGGGATGGAGACGCATTGCGCTATCTGCCTGCAAAACATTGGGCAATGCTGCAATTATGGGCGCGGTTGTGTGGACGGTTGCGCAAGTGCTTATTGAGACAGAAAGGGGCGGGTTCACCGGGCAGCTTGCGGCCATAGCCGTGTGTGTGATGATCGGCCTGGT
>Ga0316583_10000692_pt1 | contig 10386 bp, 11 predicted proteins | sample J_170502JBrBrA_D_FD_204513 | JGI IMG/M metagenome (GOLD analysis project Ga0316583, IMG submission 204513) | Rhizosphere microbial communities from salt marsh grasses in Alabama, United States - J_170502JBrBrA | ecosystem: Host-associated > Plants > Roots > Rhizosphere | place: USA: Alabama... | reverse complement strand
AAGGTGGCGGGGAATATTGGAACTGCTGTTAAGGGTACGATTCCAGGAATTGGGACTGAGAACCCTGGCAGCATCTCGAACGGCTTTGTCGAAAGCTTGGTATTGATGATTTTGCCGCAGCCTGCAAAAGATGATGGTAGGTGACGATGCGTCGGGTGCGATCGTTGCTTTCACGTTGTTAAAAATGGCAACTCTGGAATATCAGTTAAATTCAATTGGCTTTTCCAGCGGCGGAGCAGTTTATTTTGTATTTCTTGATCACATCGATTGTGCGTTATTGAGATACTTCATGCAGCACGTCCGTTATGTCCCCCACCTGAACCTAAACCTGAAGTCAAAACCTGTGCAATTTTTCCTGCATGCCAGTCAGGCGTTCGACTGCGCACAGTGATAAAGTAATTGTTCCCTATGGAAGCCGCTATCAAGACGGCACTCAATCCTTCACAACGGGCGATGAAATCAGCTAATACAGCCATGTCTGTAGGAGAATCGACGACCGCTCTGAAGCAGATGGCAGTGTCACCGATCACCCGGGTTAACTGGAGCGCGTCGCTGAGCCTCCGATAGAGTTTTCGCGGATACGGTGCGTTTTGAATGGCCAGCACGAGATTGAAATCCACATCCCGTGTTATGAAACGGGCAGCCCGCTGATCCGCAGATGTCAAAATGGGTCGTTTGGAAATGTCGGTGGATACGCCTAAAAAAAGTGCCGTTGCCAGTTTGGTATCCAAACGGATTGACTGTTCTCGGAGATAATCGGCGACAATTGTTGAGCAGGATGCCGAACGTGGGCGAACATCGCGGAAAATGCATTTGAAGGGTTTTGTTGCATGCGAATGGTGATCAATTACTGCTGCCGCCTCTGTTGCTATGTTGCTTAACAGGTGGTTGCCTGCTGTGGGTTGGCAATCCACGAAAACAATTTTGTCATTGGCCTTAGGGTTATACACATCCACGAGCTCAAGAGGGGGGCAAAGCAGTTCAATAAATTTTATGTTTTCAGCGTGAGGCACGGCCCCTCGCGCGATAACGCGGCAGGGTATTCGAACAGTCGTCTCGATCAAGGTTTTCAGGCCCCAAGCAGATGCCATGGCATCCGGGTCAGGATAGCTATGAGTCAAGATGACCACACTTTCAAATCCCTGAATCGCTTCCAAGAACCTCTTTGAGCGTTTCATATAGCGTCAACCTATTTTCGTATTTCGATATATTTTAATTCGTTATCGTCCTTCCAATCGCCGATTCTTGTATTCAAGCGGAAGCGACTGAAAAGTTTTGATTAGCACAATTATGGCATCTCAATACATAGATGATCGATGCAGTAGCATGCCGTATTTTTTCAGATAGGTATAGTGGTAATCAAACAAGATTTTTGCGGCTTTCGATGCTTTCAAGGCTGACCTTCTTTATATAATAATGATTTGACAGGCAGGCAATTTCCAAGGTAAGGCTAATATATCCACAACCTATATCCGATTTCAATGCATTATCTGATAGTTACAGCTTCTGACAAGCCAGCTCTATCCGAGGCAAATCACAATATGAACACCGCCAAGGATCTTTGGGCGGTTTCTGCCAGAAGATTTGGTACGTTCATTTCGGGCATCGTTTGGGTATGTTCGCTTTGATATATATATCGTTTATTTACAAAGGATTTCTTGAAAAAAGTGTAAAAAGTTGAATTACAAGGGGCAGGGCGACAATCATATTACCAGATGATTCACCTCGTAAAATGCCTTTGAATCAATTCATTGCCTTGATACCGGAATGTTTTTTTAAATTGTATTGGTGATAATTTATGGCTGTTAGAGGAGGTCTTTATGCCTACAGTAAGAGATTACCAGGAAATTAAAAAAGCTTTCACCCAGCTTCTTACCATCGACTCTATCGTCGAAGACAAGGAGGAAATGGAATTTTTAATTGATGCATTTGCCAAACATGTTTCTTTGCACTCGACAGAAGAGGAGCTCAAAGAAAAATTACAAAGTTCTGAAACCTTGCTGCAATTTTTCAAAGAGTATCTCCACCATTTAGCTTACCAGTTGGACATAAAGAAAACCAGGAAATGACCTAGTATTGGTTTTAACCACTTTCCACAATCCACGGCAGTCCGTTAGAACAGCAGGTCAGGTGCACCCATCAGTTCTAGAATCAGTCGATTCCGGATTATCTTGGTACGGAAAATAATTTCGTCAATGGTCTCCTTCTCAATGATTTCCCATTTAGAAACCACTCTTTCCCGGTACAGTTTTCGGATCATGGCCGTATCGCACGAATTGCCCATGGCGGAATCAATGTTATTTCGGAAAAAATTGAAAAATACAGAAATGTGAATATAAGACACGTTTGGTGTATGGTCTGTTGCAGTTGTTAAAACTGTATAGAAACGAAAGGACATCATCCAATGTTAATTGGTAAATATCTGATTCACCGAAATCCAGACAAAATCGGTCAATGAAGGACTGATAAGATCGTACGGTATTTTTTTTCGACACGGTTAACCGAGGATGTCACTTATGACCTGACTTAATTATTTTCGAATTTATATTTTAGCCCTGCCTTATTGACAATCTGTAATCTGTCGATATAGATATAAAACATATAGAACACAAGTTGGGTTACAGCACTTGCTCAGCGATCCTCTTTGCCTTGCTTCTGATTCATAATCTCCACTGCTGAAAGCTCAGAATTATAACAGTTAAACCTTTCAGAGGTCCACCACATGTGCCGAAGGGTTTAGGCGAAAAATGATCACTATGAAAAGGTGCCGATTGCGTTTAGCGGAAAGCTCCACAAGAATTATTTCAAACATACGGATGCGAAGGAGTTTGAAATCCCGGTTGCCCCAAATGATTGATCGAATCTTAAACTGCATCACAGGGAGGCCGGTTGGCAAAAGATTCCTGTCAGGGATTTGAATGTGAATTCCAGTCAGGTTTTCCGTTCAACCTATAAACAAGGAGGATTGTATCATGAAAAAAAGATGCGCGATTATTGCTTTATCTTTACTCGTCTCCATTTCCTTCATTTTCATAGGCTGTGCCGGCATGACGCCGGCTCAAAAAGGAGCCGTCGGCGGTGGAGCGGTGGGTGCTATCGGCGGGCAACTCATCGGGGGCAATACCAAAAGCACGCTGATCGGTGCCGGAGTGGGCGCTCTTGGAGGTGCCTTACTCAATGATGCTGTGAACAAGGATAAAAAATAGGCTTTCGTGGAACGACTGGCCGATTTTCAATAAAGGAGGGCCAAGATGAAATCTGTGCATTGTGAAAAAGCAACACTTAGTGAGAGGATGAAAAGACTTGAAAAACAGAATCGACGTCTGAAAACCTGTATGGCCTTGTTGAGCATATCTTTCCTGGCCTTGGTATTGATGGGGGTCAAGGCGGGGATGCATGACGGTCATTTCCGCCAAGTCATTGCCGAAGGAATATCCATTGTCGATGATACCGGCCGAGAAATTATACTCATCGGTTCCAAGAAAGAGGAAGGGACGGGAATGAGAATTCTAAACAAGGCCGGAAAAAGGGTCGTGGGCATCGGAATTGCCGCTGATGGAGGCGGGAGCGGAATTTTGGTGGCTGACAAAGAAGGGAGACCCCGAATCGGCATAGGGATGGATGAAGGTATTCCCAGTCTTGCCATGACCAATGAAAATGAAAAGAAAATCTTGGCCATGGGCGGCGACATGAAAGGATACGGCTTTGTCGTCATGGATGAAAACGAGGTGGAGCGGGTTGGCCTGGGTATAAATAAGGGTGATGCCGGCGTCGTGATCTATGATGACCGGGGGCAATACGCGAGAGGCATGATTCGGCAAAAGAACGGAACCCACTACACGTCATTTGTGGATGAAAATGGGAAAGAGATCATTGAGAGATAACATTTGTGAAAATATCGCGGAGATCCCGTGTATTCGACTCGATTTAAACATTGATTTGTTTCTCCTTGACCGTATCCATTTAGAGATTTCGACAAACCAGGGTAAAGCTTCTAAAATCGAATGCAAGGAGTAAGATGATGAAAAAAATGGCATTGATCTTAATTATTGCGTTAATGTTTGGTGTGTCGACCGTTGCCGTCGCAGCAGAGGTAGAAGACTATTCGAGTACCATCAATATGTTCAAGGAATCGCCGGCTGTTGCAAAATTTTTCAAAAATTCTTACGGTTATGCCGTTTTTCCGACTATCGGCAAAGCAGGTTTTGTAATCGGAGGTTCCTATGGCAAAGGACAGGTCTATCGTGGAGGCAAGGTAACGGGGAAAGTATCGGTGGTGGAGGGATCAATCGGGTTCCAGATTGGCGGCGAAGCGTTCAGCCAGATCATCTTCTTTGAGGACAAGAGGGCCTATGACGAGTTCACCAGCGGCAATTTTGAATTCGACGCAACTGCCCAAGCGGTCGTTATAACAGCAGGTGCTCAGGCCCAGGCCGGAACCGCCGGGAAAAGTGCCGGTGCCAGTGCAGGTCCTAAGACCGGCGTTCAGGCGGAAACCAAATATCACAAAGGCATGGTCACCTTCGTCCAAAGTAAGGGCGGTCTGATGTTCGAGGCTTCCATCGCCGGGCAGAAATTCAAGTTTGAACCTCTGTGATGCAAGTAGCTTGACCTGAGAAACGCGCCGCGCGGAACACCGTTTTCTATTGCTTTGATAGGCAAATCGTTTTTGGCAGCTTCCAACCTATAAACGGCACCTATTTCCCCCGCACATTTAAAAAAACAGCTTTCAGCACCAAGTCACCGATTCACATCTAACCGTCCCTTCAAATCTCAATGCGGCAGCCGACCTCATAGGCAGATTCGGCCAATTAGGACTGACCTATATCCTCCTGACCAAAGAGACGGGCCTTACGCTTTACAGGTCAGTGCCTATCAGATTCCGCTATAGGTTCATCGATACCTTCAAAAAGCATCCTAAAAACTTTGCGGGAATTGCAGGATCACCCCTGATATCCCGCATCATCAAAGTCTTCGACAGATACGGTCTTGTCTCGATCTTCCTGCCGATCATTTTCCTTGCCATCGTCATGACCATGCTGCCCGATTACCTCTTCTGGATACTGGTCGTGTGGATATCGGCGTATATCGCAATCAACATCATCCGGCTCTTCAAGAAATAATCATCTTAAACAAACAGGGAGGTTCCATCATGCTCAACAACTGCCTTTTGACCGGCAACCTGGGAGCTGACCCCGAGGTGTTTTATTCCTCCGAGGGAGACCCCATTGCCACATTCAACCTGGCGTTTCGATCGTCAAAGAAAAAGACCAACTGGATCAAGATCACGTGTTTCAACAAGCTCGCTGAAATTACAGAAAAGTATCTTCATAAGGGCGCAAGGATCGCAATCATCGGTATTGTGAGGGATCTAATCGTCCTTCCACCAGGCAGTTGCTCGTTGAGAACGATTACGGCAAATACGATGCTGGCCAGTCCGCGGGGGCCGAACCATCCCAAGAACATCTTTTCGTCAGTACGCAGGTCCGTACCGGCAAGCACAACAAACACGGGCACCATGCGGATGGCGGTGAGACTGAGCAGCGCGTACAAGAGGTCCTGCCATCTAAACGCCCCCATCACCTGGCCGATCACACCGGCACCGAAGATCACCCAGGTGAGCAGGGACAGAGTATCGCCGGCGGCTTCTGCAGACAGTAAAAGCGCACCTTTTTGTTGTTTTTCCATGCGCCCGAAGAGCAGCCCGCCGGTGAACGCGGCAATGAACCCACTTCCACCTGCTGTCTGTGCCACGGAAAAACAGACGATGGCCAGTGCCACCACGGGCAATTGCCGCCAATCCTCGGTCATCCAGTCATGCCTGTCGGCCATCCTGAGCAGGCCGATGCCCAGTGCGGTCACACCAATGCCCGAAGCAAGCCCGATACCGATTTCCTCGGCCACGAGTTTAAGCGCCAGCATGGTGGGTTGGGCCTGGGCAGCCTCGCCATTGGCAAGGGCGATGAACACGAACAGGATCGGTACGCAGATGCCGTCGTTGAGCCCGCTTTCCACGTTCAGGCTTTCGCGTATGCGGGTCGGAACCGCTTCATCCGTCACCACGGCCTTCCCCAGTGCGGCATCCGTGGGCGCCAGCATGGTGGCCAAGATGGCGATTTCCAGCAGGGTCAAGCCATCGAGCATCAAAACCCCCAACCCGAAACCAAGCAAAATGGTCAATGGCAGGCCCACCAACAGCAATCGCACGGGAAGCGAAACGAACTGTTCGAGTACTCTGAAATTCACGTTGGCGGCATCCGTGAACAGGACCACGGCCAGGGTGAGTTCGGCGATCAGCCGCATCCCCTCGGCGTTGACGTTCAGGTTTAAAAGCCCAGCTCCCATCGGGCCGAATGCCAGCCCAAAGGCGGTAAAGACGACAGCCCCGTTGAACTGTGTGCGCTCGAGTCCCTTGCCGGTGGTACTGTATACCAAAATAAATGCAGCCAAGAGGGCCAAGTTTATATACATGGTGGCTTATCCTCCAGCTTTTATGTGGTCGGTTCCATCCGTACCGTCCAACGCTGCCTCATCATCGGTGGCCAGCCAGCTTATGAACAGCTTGTAACCGATGGACAAAACGATGGCGCCGACGAACAACCCCAGAAAACCCATGGATATGAAACCACCGATGGCCCCCAGGAAAATCACCGGCATGGGTACCGGTGCGCCGTGGCCCAGCAAGATCGGCTTGAGAACATTGTCGGATAACAACACCACGACGAGCCAGATGGCAAGGATGACGGCCGTCAGGGTATCGGCTTTGTAGAACATGTAGATCATGATCGGAATGGCGACGGGACCGATACCGATCTGGATGATTGCCAACAATAGGCACAAAAAGGCCCACAGACCGGCTCCCGGGACACCGGCCACTCCGAAACCGATGCCGGCCATCAACGCTTGGATAACGGCCACACCGAGAATGCCCTTGACCACATTGCGTATGGTTACCGTGGCATCGTCCGCAAACTCGACACCTCGTCGACCGGCCAGGCGCACACAAAGGTTGTGCGCCATCTGTCCGCCGCCTTCGGCACCGATAAGTAGAATACCCGCGATAACAATCGAAATGGCAAACATCAGCAAGCCGACACCGGTATTCAAGGAAACGCTCACCAGCCAACTGCCCAACGCCACCAACTGGGAGCGATATTGTCTCAGGGTATCCGTCAGATTGACCGACGCCTGTCGCCAGACTTTTTCCAACGATGCCCCGACCATCGGCCACTCTTTGACCCCTGGTGGCGGCAGCGGCACATGCAGCGCACCGCTATTGAATTTCTCGTTAATCGTTTGGATGCCGTCAAGCATGGAGCTGGCCAACTTGAGACTGGGCAGGATAATGATCAGTAGCGCCACGATGATCATTATCACCGCCGCCAGTTTGGGACGGTTGCCCAAGCGGGCTTTCAGGCGGCGGTAAAGCGGGTAGACAGTTACGGCCATGATGATGCCCCAAACAACCGGCGAGATAAACGGCTTGAGGATAAGAAAACACCAGCCGAGGAGAAGGGCCAGGACGACGATCTTAACGACGGTTTCGATTGCCGAAAAAACATGGGGCTGGGGATCGGGTGGGGCTTCCATTATCACCATCCTTTATTTTCATATCCGGTTTCGCCACAGAGCTGAGCGTACAGGGGGAAAACACAAAAAAACGCTTATTTGATCAGTGCAAAAAATAAAGAGTAAAAAAACTTCCGCAAACATCCTTCGGCGTTAAGACGCCAGCCGCGCCCGCAGCTCCCAAACCGTAATCAGAACCTAATCCGGGTTGACGGCCGACTTGAATAAAAACTGCACGTTTGAGGTCATGGCCATCGCCCTCGCTAGTATCAGCAAATTGTAGAAAAATGTAGCCACAACGCCTTTTTTCTTACCTTAACTTTTCCGTATTTTCAAGGAAACTGGTAAATTAACGTCAGACAAATGGTATACGCACTAGTCTTGCCAAAGATCACAGTCTCGATTTCCTGCGACATTCTGCATCAATAATTGACCCGATTGATAATCGTCTGAAAGGTCATCCACGAGCTTGCTCATCTACTAAAATCAAACCCTATTCTATAAAAGTAAATGACGTAGAAACGACCATGTGGATTGAGATTTTTTTTTGAGGATAAAGCAATGAGGTGATGCAATTTTGTATTGCCCTGCTCTATTTGTTCCCAACCTTGATAAAAATCCAATTTAGGAATGTTATAATTATGCGATTATGCGGCCAGGAACATACAGAAACTCGCTTAAACTTACGTAAACTCATTTACAATTCAATAACTTTTTGATTTAATTGTCTATTTGGTAAATCCGGCCTCCTGCACGTTTGCTCGAGATTGGTTTAGAATTCAGACATTTGTGAAGATTCCCTTAATGGATATGCACTTTTATGCGGGTCATCTATAAATGTTTGCGCGATTACAGCTCTTAACATACGTTTTCTGATTCAAATATTTCTTCAGCACCGATGGATGATAATCTGCAATTTCTATGTGAGAATCTGTGTGAGAAAATTTTTCCAAAATAGGCTAAAATGTGTAAAATCTACAAAAATGTAAAATATGCTTTCGTATTAATCTCAATAAGTTCATCGAATTTAGGAGGTTAGGAAACTCGGGTTTTCTCTCTCTTAATCAGTAGGTTGAAGGTTCGATTCCTTCACGGCCCACCAATGATATCAGGGGGTTACGGTTTTGACTGTAACTCTTTTTTTGTTTTGTAACCACGTAACCAATATTTTTTGCCCTAAATGGCGGAATTTAATGAGATTTGCATATAGTCTTGCATTTCAGAGCGACAGCAAGGGCCGAGCCACTATGACCAACCGTGGGTTGGCAAAGTTTGAATTATTTACAGATGTCAGTGGAAGTCCTTGCCGCAATATTTATGAAAAATTTGCCAATGAATATAGAACAATTGGGTTTCAATAGTTGGTTTTTCGGTAGAATCGACCCTACAAAATTAATTGACCACCAACTTGCAAGGGTTATCGTACTTTTAACAAGATCAATCCGCGGACCTAATTTTACTTTTGTATTTGAATGATTTATTCAGTGAATAATTCTGCCAAATGAGGGTAACACACCCAATACACTCTTTAGTATAATTCCATAAAATGCCGGATACAATTTATCAGTTATGCTGATATTCTCTTTTTTAATTTAACCAGAGGATCCATAAAAGTGCAGCTGATGAAAACAGCACGTCTGACTAGTTTTATGTCTAAAGCAAATACATTTTTGATAACAAAAAAATATTTCCCTTTATATTGGATCGTTATAGCCGTTTTAATTCTCAGGGCAGATTACTTAACCGGCCCGTTGGTTCAATTCCCAATCTTATTCCTCATCCCCATCGGTTTTGCCTCATGGTATAACGGTAGGACGTGGGGATCGATATTTGCCTTTAGCATGCCACTTGTTCGTTTACATTTTTTGACGTTATGGGGTGCTCCTTGGACTATATACGAAGCAACGATTAATGCTTTGATACGCATTTCCGTTTTTATCATATTCGCTTTTTTGGTTGACAGGTTGGGTAAACAGAAACGAGACCTGGAAAAAGAAGTTCGTACCCTGAAAGGCATCTTGCCAATATGTAGTTTCTGCAAAAAGATACGTAATAAAAAGGAAAACTGGGTGACGATAGAGGATTATATCAAAGCACACTCGGAAGCAGATTTTAGTCATGGGATGTGTCCGGAATGTGCCAAAAACCATTATCCTGACTACTTTAAAAATTAGATTCCTATAAGCGGATTGCCTAAATTAACAACAATTTTTCGTAAACTATAAATTCATGCGTTGCGGTTTTTCAGGCCTTAAATTCTGGCTGCTTCTAGCAGAAGGGTGCACCTTGTTGGGTCTCAGGGGTAGTGAATCTGTGGTAGTGAATTTGTATTATCGGTATCGATCTCGGCGGTCATGCCATCGAAAATCTACTAGTTCGAACGGCAAGACCGCCGGATCAATAACCTTACCTGAGAAAAAAAGACTAAAACCCACTATTTCATTCCGACCTGCTTTCGCGCTTCTTTGCAGCGTGAGCTGACCTTGGCGTCGTTCTTCTTGAGGCATTCCAGCAGCCGCCCCTCTCCGGCAGCCACATTGGCGCAGAACTTTTCCAGATCGTCGGCACACTCGTTGACCACGTATGACAACGCGTTCACGGCCCTTTCCAGCTGGGCGGCCGCATCGTAGAGGGCGTATTCGCATTTGCTCGACAGTTTATCGCTGCGAGCGTAGAGGCAGGCGAGCACGCGGCCTTCACCTGGGATGATATCCTTGCAGTAGGTCTCGATTTCGGTCTTGCAGCCGTTGGCGACCGTCTCCACCAGGCTCTGCTGCGCCCCGGCTGAAATCGCCAACAAAAGCGTCAAACAAACAG
>Ga0316583_10000691_pt1 | contig 10396 bp, 6 predicted proteins | sample J_170502JBrBrA_D_FD_204513 | JGI IMG/M metagenome (GOLD analysis project Ga0316583, IMG submission 204513) | Rhizosphere microbial communities from salt marsh grasses in Alabama, United States - J_170502JBrBrA | ecosystem: Host-associated > Plants > Roots > Rhizosphere | place: USA: Alabama... | reverse complement strand
TTGACCAGTCCAACCCCAATATCTTGATTTCGAGTGGCAATGCATCGTAGACCGATATAGATATCATCTGCTAATACACGACCAACTAGTGTTTGGACAAAAATGGTTTCCGTCATCCCGTTTTGAGAACTCACGGAAATACCTTGGACAGTACCACAATCTCTTCTACGTACAATCATGTGTTGAACTACTTCAACAAGTCTACGTGTAAGATATCCAGCATCTGCTGTTCGTATAGCAGTATCTACAACTCCTTTACGAGCTCCATAGCAAGAAATTATATATTCTGTCAAAGAAAGTCCCTCACGGAAATTGCTTTGAATGGGTAAATCAATCATTTGTCCTTGGGGATCCGACATTAACCCTCTCATACCTACCAATTGGTGTACCTGAGATGCATTTCCTCTAGCTCCCGAAAAAGACATTAGATAGACTGGATTAGAGGGATCAGTCATCTGAAAATTGGTATTCATTTCGTGTCTCAAATATTCACTTGTAGCATACCATATTTCAATGGATTGACGTAATTTTTCTACTGTGTGTACATTCCCATAATGATGGTGTTTCTCTAAAATGGAATTCTGTTGTTCAGCATCTTGAACTAGCCATCGTTTCGAAGACATTGTTAAAAGATCATCAATTCCTATTGAAATAGATGTAGTAGTGGCTTGATGGAAACCTAAAGTCTTTACTTGATCCAGGATATGAGATGTATATCCCATTCCAAAACGAGCTATTAATCTGCTAATAAGTCGTTTCATAGCAGTTCCATTTAGGACTTTATTGTAAAAGGCTTGTTCTTTCATAATTCTCCCTATATTTTGCTGAGTCGGATTCGGACAATGGACCTGAGTCAGTGATTCGAAAACAGAACTTCCTTTCCTTCATCTCAATCTTGATTCAGGCAGAAATTCAGAAATTAGGATACTAGTGAAATTGGAAAGACCTAAATTCTCACGGGAAGGGGCATCACCTAATCTAATTTTGGAGTTTAGATAGTGTAGGAATATATTGAACCCGACTAAAGCCTTCTATCGCTTCATTTGTTTCTCGATAAAAAGAAATATGACCAAGAGTGGTTCGAATGTATATAAAAAGGATTTCTTTTTTTATATTTCCTATTATTAGATAATGCTCATAAATCTCATGATAAGTACCCAAAGATTCATATTGAACTTCGATAGGAACTTCGTTGTCGCTTGACCCAATAACACTTTTATAATGATTTAGTTCCCATTGGAGCCACAAAGGACTATTTAAACTGATTCTTTTCTGCCAATAAGCTCCAAGTGCATCATATGAACTACCAAAATAAGGTTCTTTCTCTTTAATATACTTATGATTATTATTATCAATTGGTTTATTTTTATAGTTTTTGCAATTAGATGGATTATACCTATTTGCCCAAATACCTCGACGATTTCCAATCGTTAATATATAGAGTCCGATAAGCATATCCTGAGTTGGTACGCAAATGGGATCTGCAATAGCTGGAGACAAGAGATTTATATGAGAAAACATAAGTAAACGAGCCTCCGCTTGAGCTTCGAAAGATAAAGGTAAATGAACAGCCATTTGATCTCCATCAAAGTCTGCGTTAAAACCCTTACAAACTAATGGGTGTAAACAAATAGCACGTCCCTCCACTAAAATGGGTTGGAAAGCCAATATGCCTAGTCTATGCAGAGTAGGTGCTCTATTCAATAATACAGGATGCCCCTGCATAACTTCTTGAAGTATTTCCCATACAATAGGTTCTTTTTCCCGTTCCTGAATCATACTTTTAGCAGTTGTTGTGTTAGAAGCAACATGTTGCCTAATTAGATTGCGAATTATAAATATTTGGAAAAGCTCTATTGCTATTTCCCTAGGTAATCCACATTGATGTAATGAAAGGGAAGGACCCACAACAATGACAGAACGCCCTGAATAATCAACTCGTTTACCAAGCAAAGTCTTACGAAATCTTCCCTCTTTACCTCCAATCATATCTGAAAATGACTTGTAAACTTGATTATAAACATCCTTCCTCGGTTCTCCACCACGGCCCCCAAGAAGTATATCCACAGCTTCTTGTAACAATTTTCTCTCAGAAATTACAACTTCTCTGTCCGAAGATCCACTTGGGCTTAATAGTCCACTTGGGCTTAATAGGTTGATAAGACGAGTGTTCCGAAGGATCACTTTTTTATAGAGTTCATTAAGATCCGAACTCGTTAGTTTACCCCCATCTATCTGAAAAACAGGTCTCAATTCAGGAGGAAGAACTGGCAATAAGTACAAAACCATCCGTTCTGGTTCTACATTTGTTTGAAGAAAACGTTTAGCTAATTCCATACGTCTAACCAAAAAATTCTTTCTTTTTTTTTTTTCTATATCTTCCCCTTCATCGGCAGTAGACTCCTCATCTCCTAATCCCTTCCATTCTACTAATGAATTCTCTATAAGAATTCGCAAATCTAGATCAGCTAATTGTTCTCTAATAGCATCTGATCCTGTTGCAATTTCTCGATTTTGAAATGTTTCAAATCCGTTGCTAAAAAAAATTGGAATACTGCATTTCCAGGATTGGATTTCATATTCGAATGAACCTCGTAATCGTAAGAAAGTAGGTTTTTTAGTTGTGGGCCTAGCAAAAGAAGAATCAAGATAGGTTCCTATAGGATAGGCTTCCCCCCTTTCAAATCGGACGTGAAGGTTTCCTTTCATCCGGCTCAAGTAGTTGCACTAAAAAAAGAAATTCTTTCTTATTTGTAGACTTTGTTCGATAAAACCCTACAAAGAACTACTCCTTACTCAAGTTCCCTGTAAAAACGAACCTTTCGTTGATTTATTCTTTTTTTTGACCAAAATTGGATGGATTATTTCAAAAAAGAAATGTGAAATTATTGAGTAGTCTACTTCCCTGATGAATTTTCTTAAAGAAAGACTTTTGAATTCTTAAGGGATTTATTTGTCTATATCTCCTTCCATTTGATCTTTTAGGTCTTTACTTACCTCGATGGTTATGCTTTAATATTCTTTGAAGCATATATGCGATAGATAAACTCCTGTAACCATACTAAAATTTGCTTGCTTAAGCAAAATTCCTATCTAAAAGAAATGGAATGACTAATTCCACGAAAAAAGAATTTCACAAGATATAACCTATTTCTTTGTTACGGAATCGACCATGGATCAATTCCCCTTGAATTTGGAAGTATGGAATACACCAAAAAATCTAAGTTTCATGTTATTTTTCTCAAAACACATGTCAGAGCTGGGGCATCCCAATTGAATCGAATGGGATGACAGTTTGTTAATCGGAATCTGTCAAATGAAAATTTGGATCAAATCACACACCGCAGTATACTAAGCTTTTTAATTCCTTAAAGGGTTTATCTAAAAGATTCGCGATATAACTAGGAAGACGTTTTAAATACCACACATGAGTTACTGGATATATGAGCTTGATGCATCCCATTTGATATCTTCGTATTCGAGAATGAACAAATTCTACTCCACACTGTTCGCAAAATCTTGGGTTTTCTTTTTCAGTTCCAATCTCTCGATACTTTCCACAAGCACAAAATCCACTTTTTATGGGTCCAAAGATTCTTTCGCAAAACAATCCATTTTTTATTGGTTTAGTGCTTTTATAATGAAAAGTCTGCTCTTCTGTTACCTCTCCAACTACCTCTTCTCCGTTAGGTAAGATTTTGGTAGCCCAAGCTTTTATTTGTTGAGGAGAAACTAATCCAATTTGAAGTTGTTGATGTTTATACTGGTCGATCATAAAATAAGAAATAATGAATGATTAATTTAGATCAAAGTTCCTTCCTATAAATCTGGAAGTTCTTCTCAGATACAAGGAAAAAATGCAGTTCTAGAGCCAAAGATCGTAGTTCTCGAACGAGCACTCGAAAAGTTTCCGGAACATCAAGATCATCGTCGGGGTTAGGTGCTGTTCCTCCAAAAAGCATAATATCGATTATTTGTTTACGAGTTCTAATATGATCCGATTTATAAGTAAGCATCTCTTGTAAAATATGAGCAACACCAAAGCCCTCCAGCGCCCAAACTTCCATTTCTCCTACTCGTTGTCCTCCTTTGTTGGCCCTCCCTCTAACGGGTTGTTGTGTAACACCTGTGTAAGGTCCAGTAGAACGTACATGGATTTTATCATCAACTTGATGAATTAATTTTAAGATATAGGACTTTCCTATTAGAACAGGTTGTTCAAAAAGATCTCCTGTTCTTCCGTCAAATATTCTGCTTTTTCCCGGGTACTCGGGTTCAAATACCCACGGATTTTTTGTTTGTTTACTGGCTTTATATAATTCAGAAAACACTAGTTTTCTTGAAGCCTCTTGCTCATATCTTTCATCAAAGGGTGCTATTCTATAATGTCTCTTTAACAAATCCCCTGCTAACCCGAGTGAACATTCAAATATCTGTCCCACATTCATTCGTGAAGGTACTCCTAAGGGATTGAAAATCATATCAACAGGTGTTCCATCTTGCAAATAGGGCATATCTTGTCTAGGTAAAATCTTGGAAATAATACCTTTATTCCCATGTCTTCCAGCTACTTTATCACCTACTTTAATTTTACGTTTCTGTAAAATATATACACAAACCATTTCTAAAATATCCCCGGACTGCACTTTATTGAACCATTTCACATCAATAACGCGACCTCTTCCACCTATAGGTAATTTAAAAGAAGTTTCTTTTGCAGTGCATAAATCCATATCAAGTATAGCTCCCAATAATTTATCCCCCGGGATAGGTTCATCCTCTGTCGGCGTTAATTTACCTACTAGAATATCACCTGTTTCTACCCAAGATCCCAGCATCACAATTCCATTTCTATCCAAATGGTGGAGTAAATGAGTCCTCAGATGTGGTATTTCCTTAGTGATTATTTCAGGGCCTTGATTTGTCGCATAAGTCTTAATTTGATATTTCCGAATATGAAAAGAAGTCTCAATATCTTCATATAGCAGACGTTCGCTAATTAGTACTGCATCTTCAGAATTGTAACCTTCCCACGGCATATAAGCTACCAATATGTTTTTTCCTAAAGCGAGTTCCCCACCAAGTGTAGCTGCACCATCCGCTAGAATTTGTCCTTTTTTAATGTATTGACCTTCTCGAACCTGGGGTTTTTGATGGAGAAAAGTTTTTTTGTTGGAACCCTGATACTTAACTAAAGGAATACTCATACTATTTCCATTACTTGATAAGAGGATCTTGTTAGTATCAGTATAAATGACCTTTCCCAGATGTTCGGCTATAAGTAACACCCCCGAATCTAGAGCCGTTTGGCCTTCCAGTCCAGTTCCAACAATGCACTTCTCAGACCGAAAAAGCGGAATTGCTTGGCGCTGCATATTAGAACTCATTAAAGCCCGATTTGCATCATTATGCTCGATAAAAGGAATAAGGGAAGCTCCAATAGAAAAATAGTGAAAGGGAAAAATGCTTCTAAGATGAATCTGTTCCCATGCAATAGTAAGGAATTCTTGACGGTATCGAGCTGGAACAATCTCTTCTTCCTGAATACTCTGATTCAAGGCTAAAGAATTTCCGACTGCTACCATATAATATTCATCTCTATTTGGTGATAGCCCCCTCGAGCGTCCTTATGTCCCGGCTCTCGCCTATTCGTCTGTAAGAAAACAGGTCCGCTCTGTGGTCTTGCTTACCACGGACTGGCCCTCCTATGAATGAATACTTCCTTCGTTCGGGGTGGCTGCACCCAAACCATTCTTGGCTTGACAACTGCAGCGCCTACGGTTGTTTCTGAGCTTTCTTCCATTTAGATATATGGTAATGCGGTGATTACAGAATCCCCTTGCACTAATGTTTCTCATAAGCAAGAAAGAGAATCGCTTTGATAGAGACTCCCAGGTGCGTATCTGGTCAACAACCTACAGGAATAGCCGGATGTTCTATTTCGAAATCCAGAAATGAAAATGACTGGTGGTACCTGTAGAGTTACTAAATGTATCGTCTTTGGATTCTTCTTTTTGTCCGAAAGTCTTCTTCGAGAGTCTGAATTAAGATGCTCCTAGTATAGTAGTTCACGGATCAAAACAACCGACTACATCAGAAGAAAAGGCAGAAGTCTGGGGCACCTGCTACCGGATCCCGTTGAAGTTGACGAATAGAGTTCGGTCGAACGCAACCCAACGAGTTCTTATTCTTCAATAGCAGTCCGGGTCGAGGTACCATACCTTCTCCTTGACAGATGGAGATAGCTTCGAATGATGAGAAAGTGCGATACCTACTCGCGCATGGTAAATGCTGTAAGCTCCGGCTTTGCGATATGAACCCACCTTGCAATGTTCGTTGATGATGCTTCTGGAAACCGGAAGAATATGCTCAAGTTGCGGTTAGCCTTTCACCTTCCTTCTTTGTGATGGATACCCGCTTCTACTCAATGTCATTATTTACGTCACATTGACAGATGACCGCTAGTGCAGTAAGCAAGAAGTGCCCTACTAATGAATATGGAGTTTCTTGACTGAATTGAACACTCTTCACAATTTGGTAATCGCTTTCCAGCAAAACCCGGTTTCATACACCTATTCATCAGGAGAATCCCGAGTGTTAGCCTTTTCAACTTCCTTCAGTTTTCGACTTCCCGAAGCGGTCTAGGAGAAAGACCAAAGAATGCCAACAAAGCAGGTTTTTCATTCAGCTGGTAGCCCAAGAACGCGTGCTTCTCGCCTCACCTATCGAATTAGCCGACGTTTTTCCCGCACCAAAATGTAATCAAAGACCTGATAGATAGAATGAACACTTTTTTTGCCACCCCTTTCGACCTCGCTGACCCTCTTTGCTTTGGAAGTCCCTAATGGAACGTCATATAAAAGCTATTCGCTAAAGCAATGCTACTGAAACCATTCGGTAAAGGATAAGCTGGGGTTAATGCAAGAAGACACTTCGAAGGAACGTCTCGACTGGGGGTTCGGTCCCCTATAACAGTATCCCTTCCTTTATAGACTAGCTTTCAATAGATACAAGAAAGCGCCAGTCGGAGAGACCATTACATATATAAGCACAATCTCGCTGTGAGATGACACGCCCAAAGACTCCCATGTCTTTCTTGGTTGGACCAAGCCAACCGCCTTTTTCCGACAAGTCTTTCTGCATTTTGAGAGCAAGAAGCGGAACAAGCTTTCATTCAAATCAATCAGCACGATGTGTTTTCCTTGGTTACAGTTCTGAACATAAAGGATACCGATGTTATGATCCTCTTTCTCGGCGAATGCGTATTTCTAGAGATGTCATATTTCATGAACATACACCATATTACCTATCTTCCAATGCTCCTCTTTCTAAACAAACCACATCACAACTTGTCTTTCTTGATCTACCAATTCCAAATTCGGCAATCGACTCTTCTCATCCATCATCACCAATTCACCCTAGAAATTCTCCTACCTCTTAATCAAGTAGTTATCCATTTCGTGATGTCAACCGAGAGGTTGTACCTGTTTGTGAGCCAACAACAAATGATCCTCCACCGATGTTCCCTACTGAGCGACGCTACCCTCAACGTGATAGAAGAGCTCCCAAAAAACTGACCTATGCAACCCCTGAATGTTTTTCACCACAATTTCAAGCCTTTATTGCCAAAATTCAATCACACCGAGAGCCCCACAAAGAAGCGTGCAAACAACCGGAGTGGTGCGAAGCTATGTCAGTAGAATTGTCTGCTCTTTCAAGTACCGGTACGTGGGAGTTAGTACCACTACCTCGCGGGAAAGTACCAATTACTTGTAAATGGGTGTATGAAATCAAAACCCGTTCTGACCATTGAAAGGTACAAAGCCCGTTTAGTGGCTCGTGGTTTTGAACAAGAATATGGTGTTTATTTGGAAGAAACCTTTGCACCAGTGGCACACATGACAACTGTGCGGACTTTGATTGCAGTGGCGGCAGTTCGCAACTGGTCCCTTTCTCAACTAGATGTGAAGAATGCTTTTCTTCATGGTTCTCTTAATGAGGAGGTTGACATGATTCCTCCTCTAGGATACCCACATCCTCCAACCAACCCATGTTTGTCATCTTCGTCGGGCATTGTATGGCCTTCGACAAGCTCCCCGGGCTTGGTTCGATAAGTTCAGTCAAACCATCACTGGTGCTGGATTCCGCCAGAGCAATCACGACCCAGCTTTGTTTATTTCTTCCGGGTCACATGGTCTCACAATTCTCCTTTTATATGTAGATGATATGATCATCACCGGTTCAGACCCCACTCATATTGATCATGTCAAGAACTATCTTAGTGAACAATTTTCTATGAGGGGCTACTTCGGTATTTTCTGGGTCTAGAAGTTGCCTATAGTCCAAAGGGTTTTCACACCACAAAAATATGCAGCTGATTTGATTTCCCGTGCTTGTTTGACCGATTCTCGTACTGTGGATACTCCCTTGGAATTCAATCATAACCTGAGGCCGGGTGCCGCTTTCTGATCCGACCCGAGTCAACTCATTGGCAGTTTCATCTATCTTACTATTACTCGCCCAGATATTGCACATGCTTTCAAAGGCGATGAATATTAGACAAAAACATAAATGGAATGGATTTCTCCATAGTTCTTCACGAAATCAATATGAAGACAAAGCCAAGCTCTCCCTACTCGGGCAGAGAGAAAGCTACTCCTTAGATTGAGTGGGGCTAGGATACTATCTCCTAGCGCTTATATGATTAGATAGCAGGTTTTCCACCGATCATACGAAGGTTTCGATTGTACTTTTTCCTCCCAACTCTATATATAAGTAGTTCTTTTCAGAAGATTGAGTAAATGAGAAGAAAACGACTCACTGGTGCATGCTTGTTAATCGTTTTTTCATTTCATTTCTAACAGAAGATCGGGACTTACTTACATAATAGGCTAGCTTTTGGGAAAGACTGACATCTGGGACTTGCTTTCCGTCGCCAATACACCAATTGCTAGCTTTGAACTACACTCCTACTGATTGAAACGGGAATGCCAACTTTCTGGCTTGCCTATACTGAACTTCCTCGAGAAACCCTGCCACCCGCGCTCACTAGGGCTCTAAAGAATCCATATCCCGGCGCATCATCAGACAGTTTCAAGCTCAAAAGAGAGCTTAATAAGATAAGATCTTCCTTCCATCGATGAATGTACTCGCGTCAAGCACTCGTTTAAGCGCCTACCATTCCGATGCCATATCAAAGGTCTTCCAGCAATCCCTACCTACGCAGAGAATGAATTCATACTAGCACACGCTCATCCAATCACTTTGAACCTTTGGCTTAACCGCAAGGAAAGCAGTGTTTCGACATATCTCACACACAGGTAGTCACTAGACTGACTAATTCAGTCTAATTGGCCTCTAGGTCGGTCTTAGAGACTCTTCCTAGGAACAGTAAGAAAGGCAAAGGAGATAGGATCTAGGGGAAGGTAGCATCTGGCGCTTTTGCCAGCGCGGGCAGACGCCACAGAAAGCTCTTTTGCGTCAAACGAGAGGGGTGAATGAACTAGGCTAGGTATAACTGATCATACTGTCCCAAAAAAAGCCTTCTCTATCAACAGGACTTTTCCCGATGCACTGAAAATCGTCTTGACATTGGTTCGGTGACACATATAAGTAACTTGATTCTTGACTTGGGCTAGGAAGGTGACCTCTGATTTGCCTATCTTCTTGAAATGGGTGACCTCTTCCGTAGCAAGAAATGTCAGAACTCGTACCACTCACTCCTATTTGTACCCCTGTCCCAGGTGAGTGAGCTAATCCAAGTTGACTGACTAAGCGAAACTCTTCTTCTTCTGGGTCTACTTTTCTTTGCCCTATTTCATATGCTGCACTTTCCCAACGAGCCTAATCCGGAGCTTACTCTTCTAGGCCTTTTCCCGGTGACCTAGAATGAAACTGCTACTTGGTACATGGCCCTACCTTCAGAATAGAAAGCCGCCTAACCCTAAGTGGGTGGTCTACCTTCTTGTACCGATTGATCTACTTTGACTTCAGAGTGGCCTCAATTTGTCAATGGCAGACCAGAAATCCGAGCAGTGGTTGTTACGTTTGGTAAACCATAAGCCACGGGTAGTACTTCCCTTTTACCACCTGAACCCAAGGGAAAACCTTCACGACCTCTTGGCTGTAGCACACCAATTTGCTCAGGCCGAGTTGAAGCAAGCGGCCAGAATCCAGCGGTTAGAGCAACTCAAGTTCATTGTAGTAGACCCGAACATAGCCGCCTCTTCTAGCTATCTAGAGAAAATAGCCTCCAATTACAAACAGACCGAACCTTCGGTAAGCCCTCACCTCCGCCAACATCACCTCCTTCATCTCCGCTCTGAACTCCTCCAAATCAACCGTACCATCGCCATCCTTGTCAAACTGCTTGAACAAACCCTGGTATAGTCTGACA
>Ga0316583_10000690_pt1 | contig 10397 bp, 9 predicted proteins | sample J_170502JBrBrA_D_FD_204513 | JGI IMG/M metagenome (GOLD analysis project Ga0316583, IMG submission 204513) | Rhizosphere microbial communities from salt marsh grasses in Alabama, United States - J_170502JBrBrA | ecosystem: Host-associated > Plants > Roots > Rhizosphere | place: USA: Alabama... | reverse complement strand
TCGTGACTTATCAGTGGGGGAACCCGCAGCTCGACGAAGTCGAGAATGCGGAGGGGGTAGCTATCCCACGCTGATAAGTCACTGAAAAGACCAGCCCGGGAGACTCGGAATCGAAGAAAAAAGGGGCCTATCCCATGCCCATGAACTTTGTACCAGCCTGCAAGTACCCAAGAAACGGATGAACCCGTTTTTTTGAGTAGAGGTGGGGCAAATCCGTGCTGCTTCTCAGAACATGGTCTCTTTTGTCCATCTTAAGACGAACGAGGCCGAAAGGGGGTGTGTATGATGTATGCACTTATCTATGACGAGCATGAGCCTAATGAAAAAGTAAAGGAGGTCCTTTCCGTTCACGGGACCAGGGTAGAGGCTGAAAAGGCCCTCGAAGACAGACAACATGGTCTGAAACGACGGGTCTGGGATTGTAATGCCCGTATCGTGTGGGTTGAAAAGCAGGTGCGGAAAGGCGAGTTCATTCCCCGCAATTCCTTTTCCACGTGGCGGCCGGGTGAAAAGATTCCCGAAGGGGAATTGGGAATAGATAGCGAGTAGAACGGACCGGTTTCCGGATTTCCAAAAGACGTTGTTTAGGGAATTCCTGCAAGCCGGATCCATCTATCTGATGATAACCCCTATTATGAGAAACAGGTCAAGACCTTGAACTACCGTCCTGGCTTTCCAGATCGATTTGGATTTTTAGAGGACTCTGTAGAATCCTACAGGTCTTTCTTTTGCGACTGAATGAGCTTCTTGGCAAACCCTACGGCCCTATGCTATCTCCTGGGAAATGGGGGCCACTCTCCCGGCGCTTTTAGGAACACCTTCGTGGGGAGTCCACCTTTTCGTCTTCAGCGTCTTCGGATCGCGTTTTGCCTTGAGTATCTCAATACTATCCTTGAGCCCTTTGTAGAGCCGGGACATTTCCAGAGCCATTCCTGCGATAAGGGCAAGGGCCTGAACAAAGTTCACGTCCTCCAGACTAGCCTCCCATGGTTCGGCAGAGTAGACTCTTAGCGCCCCAAGAGGGGTTTGCCGCACAATGATGGGGACAGAAAGGATCGAGGAGATTTTTTCCTTTTTCGCGTCTTCAGGGTACTGGATTCGAGGATCGTCCGTGACATCGTACACCATGACCGGCCCCTCTCGCAGAGAACTCGCGATGGAATGGAGAGAACTGAGTGGGCCTTTGTTGAGGTATTCTTCGCTCAGTCCGAAAGATGTAGCCACTTCCAGTTCATTGGTCTTGCGGTTGAAGAGCAGCAAAGTGGTTCCCTTGGCATCCAAAGCATTTTTGACGCTCTCCACGACAAGGAGAGCAACCTCCTCGGGGTCTTTTGACATCGCAACGGCCCGAGTGACATTTAGAAGGGTTTCATAGTTCATCACTTGTTTTTTCATGGCAGTTCTCCTTTTGAAGTGGATTTGTTTCAAAAGATAGCGCATGTGGCCCGAGCTCTTAATGAGACACTCAACGCAGCAAACTAGGATGAGAACAGGGGGTCGAATGTAAGAGGAGCGAAAAATAAACTCAAGAGGTCAGGAGTGTCGTCACGCCTGGAAGAGTCTCCGTATTCCAGCCTGGGCATAACGAGTCGCGCATCCCGCTTCGGCGTAGCAACGAGGGAGAGTTTTCAATTGGTCCTACAGCAAATAAATAATACGCAGAAAACGTTGATCTGTCCATAGGGAAACGAGTTCATTTTATTGGGGAGAATCCTTGCTGGGCGGGATTTTATCCCAGGAAAGCCGTGCAATGAAGGAAGGGTCTTATACACTGAAGATGTTTTGCCTTGCTCCTTCGCCCCATTCTGGTGAAATAACTGGCGGGTTTGTCGCCAAACGACAGAACAATGAAATTGTGCCCATCCACAAATAGAATTTGGGCACAAGTGAGTTTCCAATCCAGAAATGAGATATTTTTTGCAAGATCAAGAAAATCAAGAGATTACGCGGAGACGTACGTCAGTACGTCGCATCCCGCCAAGGCGGGACAGATTGACGATGAGATTGTGAAAAATAGCCATTTATGGATGGAAACGAAATTGGAGTGCAGCATTGGAAAAAGAGCGGGCGAAAAGGCACAAGGCGGCGGATGAACAGAAGCCACGTCGTCCCGGAAAGAAGAATAGGGAATCTTCACTCGAGATCCGGGGACAGAAGAAAGGTAGGACTGATTTTTTTCAATTGAAAGAGGCACTCCGGTCTGAAATCGCGAAGAGAAGATCTCTGGAGAACAGGCTTGAGGAATGGGAAAAAACATACCGGTTGGTAGTAGAGAATTCAATCGAAGGAATAGTCGTTGCACAGGATGGCGTGCTCAAGTTTGCTAATGCATACGCAGCCGGTGCCATAGGTTTGACAGAGGAAGAGGTTATGTCCAGGTCGTTCCTGGATTTCGTCCATCCCGATGACGTGGAAATGGTAGTGAAATACTACGAAATGAGGACAACGGGAGAAAAAACACCCGAGATATATCCGATAAGAATAATTAATAAGAGCGGTGAAATTCGATGGGTGGAAAATAAGGCGGTGGCGATCAATTGGGCAGGGAAACCTGCCACACTGAATTTTCTCAACGACATTACAGAACGGAAAAAAACAGAAGATGTTCTGAGAGAAAGTGAAAACACCTTGAAGGCCATCCTGAGTGCATCACCGGTAGGAATAGGACTGGTGCGCGACGGCTGTCTGGATTGGGCCAATACCGCCATGTATCGGATGTTGGACTATGAAGAAGGGAGTCTCGTGGGCAAAAGCGCACGTATCTTTTACTCTGACAGCAATGAATATGAGCGCGTACACAGGGAGTTGCATGAACAGACCGCAAGAAGGGGAATAGGGCAGGTGGAAACCCGATGGGTCAAGAAGGGAGGAACGGTGATTGACTGCTATCTCCAGGGGAAGTCTCTCGATCCGTCAAGTGCTCAAAACGGAACCATAGTAACCGCCATGGATATTACAAATCTGCGGAAGACCCAACAATTGCTCTCCACAAAAGAGAAACTCATAAGCAGCATCTATGAGAACACACCTATCGGTTTTTATAGAACAACCCCCGATGGAAGGATACTGGAGGCCAATCCAGCCATGGTGAAAATGCTCGGCTATTCATCTCTTGAGGAACTGGCTTCCGTCAATCTTGAAAGTTCCGGCTACCATCCTCTATATGAAAGGCGTCTGTTTCGTGAACGTATCGAGCAGGACGGGGAAATAAGAGGGATGGAATCATTCTGGAAGCGACGGGACAATACGAAACTCTATTTTCGTGAGAATGCACGGGCGGTCCGCGATTCCAAAGGGGATGTCCTGTGGTACGAAGGCTCACTCGAAGATATGACCGATCAGAAAGAGGCTGAGGAACGCATTCACGCGCTCACTCAAATGTTGATAAGGAGCCAGGAAAGCGAACGACAGAAGATCTCTCACTATCTCCATGACGTTGTGGCACAAGACCTGTCAATTCTGAAAATGCAACTGGCGCCAATACCGGATGACTTTCCAGCCGCCCCGGACAAGTTAAGGGAAAAGGTCGCGGAACTCTGTCGAATTGTTGAGAGGATTATTGCCTCCGTGAGGGACCTTGCGTATGATCAGCGGCCTCCAATCATGGATCAACTGGGACTGATTCGGTCCGTTTTTCAGTATTGCGAGGAATTTTCCCAGAAGACCGGGGTGGAGGTGGATTTCCATTCCGCAGGAATGGACGAAATAAGGCTCGATTTTGATACGGAGATCAACCTCTATCGTCTCATTCAGGAGACCCTCATCAATATCGAAAAACATGCGGACGCCAGCCGCGTGACAATCCGCCTTGTTGCGTCTTTTCCCAACATCATTCTTCGCATAGCGGACAATGGAAAAGGGTTCCCCGTGGAGTCGCGTTTGAATACTGCATTCAGTGAAAAGCGGATGGGAATCCGGAGTATGCAGGAAAGGGTGGACTTGCTGCACGGAAAGTGGAAAATCGAGTCCCGCTTGAACGAAGGGACGAAAATATTTGTAGAGGTTCCTTACAAAGGGAAAAAAAGTGGTTAAACAGAAACAGATAGTGATTGTTGATGACCACCCCCTTTTCAGAGAGGGGTTGAAGGCTATTCTGGCAAGGTCCCCGCGCTTTGAGGTGGTTGGCGAGGCAGGAAACGGCCGTGATGCGCTTGAACTGGTGACCAGATTTAGACCCGATGTTGCTCTGCTGGACATATCCCTCCCTGATCAAAGCGGGATTGAGCTGATCGGTGAAATACGACGCCTCTCCAAAAAGACCCATGTCCTGGTCGTCAGTGTGCATTCAAAGATCGATTATATTGCGGAGGCATTTAAGGCTGGGGCTTCGGGATATGTGATCAAGGAATCGACTGCTGAGAGACTCCTCCACGCGCTGGAATATGTAATCAGAGGTGATTATTTCCTGGACAGCTCTGTCTCTCAAAAAGTGGTGAAAAAACTGATGGAGTGGCCCGCAAGAGAGGCAAAGATTCATGACGATGCTTACAGGTCCCTTACTCCCCGGGAGCAGGAGGTGATGAGGCTCCTGGCAGAAGGATTCGACACAAAAGCAGTTGCTGAAAAACTCTTCATCAGCCGGAAGACGGTTGAAAATCATCGAACCAAGATCATGAACAAACTCGATCTTCACGGCAGCCATGAGCTTGTTCGGTATGCCGCGAAGTTGGGATTGATAGATGTAGACCTCTGGAAGACGTAGTCCCGTCTGCGCGCTACGCACCGGATTGACCCGCTGCATCCGGGATTTTCTCCTGCCAAAATGTGGCCTTCCCCCATAGACAAACGGTGTGGATCTTTCAATAATAGTGACCCCATCAGGAACTGGCCCCGTTCAAGCACGATGCAAGTGCCTTCCCGTGAAGGGTGGGGCCGAAAAGGAAGTTAATAGCCATGGCAAGGAGTCTTCCAATTAAAAACAATAATGACTAAAGAACCTAAACATCGGAAAGCGGCTGCCGATGCAAAGCAGAGCTCTTTTCCAAATATCACACGGCTGATCAGGAGCATTCAGCGGATGGAGGGCAACCCGGATTGTTTTCGAAGAGCAGACGGAAGATGCGCGGAGCTTATCTGTGCGTGGCGCACTTATTGTCTGAAAGATCATGGCGATTCAAATACAGCGTAGGTTTTTTGATGATCATTCTGAAGTCCATAGCGACGGAAAGACTTTTGCACAATGCGTATCTGCCGGGGAAGGAGGATGAGCAATGGCGTCGAACTTCAGGATCAGTACACATCAAAACAGTGATAATCTTCATTTGAAGCTCGTTGGAGATTTTGACGGTTCTTCGGCATGCGAACTGCTCCGTTCAGTGAAGAAAGGTTCACGCAATTTTCGAAGAATCTTTATTCATACTAATTCTCTTGAGAAAATCTATCCGTTCGGCCGGGACATTTTTTTGCGGGACCTGCTTGATTTGAAGGGGCGATCTATCCACCTGCTGTTCACAGGAGAAAAATGGGATCAGATTGCACCACAGGAAAGCCTGCCCCTTTAAAATCAGTAATCTGAAATCAGAGGAGAAAAATGGTCACCAGTATTTGCAATGTCTTGTCTGAAAGACTCTGATCCCGAGGCCTGACATTGCTTGAAGTGTCGAGGTTTATCCGGGATGCCTTTAATATCCTCCAGGAGGGGGGAGACTTTACGCTTGTTTCGGTAAACGAGGCATTGGAGTCCCTGGGATGGCGGAATGGCATCCTGGATGGAATCAGTCTCGAGCTGATCATTTTTCTTCTTGAAAATGAATATGAATACCACGTGGAAAGACACACGCTGCATTAACGAATGAACCGCTCCTCAGACAAGCGTCTTTCAGAATCACCTCCCCCGTCCCTGTGCCAAAGTGCAGGCGATCAACACGGCAATTATCTTTCATCCTCCACACTGTCTCCGAGTTTTTCGAGCAAAGCGAATGTGCCAAGATTCGGATATAATTGACCTCGGTGAGCTATTGAAATCCAACCCTTCTCTTCAGATACCACAATGATCAAGGCGTCGCTTACCCGGCTCAGACCAAGGGCCGCACGATGCCTGGATCCCAAGCCGAGTGCTTCAAGTTCCGAGGCGTGCGGCGCTAAGGGAAGCAAGACGCTTGCCTTTCGAATTCTTGAATTCCTAATAATCACAGCCCCATCGTGAAGCGAGCTTCCAGGATAAAAGATGCTCTCTAAGATCGGCGCACTAACAGAAGCGTCAATGGCTACTCCTCCTTGGAGATGTTTATCCAGGTTATCTTCGTGCTCCATCACCATGATTGCACCTTGACGATTTCCGCTCAACTTGGAGACTGAAAGGACAACCTCCCCCGGAACTTTCAGACTAGGAGAGATGCAATATTTGAGATGGGACTGTAACAGTTTCTGTTCCAGTTGATTGATCCCCTCCCGTATTTCGTATATTCTTTGCAACAGGCTGCTCAGACGAGAGCATTGATCGAGGGATGAGATGTCATTGTGAAGTTGTGTAACCCTGGATTCAAGTTTTTCCAGTTGCTTTTTAATCGCCGTTTCTTCATTCAATACGCATGCATTATTTACCCTGTTCATATTAATGCTCCCCTCATTTCATCCTATTTTTTCCTTCCACGTATAACCAAAAAAAATCCCTCACCATGACCGGCCTTGGCAGGTTCATCTTCAGTGCTTTCAGGCAAGGTAAAGAGCTGGAGCCTCGCTCTCTGTCCGGCCAAAAGGTTATCGCCCGTGTCATGCTCTTATCCGGTCCAACAGCAGAGATTTGAACCGATCCAAAGTAATCGAATATGGCTGGATCGGGATGCCCATCCAATCGGAATATTCTAGAAATTCCTCGGGATGCTCGTCCATGTAACGTTCCACATACCCTATGCCGTCAAGAACGATGGCGCCGCCTGTGTGCCGCGGAAAATTCTCATTCGCTAAGCCCTTGTCCCAGTCCTTAAAGACGTATTTGCGGAACTTGATCCAGCCCGGTGTCATCCACCACACCTTTTCACCACCGGCCATTTCCTGAGCGATCTTTTCCCTCTCCTCCTCGCTTGCAAGCATGTCCACGCAATGACTGGCCTCGATTCTGCGAACCTTTGGTCCCTGTTCATCAATGATTGTCTTCATCCTGCGCGTTGGTTCATATGAGTTCACGTAACAGAACTTACCCCCGTAAACCACCAGCACTTTGTCGGCTTTTTCCTTAACCTGATTTATCCCCTGAACGAGCTGCCGTTCAAGTTCCCTTGGATCCTCGTGGAGACCTGGCGCTGTAAACATCAGGTGATTTGTGTTCAGAAAACCGGCTTCTCTGAGATAGTGCAGCTCCATGCTTAAGGTGCCGCAGGAAACAATAGCGATATTTGCAAAGGATATTTCATTCATAATCAAAACTCCTTTCTAAGCCTGATCCCCTCCCTTCCCCAGGCTTATCTGCTCCCGCGCGCCAAACAAGCCTTGACTCTTTCCTCAGTATCTTGTTGCCAATTCATATCCCGCCCTCATGGCGCTGAAAATGTCTTGCACCTCCCGAGCGTCGCCTATGATCTCTATACTGGGTACCAGGTTCTGGATCTCTTCGTCCGGCCCCATCGCAGAGACCATGCCGGAAGCGAGAATCACGGTCTGAAAGGGTTCCAGCGACATCCTCGCCCCGTCCTGTTCTATGTCCACGCTTTTCTCTAAAAAGGCCATGACGGTGGTGTGGGGCATAATAATGACATTTCCCATTTCTTCGATCCGTTTCAGAGCCAAGTTTTTCGTGATCATCTCCATCATGCTCCCGATGGGATCGGTCCGCTTTGTAGCAACCACTTCGTAGCCTTCTCGTCCCAGTTTCTCTGCGATCTCTATGCCTGTTCTTCCGGCCCCGATAACCATGACCCGTGGACCCTTTATTTCCCTCTGCGCGGTAAAATATTCCACCGACGTAAGGGCATACTGGTTCTTGATGCCCGGAATTTCAGGGATATTTTGAACCGCTCCTGTTGCCCACACCAGAAGATCTGGCTGAAACTCCTTTACGAACGACGGATCCACTGTTTTGCCAAGGACGGCGGTTGCGCCAAAAGATCTCAAAGACCGCTTGATTGATTCCAGGCTGTCCTTCATCTTTTCTTTCCCTGGCGCCTGCCAGGCGAGATCGAACTGCCCACCGAGGCGGTCCTCTTTTTCGACAAGGGTGACCATGTGACGCCGACGGGATAAGTACAGGGCCGCACTCATCCCGGCAGGACCGCCTCCCGTAACCAGAATCTTCTTAGGACGCTCTGTGGGCTTCAAGGGAGGAAGTCCGACCTCCGGGTTCAGGTTGCATCCCAGTGGCTGCCCGCTTTTTACCCGATGAAGGCACCCTTGAAGACAGTAAGCACAAAGAAGCGCTTCCTCGTTTTTCCCCTGCTTCCACTTTTCGATCAGATGGGGGTCTGCGATCAAGGGCCTCCCGACGGCGACAAGATCGGCAAGGCCGTCTGCCAAAAACCTGTCGATTCGCTCCTTCCTGCCCATTCTTCCTGCGACGATGAGGGGGAGCGTGGTGTGTTCGCGAACCCAGGCCAAGGCATCCATCTGGGGTTTTTCAGGGAGGCTGCCATGGTGAAAATACCACGGCGGACTGAAGCAAGCATTCCCCATGCCGACGTGTACGGCACATGCACCGGCATCCTCTACAAGTCTCAGAAAGGGCAGCAGGTCTTCGAAACCTAGGCCATACTCGGGCGACATTTCACTGCCTGATATCCGAACAATTATGGGGATATCCTGCGCGGAGTCTCTCACAGCCGATATGACTTCCTTTGCGAAGAGCAATCGGTTTCGGCCGTAGGAATCTTTCCTTTTGTTGATTTTGCCGTTAAGGAACTGGGATATCAGGTAACCGTGACCGGCCTGGATCTCGATTAGGTCGAATCCCGCTTCCAGTGCCTTTTTGGCCGCCGATGCATAGCCGGCAATAATCGTCTTTAAATCCTCGTCGCTCAGAGGATCCGACTCCTGGCCGCTGGCGGCGCAGGTGATGGTAGATGGGGCCTTGGGCTTGGTTTTGGTGGCCATGGGGTTCGCAGCCGCACCGGCATGGTTCAAGTGGAGGCAGGCGAGGCGATCTTCTTTGTGGATTACGTCAACGATCTTTTTTAGTTCCATGGCGCTTTCAGGAAGATGTATGCAAGGCTGTCTGGGATGCTCTCTTCCGTCAAGGGTGACGGAAACAGGCTCCAGGATGAGCACGCCGGGACCTTCCTCGGAAATCTGTTGATAGAATAGGAGTTGCCGGTCCGTGACCATGCCATCGGGGTTTCCATAGCCAAGCTTGATTGGAGGGAATACGAAGCGATTTGCGAGCTTGGTAGTTCCAAGGGTAATTTCCTCGAATAATCTTTCCATGCATGCCTCCTTTCCTTTCTTGTAACCTGTAAGCTTCCATTCCTCCGTCCTCAGTGATCGACGGAGGGAAAGAGCCTTCTCTTCGTATGAGGCAGGAAAATGATTTTAGGGTGTTCCATAAAATCATTTCAGTTATTGAATTCTTGAAAACGCGTTCGGAGGATGTCTATCCTAACTGGGGCATGAATCTACCGCCTCGTTTTACGGACGCTCGGATTTGGGTAGAATGACGCTGAAGGTTGAGCCCATGGCGGGCCTACTCTCAACCTCTACTCTCCCCCCGTGAGCTTCCACAATAGCCTTTACGACCGCCAGACCTACGCCGCTCCCCTCTGTCTTCCCGGCCTTTCCACGATGGAACATATCAAAAATATAGGGAAGATCTTCGGGTTCGATGCCTACGCCATGGTCTTTGATGGCGATCATAACTTCTCCAGCGGTCACCTCTGTTGATATGGTGATTGTTCCTCCTTTAGTCGAGAATTTAAAGGCGTTATCCAGAAGATTCCTAAAAACCCGCCTCAGACGTTGAGGATCTGCCTCGATAACGGGCAGGACCGTATCATTCTGCAGCTCAAGCCCGATGGCTGTCTCGGCGACTCTCGGCTGGTAGATCTCAAAAATCTCCATTAATTCTTTATCCAGGGAGGTGGCCTGAAAATTCAGTTTCAGCTTCCCGGTCTGCAAACGGGCAAATTCAAGAAAGTCACTGACCATAAAATCCAGCTTGTCTGTCTCATTTCGAATAATTCCCAGGTATTTCCTCTGTTTTTCTTCACCCAGATCGGAGGCCTTTTTCAAGAGACGCAGCACAAATCCGCCTATAATGGTCAGAGCGGACTTCATGTCGTGGGCAAACATGGAAATAAGGTTGTCCTTTTCACGTTCAAGGGCCTTCAGCTGGGAGATATCTTGAAATGCCTCTATAGCCCCGATGAGACCGTCCGCCTTATCGATCATGGCTGCCGTTTGCATCCTGACCGGGATGGTTGCTCCAGCCTTGCTTCGGACCGTGCTCTCCATCCGAACAACCGGCCGGCGTTGAT
>Ga0316583_10000688_pt1 | contig 10401 bp, 11 predicted proteins | sample J_170502JBrBrA_D_FD_204513 | JGI IMG/M metagenome (GOLD analysis project Ga0316583, IMG submission 204513) | Rhizosphere microbial communities from salt marsh grasses in Alabama, United States - J_170502JBrBrA | ecosystem: Host-associated > Plants > Roots > Rhizosphere | place: USA: Alabama... | reverse complement strand
TCCAATATCACCTCCCACGTCACCGTGGTGCACCGTCGCGACGGCTTTCGCGCCGAGAAGATTCTTGTCAACCGCCTGTTGGAAAAGAGCAGCGGCGGCAACGTGTCCATCGTGTGGAACCACGTGGTGGATGAGATCCTGGGCGACGCGTCCGGTGTCACGGGGGTACGCATCAAAAACACTGGCGACGAAACCCAGGCACAAGACCTCGACGTGCGCGGCGTATTCGTCGCCATCGGCCACACGCCGAATACCACCCTGTTTGAAGGTCAACTGGACATGGAAAACGGTTATATCCAGGTACACAGCGGGCGTCGGGGAAATGCCACGGCCACCAGCATCCCCGGCGTGTTCGCCGCCGGAGATGTCATGGATTCCGTTTACCGCCAGGCGGTAACGTCGGCCGGCACCGGCTGCATGGCGGCACTGGACGCCGAGAAATACCTGGATAACCTGGCGCACGGCAAATAAGTGCATGGCATGGGAATTGCTTCCCTCTTCTCTGGAAACCGCACCGGGAAGAAAAGCACATGTTATTGAACCCTAAAGAAAAAAGGAATTTCGCGCGCATCAAGATCCACTGCGATATAACCTATCGCCAGGCGGGTGCCGGCAACGTCACACGGGGCGTCTGTGAGGACTTGAGCGGCAGCGGCATCCTATTCATCGCCCAGGACCCGTTATCCGTGGGCGCCAGCGTCGAGATCAGCGTGGTACCGCAGAATGCAATCACGCCTCCCCTCAATGCGGTCATCGAGGTGGTGCGTTCCGAACCGGCGCAACAAGCGGGACGATACCGAATCGCCGGCGCCATTCAGCGGGTGCTGGACTCACCGGCGTGACGCACCCTACGTCGTCACAGTCCGCTTACTGTACGACGCTGGCCAGGCCCAGGCGCATGGCCCGTTTTGTAAATACCCGGTCCTCCAGACCGACGTTGATCCGTATATCCGAAATCTCCATCACGGTCTCGTTCTGAGTTTTATTATCGATGGCCTGGAGCTTACTCCATACCCATGCCTTGCCGATTTTCTTCCACTGGATACGCTGGCTCTTGATCAGGTCGCCGCCGGTGTCGTAGTAATCTATCCGGGTCACCAGGAAATCATCGCTGTCTATCCACTCCACCGTCTTTCCGTAGTCATAATCCATGTGCATCATGCCAGGCATGGAGCCCCCCTTGGGGACGTTCTCGATGACATAATAGTTCTTGCCGCCGATCTGCTCCGTTCTCAGTAAGCGGTGATCATCAGCCTGCGGCGAGCGTGGCATCAGATCCTCGTCCTTGAGGACCGATTTTGAGAATTCATCCTTCTCCTGGCCCTCGCCGCCGTGGGCTTGGTGGTGGCCGACCTTGCGGATACTGCGCAGGTCCGGGAGGTAAATCCATGCATCTTCATCTTTGTGCAGTTTGGTGGGATAGAACCACGCCATATAGGCTTCACCACGTTTATCCGGGGGAAACTTGGTGAAGAAGATCACCTTGCGGACAAAGTCATTGCCGTCATACTTTTTCCATGCCATGGTATAGGTCAATTTCCGTTCCGAATCGCCGGGTTGGCGAAAGATAAAGCTCACAGTCTCCACCGAGTCGTCACCGCCGTAGATTGATTCGGCCTTTTTCACGATCTGGTCGGCGGACAACTCGGCACCGGCCGCGGCCCCCGCACCCACTATCAACCCGATCAACAGGACAACGTATTTGAATAGCATGCTGGATCTCCAAAACAATTGATTACTGCGCAGAATCATTATGAGTTCTCCCGGAAACGGGGACACGGGGTAGACATCGGCATGATTAAGGATAGATTAATGATATTTCCCTTACTACTCGTAACACGTCTTGATACACTGAGATTATACAGTGAAACCGCTGTTCACAGCACTCCTTCGGCCTGAGCAGGCGCCGTAATTCGTATCATGCGCATTAGCCGAATCGACAGCCTTTCCGAACTTTCGCCCCAAGCCTGGAACGCATTGCGAGGGACGGACAATCCGTTTTTGCGATACGAATTCCTGGCCGCCCTTGAGAATCACAGCTGCGTGGGCGACGACAGCGGGTGGATACCTCACTTCCTGACGGCGGAACAGGACGATAACCTGGTCGGTGCAGTGCCGGTCTACATTAAATATCACTCTTTCGGCGAATTCGTCTTTGACTGGGCCTGGGCCCAAACATATCAAAACAGCGGGCGGCCATATTATCCAAAGTTGGTGGTTGCCATCCCGTTCACGCCCATCGCCGGCCCGCGTATATTGACCGCAGACACGGCCGGTGGCGAGAAAGTCACCGAGGCACTGATCCAGGCCACGCTGGATCACGCCAAGTCACTGGGGGTATCCTCTCTGCACTGGCTATTCACCAATGATCATGATACGCCGCGGTTGGAAGAACACGGACTGATGCGCCGCAGCGGCTGCCAGTTTCATTGGTCAAACCCGGGATACCGGGACTTCGGAGATTTCCTGGCGGGCCTGTCTTCGGAGAAACGCAAAAAGATCAAGCGCGAGCGGCGCCACGTCGAGGACGTCGACATAGAATTTGAAATACTCACCGGCAGCGAAATCGACGAGCCCCAATGGTCCGCCTATTATGACTTTTACCAGAACACTTTTTGGAAAAAAGGCCACGCCGGCCCACTGACGTATGACTTCTATTTGGCACTGGGCAGAGCAATGCCGCAAAACATCCTGCTGATCATGGCCAGACACCGCGGCCGATACGTCGCCGGTGCGTTCTTTATGCGCAACCACGACACCCTCTATGGCAGGCACTGGGGGTGTGTAGAGGAGTTCCACAGCCTGCACTTCGAAACCTGTTATTACCGCGCCATCGATTACTGTATCGACCATGGGTTGCTGCGTTTTGAGGCGGGGGCCCAGGGCGAACACAAGATCAGCCGCGGCTTTATGCCCACGGCGACGTGGTCGGCCCACTGGATCCAGGACCGGCGCTTCGGCTCGGCCATCAAGGACTTTCTCCACCGCGAGGACAGGGCCGTCACCGCTTATATTCATGAAGCACGGCTGCATTCACCTTACAAAGGCGGCGCCTGGCCGGAATCCGGTACCGTCGTGGGCAACGACCGCCGCTCCACCGCCTAAGCGTACACATGAAGAATACTCACCGACGTGGCCCCTTCTTCATCCCAGCGGATGACCCGGGACATGACTTCCCCGACCCCGAGCTGGCCATGGAGGAGCCCAACGGCCTACTGGCCATCGGCGGTGACTTGTCGGCCCACCGCCTGGTGACGGCCTATCGCCACGGTGTCTTTCCATGGTACAACGCCGGCCAGCCAATCCTGTGGTGGTCGCCGGACCCGCGCGCCGTCCTGTTCCCTGACCATCTTAAGATCTCGCGTAGCCTGGGGAAAGTCATGCGCAAGGGGCGCTACAGCGTGTCCTATGACCAGGCCTTTGAGGACGTCGTGCATGCCTGCGCGGCCCCCAGGAAGGGGGTGGACGGGACATGGATCAGCGAAGAAATGGCGCAGGCGTATATTCGCCTGCATCTATTGGGTATCGCCCATTCAGCGGAGTGTTGGGAAGACGGACGGCTGGTGGGGGGGTTATACGGTGTCACCCTTGGGCGGGTATTCTTCGGTGAGTCCATGTTTTCCAGACACCGGGACGCCTCGAAAGTCGCCTTTGCATCTCTTGTACAACGTTTGCGACAATGGGGTTACCTGCTGATTGACTGCCAGGTCAGCTCCGACCACATGGCTAGCCTGGGCGCGGTTGACCTCTCGCGGCGGGAATTTTTAGACATGCTCGAACAGTGGAGCGACTTGCCCGATCCCGATGGGGCTTGGCAACAAGGCGATGCACGCAGTTCATAGGTACGCAACATGAATAAGCCTTCACTACAACGCGTCAGGTCTCTGATGAGCTATCTGACACCGCCGCACCCATGCAGCTACCTGCCCGAGCGCTACGCCACCAACCAGTTCATCAGCCCCGAACTGACCGTCGATGCCCCGTTATACAATCACCTAATCGAGCTCGGCTTTCGGCGCAGCGGCAATTATGTCTACCGTCCGCGCTGTTTTGGGTGCGAGTCCTGCATCCCTGCGCGCATACCCGTGGATGCATTCAAAGCCAATCGCAGTCAACGCCGCAACTGGCGCACCAATCAGCAACTCGACGTCGTCGCGCGACCCGCCGCATTCGATGACGAACACTTCGAACTCTATCGCCGCTATCTGGCTTGGCGGCATGACGGGGGCGGCATGGACAACCCTTCCCCGCGTGACTACATGGGTTTTCTCACCAGCCGGGGCATCAATACCTGTTTTTACGAACTGCGCGACCGGGGCAGGCTGGCGGGCGTCGCCGTGGTGGATTGCCTCATGGACAGCCTCTCGGCGGTGTATACATTTTACGATCCGGAATACCGCCAACGCGGTATCGGTGTTTATGCCATCCTGTGGCAGATCGCCGAGGCAAGACGCCTCGAGTTGTCGTGGATTTATCTGGGCTATTGGATTAGCGAGTGTTCCAAGATGCGCTACAAAGGCCTGTTTTCCCCGCTGGAGATCTACCGCCGCGGCCGCTGGGTGATCGCGGACGGAATCGCTCCCACAAGTCATTGACACCCTCCATCCACGCCAAACCCATGCCTGTGTGTTCCGGCCGGGGACTTGTTGTATAATTGCGGCTATTCAACTGAAAGGTTCAGGAAGGCATGGCGAAAGAAGAACACATCGAAATGGAAGGGACGGTGCTAGAAACGCTCCCCAATACTATGTTCCGGGTGGAGCTCGAAAACGGCCACGTTGTCACGGCGCATATCTCCGGGAAGATGCGCAAACACTACATCCGCATACTGACGGGTGACAAGGTCACCGTCCAGCTGACCCCCTACGATCTCACCAAGGGCCGCATCGTTTACCGCGCGCGGTGAAACCGCGCGGTTTCGAGTTTCGAGTTTAACTACACCAAGCCTTCAGCGCCTTTCCAGTGTCCTGCCGCTTCTCATTAGGTAGACACCTAGCCGAAATATCCCAAGTGTAAAAGCAAAGGGGGCGGTATACCGCCCCCTTTGTCCTCAACTCGAAACCCGAAACCCGGGACTCGAAACTGGAGCTTTCAGCTCTCCAACGCCTCTTCCACCCCTTCGATCTCGAACGTCAGGTGATCTTCTGCTGCGCTGACACGGATGTGTCCGCCCTTGGCCAGCTTGCCGAACAGAAGCTCCTCGGCAAGGGGCTTCTTGATATGGTCTTGAATCACGCGGCTCATGGGACGGGCACCCATATCGGGATTGTAGCCGCGCTGCGCCAGCCACTGGCGGGCACGCTCGTCCACTTCCAGAGTGACCTTCTTGTCCTCCAACTGCGCCTCCAGCTCGATAATGAACTTGTCCACTACGTGACCAATGGTCGAGGTGTCCAATGACTTGAACTGGATAATCGCGTCCAGGCGGTTACGGAACTCGGGACTGAACAGTCGATTGATGATCTCGAGACCGTCGGTGGAGTGATCCTGGGTCGAGAAGCCGATGGATCGGCGGCTGATCTGGTCCGCGCCGGCATTGGTGGTCATCACCAGAATCACATTGCGGAAATCCGCCTTGCGGCCGTTGTTATCCGTCAACGTGCCGTGGTCCATCACCTGCAGCAGCAGATTGAACACGTCTGGGTGGGCCTTCTCGATTTCATCCAGCAACAGCACCGAATGGGGATGCTTGATGATGGCCTCGGTGAGCAGGCCGCCCTGATCGAAGCCCACATAGCCCGGCGGTGCACCGATCAGGCGTGACACCGTGTGGCGCTCCATGTACTCAGACATATCGAAACGCACCAGCTCGATGCCCAGGATATGGGCCAGCTGTCGAGTAACCTCCGTCTTGCCGACGCCCGTCGGCCCGGCAAACAGATAAGAACCGATGGGCTTTTGCGTGTCGCGCAGTCCCGTGCGCGCCATCTTGATGGCCGACGCCAGGGTCTCGATAGCCTCCTCCTGACCGAATACCACCATCTTCAAATCGCGCTCCAAGTTACGCAGCTTGTGCATATCGGAGCTGGACACGCTCTTGGGCGGGATGCGCGCCATCTTGGCGACGATATCCTCAATCTCCTTCACGCCCACGGTCTTCTTGCGCCGTGACGCCGGGAGCAGGCGCTGGTTGGCGCCAGCCTCGTCGATGACGTCGATGGCCTTATCCGGCAGATAGCGGTCGTTGATGTAGCGCGATGACAGCTCCACGGCGGCGCGTATGGATTCATGGGAATACTTGATCTTGTGGTGTTCCTCGAATCGCGGCTTGAGACCGCGCAGGATCTGAATGGCCTCCTCCACGGTGGGCTCAGTGACGTCGATCTTCTGAAAGCGGCGCGCCAGCGCGCGGTCCTTCTCGAAGATGCCCCGGTATTCGTGGTAGGTGGTGGAGCCGATACACTTCAGCTCACCGGAGGCCAGCACCGGCTTGATCAGATTGGACGCGTCCATGACGCCGCCGGAGGCCGAGCCGGCGCCGATGATGGTGTGAATCTCGTCGATGAACAAGATGGCACCCGCCTCCTTCTTGAGTTGGCCCACCACCGCCTTAAGGCGTTTTTCAAAATCGCCGCGGTACTTGGTACCTGCCAGCAGCGCGCCCATGTCCAGGGCGTAAATGGTGCTGTTGAGGAGGATCTCGGGAACCTCCTCTTCCACTATCATCTTGGCCAGGCCCTCGGCGATGGCGGTCTTGCCGACGCCGGCCTCCCCCACCAGCAGGGGGTTATTCTTGCGCCGGCGGCACAGGATCTGGATGACCCGCTGGATCTCGTCCCGGCGCCCGATCAATGGATCGATACGACCGTTGCGCGCCAGTTGATTTAGGTTAGTGGCGAAGCTCTCCAGGGGGCTGTTACCGCCGCTCTCGGACGCCGCGTCCTCGTCTGTGGATGATGGCGACATGCTGTCGCCGCGGTCCTCGCCGTGGACCTTGGAAATCCCGTGGGAGATGTAATTCACCACATCGAGGCGCGTGATGTTCTGCTTATTGAGGAAGTAGACGGCCTGGGAATCCTGCTCGCTGAAAATGGCCACCAGCACATTGGCCCCGGTGACTTCTTTTTTGCCAGAGGACTGTACGTGAAACACAGCGCGCTGCAATACACGCTGAAAGCCTAGGGTGGGCTGCGTATCACGGGTATCGTCCGCGGCCAGGTGGGGCGTCGTCTGGTCGATGAATGCCGCCAGATCGTTGCGCAGTTTCTCGATGTCCGCACCGCAGGCGCGCAGCACCTTGGACGCCGCCGGATTATCCAGCAACGCGAGCAGCAGGTGCTCGACGGTCATGAATTCGTGTTTCTTCTCACGCGCCTCTTTGAACGCGGAGTTGAGCGTGAACTCTAAATCTTTGCTCAACATAACTGGCTGCTCTTCTGTTTACATGGATTGAGGGCTCTTCACCACCAGCTTACGCTTCCTCCATGATACATTGTAGTGGATGTTGGTTCTCCCGGGAAAATTCATTTACCTGCTCAACCTTGGTCTCGGCGATCTCCCGCGTGAACAAACCACACACGCCGGCCCCTCTGGTATGAACATGCAGCATAATCTCTGTGGCCTTATCCCGATTCATACCGAAGAACTTCTCCAACACATAAACCACAAAATCCATCGGCGTGTAGTCATCATTAAGAAGTATGACTTTATAAAGAGGCGGTTGTTCAACCTTCGGGTCGGTCTCTTTGACCGATACCCCAGTATCATCGGAATGTTGCTGCTTTTTCCTCTTCATACCATGAGCCTGTATTTTACCTCAAAACGCCTGAGATTTCCCTGTTCCCGGCGCCATAATGCCGCGAAATTAAGCACAAATTAAGCTATTACCAGACCACTTTTAAGTTAATTCTAGGTTTGAAATAGTCATACCAAATCATATGGTTAGGCTGCGTTTCGGGCTCCATTCCAACTCGCTATTGACTATCATAATCAATTAGTCGAAAGTGTCCAATGAGCCAGGCGTGTGTCTCAGGGCGCGTCGGCATGGGGTATTTGCCTGAGACTATAGAAGATATAACAATGGCGGGACACCCGTCGGTTTACAGTCATGAGGGGTGGATTAATATGACAACGGGCACTGTCAAATGGTTCAGCAATACAAAGGGGTATGGGTTTATTTCTCCAGAGGATGGCGGTGAAGATGTGTTTGCGCACTTTTCCGCGATTACCATGGATGGATATAAGACTCTAAAGGGAGGCCAAATGGTCGAATTCGAGATTCAGACGGGAGATAAGGGTCTGTTTGCATCGAATATCCGGCCCTCACAAGTAAAAGCAGATCAGGTTCAGAAAGTGGAAGGGTAAGGCGGACACGGCGGATTACATATAGCCGACTACCGCTTCACCAAACCGAGAACAGCTGAGCTCCGTCGCACCGGGCACCAGGCGTGCCAGGTCATAGGTGAGTCTTTTACCTTCAATCGCCCCCGCTATCCCCTTGACCACCAGGTCCGCGGCCTCGAACCAACCCAGGTGGCGCAGCATCATCTCCGCCGACAATACCAGGGAGCTCGGATTGACCTTGTCCTGTCCCGCATACTTGGGCGCCGTGCCGTGTGTCGCCTCGAACAACGCCACTGTATCGGATAAATTGGCCCCTGGGGCGATACCGATCCCGCCCACCTGGGCCGCCAGGGCATCGGAAATATAATCCCCGTTCAGATTGAGGGTGGCGATAACACTGTAGTCCTCGGGGCGCAACAGTATCTGCTGCAAAAAGGCGTCGGCGATCACGTCCTTGATAACGATCTCACGTCCGGTGACGGGGCTGGTCAACCGGCACCACGGCCCGCCGTCCAGCTCCACGGCAGCGAACTCCTCCTTGGCCAACTCATAACCCCAGTTCTTAAACCCGCCCTCGGTGAATTTCATGATATTGCCTTTGTGCACCAGGGTAACCGAGCCGCGGTCTTGATCGATGGCATATTGAATGGCCTTGCGCACCAGGCGCCGGGTGCCGGCGCGGGAAACGGGTTTGATGCCGATGGCGCAGTCCTCCGGGAAGCGGATGGCCGTCACCCCCATCTCAGCGCGCAGGAACTTGATGACCTTGTCGGCCTCGGCGGTCCCCGCCGCCCACTCGATCCCGGCGTAGATGTCCTCGGAGTTCTCGCGAAAAATCACCATGTCGGTCTTCTCGGGCTGACGCAGCGGGCTGGGTGTCCCGGGGAAATATCGCACCGGCCGCAGACAGATGTACAGATCCAAACGCTGCCGCAGTGCAACGTTGAGGGAGCGTATGCCTCCGCTCACCGGCGTCGTCAGAGGACCCTTTATGCCCACCACGTATTCCTGCATGGCCTGCAGGGTCTCGTCGGGCAGCCAGGTATCGCCGCCGTACACGGCGTTGGCCTTCTCCCCCGCGTAGACCTCCATCCACACCACGGACCTCGCGCCACCGTAGGCCTTGTCCACTGCGCTGTCCACTATCCGGCGCATGACGGGCGTGATATCAACCCCGATGCCGTCTCCTTCGATATATGGGATGATGGGTTGATCCGGGACAATGATCGAATTGTCAGGACCGACGGTAATCTTCTCCCCGCGGTCGGGAATTTTAATATGCGCGTAAGCCATGCATGCTCCCTAAGCTATCAAATATTCATCAGCGGGCAGTCGTCCAACCCCGTGCGCCGCGCCCAAGGGCATATCCTTCCACGGCGGGATCGCCGGAGAGTCAAAGGGTACCCGGCCTGTGCCGGTAAGGGTTAACATCCCACCACTGATGCGACTCCGAACCGCGACAATGCGGGTCGGGAGTGAACAGCCAGCGGATTGTACCAAGTCCTGATTGATGTGGCTAATATCCGACCACACCGATCGCTGTGTCGACCGTGCCCGATTATGGACATGCGGTCATCGGCCTGCATATTGAAATACAATGGCCATTGCGAGAACCAACGCTGAAGGCACCAACTTTGAACACGCCGGACACACAGACCGATAGGATATGGCGACCCAGCGTCACCGTCGCAGCGGTCATCGAGCACGATGGGCGTTTCCTCATGGTGCATGAGCGCCAAGACGGCCGCGCCGTCTACAATCAACCCGCCGGTCACCTGGAGCACGGAGAGTCACTGTGCGAAGCAGTGATCCGTGAGACTCTGGAAGAGACCACCGGCATATTCCAGCCAACGGCCGTTATCGGCGTATATCGATGGGTAGAACCGAACAGCGGCAGGACTTACCTGCGAGTATGCTTTACCGGGCGATGCAGCCATTTCGATACCGGCAGAGCACTGGCGCCCGAGATAATACGTACCTTATGGATGAGTCGAGCCGACCTGGAGGCCGTTGCGGAAAACCTGCGTAGCCCCTTGGTGATGCGCTGCATCGAGGACTACTTGAAAGGGACGCGCCATCCCCTGAGCCTGCTAGCAGACCTCGCCGAGATGTAATCCG
>Ga0316583_10000687_pt1 | contig 10413 bp, 10 predicted proteins | sample J_170502JBrBrA_D_FD_204513 | JGI IMG/M metagenome (GOLD analysis project Ga0316583, IMG submission 204513) | Rhizosphere microbial communities from salt marsh grasses in Alabama, United States - J_170502JBrBrA | ecosystem: Host-associated > Plants > Roots > Rhizosphere | place: USA: Alabama... | reverse complement strand
GGCATAGGAGGCGCGCTCCGCGCCCTCCTCCTCGACGATCGCCAGGATCTTGTGCGACAGGTTCGTCTCGCCCATGTAGAAGAGGCTCTGCCCGGTCATCGCCGAGTACTTGACCTGCTGCTCGGCCGGCAGCAGCGCCAGCACCGCCTCCATCAGCGCCGACTTCCCCGCCGAGGACGACGACTGCACCACCACCGCGAGCGGACGCTCCAAGAGGCGCGACGTCGCCGCGAGATACCCCATCAGCTTGTTGGTCTCCTCGCCCACCACGCCGCAGCGCTCGAAGTCCTCGAGGATCCGCTCGAGCAGATCCGGCGAGCGCAGCAGCGCGAGCGCCTCGGACTTCTCCTCGTCGGCCAGCTCGACGGCCTCGCTCTTGGGCTCCAGCGCCGAGCGGATCTGCTCGTCCTGGAGTTCCTCGAGCTTGAGAAGCACCTTCCCCAGGTCCGTCTTGACCACCTGCTCGTCGACGCCAAGCTCGCCGGCGGCGGCCTTCTGGAAGACCGCCCGGTGCCGCGCCGAGTAGAGATCCAGCGTGTCGACGTGGAAGGCCTCCCGGCGGCTCGCGAGGAGGTTGATCTTCATCACGTCGTAGGCCAGGTTCTTGCCCAGGCCGCGCACACGGTAGCGGCGATCGCCAAGCGAGATCACCACCTCCTGCTCCTTGACCACCGCCGGCGGCGCCGGCGGCGGGGGCGCTGGCAGCGGCGACGCCTCGGCCGGCTCGGGCAGGGCCTCGACCGGCGCGCTCTCGGCCGCCGGCGGCTCGACGGCTAAAGGAGGAGCCGGGGGTTCTTCTTTAGTCGTCGCTTCTGGAGCCGGCGTGGAGGCCTCCGCCAGCGGCTCGACGACGACGGGCGCCGCGCCCAGCTCGACCGCCGGCGCCTCGCCCTGGCCCATCCACGCCGCCTTGCGGATCGCCACCCCCAGGCTCTTCGCCGCCGGCGTCACTTTCAAGGCGTACTCGTTGGCGTCCATGCCGCGGGGAAACTGGATCCGGTAGCAGGCGACGCCCGCGCCAGTGAGCTTCTCGGCGAGCTTGCCGGCCGCCACCTCCCCGGCGTCGTCCCGGTCGTAGGCGACGAGCACCCTTTCGATGCCGTGGCCGAGGAAGGCTTCCAGCATCTCTTCGGTGAAGCCGTTGATCCCGTAGGCGGCGGTCACGTTGCGGTAGCCGGCGCACCAGAAGCTCAAGGCGTCGATCAGCGACTCGCACAGGATCAGCTCCGGCGAGGCGGCCAGGGCGGGCAGGTTGAAGACACCGCGGTGCGGGCCCGGCAGGTAGAGATGCAGCGGCGTGCCCTTCCTCAGCCGCTCGCCGATCTTCCTCCCGTAGATCTCCACCACCCGCCCGCCTTCGTCCGGAGGGCCGTCGAAGACCGGGACGACGAGAGAGCCGTTGAAATGCTCGTGCCCGCTCTTGCGGAGCACGCCGAGCTTCTGCAGACGCCCCCGGATCTCCCGGCCCGCCTGGACCGACTTGTCCGGCAGCCGGTAGCCCAGCGTCCGGTTGGCAAAGCCGAGCTGGAAGCGCTCGATCACCTCCGGATGCACCAGCCCCCGGGACTCCAGGTACTCCAGCGCCTCCGGGCTCTCCTTCAAGGTCTCGTGGTAGTAGCCGACCACCTGGCGCAGCAGCTCCTCGTCCTCGGCATCGGCCTCGACCGGAGCCGGCAGCGCCGGGCGCTTGATTCCAGAGGGGGGCGACGCCTCCACCACCGCCGCCGGCGGTAGGTCCGAGCGCAGCAGCTCGACGGCGTGGCGGAAGCTGACGCCCCGGTCCCGCATCACCCAATCGATCACCGACCCGCCCGCTTGGCACGCACCCAGGCAGTGCCACAGGTTCTTCTTCGGCGAGATCACCAGCGACGGCTCCCGATCGTCGTGGAAGGGGCATAGCCCCAAGAGATCCGCGCCGTGCCGCTGCAGCTTCACCCCCCGCGCCTCCGCCAGCCGCTCCACCGACACCTCCCGCTTGATCCGCTCCACCTCCTCCGCCGGCACCCGCGCCACGGCTCAAGCCCCCTCGCCGTCGAGGTCGCGCAGTGTCACCCGCACCTCGCCCTCCCGCACCACCGCCACCCGCACCTCGCTCCCCACCGAAAAGCCCGCCTCGCGCAGCCACGGCCCGGCCAGCGGCAGAAACGGCACCGCCCGGTACGGCGCCGACCCGTGCCACCCCGGCGGGTAGAAGCTCGCCACCGTCAGCCGTTCCTCACGCATCGACCGCTCCCGCCGGCGCCGGCGTGATCACCAGCCGCCCGGGCGCGGTCTCGACCCGCACCTTCTCCCCCGGCTCGAAGCCCAGCTCCTCCAGCCACTGACCGCGCAGCCGGAGAAACGGCACCACCCGGTCCGGCTTGTGGTTCCAGGCATAGCGCGAGGGGTGCGGCTCGCGCAGCGTCGAGACCGTCAGGCGGCGCTCAGCCACGGCTGGCCCCCACCGCCTCCCGCGCCTCCTCGATCGAGGCGATCTTGTCGACCGGCACCCACACCAGAGGCAGCAGGCTCGGCAGCGGACCCTCCAGGTCCTGCCGCGTCATCACCAGCCGCCCCGGCTCCACCACCTCCACCTCGACCCTGGCGCCCACCGGGAAGCCCGCATCCTCCAGCCAGTACCCGGCCAGCTCCAGCCGCGGCGCCGACGGCACCCCGCCGGGGGCCGGCTGCGTCTCGATCATCAGCTTGTGGTCACTCATCAAGATCCTCCTTCCCGTTTCCGTTCTTCCAGAGGGGGTCACCGCACCCCGCCGGTCGCGCAGCGAGGCCCTGGCGGCGGCGGAAAGCCCACCTCAGGAGCCGAAACCTGCGATCCACCATCCATGGTAGAGAATCTACCACGAGTGATGCCGTCAATGCAAGCCTTCTCGGTAGGAAATCCACCATCGGCGCTCGCAAACGCTCGACAGAAGACCCCAGGGACGCTATGTTGGTGAGGACTGAGCGACGTGGATGGTGGAGGACAGACCGTGAGCCAGGGATTCGCCGACCGACTCAAGCAGCTCCGCAAGCAGCGGGACCTCTCCCAGGCCCAGCTCGCCGAGGCCGTCGGTGTCCACCAGAATCACATCGGTCGCTACGAGCGCGGAGAGTCTCAGCCCTCCGCCGACGCCCTGCGCCGCCTGGCCGACGCCCTCGGCGTCTCCACCGACTACCTGATCGAGGGCACCAGCGACGAAGCCGCCAAGGCCCGCTTCGAGGACCGTGACCTCCTGCGGCAGTTCCAAGAGGTCGAGCGGCTCCCCGACTCCGACAAAGCCCTGGTCAAGAGCTTCCTCGACGCCTTCCTCTTCAAGCGCAAGGTCGAGGGGCTCAGCGCCCAGGAAAGACGGGGATCCCCGTAGACCGAGGAGAGCCGACTTGAAAGGCAGAGAGCTCCGGGCCGCGATCCTGCTGCTCCTGGATGAGCGCCACCGCGCCGACCCCTCCCGCACCGTCGACGACACCGAGGTCGTCGAGGTGCTGGGCGCGCCGATCGAGGATGTCCGCCGCCAGCTCGACATCCTGGAGGAGCAGGGCTACACCAACGAAGCCAATACGTTCGGCGGCCACAGCGCCTGGATCTCGGCCAAAGGTATGGCGGTGGCGGATGAGTTCCGGGAAGCCGCCGAGGCCGGGGAGCCCTCGCCGCGACCCATCGGGTTCGATTGAGGCGCTGGCCACGATCCGATGGCCACGCCGGACGACGCCCAGCTCGTCTGCCTGCTCGATGTCCTCGGATTCGAGAGCCAGTTGAAGCGCCTGGGCCTTGCAGGGCTCCACACCAAGTACGAGGCGCTCATCGCCTACGTGAAGCAGCAGAAGGGCGGCCTGGACGTCGTGCCCACGCCGGACGGCCATGTGGCGGTGGGGTGGCTGGTCATCGGAAACGCCTACTTCAGCGACTCCCTGCTGTTCTGGACCCACTACAGCAAGATGGCTCTTCCGAGCTTCACTCACCTGGTGGCGGAGGCGCTCTGCTTCGGCTTCGAAAGCGAGCTACCGCTGCGGGGCGCGATCGCCGTCGGCGAGGCCCAGCTCGACGCAGAGACCGGCGTGTTCCTGGGCTGGCCGCTCGTCGAGGTCGCGCGCACCGAGCGGGCGCAGCGATGGATCGGCGCCTCGTTCGGTCCGTCGTTCAGCAAGCCCGGCTTCGGCGAGGGCTTCTACCTCCACACCGTCCTGCCCTACAAAAGCCACTACAAGGACCCCGCAGGCGAGTGGGCGACCGGCATCACGGTGGACTGGCCACGGCGATGGAGGGAGAGTCGAAAGACCGATCCGCGGCCCGTTGTGCGCGGCCTCGATCGGGACCCAGAGTTCGCCGACTACTACGGCCAGGTGGCCCGCTTCATCGACTTCTCCGAGGAAAACCACGACTGGTTCAAGCACCGGCCGCACCTGGGGTACGGGTGAGGCATGGTGGAGGGCCGGAAGATGACGGCACCGAAGCCGAAGGTATCGAGAGGACAGCAGCTCGGCCAGATCGGCGAGACGCTGGTCGCCCAGCAGGCCGTTGAGAATGGGTTCGTCTTTCACCCGATCGGCAGCGGCAATGACTTCGGTGTGGACGGTCGCATCGAGTGCGTCAGTTCGGGCGGGGTCGAGGCGGAGGAGTTCTTCGTTCAGATCAAGACGACGGAGAAGGTCGGGTTCGTCAAGGACGGTAGCCGCCTACAGATGCGGCCGATCCGCGTAGGCACCGCGGCCTACTGGGCGTCGAAGCTCTCGCCGACCCTCCTCGTCGTGGTCTGCGCCGCGACGAAGCGGCTCTGGTACCAGTGGGCGCACGACGCTATTCCCAACCAGGTGTTGATCCGCGCGGTCCGCGATGGGAAGAAGTCCGTAGCGCCTGTGGTCCCGACCTCCAACGAGGTGGGGCCCGACTCCTGGAAGGGCATCGCCAGCGCAGCACGGGATTCTTATTGGACCGTGGTCCGGTCGATCTACGCCGACAGAACGAAGCGGGACTTCCTGATCCTCTACCGCACGGCATCGGATGCCTACGAGATCCTCACGGTTCTCCTTCTCGAAGAACGCGATCGGGACGAGGAGCACGAGCCGTATCGCTTGCCGGTGGAGCAGATCTACGCGGTGATCCTGTTGTTTCGGGCGCTGTGGCTCTTCTCCAATTTGGTCACAGACGCCCGGTCCGAGCTTGGCGACGTCGGCGCGCGGCTCTGCCGGGTGACCGCTGGGGTTGCCGACGCGATCCGGGAAGACTACCTGGAGATCTACGCAGAGGAGGACGAATCTCACCGGCGCGGGGCCGAGGTGGCGCTGTACGGTCACCCCGAGCACTCGGACAAGCTGATCGCGCTCTCGGCACCAAAGGAGCGGGTTGCTATTGGGATCCGCAAGATCACCTTGCATGCGCGCGCCTTCCTTCGGATCGTGCGAAACGCCCTCTTCCCCGAGCCGCCTGGTTCCGAGATGGGACAGGCCAATCCCTACACCTTCCTGCACCAGATAGCGAAGGCGTGGCTGGAGCCTCCACCGCCAGCGGCTGGAGACACCGAAGAAGCTGCCGCGCAAGCAGGAGGTGAGGCCGGAGAGCAGTAGCTCAGGCCCGCAAATCGAAGACTCGCGCCGCCTCGAAGTCCATCTCGGTGATGCCGGCTTCCGTGCTGGTGGCCACCCGCAGCGTCACCTCGAGGTGGCGCAGGTCGACGTCGGGCACGTAGCCCTCGGCCTCGCCGATCTCGGCGACCAGGGCGACGAAGGCCACCGCGGCGCGGATCGTCGGGAAGAGGTAGGTCCGCTCCAGCGCCCGACCGTCGCCGGCGAGCTGCCAGCCGGGCAGTTCGTCGGGCCGCGCCTGGATGCGCTCCGGCCGTAGCCGGGTCTGCACCCGCTCGGACTTGAGCTTCGAGCCGATCCGCTCCGGCCGGAGCTGGCTCTGTGCGCGCTCGGACTTCAGCTTGCCCTGGATTCGTTCCGCCTTGAGGCGGGTGGTCGGGGTGGGCTTCTTCTCTGCCATGTCGCTGCTCCTTTCGAGTCGGCTCCTCCGGCAGGCCCCCTCCTCGATGGGGCCGCTGCTGGCGGCGCCTACCCGGTGCAGGCGACCGGCAATCCTCCAGAGATCATCAAGCCACGGCCGCCGCGCCAGCGGCGGTCTCTACAAGGGAGGTACGGATGTAGGGGGTGCGGGGTTGTTCTGCTTCGGCTACTGGTCTGGCTGTCCGCGGACGGGGAACCTGGCTTCCGCAGCGCCAAGAGCCGAAATGACGGCAGGCAGATGCGTCTGGTCGAGACCATCGATGGTGAAGGTGAGGGCGTTCGCACTGCCTGGCTGGTCAAGTGCCTTGCCCGTCACTTGCACGCTCCCGCGACGGTCGACTGCTACCCGGAGCTGAATCCAACCCTCCATCGAGTCCAAGACCGCTTCGCCTTGGAGAGACGAATGGAGGGTCTCCAGAGCCTCGCGGAACCGAACGAGCTCGTCCATGCGCAAGCCGGCAGGGACCTCGCCGTGAAAGCCACCAATGGCCATTTCGATCGGGCTGATCAGCCAGTTGCCGTCCCAATAGTCATCCGCCTTGGGGTGCATTCGGCCCATCACCCGAATCGAGACGTGGTCGCCACGGTCATCGCCAATTCGGATCTCGGGGCTGTCGGCTCTCTCTACAACCGCCACCTCAACCCCCTCCTGGGATGACCGTCACGACATCGCCTTGAGCGTTGGTGATCACGCGCACGCCGGTTGAACCTGGGGCGGCGATCTCCGTCTCAATCACGCTGGGCGGTACGTTGCGAGGATCTGGTCCGTACTTACCCCACCACTTTCCGAACTCGGGCGTACCTGGCTCCAAGCCAGCCGCCCGGGCGCGGGCCAAGGCTCGACTCTCAAGCTCGGCCATAACCTCCGGAGTTCGAGGAGCCATCCGCTCCAGCGCATGCTCCGTGTACCAGCGCCCACCAATCCGGGCACCGCCGCCAGCTTCAGGAAGAACCCAGCCTGTCCCCCTTGGGACAAGGGGATAGCCCACCGCAAGTTCATCGTACTGAGCGGCGTAACCCTCGGTGCCCGTTGGGCTTACGGCCCGCTCGGCCCCGATGCCCGCAGGGTTTTGGACCTCGAAACCCCTGACGCGAGTTTCGGCGTAGGAAGGCGTCGGCGCCGACGCGCTCGCCGGCGCAGGCAGCGCCGCCGCCAGGAGCACGAGCGCCAGGCCGAGCACCGCCGCCCAGGCCCTTCTTCCTTTAGCTGCTCGCGTCATACCGGACCATTTTACGCTGCCGGTGGCGCTCGACCGAGCGGCTAAAGGAGGAAGGCGGTCTGGTGCGGGCGGGGGCCGTTCGCAGGCCACCACCGAGGCCGGCGCGCGGCAGGGTGGGGGCGTGGGGGGCGGCAATGCCGCGCGGCGGCCGGGCCAGCGGCAAGACGTTGAGCCAGGGCGTCGGCAGTTTGGCGCAGGCGGCGGGGCTGGAGCCCGAGCACGGCGACGGGGGCGGGGGTGCGGTGGGCGGCGCCGCGCGCAGGCAGTGGAAGACCCACCGCCGGGCGGGGGGTCCGGGAGGAGGGATGGGGAGCCCCCTCGAGGGGGCGGACGGGAGGCCCGAGCCCTCGCAGAGCAACGGCCGGTGGAGCTCGGCAAGGAGGCCCGGAGCGGGGCGTGGTGCCGAAGCCGCAGACCCTCAGCCGCCTCCACCGTGCTCGCCCCAAGTTGCACATAACTCCGTTATGTCAAGGCCGCAGGCCCGGAGCCGCGACGGCCGAGGGCCAGGTCGGATAAGGCGCCTTATCGGACAGCGGAGAGTGCAAGGGCCGTGACCGCGGGGGCGGGCGCGGCCCTTGCCCGGAGCGGCTGGCCCGTGCGCCCGACCGCAGGGAGGGGGACGGCCGCCGCGGCGGAGCTTGGGGCGAGCATTCGAAGCCACTTCCCTTTAGCTGACGAAAAGCCCCGCTCCGGGCCGGCGGTCGGAGGACACAGACGTTCCACTCGCAGACGCTCGGGCTGGGGCGGGCCGGGGTGATCTCGCCGGCCAGAGCGCGAGCGGAGGCCGGGATGGAGTCGGGGCTCCGCGGCCCGCGAGCGGAGGACGGCGCAGCCAGCCGCAGCGCGGGACGCGGAGACCCGGGCCGCTTCAATCCTCCGCCTCGGACTCGACGGCATCGAGCACGTCCTCGGCGGTCGGCTCCTCGTCGTCCTCCTCCCCCGCCGGCGGCGACGTCGCCTTCCGGCCGAGTTGCGCGCCGGGGTGGGTGGCGGTGTGGATCTCCTTGAGCTTGCGGATCGAGACCTGGGTGTAGATCTGCGTCGTCTCGAGCTTGGCGTGGCCGAGCATCTGCTGGATGAAGCGCACGTCGGCGCCGCCTTCGAGCATCAGTGTCGCCATGGTGTGGCGGAAGAGGTGGCAGGCACCCGACTTGCCGAGCTCGGCCGAGACCACGTAGCCGCGCACGAGCTGGGTCATCCTCGACGGCGTGAAAGGCGTGCCCTCGTTGGTGAGGAAGAGCGTGCCGTCGTCCGGCTCGACGGCGAGCTCGGGCCGCACCTCGGTGACGTAGCGGTCGATCCATGCGAGCGCCCGCTCGCCGATCGGGATCATCCGGTCCTTCCGCCCCTTGCCCTGGCGCACCATCACGGTCCCGCGGTCGACGTCGAGGTCGTAGCGGCCGAGGCCGAGCAGCTCGCTCCGGCGCATGCCGGTCGAGTAGAAGACCTCGAGGAGGGCGCGATCACGGACGCCGAGCGGGTCCGCGGTGTCCGGTTGGTTGAGCACCTGGTCGGCTTCCGAGGCGGTGAGCACCGCCTTGGGCAGCCGGTGCTCGAGCTTCGGCAGCTCCAGCTCCGAGGCCGGGTTGTACAGCAGGTGGTTCGCCCGGGCCGCCCACTTGAAGAAGGCTCGCACCGGCACCAGGCGGCTGTGCTGCGCCCGAAATGACAGCGGCCGGCCGTCTTCGGGCTTCCGGTAGTGGTAGAGCCACCGGGCGTAGCGCTCGAGGATCGGCTTGGTCACCTCCGACGGCCGGCTGACGCCGCGCTCCTCGCACCAGACGAGGAAGAAGCCGAGGTAGACCTCGCGGTTCTCGACCGTGCGGGGGGAGTAGTTCTTCACCCGCATCCACTCCAGATACTCGGCGGTGAGCGCGGCGAAGCCGCGCGGGTCGGCCGGGTCGCCGAGCACCGGCCGCGGGAGCTTCGCCCCCCGCCGCGGCATCAGCGTGCCTCCAGCGCCAGGCCTAATCCTGATGTGGGGCCGAGCTCCTTACGACGCCCGGATTTACGATGCGACGCGCCGGTTTCTCCGGCCTCCAGATGTGCGGTTTCCGGCGAAGCGGGCGGATTCTCGGCCGAAACCTCAGCAGCTAAAGGAGAAACCTCGCCCCGCGATCCCCCCGCGACTCCCCCGCGTTGGGGGCGCGATGGCCCCGCGGAGTCGGGGGCCTGACCCCGCGGGGTCGGCTCTGACCCCCGCGTTCTTTGCGTCGTACCTCCGGCCTGCCTCGACCGGAGGGCCTCGACGTCGATCAGCCCGGCCAGCACCGGTTGCGCCTCGTCACCTCGCGACTCGTAGAGCAGCTCGTAGACGTAGCTCTGCCCGCGACCGCCCTGGTGCACCAGCAGGTACTCCATCGACACCAGTCGCGCCAGGTGGAGCCGGAGCTGCGTGTCACCCCAGCCGGTCGCCGAGCGCACCTCCCGCCGCGTGAAGCGGAAGTGGCTGCGCTCCATCTCCAGCCGCTCGCACTCGGCCGAGACCAGCTCGTCGAGCAGCGCCAGGAGCCGCCGGGTCTGCGGTGGCAGCTCGTCGAGCGAGCGGCCCAGGACCTCGTGCGCCAGGCGGTTGGCGGTCTCGATGTCGCCGAGCTCGACCTCGACGTACTCCACCGGCCGGCCATCCACCGAGGCGCGCTTCACCGGCCGCTGGTGCTGGTGCAGCAGAGCGATGGCGTCGATCAGCGTGAGGTACTTCTCGTGGTCCCGGCGCGTCCGGATCTGCGTGTCGAGGAAGGTCAGCTCCGGCGCGTAGGGGTTGACCACGGCCAGCGGCCGCAGCAGCCGCTGGGCGTTCCGGTGCAGCGCCACGATCGCCTCCCGGCGCTTGCCGGCCAGGAGCCCTTCGAGTGTCCGCCGCTCGCGCTGCAGCCGGTGGATCGCCCGCGTCTGCTCCCGCGCCTCGTCCACCGACAGCACCAGGCACCGGTTGAGCAGCTCCTCGTCGATGTCGATCGCCGTCGTCGTCAGGATCAGCGCCACCGGACCCTCGACCCGGTACTCGTGCGTCACCAGCCGCCCGGTCGAGGGGTCCTTGCCCGTCGAGGCGATCGTCAGCTCGCCTTCGGATTGGAGGAGCTTCAAGGCATAGGAGGCGCGCTCCGCGCCCTCCTCCTCGACGATCGCCAGGATCTTGTGCGACAGGTTCGTCTCGCCCATGTAGAAGAGGCTCTGCCCGGTCATCGCCGAGTACTTGACCTGCTGCTCGGCC
>Ga0316583_10000685_pt1 | contig 10418 bp, 8 predicted proteins | sample J_170502JBrBrA_D_FD_204513 | JGI IMG/M metagenome (GOLD analysis project Ga0316583, IMG submission 204513) | Rhizosphere microbial communities from salt marsh grasses in Alabama, United States - J_170502JBrBrA | ecosystem: Host-associated > Plants > Roots > Rhizosphere | place: USA: Alabama... | reverse complement strand
AGAGATTCAATTGGATTACATCCTCGCGTCCTTCTTTGGCAACTCCTTGGGCCAGGAGAGGTCTTCCGGCCTCATCCAGTTCCTCACCCTCCAGCTTCTCAAGGATCTGTTTCGCACGCGTCAAAATATCCTCGGGCACCCCTGCTATCCTTGCAACCTCTATTCCGTAGCTCCTGCTGGTTCCGCCGGGAACCAGCTTTCTCAAAAAGATAATCCGGTTGTTCCACTCCTTCACCGCAATATTATAATTCCTGACTTTCGACTTGGAAGCGACCAGTTCGGTGAGTTCGTGATAGTGCGTGGCGAAAAGCGTTCGAATGCCCTGCCCGTCACTGTCATGCAGTGCCTCGGCTACGGCCCAGGCAATGCTCAAACCATCGTACGTGCTGGTCCCCCTGCCGATTTCATCCAAGACGACAAGGCTCCTGGGTGTGGAATGGCGCAAGATGTTCGCCGTTTCATTCATCTCCACCATGAAGGTACTTTGGCCTTTCGTCAAGTCATCAGAGGCCCCTACCCGCGTAAAAATTCTGTCCACAAGGCCTATTTCAGCCTTTGAGGCCGGCACAAAGCTGCCCATCTGCGCCATGAGCACGATAAGAGCGGTCTGCCGCAGGATTGTCGACTTGCCGGCCATGTTGGGTCCCGTAATAATGAGTAGTTGCTGCTTCTTGCCGTCCAGATAGACATCATTGGGAACGAAATCTTCATCCGTCACGGTCTTCTCTATCACGGGATGCCTTCCATCCCGAATGTCAATGCGAAGGCTGTCGTCAATTGCAGGGCACGCGTAATGGTTTTGGTCCGCTGTTTCCGCAAGACCTGCGATGCTGTCTATTCTGGCCACGATACCCGCTGTATCCTTCATTCTCCGGTTTTCGGCTCCGATCTGTTCGCGGATCGTCTGGAAAAGTTCGAATTCCATTTCAATGCGCTTTTCCTCGGCCCCGACGACCTTTTCTTCCATGGCTTTCAGGGATTCCGTGACATACCGTTCGCCATTCACCAAGGTCTGTTTCCGGATGTAGTCATCCGGTACGAGATGCTGGTTCACCTTGGAGACCTCGATGTAATACCCGTAGATCTTGTTAAACCCCACTTTCAGGGATGAAATGTTCGTCCGCTTCTGTTCCTGTTGCGCAAAAGCAGAGATCCATTTCTTGCCCTCGCGGCTCAAGGAAATCAACTCATCCAGTTCTTCATTGTACCCTTCCCTGATGATTCCGCCTTCCTTCAGGGAAACAGGCGGATCCTCGTGAATCGCCTCTTCAATGACCCTCGCAACGTCTTCAAGCGGATCCATTCGTTTCCCAAGACCGGCCAACAGGATGCTGGGAGAGTTCAGCAGCCTGCGTTTGACGCCGGGAAGAACCAGGAGAGAATTCTTCAGGGCCAGGAGATCACGGGCATTGGCCCTGGCCAATGCCACGCGCCCATTCAATCGTTCGAGATCGTAGATCTTTGAAAGATCTTCCCGCAATTCATCGCGCAGGATGGGATCGTCCTTGAGTGTTGCAACTGCGGCAAGCCTCTGCTGAATTTTCTCCAGATTAACAAGAGGATAGGAAAGCCATTTTCTGAGAAGCCTACCGCCCATGGGCGTTACCGTTCTGTCCATGACGGAGATCAGCGACCCTTTGGTGGAGTGCCGGCGCATTGTTTTCAGGAGTTCAAGGTGCGTGCACGTGGCTTCATCCAGAAACATATAATCGCCCAGCCGGTAGCTGATGATCTCTTTCATATGTTCGGGATTGCTTTTCTGGGTCTCCAGCAGATACGCAACAATCGCACCTGCCGCCACAATCCCTGCAGACATATCTTGACATCCGAATCCCGCCAAGGACTGGACACCCAGCTGTTGCTTAAGAAGAGATTCCGCCCGCGAGGGATCAAATGTCTCCCTCGCCAGTCTTTCCAGCCTCAGATGGGAAAGGGATTTCTCATCCGGGAGTTCTGTCCGTTCCGGCATGAGGACCTCCGCCGGTCCGATGCGGCCCAATTCATCCAGGAAATCGCCCCATTCCTCCAATTCCGTTACCCGGAACTCTCCGGTTGCCAATTCAGCATGTGCGAGACCGAAGACACCACGCCTGTCCATGGCTACCGCCGCCAGATACAGGCTTTCCTTGTTACGGACTTCCGCCTCGTCCACCACGGAGCCGGGGGTCACCACACGAACCACTTCCCGCTTCACGATCCCTTTGCTCGCCTTTGGATCCTCTACCTGGTCGCAAATGGCCACTTTCCAGCCGTTCTCAATCAATCTTGCCACATAGTTTTTCGCTGCGTGATGAGGAACGCCGCACATGGGCACCTTTTCTCCGTTGTACGTGCCTCTTGCCGTGAGGGTTATCCCCAGGACCCGGGATGCGGTCCGTGCGTCTTCAAAAAACATCTCATAGAAATCACCCATGCGAAAGAATAAGATGGCATCAGAGTATTGTCCCTTAATACTCAGATACTGTCGAAGCATGGGTGTCAGCTCGACCATCCTTTATTCGCCTCTCTCCTCTTCTTCCAGCGCCGGGATTACGGTCTGGGACGCGGAGGGCATACCTGGAGATGCTGCTTCAGTCGAGTGAATAAGGTCTGTCGTATCCCATTGCCGACATTGGGGGCACTGCCATTGGAGGTCAGCAGGTTCAAACCCGCATTGGGAACACTGGAATCTCAGGTAGGGAACATTCAGGTGTTCGATAAGCTCCTGGTAGGACTTCAATGCTTCCTCGTTTCTCTCCTGGGAGATAAGTATCTCGCCCTTGAAACGACTCGCCTCCCAGAAGGCGGGGGCAAGCCTGAGAGCGCTTTCAAGTTCCTGGAGAGCACCCTCCACATCCCTTTCGTTATAAAGATACCGGGCAAGAGCCACATGTGTGAACGCATCGGGATGAGTCTGGACGCACTCCTTCAGGAATTCTTCCACCGGTTTGAGGTTCTTCATCCTGGCATAGGCGCCCTCAAGCCTGCGGTAGGCAAGGAAGGTGAACTGGGGAGCATAGTCTCCGATCTTCTTCCACTGCTGAATGGCCTTCTTGAGTTCGCCTTTGTGAAAATGGAGGTCTCCCAGGTGAAGGTAGGCATCTATGCAGGCCGGATCGGTCGTCAGAGCCCTGGTGAAGAAAGAACGGGCTTTGGGCAAATTGCCTTCACCCACGAGTTTCTTCCCGGTTTCCACCAGGTGATGAGCGAGAATATGCGTATGATTACCTTTTACCAGCCGGGAAATCTTCTGCCGCGTGCGATACGCATTTTCCCAGTCCTTCATTTCCTCGTAAATCCGTTCTATCTCTTCCAGTGTCTGGAGGTCGGAAGGATCTTTCTCGGTGACCTTCTGGAATGTTTCCAGAGCCCTCTTGAAAAAACCGCCCTTTCGATAATCAACGCCGAGATCGAAGAGTGCCCTCAGTTTGATTTTCGGATCAATATTCGGTCGCAGTATGATGCTCTGGCGAATACGGATGGCCCGACCTATATCTCCTTTGGAACGATAGAGGTTACCCAGTGCCACATAGGTTTCAATGCTCTCGGAATCCACCTGGACGGATTTGGTGAACTGTTCAATGGCCTGGTCATGATCGTTGCTCAGAATATATTGCACGCCCTTCAGAAACGCACTATCTCCTTTGCCCGCGACCTGCCCTCTTCCTCTCCGGGCCATGGTTTTCCACCATAACCCGAGAACAAGCCCCAGTGAAAATGCAAATGCAACCCCGAGGACGAGGCGCAGATTATCGGGTTCCTGGAACCATTGCCAGAACGGGCCACCCATAATTCAGTCTCTCACGTTTACGCAATTCATCTATTATCCGATTCCCACTGCAACGTCTGATCTTCTTCGGGCGCCACTTCTTCGGCAGTAACCGGCAGATTTCGGAGAGACTGGAGCTCCTGGTCCTTCCCCTTGGACTCCTTTTTCAGCAATTTGATTTCCCTTTTCAGGCGAAAACGTTCCGTGATTCCATAGAAACCCGTAAAAATAACTCCGAGCAGGAATGCGATGATAACAACCAGGTACAAGGACATGGGTGGGGTTTCGTGATTAAAGAAGAGAAGATTCAATCTGAATGTAACCTTTGTGGCCATGACCGTGTAGTTCTGGACTGCTACCGTAATGATCAGCAGGACAAACAGGATAATCAGCACCACTCTTACATGTTTCATGCAGTACCTCCACTATATTATATATCTCTCTGAAAATAAGGTAATAATTTTTTATGAGTTTCCCTGAGGTGTTCCGGAATGACCCTGACCGCTCCTACCACAGTCATGTAGTTTGTATCGCCGTTCCAGCGAGGGACAATGTGGAAGTGCATGTGTTCTTCCATGCCGGCGCCCGCTATCCTTCCCAGGTTCAGACCGACGTTAAATCCTTCAGGACTCATAACCTGTTTCAAGATATGGATGGACCTGCTGACTTTTTCAAGCAGGTCCAGTCTTTCATCGTTTGACAAGAGCTCCAAGGAACTTACATGCCGCACCGGCGCCACCAGCAAGTGGCCGTTATTGTAAGGGTAACGGTTCATCACGACCATGCTTAACGTTCCGACAAAAAGAATAAGGCGCTCATCGTCCCGCCCTCTGTCATCTCCGGGGCAGAAGACGCAGGAAGTATCTTTCTTATTCGAAAGGATATACTCCATTCTCCAGGGAGCCCAAAGTACCTTCATGCTTTCTCTCTCCAATGCCGAATGAAACCGAAATCAGAAAACCGCTGAAAAACTATAGAGGGATAATCTCTCCGGCAACAGTATCGCCCAGGTCCAGTATGCCGATGCTGTGCATGCCCGAAGCAGCGTACCCCGTTGCAGTGCCGGGGTTAAAGAAAAGCACGCCATTTCTCATGTGGTTGGCAGCATCGTGCGAATGGCCGTAGACTACTATGTCAACATCCGTAAATTCATCGGCAATGCGATCCTCGAGACCTGCCGAGGGTCCCCAGCCATGAATAAGTCCTATCCGGTAACCTCCTGCTTCCACAACGCTTTTCGCCGGCAGACGGTGTCGCACTTCAAAGGGGTCCATGTTTCCGAAAACCGCGTGCAGTGGCCGGCCTTCAAAGAAATCAATGATCTCCTCGGATACAATATCACCGGCGTGGAGAATCACGTCCTTGTCGGCAAGGTAGGTCTCGAAAATATACTTGAGATCTCCGGATACCTGGAGAAGGTGGGTATCTGATATCACCCCGATCCTGATAACCATAAAAAGCCGACGTACCTCCGGAAAAGAAAGATTTGTCCCTTATCAGGGCGTTACGCAAGATTTGAAATAGGAGTATACCAGCACAAAGAAAAAAGACAACCCATAATTAGGGGATTGGAAAAGCAGGTATCGAAAGGTGAGATCTACTGAAATGCAGGAGTCTTCCTTTTTCCAATCATTTTCCCGATTTTATCGGTGAATTCAAAACGGATGCAATGGGCCAGACAGACGTTGTCTGCACAGGCAGGGACCAGCCCCCTGTCAACCCGATGAGAGCAGAGATTGCATTTTTTCGCGACTCCTCGGTCATCGTCAAAGGAAATGGCATGATACGGACATACATCAACGCAGATGCCGCATCCTGCACACGCTTCTTCATTGAGGATGACAATCCCGTCATCTCTTCTCACTATCGCATTTTCGGGACACGCAACGGCGCATTCCGGTTCATCACAATGCCTGCAGACGTTTACCCGATAGGCGAAATCCATCTCGGTCCCGACCACCCGGGGACCATCTTCGGAGATATGAATCAGTCTGACCCCATCAGGTGAACGGTTTTCCTGCTTGCAGGCAACCTCACAGGTTCTGCATCCCCAGCAGGATTCATGGTCTATGGTTAGGGTGAATCGATCCACGGCCGGCGCCTCCGCTAGTGTTCTTCCGGGCGAATCCTGCAAAGGAGCGTCCTTACATGGGTGGCGCCCATGGCAGGATCACAGGCATCGTAGGAATTGTCTGTGAGCATGTTGATGTTGGATTCATCCCAACCATGGCCCGGATCTTTTTTCTCCGGAAACCACCAGGCGTGTTCCGCAGAGATGATCCTCGGATTCATGCCTGAAAACAATTTGGCCCTCTGCCTGACGCGGCCGCGCGGGGATTCGATGGTAACCCAATCTCCCTCGTGAATACCCTCTTTTGCGGCGGCATCCGGGTGAATTTCCACAACCGGGTCCCGATGAAGCTCCCTCAACCAGGGTATCTGGCGGTTTTCCGTATGGAAAAACCCGGGCAATCGTCTCCCCGTAATCAGGATATAGGGAAATCTCCGGTACAGTTCCGGGGTACTGACAGGGCTTTCCGGGGGTTCCCGGTATCCGGGAAGGGGATCATATCCCATGCTCTCCAAGGCCGTCGAATAGATTTCGAATTTCCGGGTCGGAGTCGAGAATCCCCGGCTCACGTACTTCTGGTAGATCACCTCTCCCCGGATATGGTCCATCTTTTTGAATTCCTGCCAGGTGATCCCGATCGGCTCCAGGATCCAATCCAGAGCTTGTTCAAAATCGTCCCACCAGTATTCTCCCTGGCCTACCCGGTGTGCGAGATCATTGAGCATCTCATGATCCGATCGACACTCCCCTACCTGGATGACTTTTCTTCGGGGAAGAATGTACCCGTGACGTTTCCAGAAGTCTCCGATATAATCCATTTCAAGCCAGGTGGCCGCCGGGAGAACAATGTCCGCCATCTCGGCAGTGGGCGTTAAAAAAAAGTCGGAGACGGCCATGAATTCCACCTTTTCCAGGGCTCGGTAAACCTCTGCTGCATTGCCCCTGGTCATGAGTGGATTGGAGCTGATGAGAAAGAGTGCCTTCACCGGGTACGGCCTTTCATCCACTACCGCATCCCAGACGCATTTGGGATTAATGATGGCGAAATTGCCCGCCAGGCGGAAGCGTTCACCGCCCAGACGCTTCTCCCGCTGGGTTTCGGGGAGCATCCTGTGCGCGCCGAAGTGTCCGACGTTTCTGATGCCCGGGGGCTTGAAGAGGGCCTGCCCTCCGGGCACATCAATGTTCCCGGTGATGCCCATGAGGATCATGAGAAGACGGTCATTGTCCGCACAGTTGACCTGCTGTTCAATGGCTACCCCCCATTGAATGGCCGCGGGTTTGGTGGTTGCGAAGAGCCGGGCCGCATCTCTGATTTTTTGTGCGGGGACCCAGGTGATTTTTTCCACCCTGTCCAGAGGATACTCTTTTGCCCTTTGTACGAACGGCTCCCACCCGTGCACATGATTCTCCACAAACGCCCTGTCATAGAGTTCCTCTTCAATAATCACGTTAAGCATGCCGAGGGCAAGAGCGGCGTCCGTCCCCGGCCTGAGGGAGAGCCAGATATCGGCTCGGGCCGCTATCCTCGTAAGCCGTGGATCAACGGCAATCAGCCGTGCACCTGCATCGAGAGCCCTTGAAAAGGGCTCTCCCTTATAGCAGTCCGGATTGCTGATCACCAGGTTGTTGCCCCACACCATGATGCACCGGGGATGATGTTCATAGTCTACTATCGGATTTGTGCCGCAGGTAAGAATGCTGGTCGCAATACGGGGGCCGTAGCAGAAATGGCCTGCGGTGAGCACATTCGGCGTACCGAAAAGATTGGCGAACCGGTAAATTACCGCTTCGTTCTCTCTTCCGGTGCCGTACCCCAGGACTACGGATTCCGCCCCAAAGGCATCCCGGTAACGGAGCAGCCTCTCAGCGATGGTATCCAGCGCCTCATCCCAGGAGATCCGTTCCCACTTGCCGCTGCCTTTCGCGCCCAGGCGCTTCACAGGATGGGTCAGCCGGTCGGGGTGATAGGCCAGCTGGGCTGAAGCGAGCCCTTTGCTGCAGAGGGTGCCGTGGTTGATAGGACAGTCAGGGTCTCCCGCAATCTTTTCCACCTTTCCATTTTTCGTATACACCAGGACGCCGCAGCCGCCGTGACACATGCGGCAGTGACTCTTCACAACGGAATCATACCCATAGACTTCTATCTCTCTTTCAACGTTGCAGCATTGAAATTCGGGCATACTTCTACTGCTCCTTCCGCGAGTGACGCGGAAGCACGTCGGACCATCCCTGCTGAAATGCCTCTTCCACGTTGTTCAGCAGAGCCTCCATAAGCCAATATGTGTCAGGGAGTTCGGCGGTTTCTCTAAGCACATGCTCCTTTCCGCTCACGAACAGATCGGGAACCCATTCGTCTCCTTCCCCTTCGGAAAAATATGTTACCATCTCTCTGGTGTATTCAGGATGAAATTGCAGCCCCACAACCGGATCATCCCAGCGAATGAATGCCTGGTTCGAAGTGGGTTCACTGAAGGCGAGAGTGACGCACCCGTGCGGGAGAGAAAAATGATCGCTGTGCCAGTGAAACGTGGTAAATTTATCCGGGATATTCCTGAAAAGAAACGATTCCCGTCCTTCACGGGTCAGAATGACCTCATGCCACCCGATTTCCTTATGGCTGTTGGAAAAGACCTGGGCGCCCAGGATCTCTGCTATAAGCTGCGCTCCCAAACAGATACCCAAGACCAGCTTCCGCTGCCCCATGACGCTTTTGATAAGGGCCTTCTCTTTGACCAGCCATGGATTCGCCGCCTCCTCCCAGACATGCTGGGACCCGCCCATGACCATCAGCCAGTCCATCTCGTCTGCAGAAGGAAGTTCTTCTCCTCCGCAAACGTAGGTCTGGTGCAGTTGGTGGCCGTTTTTTTCCGACCACTTGGAGATGTTGGTCCGCGAAAAATCGAACTGATCATGCTCCAGCAAATGGAGTCTCATGGTCGGATTTCACCTGACCCCAATGCCATGTTTCTTTTGCCAATCGGGCCCGAATTTCTCTTCAAAATAGTCGGCCATCCTGTTAAACCATTTGCTCCAGGTGTTCTGACCCTTTTCCTGGGCTTCAAGTATATCATCCAAATAGACCGCTATGTCGGATAATCTCTCCTTCGGAATAAAAAAAGCGGCGCCCTGTTTCCGGGATTTCTGAACATGTTCCGGGCTCATGGCATGTGCGGTCAACATCACCGGCGTTGTTTTCTTTGTGGTCGCTATCTCCAGCAGATCGTAGCCCCGCACTCCCATGATATCCAGGATAACAATGTCAAATGACTCCTCCTCCAGAAAATCCCTGGCGCCCTCAAAATCAAGGGCCTTTGTGATCCGGCACATTGAGAGTAATCCTTCCACCGTATCCAAAATATCAGGCTCATCATCCACGACGAGAATTTTTTTGCCATCAAGTCGACTCTTTTCAGCCATGATTACGCCTCCTCACGAACAAAACCTCTGTACAGCATACACTACATCATCTTGTTTGGAAGCCAGAGGGCCAGCTGGGGAAATACCATGGTCAATATCAGGGTGAGTAATTGCATAAGCACAAAAGGCGGGACAGATCTCCAGATATCCTTTGTGGTTATCCCCTTAGGAGCCACTCCCCTCATGAGTATTAAGGCCCATCCAAACGGGGGAGTCAGGTACGCCACCTGCATATTGAGAATGAAAACAATGGAAAACCATATGGGGTCGAAGCCCAGGGACGTTGCTATGGGAAGAAAAATCGGCGCGCATATGGTCACGATGGAATAATCGTCCATGAACGCCCCAAGTACGAGGAGAATGACCTGCATTACCCCGAGGATCACCCAGCGATTGACCGGCGCTTTTTGTACCAGTTCCATGGTAAAGGCCTGGGCGCCGGCGCTTGTATAGACAACGCCGAAAAGGGTCGCTCCCACCAGAATCCACAGCACCATCCCGCTGATGTTCATGGTCTCGATGCAAGCATCCTTCGCAACCTTCCAGGTAAGCTTTCCGTGAATCAAGCATACCAGGAAAGCCCCTGCGGCGCCTACGCCTGCGGCCTCCGTGGGAGTGGCAAATCCGAGGAATATTGAACCGAGGACCGAAATGATCAGCAAGGTGGGAAGCACTATATGCTTCAGAGATCTCCACCTGGTCAGCCAGGTGATTTCTTCCGTACTCCTCGGGGCCAAATCGGGCTGAAGATGGCACCTCGTCAGGATATAGACAACGTAAAAGGCCGCAGTGATGAAGCCGGGAATCGCACCGCCAAAAAAGAGTCTCCCAATGGAAATACGGGCGATGTACCCGAAGACGATCATGAGAATACTCGGAGGAATGATCGTTCCCAGAACACCACCGGCCATCACCGTTCCCAGGGCCAGAGACTTATCATATGAATATTTCAACATTGCCGGGACTGCAATAAGTCCCATGGTCAAGATGCCGGGTCCGAATCCTCCGCACATGGCGAGCGCTACGCAGACACCGACGGATACTATTGCAAGTCCTCCTCTCAAACCGGATAGCCACTGATTCAGGGCACTGAACAGTCGGTCGGAAATCCCCGAATGGAGCAGGAAATTCCCCATAAGCAGGAACAGGGGAATGGTGATCAGAGTTGGATCTGTTATT
>Ga0316583_10000684_pt1 | contig 10430 bp, 5 predicted proteins | sample J_170502JBrBrA_D_FD_204513 | JGI IMG/M metagenome (GOLD analysis project Ga0316583, IMG submission 204513) | Rhizosphere microbial communities from salt marsh grasses in Alabama, United States - J_170502JBrBrA | ecosystem: Host-associated > Plants > Roots > Rhizosphere | place: USA: Alabama... | reverse complement strand
AATACCCACAAGAATGCCTCCCAAAAGGATATATGGAATTCGGCGCCCGAATCTTGATCGCGTATTGTCGGAAAGCGTTCCGACAATTGGGTCTGATATAAAATCCCATACACGGGGGACGGCTGCAGCTATTCCAAACAAAACCGGAGCCATTTTTAGCATATCGATATATACAAGGCTTGTCAAATTCATTAGTGAATTAACCGCTACAATGGAAACCAAGGCGCCCATACCATAACCAAACTTCTGAATAAAAGGCAGCCTGTCTTCCAATGCGGTTTCATGATGTTTTTTTAATTCCATTTTTATTTATCCGATTTTATTTTTCCAAAATCATTTTACCGTTAAATGAAATATCTTTCATTTGTATTTTATAAAAATAAATTCCCGAACCGACAACATTTCCATTATTATCTTTTCCGTTCCAATCTATTTTGTTTTTACCGCTGGGAGAAATACCGTTAAATAAAGTTCGAATGGAATTTCCCAATACATTATAAACAGTAATTTCAACTTGTTGCGGAGATGGAACCGTATATACAATTCTTGTGGTAAGATTAAACGGATTGGGGTAATTTTGTTCGAAACGATAATTAAATCCTTCTGATTTATCTATTTTAATTTTTGTCGGGGTATATTTTTCCAAAGTAAACGGATTAAATTTTTCTTTGGCAAAGATATACCATGCACAAGATGACGAAAACCCTTTTGTTATGTCTACCCAATTATATCCGCCGGTTTGGTTTGCAGTGTATGGAAGAGCCAAAGATTCTGTCCCATTTATATTCCTGTTTATAAGAAATGAGTCGAGCTGATTTGAATAATACTCAGCTGTATCAGTATAGCCTGCAAAATAAAAAGCACATACCATATGCCCCGAACCATCCAGCCAAACATTTTGAACAGACGAATCTGCAGATGAATAAAAACCGACGGCCTTCTTGCCGGAGAAGTAAACTACTTTTCTAAATCGTGTATCATTTTCTGGAACTAAAACAAGATTCTTATAAAAATCTCCCTCGTTATAAAACGCCAAAGATCGCCAGCTAAAGAGATCTAACGGAAGACTAATACCCGGAATATTTTCAAGTAGATTCATTCTGTAATCCAACCATTGTTTTATTTTTCCGGCAATTGAATCTTCCCCGCATAGTTTTAATGCCGCATAAGCATCTATATTTCCTTCTTCGTGACCGACGGGATTTCCGTTCGAATCAAATACATGCAGCTTATAATCATTTACCGGATTGGAAGAATCCCGCGGTCCCCACCGCCAGCCGCTTTGGACAAAGCCTCCATGACCGGTAGGATCATCAATATAAAAGTCCAATAATAAATTTTTAAGATCGGATGTAACAAGCGAATAATCCGGTTTATCAACAAAGCCGTAAACTTTTTCATAATACTTAAAAGCTAAAAGCAGCCATGCATTATCACCCATCCACCTGTCGCATATAAAAGGTGTGTACGAATCATTTAGATTAACATTTTGGAAAAAACCCCTTGCTTCACCTTTGTAAAAAAAATTTTGACTGTTAAGATTACTGTTGGAAGAATCTATTCTTTGTGCGTAAAAATCAAGAATTCTTTCGGCTCTTTGCTTTTCGCCGGTTAAAATAAATGCCATTGCGGTTACGGCATTGTTAAATGTTTGACCGGAATTATCTTCCATTGCCGGAACAAGCCATCCATCATTTGAAAAATAATCTTGTATGCTGTTAAGATATTGTAAGACTAAATCTTCATTGCTAACTACCGAATTACTTTCAAAATATGTTTTTATACCATTTGATCTTAGAACGTCTTTATTGTTTAAACTACTTTTAGTTTTGGGAAATAGTACTCCACTAAAACTAAAGAAAAGGATGAGATTAATTAAAAATATTTTTCTCATTATATCTTATTAATAAATTTATTTTTGCAAAATCATTTTACCGGTTAACATCTTATTATTAGCTCTTATTGTATATAAATAAACGCCGGAACTGACTAAACTGCCAAAATCATTCTTTCCGTTCCATTGAACGCTATGATTTCCCTTATTCAAATTACCGTTTATTAATGTTTTTATTCTCCGTCCAAGAATATCATAAATTACAAGTTTAACATTCAGGGTTGAAGGCAGCGAAAATTTAATAGTTGTAGTGGGATTAAACGGATTCGGATAATTTCCTTCCAAAATAAATTTTTCAGGAATATTATTAGTTTGTGATATTCCTGTCTCATCTTTTACAAATCCCAAAGAATCAAGCATAGGCTGTATTTCGGGATTTGCCATAAAATTATTCCATAGAAGCTGCGAACGGTAGTTCTCTACCATATCTATAATAGGTCCCTCATCTATTGCAATATAACTATCTGCATACCAGTTTTGGCTTACATTAAATGCATCCTTAAATCCGAACGGGCCCCAAATTTTTTTACCGTATTTATGATATAAATTTTTAAATACAGCAATGGATTCTTTGGGAGTATACGGCATTGAAGAAATTGCCGCAGTAGGTGCTATTGTTCCGTTATCATTTGTAGGACTGAATGCATTATATCCGAACGGGCCATCTGAAGCTGTAAGTCCCCAAGTAACCGAATCATACCCGGCATAATGATTGGGATTTGCAATACAGTAAGCTCTGTTTATTAATGTCATGTTTCTATTATTAATAAAATAATCCGCATATTTATCTTTTTTATTCCTTGGGTCAAAGCCCAAAAAAGAATAATGAGCAAAGAAAAGAGGACCACCGTAATCCGGGCCTACATAAAGTGGAAAACCGTAGAACGATTTTCCGTTTATATATGAGGAACCTGCCCATCCAATACTGTAAAAATATTTCGATACGGGATGAGTCGGTGAAGCAACTGCAAGCAGATAAATTATCATAGCTTCATTATATCCCCGTATTAAGAAATTAGTATTGCCGTTAAAGCCGTAATTTGGCGACCAATGCCAGTATAATGCATAGTTGTTCGAATACCACCTATAAAAGTTCCAATCAACCGACTGCCATAGATTCGTAATCATACTCCGGATACTATCTTCTTCAACAGTGTTCTGATTAAAAAACTGACGTGCGGTTAATAAACCTTCCATCATAAATCCGGTTTCTACCAAATCGCCGCCGTCATCCTGAGGGCTGAAAGGAATAACCTTCCCCGTATTGCCGTCCAGCCAATGAGGAAAAGCGCCGTGGAATCTATCTGCTTTTGTTGAAAGAAAATCGAGTATTTTCAACATTCGCTGTACGCCTTGATCTCGCGTTATAAAGTCTCTATGAATTCCTACCAAGATTGCCATAACGCCGAAACCTGATCCGCCTATTGTTACGGTATTGCCGGAACCAAGTCTTTCCCTTGCCAAACCGCAGACCGGGTGCGCATAGTCCCAGAAATATCGGAAGGTAGCTTTCTCAAGCATTGTTAATAATTGATCATCAGTCATACTGTATGTAGTGGCAGTAACGGGAGAACTTAAAGCCGATTCATTTCCACCAGAACCAACAGCACTAATTTTGTAGGTCGCTGTTATTCCTGGATTTCCGACAAAATTATCATAAATTCTAATATCGGGAGTTGTAACTATTGCTAGCCTTTTATATGTAGTGTTCTGTAATTTATATATGTAATATGCGCTTACATTCGTATCCGGGCTTGTATACCATGTAAGATCAATATGGCTGTCGTAAGCTGTTGCCGCAAACCCTGTTGGAATTGGAATCGTTGTAGTATCGGCTTTTATCATCATAATATCATCCATATAAACAGTGTGCTCAATACCATCACTATTTCCCTGCCCGAAATAAATTGTTTTTATTTGTGTAAGGTCTGTACTGCCCGGATTATTTTTAAATATCGATAATGGAACTGAAATCCTTTGCCAGGTTTTTGCTTTGATACCATTGACATATTTTGAAATATATTCTTTTGGCGTCTTATTATTATTTAAATCTTCAATAAACATTTCAGGAAGCTGCGAAGAATCAATTACTACATCGGAATAAGCCATAAAAATTATTGAATCGACTTGATTAACATCATGCCCAACCCAGCCGTCGGAAGCTATTGCCATGCCCCAGCTGCCTCCGGCTTTAGAGGTCCAGTGCATACGAAGACTATTTGTACCGGAATAAAAGTGTGCAGTATCTACAGGACATTTATATGTATTAATTAGTTCTAAAGAACTCGGGCTAGTTGCAATTCCGTAACTCGGGTCATAATAAATGTTTGAAGGACTGTCGGTAAAAAAGATAAAGCCTTGCGAATAAGTAATACCGCAGAATATAATAATTGAGAACAAAAAGAGTAAAGTTTTTTTCAATTGATACACCTTTCTTTTTTTCTGCAATTAAAAGGAAACAATTTTGAATGGATTCCTGACACCGGAATAAAATATTTTTTATAATTTAAAATTCTTATTTTCAATTCTTTTTTTCAGTCTTAATTACTTTGCATGAAAAAGGAGCCAATGAAACCTCCTTAGAGTTAACTTTAAATGTTTTCTTCTGATTATGATAGTTCAGTAAAAACAGGTACGAATATTTTTTGCCGTTACGATAAACAAACTGAATATCAGGGTCAGAAATCTTTGCCGTTCTCTTTATTTTGTCCAGCAGCACGATTTTTTCAAATAACTGTAAATGCTCTTCGCTTGTATATCCAAACGCAAATCCGAGTATGGTAACCGAACCTTTTCCGATTTTCTTCCGTATTCCGCAAACCTCATCATACTTTGTTTTTGCAATTACCTCTTCTTCTTTAGCTTTGAATATCTGCTTCTTTTTAAAAACAGAAAATACATTTTTAATTCCGTAGACTTCAACAGTATTAGGACTAACTGTTTCAGATATTTGAAGCTCCAATTCATTTTGTAGAGCAGTACAGGGATTAAGATATAAATCCAAAGAAGGGATTTCAGGATAAATAATTAAATGCCCGCCGGCTTTAACATACCGGGCTAATAATTTTTGAGTATCTTCATCCATTAATTCCGTTGGAACAACCCAGAGTTGTTTATACCCAAGTAATCTATCCAGCGAAGTATTCTCTAAGTCTTGAACATCATAATTAAAGTTGAGGGTCTGCAGACTACGAAGAAGACCGTTAAAAAATAATTCTTCCCTTAAAAACCGCGGGTCAAATTTTAGTCCCAGTTTTTCTGTATTAAGCTTTTTATCCTTAATTAATTGCGAGGTTGTAAGCTCGGTGTAGAAATACGGCAGATATAATCCTACACAAATCTCTGCTTTAGCTTCACTTAGTAAAAGGCTTTCTTTTTCTTTATTTATGAAATTGTTTGTTCTCTTTATTACATCATACAAGGATGATTTAACAGCTTTAGAATTCAATGGTGTTTGAAAGTAAAAAGTATCACCTAAAAATTCTTTCCCTTCGGGGTTTATTCCTTGCGAAAACATATAGTAATTGAAACTTTTTAAGCCGTGTGCAAGAGAGGCTTTATAAAACATATCTAAATCAGCAGGGTCACTTTTAACCTGATGCTCGCGAGTTCCGGCCTGGAATTCTGCTGCCCAGACAGGACCGAAAGGCTGCATTGCCTTTAAAATTTTATTACATGCAAGATCCGAATGTGCATTTCTGAATGAGACAAATTCAGGGATATGATCCAAGCCAAAAACAATGTCATCCCTTTTTCTAAAAACATCTTTATAAGTGCTCATTAGCATTGTTAATTCTGCGGCATTTCCGAATATCCAGCCCGGAATATTATGCGAAAGCTGAAGATCAATATCAAAGCTTCTTATTTTGTTTATCAATAAATCAATATATGTCGCAAAATATTCCCGGTAGAAAAGATGAAAATCATAATAAGAACAATAATCCTGTTTGTTTTCAATAGCTTTGACTGGTGCAGGGAGCATTTCAAATGATGAATAATCCGTTCCGTAAGTTAAGTTCAACGTTTCAATCGTTTTGTATTTGTCTTGAAGAAATTTTTTATACATTATCATAACATTGGGATTATAATCAACTTTACCGGTAAGCCATTGGAATATACCGACTTCATTGCAAACCTGCATCATAACGATCGGTCCGTTATTGCTTAGCTGATGCTGGGCTATAACAGGCATTACCTTATCGTACCATTTTAATGCATGATCCAAATATTCATCCGACATATACGACATCATAAAGGAAGAAATAATATTTCCGTTTTCATCCAATGCATGAGCATTCTTACTAACAGAATTAATTAACCATTCCGGCAGTCCCTGCCATTCGTATTCCGCAAGGATGTATGGGCCGGGCTTTACAATTAAATCCAAACCTATTTTTTTACACAAGCTTATGTATTTTAATAAATTCCTTCCGGAATGCGTTTCTCCGGTAAAATCGAATTTGTTTTTTTCATGTTCGTGCCAACCCCAGGGAATATAGGTTGATGTTGTATTTGCCCCGGTATCTTTTAATAATTTCAAATGTTTTTCCCATAACTTTGGATTGAGCCTAAAGTAATGTATTTCTCCCGAGATGACAAAATGAGGTTTCCCGTTTTTAAAGAAATATCCATTTGAAGCAGAAAAGCTGACCATATATTATTCTTTCAGATTAGTTAATTTATTTTATCAAGTGCATGTTGCAGAAAGCATTTGTAAAGTTCTTCGCTGCTGTAAGTTTCTGTCCAAGTATAATGATTTTCATTAGGGTAAATTGTGAATTAAACATCAATACCGAAATTTACTACAGCTTTTACAATCCGGCCGGATTTCCCATGGAGTTTCAAACGGTGAGGGTACCTTTACTACTAAAATATTATTTCCTTTTAGAAAAGATGAAACATTAAAAGTAAAGGGAGAAAAATAGCCTTCATGTTTCCCGCGATATTTCCAATTAAGCCATACTTCAGCAAAATAATCTATGCCCATAAATTTTAATACACTTAAGTCCTCCGAAGAAAAGTCGTAATCAAATGCTTTTAATAATAATACGGTACTATTGTAGTTATGCAAGCAGGCAAGCTCCCAATTGGGGGGAATATTCATTTCCCAGGATTCTTCATTATTATCCGCATCAAATTTATTGCCTTCAATATTTATTTTCTCAAACATATCTTTAATAAAAATCCATTCTCTATTTAGATTCAAACTTTTATCAAATTCACTGCTTATTATTCAATGGATATTTTTTCTAGTTTTTATTACTACATCCGGAATGATAATGAACTAAAATAATTTTCAACCGAGATTTACATTTACCTTTAATGTCTTTTCGCTACATTTAAGTTCAACAAGATTTCCCTTAATCTGTTCTCCGTTTACTTCAATGGATTTCACTCCTGAATAAACATGTGTATTGTTATAAACATTAATTAGAAATTCTTTATTTCTAAATTTCCTTTTTACCGAATAAAACTCCCATTCTTTTGGAATGCACGGATCAACTATTAATCCCTTTTCGTCGGCTCTAATTCCAAGTATCCAATCCACAATATTTTTTTGAAACCAAACAGCGGACCCGGAATACCACGTCCATCCTGCTCTTCCATAAAAAGGTGAATCGGGGCCATCAATATTTCCGGGAGTAACATATGGCTCGGCAACGTATTCATCAGGCTTCATCCCGTTGTATATAGGCGCCAGCCTTTTAAAAATATCATATGGCATTCCGTCTCTTTTAATAAAAGCATACGCCCAAATAGTCCAAGTAGCCGCATGTGTATAAACTCCGCCATTCTCTCTTCGCCCTGCTGCGTAACGTGAAAGATATCCTATATATTTATCGGGCTTGGAATATGCAGGATATAAAAGCAGCGGTCCATTCTTTTTAAGTAAATATTTTTCCAAAGATTCCAGGGATTTTTTATTTTTATCTTCATCGCCGATTCCGCTTATAATAGCCCATGTTTGCGCATTAAGAAATATTTTACCGTCTTCACATTTAGAGCTTCCCACCAATTCATCATTGTCTTTTGTAGCTCTAAGGTACCATTCTCCATCCCAGGAGTACTTATTAAACCTTTCTTTTAATTTGTTTTTAGTTTGATCAAAATGATTTGCGGTTTTTTCATCATTAATTTTTCGGGCAATATTTACAAAGCCGTTTAAGATGTAGTATAAAAATTCGCTTAACCAAAATGATTCGCCTTTCATTTCAAGACCAACTGCGCTCAGACCGTCATTCCAATCGCCCGCGCCAATTAGTGTAATTCCCCTTGAACTCATCCTGCTAAGAACTTTTTCAATAGCCTTTATACAATGTGTGTATAAAGATTCAATCACATTCTTATCATTATAATACTCGACTTGCTCATTTAATAAACCGTAATTATTTGTTTCTTTTAAATATTCAATTATTAAAAACGGCAGCCAAAGCAAGTCATCTGTCATCTTGGTCTCAAGACCTGTTTCGGATATTGGATGCCACCAATGAAGTACCGTGCCGTCAACCATCTGATGCTTTGCATGCAGCCTAATTTGGTTTACGGTTAATTCGGGATTTATTGGTAAATAAACCAAGCTGTCTTGAAGCTGATCTCTAAAGCCGAATGCGCCGCTCTGCTGGTAATATGCAGTTCTGCTCCAAAGTCTTCCAGCTATTGCCTGATACCTAATCCATTTATTCACGAGAAAATTCATTGCTTCATCGGGAGTATTTATTTCAAGAGTTCCGAGCAAATCCTTCCATCTATTTTTTACTTCATCCAGTGCTTCGTCAACTTGTTTTCCGGTATAGAATTTTCTAATTGATTTTTCAATATTAGTTTTATTTTCTTTTAATCCTAAAAAAAACTCTACCCGGTCATTGCCGTTTGGCTTTATTTTACATGCAATTTTAATACAGCCCACAGGGTCCAACCAGTTACCTGTTTGTTTAGTTAAGGCTTTTTCATTTATACCTGCCGGATTAATTAAATCTCCGTATTGTCCTATAAAAGATTCTTTCTCGCTTTCATAATCCGAAATTTTTTTATTTGAAGATAAAAAGCCCGTATAAGGGTAGTTAATATTCCAATGACCCCTGTCGCCAAGTGGAATTTCCCAAAGCCTTTTATTTGCAGTCATTGCATTAAGCTTTTCATCAAAAGAGGTATTAAGGAAAGTTTTATGAAATTCCCTATGGTGATCTGCAGAAGCTCCGAGACACCATTCAAAATAAGTATAAAACGATAAATCGACTTCTTCCTTGGAATTATTAAAAACTTCTAAATCCCAAATTTCAAGCGATTCATCAAACGGAACAAATATAGTTAGTTCAGTTTTAATTTCTTTGAACACTGAAATAAATTTTGTGTATCCAATTCCATGAATACATTTAAACTCATTTAATTCTTTCTTAACAGGAAGGAATGTGGGACTCCAGACATCACCGGTTTTATTATTTTTTATATAGATATATTTCCCCCAGTTATCTTGTATCAAATCTTGATGCCATCTTGTTAACCGGTTGAATTCGGAATGTTCGTACCAGCTGAATCCGCCGCCGGCTTGGGAAATTATAGTTCCGTAAAGCCCGTTCGATATTATATTAACCCAGGGTTTCGGTGTCCTGTAAGTTTTAATTACATACTCACTGCCATCCTCTGAAAAATAACCGTACTTTGTTTCAAACTTTCTCTGCACTTGCCGTCCTTAGAAAAATTCAATTAATAAAATGTGCGCTTAAAAATATATTCAGCCGGTATTTAAAAAAATACCGGCTGATAAAATGATAAATAAACTTAAGCTTTCCTAAAAAGATTACTTTAACAACATTAACTTTTTAGTAGCTGTAAAGTTACCTGCTCTAATCGAGTAAAAATACACACCGCTGCTTAAGTTCATTGCGTTGAAGTTAACCCGATGAGGTCCGGCTTCTTCTTGATTGTTTATTAAAGAAGCAACTTCTTGACCAAGTATATTATAAACCTTAAGTGAAACGAATGATTTTTCAGGAATAGAATAACTAATTGTTGTTGTCGGGTTGAAAGGATTAGGATAATTTTGATTTAATACAAAAGTTGAAGGTTTGGAAACGCCAGTTTCTACAACTCCAGTTACTTTGTGATACAATTCTATTTGATCAAAATAGTTTACACTACTGTAAGTTCTTACTGCGCCTGAAGCAAAATCAGGAATTATAGTTATAGTTCTTACCGTGTCTCCGATATAAGCACTGAAATCATATGAAACTTTTACCCATTGGTGTGCCACTGTATTAGAATCAAAAGTATCTCCTGTTGACCATCCTTTCCCTTCATACTTAAAATCTATTCGCGAGGTTGTATCTTTATAAACTAATAATGTGGGTTTAGCGGTTTCAGCTGTAACTACGAATGGAGTTATTTTACCATTAAAAACCCCATCCCAAAGATTACCGGATTTATTAACAGTTAATTTCGCAACATGGGCAGTAGTATTCAAACCGGACATATCAGGATTAGCTACTACTGAAAATACATCTGATGCGGGTGTAAAAACTGTCCAGCCTGTATCTTG
>Ga0316583_10000683_pt1 | contig 10431 bp, 8 predicted proteins | sample J_170502JBrBrA_D_FD_204513 | JGI IMG/M metagenome (GOLD analysis project Ga0316583, IMG submission 204513) | Rhizosphere microbial communities from salt marsh grasses in Alabama, United States - J_170502JBrBrA | ecosystem: Host-associated > Plants > Roots > Rhizosphere | place: USA: Alabama... | reverse complement strand
CATCGCAGATCCGACCGACGTTGCCGTTGGTCGTCAACTGCGCCTGACCCCGCCGGATGCCGTCGCGCCGACCGAAGGCGTGGTCGTCAACCCCGTGGTCGGTCCCGGCCAAGTGACGGTGATCGGCGGCGAGACGGCGCAAACCACCGGAGTCAACACCGAAATGATCAAGCGCGAGCCGCGCGGTGGCACGGTGGCCTATTCCGAGGCAGCGCTGGCTCAGGCGCGGGCTACGGAGGGGGGCGGCGCTGCCGCCGGCGGTACGCCGCCGGCCGAGAATCCGCCGCCAAAGCCGGAGGAAAAGCCTGCCGCGAAGCCGACCGCACCTCCGCCGACCGCATCACAGGGTGGGCTCCAGTGGAGTTGGCCGGCTGCCGGCAAGGTGGTCTCCGGTTTTGCCGCGGGCGGCGCCGGCAAGATCGGCAACAAAGGCATCGACATCGCCGGCCGTATGGGTGAGCCGATTTACGCCGCTGCCGCCGGCAAGGTGACCTACGTCGGCAGTCTGCGCGGCTATGGCGATTTCCTCGTCATTCGCCACAATCCCGACTACATTTCGGTGTATGCCCATACCGGCCGCATCGTAGTCAAGAAGGACCAGTCGGTAGCCAAGGGCCAGAAGATCGCCGAGGTCGGCACCTCCGATGCCGCTCGGCCCGAGCTTCATTTCGAAATTCGGCGTCAGAGCAAGCCGGTCGATCCCTTGAAGATTCTGCCGGCGCGCCCGTGAGCGAAGACGGACTTCCGATCGATAGCGAAGCCGTCGATAGCGATGAGGGACTCGGCGAAGGCGGCGAGATCGAGTTCATCGACGATGTCACTCAGCTCTACCTGAAGGACATCGGCGCCAGCACCCTGCTGCTGGCCTCAGAAGAACAGGCACTGGCACGCCGGATGCGCGGCGGCGACTTTGCCGCCCGCCAGCAGATGATCGAAGCCAATCTGCGCCTGGTGGTCAGCATCGCCAAGCACTATCAGCATCGCGGCATCCCGCTCGACGACCTGATCGAGGAAGGCAACCTGGGCCTGATCCATGCGCTCGAGAAGTTCGATCCCGAACGCGGATTCCGCTTTTCGACCTACGCGACGTGGTGGGTGCGCCAGAACATCGAGCGCGCCATCATGAACCAGTCGCGCACCATCCGTTTGCCGGTGCACGTGGTCAAGGAGCTCAATCTGGTCCTGCGCGCCTTGCGCCAACTGGAGTCGGCACACGAAAACGAACATCGCACCGATGTCGGCGCCGTTGCCCGGTTGCTCGACTGGTCGCCCGATGAGGTCCGCCGCGTGTTGGCTCTGAACGAGCGCACGGCGTCGCTCGATGCCCCACTCGAGATCGACCCCGATCTCTCGGTGGCCGACGCCATCGCCGACGACGGCAGCGCCGCGCCCGATCAGCGCATCGAACAGGCTGAGCTCGAGCGTCGCGTTACCGAATGGGTCGCGCATCTGTCGGACAAGCAACGACTGGTGATCGAGCGGCGCTACGGCATCAACGGCCGCGAGATGGCAACCCTGGAAATGCTGGCCAAGGATCTTGGCGTCACGCGGGAACGCGTGCGCCAGATACAACTCGAGGCGCTCGGTCAGCTACGCCGCCAGTTGATGCGCGACGGCATCAACAAGGATGCGTTACTTTAGCGAAAGACGTTGATCTACGTGGCCCGTGATAGTCGACCATAGCGAGCAAAATAGTAGCCTCCCCGAGAGGGGAGAATGGGAGGGGCGGGTGCACTTGCAAGCTCGAGGCGCTACGAAGCTCGTGTATTCCATATTGCAAGTCGGCTTATCGGCGCTATGAGCGTCATGGCCGCGCGGCACGCAGGACGGCGGCGAGGTCCATGACTGCCGCTGCGTAAAAGCTGCTCTGGTTGTAGCGCGTGATGGCGTAGAAATTGTTGAAGCCGAGCCGGTATTCGGTTTTTTCCCCCGGCGTGACGAATTCGATCAATGCTGCCGGTTGTGCCGGTATGCCGCTGGTCTGGACGCCGGCGAAAGCCATTTCTGCAGGCAGCCGCCACGGCCGGAGTCCCTCGGCGAGCAGCGCCGACGGATCGCCGTCAACGCTTACCGGTAGCGCGATCAATTGACCCGGTAGCCAGCCGTGCGCCCTCAGGAAGCGAGCGACGCTACCGATGGCATCGTCGGCATCGTCGGTGAGGTCGATGCGGCCGTCGCCATCGAAGTCGACGGCGTAGTGGCGCATGCTCGACGGCATGAACTGCACCATGCCAATGGCACCGGCATAGGAGCCGCGATAACTCCACGGGTCTCGATCTTCCTCGCGCGCCAACAACAACAGCGCTTCCAGTTCCCGGCGAAAACGTTTGGCCCGCGGCGGATAGTCGAAGCTCAGGTTGGTCAGGGCGTTGAAGGTCTGGAAATTGCCGGCGTGGCGGCCGTAGATGCTCTCGATGCCGATGATGGCGACGATGATCTCCGCCGGCACGCCGTAGGTTGCCTCGGCGCGAGTCAGGGCGTCGGCGTGGTCGTGCCAGAAATCGAGTCCGCGGCCGATGCGCGTCCGTTCGACGAAATGCTCGCGATAGGCGCGCCACGAGCGCACGCCAGGATCGGCCGGCGGGGCAATGGCCTTGAGCACGATCGGATCGGGTTTGGCCTTGCTGAACAAGGCGACCAGGCGGTCGGGTTCGAAACCATGCTGGTCGGCCATGTCGGTGACGAAGGCGCGCACGTCGGCTCGGTCGGCGTAAGGTTCCGCAGCCGGCGTCGCGAAGGCGGCGAGTAACAGAGGGAGGGCGAGGTAACGATGAGTGGTCATGGACGGAAGGATGCCACGAGTCGGCGTAGTTCGGAGAGTTCTGTGGTCATGCTACGGCCATAACGCACACGGGCATAGCGGGTGGCGATGGCATTAATGTCGTCAGCATGATCGGGCAATGCCGTGGCAACGCGGTCGGCATAATCGAGCGGCCCTTCCTCGGGCCGGCGGGCCAGGCCGCGGCGGGCCAAGCGCCGCCCGACCTGTTGCCATAGGCGTGCGGCCGGATCCAGGCGTCGGCGCGAGCGCAGGTTCCATGCCGTCAACGCCAGCATGGTGAGGCCGGAAAGAACCGCCAACGCGGCGCCCATGCTTTGCCAGTTGGGCGAGGGCATGCCGAGCCGGCGCAGGAATTCGCGTTGCCGCTCCTGGTTGTAGCCGAGCACCCACTGGTTCCAGGCATTGGTGACGGCGTCGACGCGGTCGCGCAGTCCGCGTAGCCAGGACAGGTTGGCCCGCATCAGCAGCGGCAGCCGGTCGCTGGCGGGTAGCGCCGCGGCCAGGTCGAGGTCGATGCGCGTCGGTGCGCTGATGGCGGTCGGGTCGACGCGCAGCCAGCCGCGATCGCGCAGCCAGACTTCGGTCCAGGCATGGGCATCGTACTGGCGCACGGTCAGGTAGCCGTCGACGGAGTTGACCTCGCCGCCCTGGTAGCCGGTGACCACGCGCGCCGGGATGCCGGCGGCACGCATGGCGACGGCGAAGGCGTTGGCGAAGTGCTCGCAGAAACCGCGATGGGTGTCGAACAGGAATTCGTCGGCGCTCTGCTCGCCGAGCAGCGGCGGGTTCAGCGTGTAGATCAGGTGCTGGCGGAAGAAGAAGGTCTTGGCTAGATCCAGAATCTCCGCGTCGGAGTGGGCCTGCCGGCGCCACCGTTCGGCCAGTGCGCGCGTACGTGGATTCGATCCGGCGGGCAGGGCCAGCGCTTGCCGCAACACTCGCGGCGACTCGTCGAGGCCGGCATGCAGCGAGGGAAAGGAGCGCACCGCGTAGCGCATGCGCGACATCACCGGCCTCTTGGCCAGCGGCACGTAGTCGCGGCTGGCGACGGCGTCGGCGGGAAGCTTGCCGGGCAGTTCGAGAGCGAACAGCCAGCGATGGCCATCCGACTCGAGCGTGACCTCATAGTTGATGCCGCCGGTTTTCGGTTCGTCATAGGGCAGGCCGCGTATCGGCTTTTCGGGCGCCAGGCGCCAGGTGCGGCCGTCGAATTCGCTCAGCACCGGGCCGCGCCAGTACAACTGCGCGTGCGGCGGCATCCGGCCGTCGAAGTGGACGCGAAAGGCGATGGCGTCGGACTGCGACAGCCGGCTGATGCTGCCCGGTGCCATGGTGTCGGAGAGTCCCGTCACACCGGCGTGGGCGTCGCTCGGCAGGCCCCAGAGGGGTCCTTGGATACGGGGAAAGAGAACGAACATCAACAACATCAACGGCAGCGCCTGGCCGAGCATGAGCCCGGCCTGGCGCAATTGGGCCAGCGGTGGCGGGCGCGGATCGGTCAGGCTGGTCAAGGCCGCAGTGGCCGTGACGGCGCCGACGGTGGTCAGCAAGGCGATCGGTATGGTCTGCGAATAAAGGAACTGGGCCAGAGACAGGAAGTAGGCGAGGAAGATGATGGCCAGGCCGTCGCGCTTTGAGCGCGCCTCCAATTGCTTCAGTGCCATGAACAGCATGAGCAAGGCGATGCCAGCGTTCTGGCCGAAAAGGGTATGAAAGCGGATCAGGACGCCTGCGCAGCCGGCTATGGCCAGTGTGACCAGTAGGGCGCGCGAGGGCAGAGGGCGCCGTGCCCAGGCCAGCCAGGCGCACCAGATGAAAGTGGCCACGGTGCACAAGGCCAGCCACCCGGGCACGTGTGGCGCCAGCGGCAGCGCGGCGACGGCACCGCAGGCCAGTAGCCAGGCTGCCTGCGAAGCCTCGAGCGGCGGTGAGCTAGGCTTGGCCATACAGGGCGAGCGCCGCGAGCGCCGCGTGAAGATGTTCTTGGCCGCTGTCTGGTGCCAGCGTCGAGCCGGGTAGGCGCAGGCCCCAGGTGAGCCCGTCGGCGTGGGCGTCCAGCACCCAACGGGTCAGGACGGCGATGCGCGCTTCCGTCGCCTGATCGGGCAGATCGTCCCAGTCGAGCCAGACGCGAGCCGCGCCGGCACCGGAGAACTGCTTAGTCATCAGCGGCGCATCGGGCCCGAGGCGGGCGGCTGCCTTCCAGGCCACGTGGCGAGGCGAGTCGGCCGGCTGATGCCCGCGCAGGCCGGCAAAGTCGTCGCTACCCAGCCGCCCGATACGCATGCCGCTGCTGTCGCCGGCGGACCAGGGCAAGGGCGGCGCCTCGTTTGCCGGGCGCGGGTAGACGAGACAACGAAAGTCCGGCGCGCAGTAGGCCCAGGTGCGGATGATGCCGAGCGGGTAGCTGGTTTCCAGTCCGACGCGCGGCAGCGCCAGCCAGCCGCGTCGCGTCGTCGCCAGGCGCAGGCAGGCTTCCGTGTCGGTATCGGCGGGCACGTCGACGACAACCGAAGACTGGTCCGGCAGCCATAGGCGGATTTGCCGGCGCTCGCTGTCGCCGTGCAACAGCAGATGGAAGTCGGCGACGTCGCCGGCGAACACCGGCGCCGCGCGGCCGGGCGCGATGCGCAGGCGCACCAGGTTGCGGAAAGTGTGCAGGATGGCGACGACGCCGAGGCCGGCGAGCGTGAAGGTCAGCGCGTAGCCGAGGCTGAGGTTGTAGTTGATGGAGGCGATCAGCATGACCAGCAGCGCGGCGGCGAAGCCGAGTCCGGCCTTGGTCGGCAGCACGTAGACGCGCCGCTGGGTGAGGATGATCGGCGCGGGCTCGGGCGGGCGAACGCGCAAGGCCCAGGCGATGAAGCGCTCGTGCAGTGCCGCGGTGATGCGCATGGCCTAACGCAACGAAAGACAGCTATCTGCGCGCTTGGTAGTTGCCGAGGGTGGCGAGCCAATTAGTCGCCTTCCCCGTGAGGGGGCGGACGGGAGGAGCCGCCTACCCGCGTCGGCAAGAAAGAGGGCGCTGGATTTCATGACCCTGGTTGGTCTATCGGAGCCATGTGCGTAGCGTTACGGCAGGGCGACGGCCTCGATCAGGCGCTGCGCGGCGTCGCCCGGCACTTCGGTTCCCGCGGCGCGCAAGCGATGCGAGGCGACGCCGGGCAACACGGCTTGGACGTCTTCGGGCAGCACGTGGTCGCGGCCGGCCAACCAGGCCCAGGCGCGTGCTGCCGCCAGCAGCGCCAGCGCCGCTCGCGGCGACAAACCCATCTGCCAATCGGCCGATTGCCGTGTGTGGGCGACCAGCGCCTGCACGTAATCGATCAGCGGTTCGGCGACATGGATTCGTCGCACCGCCTCCTGATGCGCGAGCAGTTCCTCGGCGCTGAGACTCGGCGGCAGCGTGGCCAGGAGTTCGCGCCGGTCGGCGCCGGCCAGGAGTTCGCGCTCGGCGGCGCGATCCGGATAGCCGAGATCGAGCCGCATCAGGAAGCGATCGAGCTGCGATTCGGGTAGCGGGAAGGTGCCGATCTGGTGGGTTGGATTCTGTGTCGCGATGACGAAGAAGGGCGACGGCAGCGGCCGCGTTTGGCCTTCGACAGTGACTTGACGCTCCTCCATGGCTTCGAGTAGCGCGCTTTGCGTCTTCGGTGTGGCCCGGTTGATCTCGTCGGCCAGTACCACATGCGCGAACACCGGTCCCGGGTGAAAACAGAAGGCGGCTGCCTCGCGGTCGAAGATGGAAACGCCGAGGATGTCGGCGGGCAGCATGTCGCTGGTGAACTGTATGCGCTGGAAATTGAGACCGAGCAGTTGGGCCAGCACGTGGGCCATGGTCGTCTTGCCGACACCGGGCAAATCCTCGATCAGCAGGTGGCCGCGGGCGAGGACGCAGGCCAACGCCAAGCGCAATTGCCGCTCCTTGCCGAGGATGATGCGGCCGGCGGCGGCGATGACGCTTTCCATGGGGCTGTTGAGTTGGGGCGCGCGCATGGGGGCGGACAAACGGCCTGAATTCGAGTCATAATCGTGGCTGTGAAACATTGTATGCCAATCCCCCGGTGACCACCGCCTTCATTACCCATCGCGACTGCTGGCGGCACGACATGGGCGCCCACCATCCGGAATGCCCGGAGCGTCTCGGCGCGATACAGGACCGGCTCATCGCCTCCGGCCTCGACCTGTATCTGACCTATCACGACGCACCGCTGGCCGAGACCGAGCAGTTGCTGCGCGTGCATCCGCGCAGCTACGTGGAGTCACTGCAGGGTTCGTCGCCGTCGTCGGGCATCGTGCACCTCGATCCCGATACCGCCATGAGTCCCGGCACCTGGCAGGCCGCCTTGCGTGCCGCCGGTGCCGGCGTGTTGGCAACCGATATCGTCATGCGCGGCGACACACCAAACGCCTTCTGCGCCGTGCGCCCGCCCGGCCATCACGCCGAGCGCACCAAGGCCATGGGTTTCTGCTTCTTCAACAACGTCGCCGTCGCTGCCCGGCATGCCATTGACCATTGGGGGCTCAAGCGCGTGGCCGTCGTCGACTTCGACGTTCATCACGGCAACGGCACCGAGGAGATCTTCGCCGGCGATGAGCGGGTTCTGATGGTCGGTACCTTTCAGCACCCGTTCTATCCCTACTGTGGCACCGAATCTCCGGCCGCCAACATGTGCAACGTGCCGATCAAGGCCGGGACGCGCGGCGACGGCTTTCGCGATATCGTCACCCGTATCTGGTTGCCGCGATTGCGCGAGTTCGCGCCGGAGATGATCTTCGTTTCCGCCGGCTTTGACGCCCACTACGAAGACGATATGGCCTCGCTCGGCCTGGTGGAGTCCGACTACTCCTGGGTGACCGAGCAGATCAAGGCGGTGGCCCTCGAGTCGGCCGGCGGTCGCATCGTATCCATGCTTGAGGGTGGCTATGCTCTTTCGGCGCTGGCGCGCAGCGTTGCAGCGCACATAAAGGTCTTGGCCGACTTGTAGAGTAGAATCAACTGTTTTCAGGCCTTCCCGGTTTCAAGGTAAAGCAAGCGATGATTCAAGGTTCCCTTCCCGCCATCGTCACGCCCATGCACGAGGACGGCAGCCTCGATCTGCCTCGCCTGGGCACGCTCGTCGATTGGCACATCGCCGAAGGTTCGGACGGCATCGTCGTCGTCGGTACTACCGGCGAATCACCAACGGTCGACTTCGACGAACACTGCCAGTTGATCGGAACCGTAGTCGAAAAGGCGGCCGGCCGAGTGCCGGTGATCGCCGGCACCGGCGCCAATTCGACCGCCGAGGCAATCGAGTTGGCGGAATTCGCCCAAAAGGCCGGCGCCAATGCTCATCTGTCCGTGGTGCCCTACTACAACAAGCCGACCCAGGAAGGGCTCTACCGGCACTTCAAGGCTATCGCCGAGGCGGTGGATCTGCCGATGGTGCTCTACAACGTGCCGGGCCGTACCGGCGCCGATCTCGGCAACGACACCACGCTCAGGCTGGCCCAAGTGCCCGGCATCGTCGGCATCAAGGACGCTACCGCCAACATGGAGCGCGGCTCCGATCTGCTCAAGCGCGTGCCGTCGCAGTTCGCCGTGCTCAGCGGTGACGACGCCACCGGCTTGGCGTTGACCCTGCTCGGCGGCAAGGGCGTGATTTCGGTCACCGCCAACGTCGCGCCGCGTCTGATGCACGAGATGATCGCCGCCGCCCTGGCCGGCGACCTGGCCTTGGCGCGCACTATCAACTTCCGTCTGCTTGGCTTGCACCGCCAACTGTTCGTCGAGGCCAATCCGATTCCGGTCAAGTGGGCCTGCCAGCAGATGGGACTGATCGAAGGCGGGCTGCGCCTGCCGATGACACCTCTTTCCGCCGAGTACCACGAGCGCGTGCGCAATGCGTTGCGCGAGGCCGGCATTCAACATTGAATTTCCACGAGGTATGCATGAAGCGTAACGCGTTGCTCATGGTGGTGGTCACACTGCTGGCCGGTTGCAGTAGTACGTCGATATTCGAATCGAAGAAAATCGACTACAAGTCGGCAGGAAAATTGCCACCACTGGAAGTGCCACCCGATCTGACCCAGCCGACGCACGACGACCATTACACGGTTCCCGATGTGTCGCCAAAGGGGACCGCCACCTATTCGGCCTACGCCACCGACCGTGGTGGACAGTCGAGTTCGGCGTCGGACCAGGAAGTGCTGCCACAGGTCGGCAAGATGCATGTCGAGCGGGACGGCTCCGAGCGTTGGCTTGTGGTGGCGGCAACGCCTGAGCAACTCTGGCCGCGAATCAAGCAGTTCTGGCAGGACCTCGGTTTCATCGTCAATATCGACAGGCCCGAGGCCGGCGTCATGGAGACCGACTGGGCCGAGAATCGGGCCAAGATTCCCCAGGACTTCATCCGTCGGACCATCGGCAAGATGTTCGACGACGTGTACTCGACGCCGGAGCGCGACAAGTTCCGCACGCGGCTGGAGAAGGGTAGCAAGCCGGGGACCACGGAGATCTACATCAGCCATCGCGGTATGTACGAGGTATATACCAACGAAGGCAAGAGCGAGACGCGCTGGGAGCCGCGGCCGCCCGACCCGGGCCTGGAAGCGGAAATGTTGCGCCGCTTGATGGTGCGTCTGGGTGCGGACGAAGCGCGCGCCAAGGCGTTGATGGCCGAGAGCGAGGCTCAACCGGCACGGGCCAAGCTGACACGCTCCCAGGACGGTGCGACGCTGGAAGTCCTGGAGCCGTTCGACCGTGCCTGGCGCCGGGTTGGCTTGGCGCTCGACCGGGTAGGCTTTACGGTCGAGGATCGCAATCGTTCGCAGGGCCTGTACTACGTTCGCTATGTCGACCCCGAGGCGGGCGACAAGGACAAGGACAAGAGTTTCCTGTCGAAATTGGCGTTTTGGCGCAGCAGCAAGAAGGACTCGGAGAATACCAAGTACCGCATTAGCATTCAGGGCAGCGGCGATACCAGCAACGTTCAGGTCTTGAACGACAAGGGCGACGTCGTCAATTCGGAAACCTCGAAAAAGATTCTCGACCTGCTCTATGGGCAGTTGAAGTAGGCCGCTGAGTCGGGCGGAATCGGTTCGTCGCGGAAAAACACGCCGATGTCTGCCGACTCTGCCCGGATCGGGGGCCACTGATGCGCTTCGCTTCGCTCGGCAGCGGTAGCCGCGGCAATGCCTTGGTTGTCGACAGTGGCACTACGCGGATACTGGTGGACTGCGGTTTCGGACCGCGCCAGTTGGCGGTTCGACTGGGGCGGCTGGGGCTGTCGCCGGAGCAGTTCGATGCCATTCTGGTGACGCACGAGCACAGCGACCATCTTTCGGGCGTCGCCGCCTGTGCGCAACGTCACCGCCTCGACGTCTACCTGACCTACGGTACGCTGGCGGCGGCGTCCGCCGAGTTGGCGGCGATCGTGATCGACAGCCACGTGGCATTCGCCGTCGGCGATCTCGAGATCAGGCCTTTCCCGGTGCCTCACGATGCGCGCGAACCAGCACAGTTCGTGTTCTCCGATGGCCGCAGCCGTCTGGGCGTTCTCACCGATGCCGGCTGCGTGACCGGCCATATGGTGGATATGCTTTCGGGGTGCGACGCCTTGGTGCTGGAATGCAATCACGACGCGACGATGTTGGCGGCGGGCAGC
>Ga0316583_10000682_pt1 | contig 10432 bp, 8 predicted proteins | sample J_170502JBrBrA_D_FD_204513 | JGI IMG/M metagenome (GOLD analysis project Ga0316583, IMG submission 204513) | Rhizosphere microbial communities from salt marsh grasses in Alabama, United States - J_170502JBrBrA | ecosystem: Host-associated > Plants > Roots > Rhizosphere | place: USA: Alabama... | reverse complement strand
ATGTCTATTGCCGATATTGCGGAACGAAAATCGGCAATACCTGTAAATCATGCAATAAAATAGTAAATGAAGCGGATAATTTTTGCAGTAGCTGCGGAAGTGAGATAGCTGTTGATTAAATTGAATTTCTAGTAGAATATTGACGATAGATGTTTTTTAGGAGTGGAAAGGTAAACGTTGCTCCTAAAACAACGTATGTGTTCAAGCTTTAAAGTATTTTCAGATCAATTTCGCCAAGCAGGCATTTTTGCACCCGACGTTCTCTCTCTCATTCTGGGTGATTTTGTCAAAATATCGCTTAGAGAAAAATATGCCTGCGTAAGCGATAAAATAATCAAAAGGAATTAATCATATGGTCAAGAGAGTGAAATCCGTTTTTGATATCCGAAAGAGATACAAGGGAAGACTTTTCATTGTTCTGATCTTCTTCCTTTTTTCTTTTACAATTGCGAGATTATACAGCCTGTATATTGATGTATATGTGTACATCGATGGGTATCATATCCACCACTTCTATTTCGGCACATTAGCCCTTGCCATGGGCGGCATTCTGGGAATTCTGAATGACAGCAATGATAGGAAAAGGGCTTTAATCGCCAGTGCCCTCATCGGAATCGGCATCGGTCTGTTTGCCGATGAAATTGGACTGCTCCTTAATTCCACCACAGGCACGGGATTTTCCGCCTACATCTTCCCCGATATCGGGGACATTATTCTGACCATTGCGTGCAGTATCGTTTTTCTGATCGCCATCGTTGATACAGACACCAAGGCGCTCAAGGAAAGATGCATGCACCTCATAATGAAAAGAAAAAGAAAATCGGAGAAGGCCTTAGAATCATAAGAAAACTCTGCAGCACGCCACAATCAGCAACGAATTCAAAAAGAATCTGCGCTCAAAGATGGCGGCAAACTCGCTCCTCAAGATAATATCTGAAATGAAAACAAGCGGTGAGAGAGCATGTCGTGGCAGCATATCGAGTAGCAGACTTGGCTTTTATTACATCCGATGGCTCCAAGCGAGGTTAATTTCTTCAGGAAGCGACTTCAACATCTTCTGTTTCCCTTGAAGCATATCGATTTAACACCGCAAATAGAATCAACGCAATCGCCGCCATCACAACGAAGACCGAAAATCCTTCAGCGTAACCGCTTTGACCGTCTATTCTCACAAAAATTCCCATCAGAAGCGGTATGACAAAACCGCCGAACGCGCCCATACCGCCGACGATTCCGGCTGCGCCGCCGACCGCTGTCGGACTGTATTTTGGTACCAGTTTAAACACGGCAGCATTGGCAAACCCCATTCCCAATGCAAGAATCATCTCTCCCACCAATGCTGAGCCTGCCGATTGTGAGGCGAGAAACATTACCAATGCCCCAATGCCGACAGTCAAGAAGGATATTAAAGTCACTTTCTCGCCGCCGATCCGATCAGAAGCGTAGCCGCCCAGTACCCTGAGCAAACTTGCGGAAAGGGAATAGAGAGCAGTGAGTAAACCGGCACGAACGAGACTCATTCGAAACGACTCGGCCCAGTAAGTGGGAAACCATACCGTTAAGGCAATAAATCCACCGAATGTGACAAAGTAAAAATAGGTCAAAACCCATGTACGCCAGTTTGAGCCCGCCTTTTTCAGCGACTCCATGGCGGTCCCGGATGGGATCAATTCTTCACCGCACGCCAGCAACAGGGCGTCGGGATCAATTTCAATGCCCATTTCACGGTACTGAAAATAGGGGGCGTCTTTCATGTAAATGCAAATAAGGACGACAAGGACCAGGAGCATGCCGAACCAGAATACATAGGAGACGGTAAATCCCAGCGAGACAACCAAATACGGCATGATGAAGGCGAATAATCCGGGAGCCAGGTTACCCAAACCCGCGTAAGCGGCAAGTGCCGTACCTTGAGTTTTCTGTGGATACCAATAAGATACAGTCGGTATGCCCACAGAAAAAACTGCGATGCCGCACCCACAGAGGATTCCGAACAGCAGGAAGAATGGATACTGAGCAGGTCCCGGCATCGGAAAAAGCCAAAACATCAAGGTGATACCTGCCACACCCAGTGCAGCCAATCCCAGCAAAATCAGGATTGGTTTCTTTCCCCCCATTCGATCAACCATGGCTCCGAAGGGAATCCTCAGAAGCGAACCGGTGAGCGCCGGACTGGCAGCCATTAACCCTATGAGAAACGGATTCAAAGCCATGGTGTCCTTTAATTTATGTACGATAGGGCCAAAGGCAGAGACGCCGGCGAAGCCTCCGAAAAAGGCCAGGGTTGTCCAGAACAGGGCCGCCTTGCGGCTGGATTGTGCGTAGCAGACTGGTTGTTCGGGCATATCAACCTCCGTTTTATGGAACGATTGATTATCCAGAGAATTCAATCGACAGAGGGGACAAATTCATCAGCTCCCCTGCGTCGAAAGACAATGTGCCTTCTGAACGGGTATGTAATCGGCGCGCTCCAAATGTGAACCAGACGGCTGAACGGTGAAAAGCCCAGCAATGCCAGGGCACTCAAGATATGAATCTTGTAACTCAGAGGCACAGCGGACATCAGCCGCGGATTCGGTTGAAAAAATGCAATGCCTCGGATCCAGGGCGCAACGGTGTCCAAGACATAAAAGTGGCCGAATAACACGTTATACAGCCCTAAACCCGTGACCAGCACCAGACCCGCTATGGTTACGTAGTCATTGACGGTCGTGGTCACCCGGATGCGCTTCATGGTTACTCTGCGCCGGAGCAGCAGTGCCGAACCCACAAAAGCCGCCGCACCGGCTGCAAGCCCTGTCCAGTAGGCAATTTGCGAATGGGTCTGTCCATTGATGCCGGCCATGTCAAAAAACCTCTGAGGTATTAGGAGGCCTCCGGTATGACCGAGCAGTGTCAGCAGAATTCCCCAGTGAAAAAGGGTGATGCCGGGATAAAGGTTTTTCTTTTCGAGAAATTCGCTCGATCTCGCGTTCCAGAAGAACAAGTCGGTGACATACCGATACACATGTCCGACAACAAATAACGTCAGCGCCAGATAGGGAAAAACCAGAAACGCCAGAATATTCGCCAAATTCATTTTTGTTTACTCCGTTGTTTCAAAAAGGTCTCATCGGTCAGCACCGAAAACTCGATTCAAGCAAACAGCACTTCATGGTTTCTCATTGATCGTTGCTTCCCTCCGCGAACCAGCCTCAGCTTCTGACAAACCAAAAAGGGCTATCAGTTGTTCAAACAAGAGTGCATAGGGGCTTCCTGCTTGGCGAAGTCTCTGTGCCAGCATTTCAACGACCGCTCCATAAAGCGGGATGATTTCGGAATTTGCAGCATCAGGTCGTTCAGACATAAACTCGAGCATCAGTGGCAGAAAATCAGGCAATTCACTGCTGATACGCTCAAAACCAGACTTGAGGTAGATCTCTTCCAGATGCACCAGAGCCGATCCCCTCTTTTCGGTGTCTCCCCAAAGATGATATGTCAGGTTCATACAATTGGAAGGAACAAGATCAAATGTTTCAGTGTACCTTTCTTGAAGCTGAATCGATGGAGTTCGCTCTAAGTAGGACAAAATTTTATCGTATTTATTGCAGACGGAAATATCCTCTATCCCATTGAGAACCTGCCTGAATGCGGGAAGCAATTTCAGCAAAGATTCATCAGGGTATTGGAGTAAACAAGAGATCAGTTTAATCTGGGTGTTCATTTCTTACACCATCCGCAGGTCGCATTTTTCATCTGTTTTTTGCAAGTCCTACTTGAAACCGCAACTCCCCTGATCAGCAAAAAGCTGTTTTCCATCGGTTCTGCTGAGGGTCGGAACAACAAAGCGTGCATCATGTTCGGCTATGGCAAGTAATTGATAAATGGCTTGGGCCGCCTCGACGGTTAATCCGACACTGTCCAGTGCTCCGGCGTTAATGGATCCTTCAACGCGAACGGATCGCATATACCGACGGACGGCCGCGAGGCGTTTCAATGCCATTCTTACCGGTTCTTCATCTCCGGCGCTCAGGAGATTCGCCAGATAGGTTACCGGTATTCGCAAAGAATCAATCAGCGTATCCAGGTTTGCCGATTCTGTATGTTCCGCAATCGGGCTGAGCGGCGGAATATACCAAACCATTGGCAGGGTTCTGAATTCCGGATGCAAGGGGAGCGCCAGCTTCCAGGTTTTGGCCAGTCTGTAGACGGGAGAGCGTTTTGCCGCCCGGACAAAATTTTCTGAAATCCCCTGCCTTTTAGCAGCGTTTATCACCGCGGGATTTTCCGGATCGGCCAGTATCTCCAGATGAGCAGGATATACTTCTTGAGCCTTTTGGACTGATGCCGCCCATTGGACTTTTTCCACATCGTACAACACCACACCGACATACCGGATCCTTCCAACACAAGCGTGGGCGCAGAGCGTGGGCATCCCAGCCTCGATGCGCGGATAACAAAAAATGCATTTTTCAGATCGCCCGGTATGCCAGTTGAAGTAGACTTTTTTATAAGGACAGCCTGATACGCAGTACCGCCATCCTCGACATCTTTCCTGATCCACGAGGACAATGCCGTCTTCGTCCCGTTTATAAAGGGCTCCGGACGGGCATGAGGCCACGCAGGCAGGGTTCAGGCAATGCTCGCATAAACGGGGAAGATAAAACAGGAAGGCCTTCTTGAAGGCCAGATAGATTGAATGATCCAGGTTATTGAAATTGACGTCTTCACCTCCGGTTTCGCAGACGCCGGCCAGATCGTCTTCCCAGTTGGGTCCCCACTTGATTCGGGTGTTTTCTCCCGTGATCTGTGACTTCGGCCGGATGGAGGGCTGATGCCTTTTTCCCGGACTGGATATCAGTTTGGCGTAATCGTACGTCCAGGGTTCATAATATTCGTCAATAGTCGGCAAATTGGGATTGTGGAAAATGTTGACCAACTTATGCGCCCGGCCGCCTGCTTTGAGCGACAATTTACCGTTCCTGAGTTCCCATCCTCCTTTGTGGACTTCCTGGTTCTCCCACTTGCGGGGATAACCGATTCCAGGCTTGCTTTCGACGTTGTTGAACCACATGTATTCGGCACCCTTGCGGTTGGTCCACACATTTTTGCACGGAATACTGCATGTGTGGCAGCCGAGGCATTTATCCAGATTCAAGACCATTGCATATTGGGCTTTAATCCTCATACCATTCCACCTTTCCGGCCTTTCGAACAACGATTATCTCGTCCCGCTGAGACCCGACCGGCCCGTAATAATTAAAGCCGTAGCTGAGCTGTGCATAACCGCCGATCATATGGGTGGGTTTGACCATGATGCGCGTGACGCTGTTATGGGTTCCTCCCCGTTGCCCCGACAACCCGGAGCCCGGCGTATTAATCAGTCTTTCCTGGGCATGGTACATGAATGCTTTACCGGGTGGAATCCGGTGACTGACAACCGCTTTGGCCATGACCACGCCGTTCACATTAAAACACTCCAGCCAGTCGTTGTCCTTCGCACCCAGGTTCGCGGCGTCGTCATTGTTGATCCAAATTGCCTCACCGCCACGGAACAAGGTCAGCATTGTCAACGTATCCGAATAGGTGCTGTGAATTGACCACTTGGAGTGCGGGGTCAGGTAGTTAAGCAGCAGTTCCCTTCCATGATCACGCTGCACCCTCGCGGAACCGAGAGCATTCATATCGACAGGCGGACGAAAAAGGGGAAGGTTTTCTCCGAAATCACGCATCCACTGATGGTCCAGGTAGAACTGCGCTCTCCCGGTTAAGGTCCGAAAGGGGACTTTTTCTTCAATGTTGATCACAAATGGCGAATACCGTCTATCTTCAGACTCAATTCCGCTCCAGATGGGCGATGTGATGATCTTCTTGGGTTGAGCGCTGATATCGCTGAAGGAGAGTTTTTCACCTTCCCGTTCACGGCTCAGATGGGTCAGTTTGAGGCCGGTTTTCTCTTCGAGTCCTCTCCAGGACTTAACGGCGGTCTCTCCGTTCGTCTCCGGTGCAAGGGTCAAAATCGTTTCAGCCACCTGTTTTCCGGTCTCAAGAGACGGCATTCCGTAGCTGATGCCCTGTTCCGAGATGATGCCAAGTTTTTCTTTGAGTCGTGCATATTCTTCACCGGCAGCCCATACCACTCCCTTCGACCCGATGCCGGCCTTTTCCGCCAGCGGCCCCAAGGCGGTCATCATTTTGTATGTATTAGGATAATCGCGATTTTCCACAACCAGATTGGGAAGTGTTTTGCCGGGTACAGGATCGGTTTCCCCTTTTTTCCAATCCATTACTTCAGGTTGGGCGATTTCTCCCGGAGAGTCGTGCATCAACGGCGTTGCGACCAGATCCTTCATTTCACCCAGGTGAACAGCAGCCAGTTCCGAAAACTTCTTGGCAATGGCCTTGAACTGTTCCCAATTTGTGCGTGACTCCCATAGGGGATCGACGGCCGGGTTGAACGGATGAATGAAAGGATGCATATCCGTGGTACTCAAGTCATGCATTTCATACCATCCGGCAGCGGGTAATGCCACGTCGGCATACATTGCGCTGGTTGACATGCGCAGTTCCAGGGTGACGAGAAGATCGAGCTTGCCTTCAGGGGCAGGCTCACGCCAGGTAATTTCTTCGGGCCGGTTATCTCCATCGGTATTAAGAACTGCACTCTTGACGCCGAGAAGATGTTTCAGAAAATACTCGTGTCCCTTGCCGCTTGCACCGAGCAGATTGGCCCGCCATAGAAAAAGCATCCGGGGAAAATTCTGCGGATCGTCAGGGTCCTCCAGAGAGAACTTCATTTCTCCTTTTTTGAGCTTTTCAACCGTATAACCGATGATTTCCTCATCAGAGGAAAGGCCTTTCTCGACAGCCTCACGGCAGATATCAATGGGGTTCCTATCAAACTGCGGATAGGAGGGGAGCCAGCCCAACCGGGCTGCGACTGCATTATAATCGGCCATGTGTTTACGCGCTTTTGATTCAGCAGCAGGCGAATAAAGCTGTTGAGGATTCATCGTGTCGTAACGCCACTGGCCGGTTGCAAAGTAATAAAACGAAGTCCCGTTCTGCAGCCTGGGGGGGCGGCGCCAGTCCAGTCCAAAAGCAACCTGCGACCAGGCGGCCTGCGGACGGACCTTTTCCTGCCCCACATAATGGGCCCAACCGCCGCCGTTCACCCCCTGGCACCCGCAAAGGGTCGTCAGGCTGATGATGGTCCTGTAAATCATGTCACTGTGGTACCAGTGATTGGTGCCGGCGCCAAGGAAGATCAATGACTTGCCCCGTGTTTTTTCGGCATTTTCGGCAAATTCTCTTGCCACGCGAACGGCATCTTCCTTGGGCACTCCGGTTATCGCCTCCTGCCAGGCCGGCGTGTAAGGACTTGGATCATCGTAATTCTCAGGATAGTCGGCTTGGCCGGAGTACTCGGGATGCGGTACCCCCAAATGAGCCGCCATAAGATCGAAAACCGTGGCCACCAGGCATTCTCCTTTTGCGGTGATCACTTTTTTTACCGGCACGGCACCGGATTTCAGCCGCGATCCCTTGAAATCAAACAAAGGGAAATGAACCGTTATCCACGCGTCATTGTCCTTTGCAAAGCTGAGTTCAGGGTCCACTTCCTTGCCGTTAACAGCATCCTTGAGATGAAGATTCCATTTGCCGGATTCGTTCCAACGAAAGCCGATGCTGCCGTGAGGGACACAAAAATCGCGCTGCGTTTTGTCGTATAAAATCGTCTTCCACTCTGCATTGTTCATCTCTTTCCCCAGGTCCGACGCGCGCAAAAAGCGTCCTGGGACATGGACATCTTCATTTTTTTCGATCATCACAAGAAACGGCAGGTCCGTGTAATTTTTGGCATATTGAAAAAAGTAATCTGTCTGGCGATCCATATAAAACTCTTTGAGAATCACGTGAGCCATAGCAATGGCCAGTGCCGCATCCGTTCCCGCTTTTGCAGGCAGCCAGGTATCCGCGAACTTGACGTATTCAGCATAATCAGGTGCTACGGCAGCCACACGCGCACCACGATATCGCGCTTCGGTGAAGAAATGCGCATCCGGTGTGCGGGTCATGGGAAGATTGGTGCCCCAGACAATCATGTACGTTGATTCATACCAGTCGGCGCTTTCCGGAACATCGGTCTGTTCTCCCCAGATCTGTGGGGAGGCGGGCGGCAGGTCGCAGTACCAATCGTAAAAGCTGATCATGGAGCCCCCGATTAGTGAGAGGAATCGGGCTCCCGATGCATAGCATACCATGGACATGGCCGGAATAGGGGTGAATCCGAAAATTCTGTCAGGGCCGTATTCTTGAATGGTATGGATTAATGCGGCGGAGATTAATGCTGTGGCTTCATCCCAGGAAACACGGACAAAGCCGCCCTTGCCCCGCTCCTTTTGGTATGCCTTTTTCTTTTCGGGATCTTCGACGATACTTTTCCAGGCATGCACCGGATCTTTATGCGCTTTCAGGGCCGTTCGAAACAGTCTTATCAGGGATGAGCGCATGAGCGGGTATTTGAGTCTTACCGGACTGTACGTATACCAGGAATAGGTGGCACCTCTCGGACATCCTCTGGGTTCATGATTCGGAAGCTCCTTCCCGCAGTCAGGGTAATCCGTTCGCTGTGTTTCCCAAACCAGGATACCGTTTTTCACGTAGACATCCCAGGAACAGGAGCCCGTGCAATTCACACCGTGGGTGGAACGAACCTTCTTATCGTATTGCCACCGTTTGCGGTAGAAGTCTTCCCAGCCTCTCTGACCACAGCGAATTTCTCCCCATCCTTCGGCGATTTTTTCTTCCTTACAGCCATACTTTTCACCCTTCGGCCGAAAAAAGCGCAGCGTGGATAGAAAGGATCGGTCGGACATAAACCACCTCCTGAGTCGAGCGTTATCGGTCGCCGTATCAAATGCAGAATTTCCCTGCTGTATGGCCTGAAAAGGTTGAACGGAACATGGAACCGCTCCCAAAAATAGTCCAAGACAATGCCGGAAGAAAGTCAACTTTGGAACGCATCAAAAAGAGAAGGCCATTTGCCAGTTGGAAATACATTACATTATAATTCTTTTATTCTCACGATCAGGCATGAAAATAATTGACGTAAGTCAAAATGATCAGAAAAAACTCGATTTTTTGATTTATTGACCCAATGGGACGCTCAACCTCATTAACTAAATGAAAAACCTGTGGATATTACTTCCTCCTCCCGGAGGTTCATCATGGATCGTCCCCCCGGGAGCTACTCCATATGACCCTGCAATGCAGCCCGCATTCCAAAGTTCGCTTGTGCAGCCCATTCATTTTTCCTCTTGTGTCGTGTGTGATCTGCCTCTCCGCATACCGCACTGTACTCAAGATATGCTATCGTGCCATGGAGGAAGGAGACAACCGTCAGAACGCATTCTCCAAAAATAAGGATGCTCTGTTTTATCCCCGGGAAGGGTGTCTGGATCCCAAAATAACCAACTGGTCAGATCAGGGACGAAAGCTGTTCGGCAAAAGATCGGAAAGGAAAATCTTCTTGGAGAGAGGGCGAAAGGGCGTATACTGACAAAGCATGAGAAGGGAGAAGACGATGCCGGAACCGAAACAGGTCTACGGGGAACTGCTTGAAGTGATGAAGGCACGCAGGGGCGGTTATGCGGGCATGGATATCCCCGAATTTCCTCCGGTACGGTTGAACGCAGGACCGACTGGAACCGCTGTTGAAAATATCGATTTTCGTGGATAAGGAGAAAAAGTGGCGGATCACAAATATGAACTAGGAGAAGCCTACCGGTATGAGCTGCTCATCAAACACCTGTTTGACGGTACGGCACAGCTTGATCTCGACCAGGAGATCGTCTACCGGGACAAGGTTCGTCTGACATATGGGGAAATGCGGGAACGGGTCCACAGGCTGGCGAATGCCCTGAGGGCGCTCGGCGTGAAAAAAGGCGATACCGTCTGCGTGATCGATTACGACAGCCATCGTTACCTGGAATGCTATTTTGCGGTGCCCATGATGGGAGCGGTTCTCCATACGCAGAACTGGCGGCTTTCGCCGGAGCAGATCCTCTACACAACCAATCATGCCGAAGACAAGGTGATTCTGATCCATTCGGAGTTTCTTCCGGTCCTTGAATCCGTCAGAGAAAAACCGGAAACAGTGGAAAAAATCGTTCTGCTGACAGATGACGGAATTGAGCCTCAGACGACCCTGAAGATCGATCATGAGTATGAGAAGATGCTGCAGGAGGCCCGGGATCAATATGATTTTCCCGATGATCTTGACGAAAACACGAAGGCTACGACATTTTATACCACCGGGACCACGGGCCTCCCGAAAGGGGTATACTTTTCCCACAGGCAGTTGGTTCTCCACACGCTGGTGAGTACCCTGCAGGGTGTGTACGAATCGGTCGGAAGGTTCCGTTCCACGGATGTCTACATGCCGCTCACC
>Ga0316583_10000681_pt1 | contig 10441 bp, 9 predicted proteins | sample J_170502JBrBrA_D_FD_204513 | JGI IMG/M metagenome (GOLD analysis project Ga0316583, IMG submission 204513) | Rhizosphere microbial communities from salt marsh grasses in Alabama, United States - J_170502JBrBrA | ecosystem: Host-associated > Plants > Roots > Rhizosphere | place: USA: Alabama... | reverse complement strand
TGGGACCGACGCCGGGCCTTCCGACGGCGACGACGGCACCGTCGGACGCGCCGGACCCCACCACGACCCGGACGGAGGACGACGCCGGGGCGGCCTCCTTGGCGGTCGCCCTGGTCCAGCCGGGTCCGGCGTCACCGGACACGCCGGCGCCGTTCCGCTGGTACGCCAGCTTGCAGACGCTCAGCTGCGCAGGCTTGGCCGACGCGGCGTCGGCGAACGTCTCCGACGAGGCCCGCACCCTGTTCCTGCCACTCGCGGACGTGTGCCGGCTGCTGGCCGGCGAGGACGCGACCGTGGACTGGGACCAGGCCCGGTCCGCGGTCGGCGTGGACCCCGGCGGGGACTGCCTGCTGGAGGCGGCCCGCGACATGCTCGCCTCCGCGGTGGCAGCCCACGACAGCAGCCCGGGTGCCGCCCTCGTCCCAGGCCCGGCCGAGCCGGGCACCGCGTGCCCGCCCAGCATCGACGTCGCCGAGCTGCTCGACCCCACCCGGGTGCGGCTGAGCGGGCCGTACCTGTTCGGACCCGCCACCGTGGCGGTCGAGGGTGCGAGTGTCCCAGCGCCCGAACCCGCGGTCGAGGTCGTCGACGGGGTGCCCGTGATCACCCTCGAGGTGACCCTGCCCGACCCGGTCTGCCTTGACCCCTCCCGGCCGGTGTCGGTCCGCCTGCAGGCAGAGGACTATGAGGTGACGGCTGCCCTGACAGGTTCGCCGGACGGGTGCACCACGACCACGACGGACACGACGACGACGGAGGCGGCGACGCCGTCGGTCGCGGGGACCGCGGAGTGAGCGCACCGGCACCCGCAGCCGGCGGGCCGAGCGGGGCGGCGGGCCTGTCGGCGGCCCGCGTGCTCACCGCGGTCGTGCCGCCCGTCACCCTGGTGACGGCCCTGCTGTTCTACTTCGGCTGGACGCGCACCTACACCCAAGCGCGCTTCCTGGGTGCCGACGCCAGCGTCTTCGGCTACTCCACGCAGGACTACCTGCTGCGCAGCGTGGACAGCCTGTACTTCCCCCTGATCGTGCTCACCGGCCTCGGCCTCCTGGCCCTGCTGGGTCACCGGGTCGTGGTCGACCGGCTGGCGTCCTCGCAGGACCGACCCGACGTCACGTTGCGGAGGGTCGGGACCGCGCTCGTCGTCACCGGTGCGGCGCTGCTGGTCTACGGCGCGCTGTACAGCGCCGTGCTCTTCCGCGTCGGGAGCCGTGTGCTGGACCTGACCGGGCCTCTCGCCGTCGGGCTGGGGGTGCTGCTGGCCGGCTACGGGGCCTGGGTTCGGCGCCGGTCGACCGGGCACCAGGCCGGCGTCCTCGCGTCGGAGCAGGCCCCGTGGCTGGCACCGGTGGCAGCGGGGCTGCTGCTGGCCATCTCGGCACTGAGCCTGTTCTGGGCGGTCGGGAACTACGCGCGCTGGCGTGGGCAGGACCTCGCCGAGGCGGTGGTGGCCACCTACCAGCTGCGTCCGGGAGTGGTCGTCTACGCGCCCCAGCAGCTGGCGCTGTCCGGCGGCGGAGTCGTCGAGGAGGAGCTCGAGGGGTCCGACCTGGCCTACCGGTTCCGCTACAGCGGGATGCGGCTGCTCGACCGCGTGGGCTCGACGTACTTCCTGCTGCCCGAGGACTGGGACGACACGCCCCGGCTGATCCTGCTCCCGGCCGATGCCGACCTGCGGGTGGAGCTCACCGCCGGCTGACAATGACGGCGCCGACGGTTCACCGGCACGTAACACCCTCCAGCGGTTGTCACCGAAACGAAACACGTGGCACGTCGTGACGCAACACGCACCGTCGAACCTTCGGCGCAGTAATCCGATGTGAGTGACCGGGGGCCGCCGGCAACGACGCCGACCCGACCGGGTACCACGACCGCACTCGACGAGGGAGTTGCCCATGGAGGAGATCAACGCGGGAGATACCGCGTTCATCCTCATCAGCGCCGCGATGGTGCTGCTCATGACGCCAGGCCTGGCGTTCTTCTACGGCGGCATGGTCCGTGCCAAGAGCGTGCTCAACATGATGATGATGAGCTTCATCGCGCTGGCGACGGTGCCGGTCGTCTGGGTCCTGTGGGGCTACAGCATGGCCTTCGGCACTGAGGGGTCCGGCGGGTTCATCGCCGGCTTCGAGGGCCTGGGGCTGTCCGGCATGGTGCCGGAGTCGGTGTCCGGGAGCATCCCCGAGTTCGCCTTCTCCGCCTTCCAGATGATGTTCGCGATCATCACAGTCGCCCTCATCAGCGGCGCCATCGCCGACCGCGCCCGCTTCGGCACGTGGACGCTGTTCACCGTGCTCTGGGTCACGCTGGTGTACTTCCCCGTGGCCCACAACGTGTGGGGCGGTGGCTGGATCGCCGAGACCTTCTCGCCCATCGACTTCGCCGGTGGTACCGCGGTGCACATCAACGCCGGCGCCGCGGCGCTCGCGCTGGTCCTGGTGATCGGCAAGCGGATCGGCTTCAAGCGCGACCCGATGCGTCCGCACAACCTGCCCTTCGTCGTGCTCGGCGCGGCGCTGCTGTGGTTCGGCTGGTTCGGGTTCAACGCCGGCTCCGAGCTGGCTGCGGACGGCACCGCCGCTGCGATGCTGCTCAACACGACCGTCGCCACCGCTGCGGCCATCCTCGGCTGGCTCGTCGTCGAGGTCGTCCGCGACAAGGCGGCGACGACGCTGGGTGCCGCCTCCGGCGCCATCGCCGGCCTGGTGGCGATCACCCCCTCCGGCGCCAACGTGTCGCCGATCGGTGCGATCCTCATCGGCCTGGCAGCCGGCGTCATCTGCGCCTTCGCCGTCAGCCTGAAGTTCCGGTTCGGCTACGACGACTCGCTCGACGTCGTGGGCATCCACATGGTCGGGGGCCTCATCGGCACCCTCCTGGTGGGCGTCCTGGCCGCGGAGGCCTTCGGCGGCACCGCCGGAAGCTTGTCGCAGCTGGGCAGCCAGGCTGCGGCCGCATTCATCGTGCTGGGCTACTCGTTCGGCGTCACGTACCTGCTCGGGTTCCTGCTGGACAAGACCATCGGGTTCCGCATCCCGCAGGAGGACGAGATCACCGGCATCGACATGACCACCCACGCCGAGACCGCCTACGAGTTCTTCGCCACGGGCGGCTCGATGCCCAAGGGCAGCTCGGTGGCCACCTCGGCTCCGGTTGAGGGGAAGGTGAACGCATGAAGCTCGTCACCGCAGTGATCAAGCCGTTCAAGCTCGACGACGTGCGCTCGGCCCTGGAGTCCTTCGGGGTCCACGGCATGACGGTGAGCGAAGCCAGCGGCTACGGACGCCAGAAGGGGCACACCGAGGTCTACCGGGGTGCGGAGTACACCGTGGACCTCGTCCCGAAGATCCGTCTCGAGGTGCTGCTCGACGACGGCGACGTCGACGACGTCGTCGAGGTCATCGTCAAGACCTCGCAGACGGGCCGGATCGGCGACGGGAAGGTCTGGGTCGCCCCGGTCGACACCGTCGTGCGGGTCCGCACCGGCGAGCGCGGCGTGGACGCCCTCTAGCAGGGCGGATCCCGCTCGATGGACGCAGCACAGGGGCCGGCCCTGGAGGAGACCACCTCCGGGGCCGGCCCTGACCTGCACACCAAGCGGTTCCGCACCGCCCGTGCCGCCGTGGTCGATGCCGGCGACCTGTCGGCGGCGCAGCGTCGCAAGGCTCTCTCCGACCTCTGCGACCGGTGGCTGGCCGAGATCTACGGCCCGCTCCCCACCCCCGGCATGGCCCTCGTGGCCGTGGGGGGCTACGGCCGGCGCGAGATCCTGCCGGGAAGCGACCTCGACGTCGTCCTGGTCCACGACGGCAGCCGCGACCCCGCCGAGGTGGCCCGCATCGCCGACTCGGTCTTCTACCCCGTCTGGGACGCCCGGGTACCGCTGGACCACTCCGTGCGATCCCTCGACGACGCGGCCCAGGTAGCCGGCGGCGACCTGAAGGTCGCTCTGGGCCTGCTCGACGCCCGGCACGTGGCCGGCGACCCCGACATGACCCATGCCCTGGCCGAGCGGAACCTCGCCGCCTGGCGCCGCGCCGCGGCCCGCCGGCTCCCCGAGCTCCGCGAGACGGTGCGTGAGCGCGAGCAACGCTCCGGCGAGCTGGCCTACCTCATCGAGCCGAACCTCGTGGACTCCTACGGCGGGTTGCGCGACACCGTCGTGCTGCGAGCCGTCGCCGCCTCGTGGGTGGCGGACTGGCCGCACTCGCCGGCTGTCGAGGAGTCCCGTGCCTGGTTGCTCACCGTGCGCGACGCCCTGCACCGCTCCACCGGACGCCGGGCCGACCGGCTGCTCCTGCAGGAGCAGGACGACGTGGCCCGTCTCGTCGGCCTCCTGGACGCCGACGTGCTGCTGCGCCGGGTGTCGGAGGCCGGCCGGGCCATCGCCTACGCGAGCGAGGTCGGGTGGCGGGCCGTGGACCGGACGCTGCGGTCGCGCAGCCGGGTCCCCCTGCTGCGCCGGCGCGTCACCCGGCGCCCCCTGACCGACGGGGTGGTCGAGCACGACGGCCAGGCGGTGCTCGCACGCGACGCCCCCCTCGAGTCCGACCCCACCCTCGCGGTGCGGGCCGCCGCAGCGGCCGCGCAGGCCGGTGTACCACTGGCCACCGCCACCCTGGAGCGGCTCGTGGCCGAGAGCCCGGACCTGCCGGTGCCCTGGCCACCGTCGGCCCGCGACGCCTTCGTCCGCCTCCTCGGCGCCGGCCGGGACGGCATCCCGGTGTGGGAGGACCTCGAGTCCGCCGGCCTCGTCGTCCGGTGGCTGCCGGACTGGGAGCGCATCCGGCACCGTCCCCAGCGCACCCCCATCCACAGGCACACCGTCGACCGGCACTCGATCGAGGCGGTCGCCGAGGGCGCCGAGCTCGCCCGCCGGGTGTCCCGGCCTGACCTGCTGCTCGTTGCCGCACTGCTGCACGACGTGGGGAAGGGCTGGCCCGGTGACCACAGCGCCACCGGCGCCGTGATCGCCGAAGGGATGGCCGCCCGCATGGGGTTCACGGAGGCCGACGTCGCGGTGGTCTCCGAGCTCGTGCGCCACCATCTGCTGCTGCCTGCCGTGGCCACCAGCCGCGACCTCGAGGACCCGGCGACCACCCGGATGGTGGCCGAGCTGCTCGGCAGCGTCGAGCAGCTCGACCTGCTCGCCACCCTCACCGAGGCCGACGCCCGCGCCGCCGGGCCGGCGGCGTGGACGCCGTGGCGGGCTGCGCTCGTGCGGGACCTGGTGGCCCGCACCCGGGCCGTCCTCGAGGGCGAGCACCCGGAGCGGTTCGGGTCGGGGGACGAGCACCCCGCCGACCTGTGGGCCCGGACGCTGGCCGAGTCCGGGGCCTTCGACGTCCTGGTCACCGCGCCCGACCTCGACCAGGTGTGCCGCGTCACGGTCGTCGCCCCCGACCGAGTGGGGCTGCTGGCCGCGGTCGCCGGCGTCCTCGCGCTGCACCGCCTCGAGGTGCGGGGGGCCAGCGTCGACACCATCGACGGCGCCGCCGTGCAGGTCTGGCGGACGGTGAGCGAGTTCGGCCCGCCCCCGGACGACGCCGTCATCCGCCGCGACCTGGTCAAGGCGCTCGACGGGTCCCTGGACGTCGAGGCCCGGCTGGCCCGTCGCAGCCAGGACCGCCGGCCCCCGGCCATCCACATCGCCGCGCCGCGTGTCCACCTGGTGCCCGACGCCTCCCACACCGCGACCGTGCTGCAGGTGCGCGCGCACGACGAGCCCGGTCTGCTGCACCGTGTGGCGTCGTTGCTGGCCCATGCCCGCGTCGCGGTCCGCTCCGCCGTGGTGGACACGCTTGGGGCCGACGTGGTCGACGTGTTCTACCTCGTCGACGAGGGCGGCGGCCCCCTGGACGCCGACCGGGCCCAGGGCGTGCGCGACCTGGTGGCGGAGGCACTGGGCAGCCGCGCCTGAGCGCCGGACCCCGGGCGGCTCCCGGCTACCCTGCTGGGTAGGCCACCACCACCGACGAGGCTCGAGGACGATTCGTGTTCGCCACACTCTCCGACCGGCTCGCCGCCACCTTCAAGGGGCTGCGCGGCAAGGGCAGGCTCTCCGACGCCGACATCGACGCCACCGCTCGGGAGATCCGGGTCGCCCTGCTCGAGGCGGACGTGGCGCTGCCGGTCGTCAAGGAGTTCGTCGCCGCCGTCAAGGAGCGGGCCAGGACGACCGAGGTGTCGGCGGCCCTCAACCCCGCCCAGCAGGTCGTCAAGATCGTCAACGAGGAGCTCGTGGAGATCCTCGGCGGCGAGACCCGCCGGCTGCGCTTCGCCAAGCAACCCCCCACCGTGATCATGCTCGCCGGCCTGCAGGGCACCGGGAAGACCACGCTGGCGGCCAAGCTCGGCCTGTGGCTCACGCAGCACGGCCACTCGCCGATGCTGGTGGCCGCCGACCTCCAGCGCCCCAACGCCGTCACCCAGCTGCAGGTGGTCGGCGAGCGTGCCGGCGTGCCGGTCTGGGCCCCCGAGCCCGGCAACGGCGCCGGCGACCCGGTGCAGGTGGCGCGCAGCGGGCTGGCCGAGGCGCGCCGCCAGCTCTACGACGTCGTCGTCGTCGACACCGCCGGTCGCCTGGGCATCGATGCCGAGATGATGAAGCAGGCCATCGACATCCGGGACGCCGTCGAGCCCGACGAGATCCTCTTCGTCCTCGACGCCATGGTCGGCCAGGACGCGGTCAACACAGCCATGGCCTTCCTCGACGGGGTCGGCTTCGACGGGGTCGTGCTCACCAAGCTGGACGGCGACGCGCGCGGCGGCGCGGCCCTGTCGGTGCGCACGGTGACCGGCCGGCCGGTCATGTTCGCGTCCAACGGGGAGCGGCTGGAGGACTTCGACGCCTTCCACCCCGAGCGGATGGCGTCCCGCATCCTCGGCATGGGCGACATGCTCACCCTCATCGAGCAGGCCGAGCGCGCCTTCGACGCCGAGCAGGCCGAGAAGATGGCCGAGAAGCTGCAGACCGGCACCGACTTCGGCCTCGACGACTTCCTCAGCCAGCTGCAGGCCGTCAGGCGGATGGGGCCGCTGACGAAGATCTTCGGCATGCTCCCGGGGGCGAACCAGTTCAAGGACGCCCTGGACAACTTCGACGAGCGCGAGGTCGACCGGGTCGAGGCCATGATCCGCTCGATGACCCCGGTGGAGCGGGCGGACCCGAGGATGCTCAACGGGTCAAGGCGGGCTCGCATCGCCCGCGGGTCCGGGACGACCGTCGCCGACGTCAACCAGCTGGTCGAACGGTTCTTCGTCGCCCGGGACATGATGAGCCAGGCTGCTCGCGGCGCCATGCCGGCGATGCCGGGGATGCCCGGCGCGGTCGGGAAGAAGAGCAAGGGACGCGCCCAGAAGCCCGGTCCCGCCCCCCGACGCGGGGGAGGGCGCGGGGCGCGCTCGGGCAACCCTGCGAAGCGGGCGGCCCAGGTCGCCGAGGCCGAAAGACGCCGGCAGCAGGGGCCAGGGGCTGGTTCGGTGTTCGGGGCTCCGGACCCCCCGGACGACGCCGAGCTCGACCTGCCCGCGGAGTTCCGCGACCTGCTCCCGCCGACGGGGCGATGACCCCCCCGCCGCCGCTGCACCTGCACGGGGTGCTGCTGCCTGAGGAACAGGTGACCGACCTGTGGGTCCGGGACGGACGGGTCACGACCGAGCCCGTCCCAGACGCCGTCACGATCACCCCCGCCGACACCCCGTCCTCACCTGCCGCCTGGATCCTTCCCGGGCTGGTCGACCTGCACTGCCACGTCGGGCTGGCCGCCCACGGCGCCGTGCCCGACGACGTGGCCGAGCAGCAGGCGCTGGCCGACCGGGACGCCGGGGTGCTCCTGATCCGGGACGCGGGCTCCCCGGCCGACACCCGCTGGATGGACGAGCGCGAGGACCTGCCCACCATCATCCGGGCCGGGCGGCACATCGCCCGAACCCGCCGCTACCTGCGCAACTACGGCCACGAGATCGAGCCCGAGCAGCTGGTCGCGTACGTCGAGCAGGAGGCCCGGCGCGGCGACGGCTGGGTCAAGCTCGTCGGGGACTGGATCGACCGCGACGAGGGCGACCTCGCCCCGTGCTGGCCGCGGTGGGCGCTGGACGACGCGATCGCCGCCGCCCACCGCCTCGGCGCCCGGGTCACCGCGCACGTGTTCGGGGAGCCGGCACTGCCCGACCTCGTGGCCGCCGGCATCGACTGCGTCGAGCACGCCACCGGGCTGCTCAACGACCCGGCGCTGCGCGCCCTCATGGCCGATCGTGGGGTGCCGATCGTGCCCACGCTGGTCAACATCGACAACTTCCCCACGTTCGCGGCCCAGGGCGAGGACAAGTTCCCGACCTACGCCCGGCACATGCGCGCGCTGCACGCCACGTCGCGCCGGAACGTCGTAGAGGCCTACGAGGCAGGTGTCCCCGTCTATGCCGGGACCGACGCCGGTGGCGTGCTCCCGCACGGGCTGGTCGCCCGCGAGGTCGTCGAGCTCGCGACCGCGGGGATCCCGGTGGACGTCGCGGTCGGAGCGGCCTCGTGGGATGCCCGCGCCTACCTGCTGGGCCGCACCGGCAGCCTCCGCCCCGGGGACCCGGCCGACCTCGTCGTCGTGCGCGAGGACCCCCGGCTGTCGCCGGCGACGCTGCTCGATCCCGATGCCGTGGTGCTTCGGGGCCTGCGGGTGCGCTAGCGTCCGCCCATGCCCGAGACGAGCGAGGCGCCCACGGTCGGCGTCGGCCCCATCGACTACGTCCTCATCGAGTTCCCCGGCAGCGAGTTCAACGGCGAGATCGCTCCGAACCTCGTCGAGCTGGTCGATGGCGGCATGATCCGGCTGCTCGACCTGGTGTTCGTGCACAAGACTCCGGACGGTGACGTGGAGTCCCTCGAGCTGTCGGACGTGGCGTCCGCCGAGAGCGGAGACCTCGCCGATGTCGAGGTCGGCTACGCGGGCCTGCTGGCCCAGGACGACGTCGACGCCGCCGCCGCCGTGCTCGAGCCTGGGTCCTCGGCACTGCTGCTGGTCTGGGAGAACACCTGGGCCGCCCCGCTTGCCACCGCGATCCGCGAGTCCGGCGGTCAGCTCGTCGCGAGCGGCCGGATCCCGGTCAACGCGATCCTGTCCGCCCTGGAGTCCGCGGCGGCCGAGGACTGATCTCGAACCAAGACGAGAGGACCTTCCCATGCGCAGAGCCGGACGCCCCGGGCTGGTCGGCACGATGGCCCGCACGGCCGTCGTCGCCGGCACCGCCACCGCTGTCTCCGGAGGCATGCGGCGGCGATCTGCCGGCCGGCAGCAGCAGGCCGCCCAGGCCCAGGCGTACGAGGAGGCGCAGCAGCAGGCTGCGTTGCAGGCCCAGGTCGACGCCGCGGTGGCGCAGGCGAACGCTGCTCAGGCCGCACCACCTGCAGCGCCTGCGGCACCCGCGGCAGCCGCTGCGGACGACCCGATCGCCAAGCTCAAAGAGCTCGCCGACCTCAAGGCCGCCGGCGTGCTCAGCGACGAGGAGTTCGCCGCGATGAAGGCGAAGATCCTCAGCAGCTGACCTGATTGTCGGCCACCCCCAGCGGTGTCTGGCACACTAGGGGCTTCGGCAGCGCCTCCCTCTCACGGCGCCGCCGACCCCCGCAGGTCTCGGCTGCAGTCCCCACCTGGGCCGGGTCCACCACTGTCGCGAGCAACCGAGGAGTACCACCCCTAGTGGCTGTCAAGATCAAGCTGAAGCGGATGGGCAAGGTCCGCAACCCGCAGTACCGGATCATCGTCGCCGACGCGCGCACCAAGCGCGACGGGCGTGCGATCGAGGAGATCGGGCTCTACCACCCCAAGGAGGAGCCGAGCCTCATCAAGGTCGACTCCGATCGTGTCCAGCACTGGCTGTCCGTGGGGGCCCAGCCCACCGACCCGGTGCGGGCCATCCTCACCATCACCGGTGACTGGCAGCGGTTCACGGGTCAGGCCGGCGCCGAGGGCACCCTGAAGGTCAAGGAGGAGGCCCCGGCGAAGTCGGAGGTCTTCGCCAAGGTCCTCGCCGACGCCCACAAGGGCGACGAGAAGCCGCCGGCTCGCCGGGCCAAGACCGAGAAGGCCCCCGCCGAGAAGGCCCCCGCCGAGAAGGCCAAGACCGAGAAGGCCCCCGCCGAGAAGGCCAAGACGGGGAAGGCCGAGGCCGTGAAGGCCCCTGCCGAGGAGACCGCTGCCGCAGACACCGCAGGGCAGGACAAGGCCGAGGAGACCACCGCCGAGGTGCCCGCTCCCGAGGCCGCTGCTGCCGAGCAGGCCTGACCCGCCGATGCTCAGCGACGCCGTCGACCTGCTGGTGCGAGGCATCGTCGACCACCCGGACGAGGTGCGGGTGCGGCTGCGCAGCACCCGGCGTGGTCCGCTGCTGGAGGTCCGCGTTCACCCGGACGACGTCGGCAAGGTGATCGGTCGCCGCGGGCGCACGG
>Ga0316583_10000679_pt1 | contig 10464 bp, 10 predicted proteins | sample J_170502JBrBrA_D_FD_204513 | JGI IMG/M metagenome (GOLD analysis project Ga0316583, IMG submission 204513) | Rhizosphere microbial communities from salt marsh grasses in Alabama, United States - J_170502JBrBrA | ecosystem: Host-associated > Plants > Roots > Rhizosphere | place: USA: Alabama... | reverse complement strand
CCGCCGTGATGCTGGCTTTGCCGGCATGGGGCGCGGCCCGGGTCGAGAGCAAAGTGCCGAGCGCACTCATCCAAGAGGTGATGATCAAGACCTATCTCTTGACCCTCAACGACGCCAACATCACCGGCAACTACACCGTGCTGCAGGCGCGCCTCGCCAAGCCGTTCCGCGAGCAATTCGATGCCGCGCGGCTGAAGAAGATTTTTGAATCCTTCCACGACAAGAAAATCGATTTCGGTGTCATTGCCACCAAGACGCCGGTCGCGTCCGAGCAAACCAAGATCGACGACCGCGGCGCGCTCATCATGCGCGGCTACTTCGACACCACGCCGGCCCGCCTGCTCTACGAGCTCGATTTCGTCCCCTCCGAAGGCGAGTGGAAGCCGATCAAGATCAACGTCCACATCAAGCCGGCGAAGAAAAAGTCGGCCGAAGAGAAGTAGCGCTTCAACCGCGTTCATCGTTCGGCAGCAGCGGCGAACGTGTCTAATCTTTGTTTTGTCGCGTTTCCGGACGGCGAACCGGTTCTTAACGGCGCCTGGAAACGCCCCAGCCATCAACCGACAGCGAGGGCGACCGCATGTCCGAACCCGCTCCGTCCCAATCCCGCAAGCCCGCCGGCACTTGGCGCAAGGTGATCGCGGCGATACTCGATTTTCTTTTCATCTTCTGGGCCGGCGGCTACGTAATTGGCGAATTCACCGGTGGCCTGACCCAAGGCGGCTTCCAACTCACGGGCGGCCCGGCATTCCTGCTGTTCGCCGTGATCGTGCTCTACTTCGTCATCGGTCGCCGTTATCTCGGCGGCACGCTATTCCAGCGGCTGTTGGGGGCTTACTGAGGGCGCGGCGTACGCCGGCGGCCGATCTAATCGCTCTGCAAGATCACGTTCTTGACGATCGGATAGATCTGGTTCTGCCAAGCGCGGCCGGAGAACACGCCGTAATGGCCGACGCCCGCCTGCATGTGGTGACGCTTGCGGTAGGGCCTGAGCGATGTGCAGAGATCGTGCGCCGCAAGCGTCTGCCCGACCGCGCAGATGTCGTCTTTCTCGCCTTCGACCGTCAGCAGCGTGGTGCGCTTGAGCGCGGCCGGCTCCACCTTCTGTCCCTGATAGGTCAGTTCCCCGAGCGGCAGCTTGTGGTCCTGGAAAACCCATTGCACAGTTTCCAGGTAGAACTCCGCGGTGAGATCGAGCACCGCGAAATATTCGTCGTAGAACGCCTTGGTCATCGCCGCCTTGGCGGTGTCGCCCTTGGCGATGTTCTCGTAGAGCTCGCGGTGCGCCTTGAGATGGCGGTCGATGTTCATGCTCATGAAGGCCGCAAGCTGCACGAAGCCCGGATAAACCTCGCGCCCGCCCCCGGGATAGCGGTGCGGCACGCGGCCGATAAGATTGCGCTTAAACCAGTCGATGTCGTGGGTCTTGGCGAGCTCGTTCACCTTGGTCGGATTGATGCGGGTGTCGATCGGCCCCGCCATCAAGGTGAGCGACAAGGGCTGCGCCGGATTATTGCCTTGCGCCATCACGCTCGCCGCCACCAGGCCGGCGACGCAGGGCTGGCACACGGCAACCATGTGGGCGCCGGGGCCGAGCTTCTCCATCCAGCGGATCAGGTGCGTGATGTATTCGTCGAAGCCGAAGCGGCCTGCTTCGAGCGGCACGTCGCGAGCGTTGTGCCAGTCGGTGATGTAGACGTCGTGCTCGGGCAGCAGCGTGCGCGCAGTCGCGCGCAGCAACGTCGCGAAATGCCCCGACAGCGGCGCGACGACAAGGACGCGCGGCTGCGCCTGAGCCACTTCCTTCTTGAAATGCAGCAGCGTGCCGAAGGGCGTGACGTCAGCCGCCTCCTCCGTTACCGCCACGTCTTCTTCATTTCCGACAGTGACCGTCTCGATGCCGTAGGGCGGCCGCGCGTGGGTCAGTCCGGCGCGGGCGATCAGCTCATAGGCTGCGGTCAGATTGCTCAGCACCGACGGCCGCGCGGCGCCATTGAGCCGCGCGCCTAGAGAAGTTGCCGCCATGCCGGCCAGGGCGCGCCACGGCGCCATCAAGTCGGTATGAGCCTGATAGGCCTGATAAATCATTCATTCCTCAGCGGCCCCGGCAGACCGCGCCTAAAGGCTAGAACATTTTATGCTGCGGTGCGAGATAAAATTCGGAGCCATTTGGCGGGCCTGCGGCCCGTTGGGGACAAACTTGCGGGAGCGGCGTTTTGCAGCACGGGAAGCTATTGAACTCTCATGGCTTTAGTCTAAAGTGCCAGATGCCGGGCCGAGACGAACAGGGACTTTGACGCCCCATGGCCGAGGCTACTCTCACCATCGCCAGTCGTAATTACGGCTCCTGGTCGCTGCGCGGCTGGTTGCTGTGCAAAATGTCCGGCCTCGACTTCGAGGCCGAGCCAGTCGCCTCGGACGATCCCTCGACCCGCGCCGAATTGCTGCTGCTGTCGCCGTCGTTCCTGGTGCCGTGCTTGACGCACAACGGCATCAAGGTCTGGGACACGCTCGCCATCGCCGAGTATCTCAACGAGATCCTGCCCGATGCCGGCCTGCTGCCACATACGTTGGCCGCGCGCGCGCATTGCCGCTCGATCTCGGGCGAGATGCATTCCGGCTTTTCCAATTTGCGCTCGGCGCTACCGATGAACCTGAAGGCCCACCATCCGGGCTTCAAGGTCTGGGCGGGCGCGGAGGCCGACATCGCGCGCATCATCAGCATCTGGCGCGAATGCCTCGCCTCGAACTCCGGGCCGTTCCTGTTCGGCGAGCATCCGTGCATGGCCGACGCCATGTTCGCGCCGGTGGTGACGCGCTTCCGCACCTACGACGTCAAGCTCGACTCCGACTGCAAGGCCTATTGCGAGGCGGTGATGAATTTGCCGGCGATGCAGGAATGGCTGGCGGACGCCGAGGCCGAGCCCGACGAAGTCGTGGAGTTGGACGTGGAGTTCTAAGCGCACGATCCCGAAAAGCGGAAACCGGTTTTCGGATGAGATCGTGCGCGCAATTACAATTGCGCGATTGCCGCGCCGCCGAGCGCGCTCAGCAGCACCACTAGCCAGGGCGGCCGCTTCCACATGAACAATGCCAGGAAGCCGGCCATCGCCAGCGCGAAGTCGTAAGGACTCATGATCGCCGAGGTCCACACCGGGCGATAGAGCGCGGCGAGTAGCAAACCGACCACGGCGGCGTTGACGCCGCGTAGCGCCGACTGCGCCACCTTGAGCCGCCGCAAACTATCCCAAAACGGCAGCATGCCGGCGATCAGCAGGAACGACGGCAGGAAGATCGCGACAAGACAAATGACGCCACCGAGCCAGCCGTTCGGGGTCGGCCCCATCACGGCGCCGAGATAGGCGGCGAAGGTGAACAGCGGCCCCGGCAGCGCTTGCGCCGCGCCATAGCCGGCGAGGAAGGCATCGTTGGTCACCCAGCCCGGCGGCACGACAGACGCCTGCAACAGCGGCAGCACCACGTGACCGCCGCCGAACACCAACGAGCCGGCACGATAGAAAGCGGCGGCGAGGTTCAGCGCTTGATTGTGCATGGCCGATGCCGCAAACGGCAGGCCGATCAATAGAACCAGAAAAGCCACCAGCAACGCCGCGCCGGTCCAGCGGCTGAACTCGATCGGCAACCTGGCCGGGCTGGCGTTGTTATTGCCGTTCTTCAGCAGCAGCGCGCCAACGACACCGCCGAGCAGGATGGCGCCGATCTGCCCAAGGGCGGTCGGAAACCACAACACGACGGCCGCGGCGACGACGGCGAGCGTCGCGCGTTCGCGGTCGGGGGCAAGCGAGCGCATCATGCCGAGCACCGCCTGCGCCACCACCGCGACCGCCACCACCATCAGCCCGTGCAGCCAGCCGCTGTGCAGCGCGCCGCCGACTTCCTCGACGCCGTAGGCGAACAGCACCATGATGATCGCCGACGGCGTGGCGAAGCCGAGCCAGGCGGCCAGCATGCCGAGCCAACCGCCGCGCATCAGCCCCACCGCCATGGTCACTTGCGTGCTGGCAGGGCCCGGCAGGAATTGGCAGAGCGCCACCAGGTCGGCGAAGGTCGCCTCGTCCAGCCATTTGCGGCGCTTGACGTATTCTTCGCGGTAATAGCCAAGATGGGCGACCGGCCCGCCGAACGAGGTCAGCCCCAGCCGCAAGGTGACGGCGAGCACTTCCAGCGGACTGGAACGCGCGGATGTCGGCGCCGGTTCATCCATGCTGCCGCCCTCTGTACCGCGCCCCACTAGCGGCGCTTCAGCCAGTCCCCGATCCGCTCCACCGCCTCATGCATATCGGGTGCTGAGCCCGCGTAGCAGAAGCGCAGGAAGCGATGTCCGTTGCGCGGATCGAAATCGATGCCGGGCGTTGCCGCAACGCCGGCCTCGTCCAGCATCTGCTTGGCGAACGTCAGGCTGTCGTCGGAAAACCGCGCGATGTCGGCATAGAGATAGAAGGCGCCGTCGACCGGATAGAACTGATCGAGTCCGGCTTTCGGCAGACCTTCCACCAGAATGCGGCGGTTCTCCTCGTAGCCGTGCTTGACCGCTTCCATCTCATCGCGACCGTCGAAAGCGGCCTCGGCGGCGATCTGCGCCAGCGTCGGCACCGAGATGGCGATATTGCCGTGCAGGCGGTCGACGGTACGCACGAGATTGTCCGGCACCACCATCCAGCCGATGCGCCAGCCGGTCATGCAGAAATATTTGGAGAAAGAGTTGATCACCAGCGCGCGCGGCGAAAGCTTGGCGGCGGTCTCGGCGGCAAAGGCATAGTCGAGGCCGTGATAGATCTCGTCGGAGATCACCTTGATGCCCTCGCCTTCGCACAGCGCGATCAGCTCGCCGAGCGCTTCCGCGGTCATCATGGTGCCAGTCGGATTGGCCGGGCTCGCAACGATGACTCCCGCCAGCGGCTTGCGGCGGTGCTCGGCGAGGATCGCCTCCCCGGTCAGCGCCCAGCGCGTCTCGGCAGTGGTGTCGATGAGCACCGGCTCGCAGCCGAGTGCGACCAGGATATGCCGGTACGGCGGATAGCCGGGATTGGCGAGCGCTACCCGTTCGCCCGGCTCGAACAGCGACAGGAACGCCAGGATGAAACCGCCCGACGAGCCCGTGGTCACCGCCACGCGCGCGGGATCGAGATCGAGGCCGTAGGTCTCGCCATAGTGGCGCGCGATTCGAGCCCGCAAGCTGGGGATGCCGAGCGACTCGGTATAGGCGATGCGGCGATCCAGCGCCGCCTTGGCGGCCTCAAGCGCCGTGCGCGGCGCGGGCGCGGCCGGCTGGCCCACCTCCATGTGCACCACGCGCTTGCCTGCGGCTTCCGCCGCGGCGGCGGCCGCCATCACGTCCATGACGATGAAGGGCGGTACCTCGCTGCGCTTGGAGGGGGTCAAAAGTCGTTTTGCCGCATCGAGCATCGAATTCTTGCGCCTTCCGGGGGCGGATACCGCCCCGCTGTTGCCGCAATCCCCGGTTTGCCTGCAAAGGCGTTGTCATATTTTTTCGTCCGACGCGACCCTGTGCCCCGCGTTGACCGCCCGGAGAGGCGTCACTAGGTTCGTCAAATCCGGTGGCAAAGATCGGCATGACCGAAAACGAAACCCCTATCAGGGCGAGGCGCAGGGCGCCAGCCGCCCGCGCCTGCCGCGCTTTGGCGCTGGTGACCGCCGCGGCCGTTGCCGTCACCGGGCTCGGCCCGATGGCGACGCCTGCCGATGCGCAAGGCGCGCACCGGATTCCCATCATCCGCGACACCGAGATCGAGAACCTGCTGCGCGACTACGCGCGCCCGATCCTGAAGGTCGCCGGCCTCGGCGGCCACCACATCAAGGTGGTCATCGTCAACAGCCGCGCCTTCAACGCCTTCGTGATGGATGGGCGCCACATCTTCGTGAACGCCGGCGCGCTGTTCCAGACCAAGACGCCGAACGAGTTGATCGGCGTCATCGCGCACGAGACCGGCCATTTGGCCGACGGCCATCTCATGCGCCGGCGTCAAAAGCTTGCCCAGGCACAGACGATGTCGATCGTGGCCATGCTGGCCGGTATTGGCGCGGCGGTCGCCGGCGCGAGCGCCGGCGGTTCGGCCGCCAACATCGGCGCGGCGGCGATCCTGGCGCCACAGGCTGCGATCCGTAATTCGTTGCTGGCTTATTCGCGCGGGCAGGAAGACCAGGCCGACCACGCCGCGGTCAGGTTCCTCACCGCAACGCACCAGTCCGCAAAGGGCATGGTCGATGTGTTCAAGCGCCTCAGCAACGAGATGCTGTTCGACTCGCGCGATATCGATCCCTACATGCAGAATCATCCGTTACCGGCTGCTCGCGTTGCCGCGCTCGAGCAAATAGCCAGGGCGAGCCCGTACTGGAACAAGAAAGATCCGCCGGCGCTGCAACTGCGCCACGACCTGATGCGCGCCAAGTTGTCCGGCTTCCTGGAAAGCCCGGGCACGGTGTTGCGGCGCTATCCCCTGAGCAATCACAGCCTGCCGGCGCGCTACGCGCGCGCCATCTCGGCCTACCGCAACGGCACCCTGTCGCATGCCATTGGCCTGATCGACGACCTCATCCGCAGCAAGCCGGACGATCCCTATTTCTACGAGCTCAAGGGCCAGGCGCTGCTCGACGGCGGCCGCCCGCTGGAGGCGATCGCGCCCCTGCGTCGCGCGGTGGCGCTGTCCCGCCACGCACCGCTGATCGAGATTTTGCTGGGACAGGCCATGGTCGCCACCAACCAGAGGCGCTATGCAGGCGAAGCGGCGCGCCTCCTGCAGTCGGCGGTGCGCCAGGAACCCGACATGGCGAGCGCCTATGAGCAGCTCGCCATGGCATACGGCCGTGAGGGCAAGCTCGCCCAAGCCGATCTGGCCTCCGCCCACGCCGCATTCAACCGCGGCGACATCCGCACCGCGCGCATGTTGGCGTCGCGCGCCAAGACCCGGCTGAAAGTCGGCTCGCCCGCCTGGGTGCGCGCCGACGACATCGTCAATGCCAACGTGCCCAAAGGCCGCCCCTGACACCCATGAGGACCTGAGCCCATGACCATCCGTTCCACCGTTATGGCCATCGCCGGCGCGCTTGCCGTCGCGCTCATGGCGTTCACGCTGCCGCCGGCTTCGCACGCGGCCGAATTTTCAAAGACGCAAACCGGCGCGATCGAGAAGATTGTGCACGATTATCTCGTCCAGCACCCGGAAGTGATCGAAGAGGCGATCCAGACCCTGCAGCAGCGCCAGCAGGCCGCCGAAGAAGCCAAGCACAAGGATGCTGTCAAGGAGCACGCCCAGGCGCTGTTCAATTCGCCGGACGAGGTGGTGCTCGGCAATCCGAAGGGCAACGTCACCTTCGTCGAGTTCTTCGATTACAATTGCGGTTACTGCAAGCACGCCATGAGCGACATGCTCACGCTCCTGAAGACCGACCCCAACCTGAAGGTCGTGCTCAAGGAGTTCCCGGTGCTCGGGCCGGGCTCGGTGGCGGCGGCACGGGTGGCGGTGGCCGTGCGCATGATCGCGCCGCAAAAGTATCTTGAGTTCCACACCAAGCTCCTGGGCGGCCGCGGCCATGCCGACGAGGCGCGGGCGCTGGCGGTCGCCAAGGAGATCGGGCTCAACATGGCCAAGATCCGCAAGGACATGAAGAGCCCGGAAGTCCAGAAGACCCTGCAGCAGGATTTCAGCCTGGCGCAGGCGCTGGGACTGAACGGCACGCCGAGCTACGTGGTCGGCGACAGTGTCATGGTGGGCGCCGTCGGGCTCGACGCCCTCAAGCAGAAGATCGCGCAGACCCGCTGCGGCAAGGATTCCTGCTAAGCGGGCATTGTCTCCGCGGCGGGCTCGGGAAGACCACGGCCGCCGGTTCCGCCCGGCGGCCGTTTTGCGTTGGCCTGCCTGCGCAAGTCTCCCGAAATCGGGCCTGAATCCACGGCCAAATTTGCCCTCGCCGCCGGGGCCGCCTATAACGCGCGGACTTTTTCGCCCGCCGGGAGCCGCGAATCCAGCCCGAGCGGGACCGACAACCCCTCAGGTCCGACGCCTCAAGCAATGACCCAGACCGTCTACGTCCTCAATGGCCCGAACTTGAACCTGCTCGGCACCCGCGAGCCGGAGAAATACGGCCACAACACGCTCGCCGACGTGGAAAAGCTGTGCCGGACCACCGCCGAACGGTTCGGGTTAGCGGTCGAGTTCCGCCAGTCCAACAGCGAAGGCCAGATCGTGGACTGGATCCAAGAGGCGCACGCCAAGAAGGCCGCCGGCATCATCATCAATCCGGCCGGTTACACCACCACCTCGATCGCCATCCTCGACGCGCTATTGGCGGTCGGCCTGCCGTCGATCGAAATCCACATCACCAACATCCATGCCCGCGAAAGCTTTCGGCAAGGATCCTATGTTTCAAAGGCGGCGAAAGCGGTGGTCGCCGGCTTCGGCATCCAGGGCTACGCGCTCGCGATCACCGGGCTGGCCGGCCTCGTCGGCGCCCAAGAACAATCCAAAGAACATTCCAAGTAGTGGCCAAAGCCTGAACCGGGACGGAGCGATGGCAAAACCGCCGAAATCCACGCTGGTCGACCGCGACCTGATCCGCGAGCTGAGCGAACTGCTCGACGAAACGGGCTTGAGCGAAATCGAGATCGAGCAGGACGGCAAGCGCATCCGCGTCGCGCGCAACCTCACCGTTGCCGCCGCGCCGGCGCCCGCGCCCGCCATTCCGGTTGCCTCCCTTGGCGGCGAGCCGCTGGCGCAGATGTCCGACGCTGGGCCGCTGCCGGTCGACGCCGCCAAGCATCCCGGCCTCGTCACCTCGCCCATGGTCGGCACCGCCTATGGCGCGCCCGAGCCCGGCGCCAAACCTTTCGTCGAGGTGGGCAGCAAGGTGAAGGTCGGTGACACGCTGCTGATCGTGGAAGCGATGAAGACCATGAACCAGATTCCGGCGCCGCGCGCCGGCACCGTGACGCAGATCCTGTTCGAGGACGGCCAGCCGGTGGAATTCGGCGAGCCGCTGGTGATTATCGAGTGATCGCGCTCCGCACGGCCGGACCAAACGATGTTCGATAAAATCCTCATCGCAAACCGTGGCGAAATCGCGCTACGCGTCTTACGCGCCTGCAAGGAACTCGGCATCCCCACCGTCGCGGTGCATTCCACCGCCGACGCCGACGCCATGCACGTGCGTTTCGCCGACGAGAGCGTGTGCATTGGCCCGCCGGCGGCCAAGGACAGCTATCTCAACATCCCCGCCATCCTCGCAGCCTGCGAGATCACCGGCGCCGACGCGGTGCACCCCGGCTACGGCTTCCTGTCGGAAAACGCCCGCTTCGCCGAAATCCTCGCCGAGCACAATATCGAGTTCATCGGTCCCAAGGCCGAGCACATCCGCATCATGGGCGACAAGATCGAGGCCAAGCGCACCGCCAAGCGCCTCGGCATTCCGGTGGTGCCCGGATCGGAAGGCGGCGTCACGTCTGACGACGAAGCCGCGCGCATCGCCGACGAGATCGGCTTTCCGGTCCTGATCAAGGCAGCAGCCGGCGGCGGTGGACGCGGCATGAAAGTCGCACGCGAGGCCAGCGAGTTGTCGAACGCGCTGTCGACCGCCCGCAGCGAAGCCAAGGCCGCCTTCGGCGACGATGCCGTCTATATCGAGAAATATCTCTCCAAGCCGCGCCACATCGAAATCCAGGTGCTGGGCGACGGCCAGGGCAAGGCCATCCATCTCGGCGAGCGCGACTGCTCGCTGCAGCGCCGGCATCAGAAGGTGCTGGAGGAGAGCCCCTCGCCCGCGCTCAATGCTTCGGCGCGCAACCAGATCGGCGAGACGGTGGCCAAGGCCATGCGCGAGATCAACTATCTCGGCGTCGGCACCGTCGAGTTCCTTTACGAGGACGGCCAGTTCTATTTCATCGAGATGAATACCCGCATCCAGGTCGAACATCCGGTGACCGAAATGATCACCGACATCGACCTGATCTTCGAGCAGATCCGCGTCGCCACCGGCGCCGAGCTCACCTTGAAGCAGAGCGACGTCCAATTCCGCGGCCACGCCATCGAGTGCCGCATCAATGCCGAGAACCCGGTGTCGTTCCGCCCGTCGCCGGGCAAGATCCTGCACTTCCATCCACCCGGCGGCTTGGGCGTGCGCATCGATTCAGCGGTCTACGAGGGCTACACCATCCCGCCCTATTACGATTCGCTGGTCGGCAAGCTGATCGTGCACGGCAAGACGCGCACCGAGTGCCTGATGCGGTTGAAGCGCGCGCTCGACGAGGTGGTGGTCGACGGCATCGACACCACGTTGCCGCTGTTCCGCGCGCTGGTGTCCGAAAAGGACATCATCGACGGCAACTACCACATCCACTGGCTGGAGCAGTTCCTGGCCAGGGGCGGTATGGACGAATAGCGGGATATTAGCGGCAAACGGAAAAAGAGAGCGGGCTGCCGCGCTTCGCCC
>Ga0316583_10000678_pt1 | contig 10472 bp, 8 predicted proteins | sample J_170502JBrBrA_D_FD_204513 | JGI IMG/M metagenome (GOLD analysis project Ga0316583, IMG submission 204513) | Rhizosphere microbial communities from salt marsh grasses in Alabama, United States - J_170502JBrBrA | ecosystem: Host-associated > Plants > Roots > Rhizosphere | place: USA: Alabama... | reverse complement strand
ATTCGCCGTTTTGCTGACTTATCATGATTTCAATATCAAACAGTTCTTTTAGCTCTTCTTTGCCTTTATTTGGGAAAACAATCCCATACCGCTGGTCGGCAAACATACGTCCCACTACCTTTATGGTTGAATCTCGTTTGGCCTCGTACATCAAAGGAGGAGCATCATACACGATAGCATCCGATTGGCCGTTCTTTAACTTTACAAGCAGGTCATCTAATGAATTTGCAGGCACGATTTTCACACTTTGGTAGCGCAGGAAATCCTCGCTGGTGGTACCCTCTATTACGGCCACATTCTTGCCATTCAGGTCAGACAAATTGTTAATCCCACCTTGCTTTATGCGATCCACCGTCAGAGACGAGGAGAGGGATGCTGTTAACCCGGCAAACCAGATGATGCCAATAAACATCCAGATGGCGGCGATGGACCGGCCGCTGATCCTTTTGGGCCGTTTGTCGCCGTATCCAACCGTCGACATTGTGACCACGGCCCACCAGTAAGCGTCTATGATCCCTTTGGAATAGTCGGTGGGAAACCCCTGAGGATCTTCGTCATCCCTTTCGATCCACCAGACCAAGTGAGCCACGATCGACAAGCCCGCGAATAACAATAAAAGCGAAAACCCAATAACCCTCAGCACGGCGCTCCAAATAGAAAGAATGTGACTGGTTGGTTCATTTTTGACCGCGATCATCAGTCCAGATTCAAAAAATGGCTGAGAAAAATCGATCCTTTTTTCGCGCTCCGGCGTGATCGTAATACCGGCAAAACCGATGTCGCAATCTCCAGTTTCCACGGCCCTCATCAGATCCGGGGCACTTTTAACCATTATGAATTCAGGGTGCATATTGATCTCTTCGCAAATAATGTTGGCCAAATCGACGCAAAATCCGCTGAGATCATTGAAAACAAGAGGAGGAAATTCCTTAACGGCTATTTTTAGCGTTTTAGGAGTCGAATCGGTCGCGGACGCTATGTGGGCATAACCCAGAATGGCGATCATTACACAGAGAGCTAATTTTTTCATAAAAAATCCTTTAAAGCTGTGAGGGTAACTGATATTGTCACACCCTAAATACGGAAATACAGAGAGACGCGAATTGAAGGGGTGCGGCTCATGCCACCGTCAACCGGGAGCTTGCCACCCTAAAGCGGATACTGAACCTTGGCGTACAGCAGACCCCGCCTCCAGTTGACCGTGTGCCTTATATCCCGCTCTTAAAGAAAAACACCATACGCAACGGTTTCTTTGAGCAGGGCTTATCCCCGTTACGGCTTGACGCCCTGCCATCACACTTGAAGCCGTTTGTGACATTTGCGTAGAAGACGGGATGGCGGGATTCGACCGTTACACCATCTTTGACAACCAAGACCTGCAGCTTGCCGCGCAGCGGCAGCAAGCCTATCTTGTGGCACAAATGGGCACAGTTGCGGGCACAGTGGCCGATTTCGAGAACAAAAAAGGGGTTGCTGAGTCAGCTAACCCCTTGACATCATTGGAGCCACCTTGCGGAATCGAACCGCAGACCTACGCATTACGAGTGCGTTGCTCTACCAGCTGAGCTAAGGTGGCGTTTTGCCGGCACCCTGAAAACGCTGACAATAGGGCACCGCCTCTGCTTTGTTGTCGGGCACTTGACGGACAAAAGGTCGTCTGCGCGTCCGACGCCCTGCATCTGCCTGACCGGTGAAATGCGACGCCGATTTCACCGGTGCGGCACCGCTTACGACGAGGTGGGTTGAAGCGCATCGGACTCGGCAACCCTGTGACCGGTTACCGCGCCGCCGGCGGCAACCGGCGTGGTGCCGAGGGTCGGTCCCCTCATCCGGCGGGCCGTTCGATGGGCAATTAGATACGTTTTTTATGACACAAAATCAAGATAAAATCTCTGTGCAGGAATTGATCGAGCGGCTTCCGGGACGCAGTACCGGCATCGACTGCACCGGACTGACCGGTGCGAGCGCCGCCTATCTGGTTTCCCGGCTGCGCGCGGAGTTGGACCTGCCCATTTATCTCGTCACGAGTTCACAGAAGGCGATCGAGAGTCTGGCGGAAGACCTGCACTTTTTCTTGCCGCCGTCTTCGGAGCCGGCGGCGATATTTCCGGCTTACAACATTTCAGCGTTCAAGTTCATCGCCTACCACAACGAGACGGCTGCCAGGCGTGTGGAGACGCTGTACCGTCTGGTGGCCGCCGATGCGCCGCCGCTGGTCATTACGTCTATCGAGGCCCTGCTGCAAAAAGTCATTCCCCGCCGTGAGCTCGTCGATTTTGCCGAACTGATCATGGCGGGGGAAGGGTGCGACCGCGACCGGCTGGTCGAAAAACTCGTTGCCGGGGGGTACAACCGGACCGCCATCGTCGAAGAACCGGGCGATTTTTGTGTGCGCGGCATGATTCTGGATGTCTTTACCCCCGGCTACCCGGAACCCGTGAGAATCGAATTCTTCGGCGACACGGTCGACACCATCCGGGTTTTTTCGGCCGCGACCCAAAGAAAAATAAAAGACCTGCCGGAGGCGGTGATTTTGCCCGCCAGGGAGGCGATCCTGCAGGCCGAGAACCGCGTGGCGGTGATAGCCCGCGTCCGCCAGCAGGCTGCCAAACTCGACATGCCGGTCACACGCGTGCGAAAAATAGTCGACCGCATCAAACACGAGGGTGTCTTCCCCGGGGCCGAGGGACTGCTGCCGTTGATCTTTCCTGAATTGAGCTCGCTGTTCGACTATGCTTCGCCAGATGCGCTCTTCGTGCTTGCGGATGCCGAAGACTTGCAACGTCAGGCCGCGGGAACCCTGGAACGGGCGCGCAACAACACCCTCGAAGCCAAAAACAGCGGGCGCCTGTGTGTGGACCCCGAGCAGATGTTCCTTTCATGGGAGCAGACGCAGCAAATGCTTGACCTGAGAAAGCCTCTGCGTCTCAGGATGTTTCCCGTTCTGGGAAAGGGCCTCTCTGGTCCGGAAGCCCTTTCGATCGGCCGGTTTGCGGTCACGGACAACGCCGCGCTGCAGGCCGAACTCAAGCATCAGGAGGCCAAAGAAGACGTGTTGGCCCCCCTGGTCGACTGGATCGAGGACAAGCGGCAAACCGGCAGCCGGACGCTGATCGTCTGCCGCTCCAAGTCGCGTGGGGAACGGCTGCAGTCGCTCCTCATTCCCTACGGCGTCAAGACTCAATTTGTCGAATCACCGGCCGCGGCCACCGGCGGCAAGGCGACGCTCTTTACGGTTCTCGGCCGAATTTCCGGAGGGTTTGCCTGGCCGGACGAGCAGTTGGCCGTCATCACCGAGGAGGAAATTTTCGGTTCGCGCCGCCGACGACGGGTGCAGATCCACCGACCGCCACCCGCGGAGCTGATAAACGTCGAGGACCTGAAGCAGGGCGACTTCATCGTCCACACCGACCACGGGATCGGACGCTATGGCGGCCTCGTCAAATTGAAATTGGACGGGACGACCAATGACTTTCTGCTGATTGCCTACCGGGATGACGACAAGCTCTACCTGCCGGTGGATCGCATGAACATGGTTCAGAAGTATCTGGGCGTGGACGGTGTGGAGCCGGTGCTCGACAAAATGGGCGGGAAGTCCTGGGCACGGGTCAAGGCCCGGGTTAAAAAATCGGCCGAAAAGATGGCCGGAGAACTGCTGAAATTGTACGCGGCCCGCAAGGTGAGCAAAGGGGTGGCCTTCAACCTGTTCGAAGACGAACTGCGGGAATTCGAAACCGGATTCACCTTTGAAGAAACCGCCGACCAGCAAAAGGCGATCAATGACGTCCTCAATGACATGTCCCACCCGGTTCCCATGGACCGACTGGTCTGCGGCGACGTCGGCTACGGTAAAACCGAAGTGGCCTTGCGGGCGACCTTCATGGCCGTTTACAACGGTAAGCAGGTGGCGGTCCTGGTGCCCACAACCGTCCTTGCCGAACAGCACTTCGCGACGTTTTCAGAGCGTTTCGGACCGTTTCCGGTGCGCATCGCCGGCCTGAGCCGCTTCCGCAGTGCGCGCGAACAGCGCGACATCGTGCGGGACCTGAAAGCCGGAAAAATCGACGTCGTGATCGGCACCCATCGGCTGCTCTCGAAAGACGTCACGTTCAAGGACCTCGGCCTGCTGGTCCTGGACGAAGAGCAGCGTTTCGGGGTCAAGCACAAAGAAAAGCTGAAAGCCCTGCGCCGCAATGTGGACGTTCTGACACTGACCGCCACCCCCATACCGCGTACGCTGCACATGTCACTGATGGGAACCCGCGACATCAGCATCATTTCGACCCCACCCGAATACCGTCAGGCGATCATCACCTATATATCCGAGTTCGACGACGCCGTGGTGACCGAGGCCATCCGCAAGGAACTGCACAGAAAGGGGCAGATCTTTTTCATCCACAACAATATCGCCAGTATTGACAAAATTGCGAAGAAAATCAAAGTACTGGTGCCTGAAATCCGGCTCGATGTGGCTCACGGCCGCCTGAGCGAAGATGAATTGGAGCGGATCATGCTGCGGTTTTTCTCGCGCGAGATCGACATGCTCGTGTGTACCACCATTGTCGAATCCGGCCTCGACATCCCGGCCGCTAATACTATCCTGGTGAACCGGGCCGACAAATTCGGCCTGGCACAAATGTACCAGTTGCGTGGACGGGTCGGGCGTTCCGAGGACCAGGCCTATGCCTACCTCTTTATTCCCCACGAATCATTGCTCGGCAAGGATGCCCAGAAGCGACTGAAAGTTTTAATGGAGCACAGCGACCTGGGCGCCGGTTTCCAGATCGCCATGAGCGATCTGCAGATTCGCGGCGGCGGGACGATTCTTGGCGCATCTCAATCCGGTCACATCGCGGCGGTGGGGTATGAAATGTTCCTGGAGCTGATGGAACATGCGGTTGCTGAAATGAAAGGTGAGCCGGTGCAGGAGGCGCTGTCGCCCGAGATCAATCTCCAGCTGTCGGCCTTTATTCCGGAATCCTATATTCCCGATATCGACCAGCGGCTTTCCGCCTACCGGCGCTTGTCGCGGGTGACGGAAGTCGCCGACATCTCCGATTTCAAGGCCGAGTTGATCGATCGCTACGGTCCCGTACCCGAGGAGGCGCTGAACCTCCTGCTGAAAATCGTCCTGCGGGTTTTCGCCATCAAGGCCGGCGTGAAACGATTGGATGTTGTCGGCACCGGTCTCACGATGGTGTTTTCCGAGGCGCACCAGAAGGATCCAAGCGGTCTGGCTGAGCTGGTCATGTCGGCTCCCGACAGGTACCGTCTGACACCGGATTGTGTGCTAAGGACACGGCTGCGGGGTCGGGACCCAAAAGGCGTGTTGGGACAGACGAAAAACATCTTGAAAGAAATCGCGCGGCATGTTAAAAATAACTTTTCAAATTTATGATGTTATTTCAGTATGTTTTAAAATCAAAACTGCCCGTGTGCCCACAGGCGCTGCGCAGAGTCGACGATGATCGGCAGCGTGACCGGCAGGCGGTTTAGCGAGCACTTCAGGCCCGTGAACACCATGCTGAGAAACCGTTTCCATTGGGGTGCCGTCGTGGTTGTCTTCGTCCTCGTAGGCTGTTCGGGACACGACACCGGTACCGGAGACGAGTATCTGATCCGGATCGACGAGCGCGTGGTGACCGTGGCTGATTTCAACCGCGCCTTTGAGATTGCCAAAACGGCTTATCCCCACAATAGTCTGCAGAACCCGGAGGACACCAAAGGCGCGAAACTCAGGCTCTTGAATCAGATGACCGAAGAGCTGGTCCTTCTTCAACGGGCCGGTGAACTGGGCATCGGCGTTTCGGACGAGGAGTTGGAAGAGGCGATTGAAAAAATCAGGGCGGATTTTCCGGACGACGCTTTCGAGCAAACGCTTCTCGAATACGCGGTGTCCTACAAATCCTGGGAAAGTGGCCTGAAAACGCGCCTGTTGATGGAAAAACTGGTTCAGCAAGAGTTGCAGGACGAAACCGTCATCCAGCCCGATGAGGTTGCAAAATTTTACGAGGAGAACTACAATAGCGACGCGACACAATCGGGCGATACACGAAACCCGGCCGCTGTCGAGGAAATCATCGTCAAGCAACTGCGCCGGGTCAAGATTGAAAATGCTTACCGTCAGTGGATCGAAAACCTTCGGGAGCGTTACACGATCGATATCAACAAAGACCAGTGGAACAAGATCCTCGCCGCACCGAGCTGATGGTGCGCACTTGCGGCGGTCAAAGATGATCGAGTGTGTTTTCGCGGCGGCCGTTTGCTGCCGGGAGGTCCCGACCGCGAGCCGCGCGGATGAATTGCCGTAAACAGTCATGGCCGAGCCAGGCGGGTTGGCGGCAGAAGACCGGGCGACGAAGCGCCCATCGGTGCACGAGACCGCGACCCGCCAGTGTTGACGTTATTATTCACCTGAGACAGATTCAGCAAAAATGTGTTTTGATCGGTTTAAAGTTCGCCCGTTTTTGCGCGGCCTCGGCCGCGTTGCAGCGCTCGTGATCGGACTCGTTCAGGGTATCCTTTTGCTTCTGTCCGCGACTGCCGGATTCGCGGAGGTCGTCGATCGGATTGTCGCCATTGTCAACGACGAGGTCATATCCCTTTACGAATTAAACCAGGCGACGCAGCCCTATATCGAACAAGTTCGGGACTCACAATATCCTGAGGATGTCGAACGGCAGTTGGTGTTCGAGGTGCGCAGTAAAATCCTGAACGAGATGATCAACGAGAAGCTTGCCGATCAGGAACTGAAGCGCCAGGACATTTCGGTCAGCGACAAGGAAATCGATAACGCCATCGAGCAGATAAAACAAAAACGCGCCATTACAGATGAAGAGCTGCGCCAGGCCCTGTCCGCCCAAGGACTCACTTACGAGGAATTTCGCCAGCAGACCAAGCAACAGATCCTGCGGGCCAAACTCGTCAACCGGGAGGTGCGGTCGAAGATTGTCATAACCGACCAGGATATCAAAGAATACTATGATCAGCACGCCGAAGAATATGCCTACGAAAAGAAATATCACCTGCGCAATTTTTATATCCGTCTTTCGACCTTCGCCACCGAAGCCGACCGGCAGGAGGCATTGCGTCAATTGGAGACGGTTCGGGCGGAGTTGGAAGCCGGCAAACCCATCGACGAACTGACCAAAAGCGCGCTACAGCCAAATGAACCGGTCGAGAGCGACGATATGGGGCTTTTCAAAATAGAGGATCTCTCCCCGCAACTGAGAGAAACCATCCGGGATATGAAACCCGGGGATATGACGCCCGTCATCGAAGCCCCCTTCGGCTATCAAGTCCTGATGGTGGAGGAGATCGTCGATACGGCGGGCAGGACACAGGCAGAAGCCGCAGCGGAAATCGAAGACAAACTCTTTAACCAGATTGTCGATCAAAAGTACCAATCCTGGTTGCAGGACCTAAAGGATCGTGCCCACATTAAAATTATCAACTGACGTGCCCGCCGGGGATGTCGAACACCGAGCCAGCCGGCACGATGCAGGAAACGGACACGCAAAGATGACACCTGAATCCGAGAAGACGGCGCTTTCTTTCGGACGCTACCTTCAGTCGATCCGGGTCGAAAAAGGGATCAGTCTCAAGGCCGTTTCGGCGGAAACACGAATCAGGCCGGAAACGCTGCATTTCATCGAAGAGGAAGACCACCAGCACCTTCCGGACGAGGTATACGTCAAGGGTTTCCTGAGAGCCTACGCCAAGGCTGTCGGTGCGGACGGCGAGGAAGCCGTTCGGCGCTACCTCTCCCGCCTGGCGGTCAAGCGCAAGATTGCTCTATCCGAAGCCGCCCTGTATCGAACGGGTGGGGCTTTCTGGCGGCGGCTCATATTGTCCACGGGTGCCGTGCTCTGTCTTATTGCCGCAACGCTTTACACCGTATCGGCATGGCGCGAGCACAACATGCCGAAGGAGGCGGTTTCAACGGAAACAGCCGAACCGTCGACGACGGAACCGCCGGTCGAACAGCCGGATACGCTTTCACCGGCCCCGGCGGAAGAGAAGGCACTCACGGCTCCGGCGATTGACGCGTCGAGCGCACCGGCGGTGGATTCGGCCGATGATAAAGAGGTCTCCGCCACCGAGGCGCCAACCGAATCTGCGCCGCCGTCGGCCATCGCCGATAAATATCGGCTGTCGATCGACACCATCGAGGAAACCTGGCTGAAGATTATCGTCGACGACCAACAGGCCAAGCAATACCGGCTCAATCCGGGCGACCACATAGAGTTGGAAGGCTCCAAGAATTTTAATCTTCTCATCGGAAATGCGGGTGGCATCAGGCTTGAGCTGAACGGCAAGGCAGTGGCCCTGTCGGGTAAGAGCGGCCAGGTCGTTAATCTTCAACTCCCATGAAAACGGCATGTCGAGCTTGTCTACGCCCGCCATCATCCTGCGACGGATCGAGTATGGCGATTTCGATCTCATCTTGTCTTTCCTGACACTCGAAAAAGGCAAACTTTCCGCGATCGCAAAGTCCGCCAGAAAGAGCACCAAGCGGTTCGGGGGCATACTGGAACTCTTTGCGGCGCTCGATATTCTCTGTCGTTCGGGTAGGCGCAGCGGTTTGCCGGTCCTGCAGGAAGCGGCCCTAAAGCAGCCGTTTGGCGCCATTCGGGCCTCGATCATTTGCACGGCCTACGCGAGCTACTGGGCCGAGCTGATTGACGGGTGGTCGGAAGAAGGGCAGCGGCAACCCGATCTCTATGACCTGCTCCTGCACGTTCTCACCGAGCTCGATTTGGGGCGCACGCCGGCTGATGTCCTGAGCATTCTCTTCCAGATTCGGTTTTTGGTGCTCTCCGGGCAGGGTCCGGTTCTGCGGGAGTGCTGCAGGTGCAAACGCGACGTCGACCGGATAGAAGGCGGAAAACTGGTTTTCGATCTGCAGCGCGGCGGAGTGGTTTGCGGGCGCTGCGCGGTGGGGGGACCGGCGAGACTGGCCCTTTCCAGGGGCACGCTCAAACAGCTGCAGTGGCTTGAAAGCGGTGATTGGGCAAAGGTCGGGCGTCTTCGCCTGTCGGCGCCGGCGATCGTGGAAAGCCTCCAGGTTCTGGAAGCTTTCGTTCCCTACCAGCTGGGCCGGGAGCCCCGCAGCCTGACGGTCCTGCGGCAGGTCAGGAGACCCTCGTGAGAAACGTCGGGGTTCTCTACGAGCCTTAAACGATTAACTGACATCGAGGTCGAAGCTCACCGATGACGGTCAACCTGCAGAAAACCCTTGAAACCGAGCCGGTAACGACATCGGCGCCTTGCCGGGTGGACATGGGCGGCACGCTCGATCTGGCCGTTTTCTATAACCCGCTGCGGCACCTTTTGCCCTGCACGTTCAATTTCGCCATCGATTTGAGGACCACGGTGCGGCTTCTGCCGCACCGGTCCGGGCGGGTGAAAATAACCTCGCGGGGATTCGAAAGCGCCGACTATCCATCCGACCGCGTCCCCTTCAACCATCCTCTGGGCCTCATGTTCGCTACGGCGGCCTATTTCGAGGCCGACGGGGTTCACGTGGTCATCGAGTCTCAGTCACCGCCACGCAGCGCACTGGGGGGGTCCTCGGCGGCGGCCGTGGCCCTGATCGCCGCCTTCTTGGTGGCTGCCGAGAACATTGCCCTGACCCCCGGTGTCAAGCGGCGAATTGCCCTGTTGGCCCACCGAATAGAGGAGAGTGTGGCCGGGGTGCCCTGCGGACGGCAGGACCAGCTGGCCGCTGCTTTCGGCGGTGTCAACGCATGGTACTGGCGGCCGGAGTGGCGGGGGTTTTCATTCAAGAAAAACGCTCTTTTCAGAAAGAGATATTTTTCAACCTTCAGGCGCCACCTGCTGGTGGCCTACTGCGGCGTGCCGCACGAGTCGAAAGACGTCAACGGGCAGTGGGTGCGCCAGTTTCTCGGCGGCGGGTACCGTCGGCACTGGATCGAAATCCTTAACTGGACCAAAAAGTTTATTGACGCTCTGGCCGGTTACAACTATATAGGGGCAGCCGAAGCCATGAATCGTGAAACGGTCCTGCGCCGGGAAATAACCCCGGAGGTGATCGACGACATGGGCGCCAGGCTGGTGGAGACGGCGATGCGCTGCGGCTGCGGGTCGCGATTCACTGGCGCCGGCGGCGGGGGATGCCTCTGGGCCATCGGCCGGGAGGAAGATATCCAAAGACTCGGGCCTGTCTGGGAAGACGTACTTTCAGAAAGACCGGAGGCGTGTCTGCTTCCGGTCGGCATCGATGCCGACGGTCTGACGGCCGTCGGCCGGGAGTCCCAAGCGGTTTCGGGTCACGCTGAGAAATAATGCCAAAAGGTTGCGCCGGATTTGGATTCGTCTGCAAGGCACACGCAGTGGCGCATATCGAGATACGTGCCGGTGCATGTAACGCAGTAGAAGACCCAACAGACAGGCAAGATATTGACGCCGAAATTGCGGGTAAGCGCCATTTATGGATGGAAACGAGTTCC
>Ga0316583_10000677_pt1 | contig 10476 bp, 15 predicted proteins | sample J_170502JBrBrA_D_FD_204513 | JGI IMG/M metagenome (GOLD analysis project Ga0316583, IMG submission 204513) | Rhizosphere microbial communities from salt marsh grasses in Alabama, United States - J_170502JBrBrA | ecosystem: Host-associated > Plants > Roots > Rhizosphere | place: USA: Alabama... | reverse complement strand
TTGTCGGTTTAACGTGGCAGAAATGAAGGTAAATAAATTGAGCTGGTTAAAAAAATTCCTAAAATGGCTGCAAAATGGAGCCGAAAAGTCAACCAAATTCGATCACAGTTGTCTGCCATGACGGTCAGGACGCCGTCACCCCACCGGGCAGTGGGGATAAATGTCAAGGCCTTAAAAAAAGCGTAATGCACCCCAAATAAACCCATAAGCCGCTAGTTCTCTTCTCCATACAACCGGCCAATCAAAACAGCACGATCCCGCATTAAATATTTTGCTCTTATGAGCATATTATCTCTTGACTTCAATATTATAAGGGTTTATATTATGATCAAATGAGCATAATTAGAGGTTTGTTACGATGCCCCGACCCAAAAAACCCAGATTCGTATCCGGATATCCCGCCATCGCGGCATTTGTTCCCCATGGCATGAACATCACCGGAGAGGTGCTTATGTCCGTGGAGGAACTGGAGGCCATCCGGCTGAGTGATTTTGATCACCTGGACCAGGAAACGGCCGCCAACATGATGGAGGTGTCGCGCCACACATATGGCCGAATTCTCACCAGCGCCCGCAGTATCATAGCGGAAGCCCTGGTTACCGGCAAAGCGCTGAAAATCGAGGGCGGAACATATGAATTGCGCGGTATGGGCCGGGGGCGCCGCCGAAGAGGCGGCCATCGGCACGGCGCATAGCTATAATTTGCAGACCGTTGTATCTGATGCAGTATCTGGCGAATCCAAAAAACGAATAGCAATTAACCCATAACTTTACTTAAAGAGGAGGTGAGAAATATGCCACAAGGAGATCGAACAGGTCCGCAGGGTCAGGGTCCTAAAACGGGAAAAGGCCAGGGGAAATGTGGTCCTAAAGGCGGAACCCCCGCATCGCAGGGACAGGGCGGCAGGGATCGAGGCCAGGGATCAGGCAAAGGTGCCGGCCGGGGTCAGGGCAAAGGCAGAGGTGCCGGAAAAGGCCGCGGGAAGCGGTCTTAGCTAATCAACAAATCAACCCTTTTACGAATTAACGCTACCGAAAGGAGGTGATCCTATGCCAGGTTTTGATCGAACAGGTCCTACAGGTGCCGGTCCCATGACCGGCGGAGCCAGAGGGCGCTGCAACCCGGCTGGAGCTGGCGCCATTCCCACTTTCGCTGGAGGCTACGGGTATGGTCGCGGTCTGGGGTTAAGACGCGGTTTCAGAGGCGGATTTGGTCCCGGTGCCGGCCTGCGGCGCGGTTATGGCAGGGGCTACGGATGGGAATGGTACCCACCTGTGGCGGGTCCGGTGTATCCGGCGACCGCAGCCGATGAAATGGACATGCTGAAGTCTGAGGCGGATTACTTAAAGAAATCTTTAGATGCAATCACCACGCGCATCGAGGCGCTGGAGAAAAAACCTGCCGAAGAATCTTAAATTGGACTGCAACCACGAAAGGCTGCAGGTTACGCAATAAATAAGGGGTGGTTAAACAACCCACCCCTTATTTATCAACGGACCGGAGATGGTTGCAAAACCATGGAGGCAGAACGTAATAATGAATCGCGGAGGTGGTCCGGAGGAAGAGACAATGAGCAAGGATTTTGATGATTTTGTTGATGGTCTGCAAAATCAAATTTTTGAGGAAACAAGGGCGGCCTATGGCGATGCTGGATTCCAAAGGTGGCTGAAGCCGCTGTATTTGGGCAGCATAGATAACCCCGACGGATATGGGCGTATTACCGGTTCATGCGCTGATACGATGCAAATTTATCTGAAATTTGAAAATGGGAAAGTTAAAGAGGCATCATTCCAAACGGATGGTTGTGGATCAAGCACAGTGTGTGGATCATTTGCGGCCGAGCTTTCCCTTGGAAAGAGCCCGGATGAGGTTATGGAAATCACCGGTGAGACCATTTTAAAAAAAATAGGGGGGTTGCCCGAAGATGAAAAACATTGCGCTTTTTTATCTGCGAATGCCCTTCAGGAAGCCCTCAATGATTATATGATCAAGCAGAAGCGGAAAGAAAGATAGTTAATGAAGCCTGAAAGTAAAAGCAGAAACGATGCCAATAATCATCATTTTGTTTCGGTCTCTAAAGAAGCTTCCTCTCAAAAAGGGCCTGAGAAAATCGGGTTGCTCAAGCGATTCTTTGACTGGATAAGCAAAGGAACCGCTAAATCGCGAATGGGCAAAGCGTCGTGTCCGACCTGACGAGTCAAGCATTAGCGGCCCTTCAGGTCGGCAGGGTGAAGATCAATTGGAAAATTTGAAGAGATCAGGGAATGCAAGTACTGCTGCGGGAGCAGCAGGCCGGGAGTTAACCATGTTCAAATTTTCTTTGGACAACTTAAGGCGGTGGTTCGGAGATGCCTATGAAAATTTTGGATGATTTAATTTTAGCGCTGAATTTTCAAACAGGCGTGCGTGACATCCGCCAGGGGGTCTTTCATACCGGTGTTTTGACTCGAAACTGTGGGCTGGCCGCGACTCTGCCGCGAGATGCCCTGCGCCAGGAGCCTCCGATGGTAACGGAACCCGGTTTCCTGTTGGACAAAACTCCGCTGGAACTTGCCCAGCTCGCCTATTCCCAGAGCATACTTGAAGCAGCGATCGGTATGGCCACCCTCAATTCACTTCTTGAGATCGATGAAAATTCATGCATTGAGCTCAATGCCGCTGAACTGATTATGGAAAAGGGCAAGGGCAAGAGAACCGCTATTGTGGGGCACTTCCCATTTGTACCCAGGGTTCGCAAGCACTCAAAGGAAGTCTGGGTTATTGAAAAAAATCCAAAGGCGGGCGATTTCGGTGAAGCTGAGGCAGATAATCTCATTCCCCGGGCGGATGTTGTCGCGATCACCGGTACGGCCTTAACGAACCATAGCGTGGATCACCTGCTGGGTCTCTGTAATCCCAAGGCTTATGTCATCGTATTGGGAGACACGGCGCCTTTGTCCCCAATCCTGTTTGACCATGGTTTTAATGCCATATCAGGCACAAAGGTAATGAACGCCCAATTAGCGCTGCGGTGTGTCAGCCAAGGCGCAAATTTCAGGCAAATCAGGGGGATAAAGCGGCTAACCATGATGAGATAAAGATCGCAAAGAATTCTGCTGTCGGATCTGTGACCATCGGCGACGGATACCATCGGTATCAACTTGACAAGGCAAATCCGGCGGCAAATTTGGGTCTAATTGTCTGTAATCGTAGATATCTTGAACGGGTTGATCATGCATAATACAAAAAAGCCTGTTTTTATATATTCGCAGGAACTTGAAAAATACAGCTATCCGCCTGATTCCATGTTTGTCCCTCAAAGAGCTGCAAAAACACGGGAACTTCTGATGTCATTGGGCTTGCTGGATGGCAAATGCGGAAGGGAATCGGCGCCTGTGCGCGCAACAAAATCTGAGCTGAAAAATTTTCACTCGACAAAGTACCTGGAAGCATTGCAACGGGCTGCCGATGGAAAAATGTCGCGCGAACACCTCAGCATGGGGCTGGGAACACCCGATTGTCCCGTGTTTAAAGATATGTTCGATTTCGCTTCCTGGGCTTGCGGAGCCACCTTGACCGGGGCAGAGCTGATATTATCCGGTGAAACGAACATTGCATTTAATCCATCCGGGGGGTTTCACCATGCCAGGGCCGAAAAGGCCTCAGGGTTTTGTTACCTAAACGACCTTGTGCTGGCGTGCATGCGTTTTTTGAACAATGACAAAAGGGTCCTGTACCTGGATATCGATGCTCACCACGGAGATGGTGTGCAGGAAGCTTTTTACGCGACCAATCAGGTTATGGTAATTTCGCTTCATGAAAGCGGAAAAACACTGTGGCCCGGGACGGGATTTGAAGATGAAACCGGCAATGGCGCCGGAAAAGGCTTCACGGTTAATGTCCCCCTGCCCATCGGGATCTGTGATGCCGCTTATCTTGAGGTGTTTACCGAAATCGTCATCCCTTTGATAAAAGCCTATGAGCCGGATGTTTTCGTGCTGCAATCGGGGATGGATGCCCTGGCCGGTGATGCCCTTGCCCATCTTGAGCTGACGAATAATACGCACGCTGAAATTATCGACCGGCTGCTGCACTTCAACAAGCCCATGCTGGTAACCGGCGGAGGCGGGTATCATGTTGATAATACCGTCAGAGGCTGGGCGCTTGTCTGGGAAATCCTGTGCGGGTCGGGCGATGAAAGCAATCTTGCCTCTGGTATGGGCGGGGTCATGTTACAGAGTACGGAATGGTCAGGTGGACTCAGAGACCGGGTTTTGCCGGTAAATGAAAACCATTGCGAAGCGGTGGAAATTGCTATCCAGGCAACAATCCGTTCTTTAACCCGCAGCGTGCTTAAATATCACGGCATCTGAAAAAACAACCGTTTCGTTAAAGCCAGAGCCGGAAACGGTGAACTCCGAACCTGTGGACGTTTTCGATTCAGGCAGGTTTTTTTAAAGGAATACCCAATTTTTTCATATACTTCCATACAGCCGTGCGGCTCAGGCCGATGCGACGGGCCACCTCGGCCTTGTTCCAATCGCAGGCATCGAGCAACTCAACCAGCTCTTTGCGCGAAAATTTCTCGCCCCGCAAATAGGGTTTTGGCGCGGCAGGAGCGGCTTCAGAAGTTAGCGGTTGATACGTCGTTTGCCGTATCTCGACCGGCAAATCGAACACGTCAATCCGATCTCCACTGCACAGCACAAATGCATGCTCAATGGCGTTTTCCAGCTCACGGACATTGCCGGGCCAGTGATAGTCCATGATGATTCGCATGGCGTTCTGGGAGATGTTGTGGATATGCTTGCCCGTCTTTTGCTTATGAATGTCAATAAAATGATTCACCAGCAACGGGATATCTTCTTTGCGTTCTCGCAAAGGCGGGATAAAAATGGGAAACACTTTCAGACGGTAATACAGGTCTTCCCGGAAGCCTCCCTTACGAACGAGATCGAAAATGACTTGATTTGTTGCCGCAATAATGCGGATATTTATCTTTCTTTTTTTGGACTCCCCTACCCGCTCGATCTCCCTTTCCTGTAAGACGCGCAGGAGTTTTACCTGTATATACGGACTGATCTCACCGATTTCATCTAAAAATATCGTTCCGCCCTGGGCTTCCTCGAAACGCCCGGCGCGATCGCGAACCGCTCCGGTAAAGGCACCCTTCACATGGCCAAACAGTTCGCTTTCCAGCAAAGACTCTGAAAGCGCAGAGCAGTTAACGGTTATCAACGGCCTGTCTTCACGATCACTGTTGAAATGAATAGCGCCGGCAACCAGTTCCTTTCCGGTTCCACTCTCCCCCTGTATTAAAATAGTCGCATTGCTTGATGCGGCCGCTTTGATCGCCGTATACACTTGCTGCATGCCGTGGCTTTTGCCGATGATGTTGCCCAAGCGGTGCATCTCACGCAAGCGGCGAGTGGCTTCTTGCGCTTTGAGCCGGGCTTTGTTGAGTTCGGTGAGGTCCGTAACGGTTTCCACGACCCCAATTACGTTGTTATTTTCATCTTTAACGGCGTTGGCATTTTTAATCACCGGAACTTCATGGCCCTCCTTATGTCGCAAGAAACATTCCTTAACTTCTGATGAACCGTGTTTCATAATCCCGCACGTCTTAAGATTAGCCGGGCATTCCTTGCCAAAACAGCGGCTAAAATTCAGGATTGCACAGGTTTTACCGATTGCATCGGAGGCCGCAAAACCGGTGATATACGCCATGGCGTAATTCCAAGATGTTATTCGTCCTTTTTTATCAAGGGTAAAAACACCATCCGCCATAGCATCCATAACTTGATTTAAAAACCGACTATCCCAGATCTCATGGGTTTTATTTTGATGAGGCATGCGACCATCTCCCGTAATAGAGGCTGCGTTACAATAGCGTTACTTAACGTTACTTTCCATCATATGTAACGTTTTTCCGTGTGTCAACTGATTTTAAAATCCCGAGATTCAAAGCCTGCCTGCTAACCGATTAATTAATTTTTATCATAATTAATAAGCAGTTATAGACATATTTACCCCTTGCGAGGAATATTTACAACATCTGGCACGCAAATTGTTATTTACTAAACCAAATGGCGTGCACCGCGTGAGGCGATGTTGAAATCTTGAAGGCGGACATCGCCGTAAAAAATCTTTAACACTAAAATTTGAAAAGGAGGACATCATGAAAGCCAGAAATTGTTGCAAAACCATGCAGGCGGAGCTCACGGCCTGGAAGGCCAACGTTTATGATATCGCCCGCAAGATGGAAGACCTGCCCGGTAATGAACGTGAGGGGATTTTACCCCATATTGAGGACCTTCATATACTCATTGCGGAAATGGATGATCGGATCGAGCAAATCCGGGAAAAATGCACCCCCGAGACCGGGATTGACGATATCAGGACCGATCGGGAAGAATTTGATAAGCACTTGGCAACGCTGCGCGTAACGGCGGATGAAGCGATGAAGGGTCTCGGCGGCGGGAACTTCGGTGGTTAAGCGGGAGTCACACCGGACGCCATAAGGTCTGCAGCGCCCGCAAGGAAGCCTGAAGCGTGCCCGGACTGCCCGGCAGTCAACTCACCATGCTCTAAAGGCCCTTTTCGGGCGTTATGCCCTTCTTCTTTCTCAGATGCACATGCAATTCCGAGCAATTCGAGTACCGATCAAGGTGGTGCAGGAATGAAAGGAGGTAAGCAAAATGAATAAAAAAATCTTATTTTGCACCTGCTTAACGGAATACTGTGATCACATTTTTAATTTTGTCCTCAACCTAGCCGGGGAACGTGATGCTAAACTTTGGATTTACCACGGTCTGGGGCGGCTGAATTCCAGCGAGAAAGAAACGCTTGAAACAATTCAAAAGACCGAAGCTAGAGTCGAAGAGGCTTACAAGGATAAACTGAAAAAGAGCGGTGTAAAAAATTATATGATCAATATATCGGACGGAGATATCACCACCGAAATTACCAAGCTGGCCCGGAATGCCAAAATCGATCTTATCGTCATGGGTACCTCCACCCAAGCTCCCCTGGACATCGGTGAAGGTGTAAATGTAGGGCCCCTTGGCCCGACAACAGCTGAAACCATTTTACGGTCTCCCTGCCCCGTATTGGTGGTTCCTCCCGCGATGATACCCGGGCTGACAAGAAGATAGTTGGGATAGAAGCGCCCGATGCATCCAAATGATGAATTTAGCGAACCGTACCCATAAACCGTTGAAGCCCAGGGCGCAACTATGATGGATCCAAGGTCTAACCCGGGGGAGACAACGAACATGAATGAAGAAAAATATTTGCCTGAAAATAAGTTTGAGATCGCAATCAGGCATGGCGTGGTATTGGTGGATTTTAACGCCGCATGGTGTGCGCCCTGCCGCGCCCAGGACCCTATCATCAGAGAACTGGCCGAAAAATTCGAAGACCAAGCGATCGTTACTTCCATGAATATCGATGAAAATCGGGAAACAGCCCTGAAGCTGGGCATCCATAGCATTCCGACGCTGGTTCTTTTTAAGAACGGCAAGGAAATCCAGCGCTTTATCGGCCTTCAATCTGAAAAATTGCTGTCTCAGGCCATTGAAAATCTGCTGGGCTGATTCTTCAGGGTCTTAAACCCGACGCGATGCACTTTTCATCCTGGTAATTGCCCATATTATGAACCGCTGGTGGGAGGCATCATTCCGACATCAACAGTCCGGAGGGAAAACTGAAAAATGAATAGCGTATCATTTGCAGACATCGCCATTGTATCCTGCGGGACTTTAAGTCTCGAGCTGAAATATTTAAAAGCGGAAGGGTTTCTGGATACCGCTCATCTTTTTTTTACGACACCCGGGCTGCATGAGGATATCCGTGAGCTGGAACGCCAGCTCAATAAGCAGATTAACAAGGCCAAAGAAAAGGTAGATAAGGTGCTGGTGGTTTATGGCGGCAAGTTCTGTTACGTCAATGCCGAAGAACCCACCCGCACCATGCAAACCCTCATAGAAGAGCAGGGTCCGGCAGTGACTCGAATCCAGGCCACCCATTGTATGGACATGCTCGCCAGCGAAGCACAACGCGAAGAAATTGCAAAAGAAATCGCCGGCGGCGAAAAGGTCTGGTGGATGACACCGGGCTGGATCAAATTTCGTCATAACGTCTTCAAGGGATGGGACAAAGGCCTGGCAAATGAGAATTTTCCGCGCCATACAGGAGGTGCAATTGTTCTTGATGGAATTGGATACCTGGAAAAATATATGGCGGAAAAACCGGAGGAATTTTTAGAATATTCTGACTGGATGGGAATTCCGATCCAACCCTATCCGATTACCTTAGATCGATTAAAAACCTTACTCGCAGATCAGGCAAATCAACTATCAGGCTGATAAATCTTAGAGCGGATCCTTTGTATCCGGCGGACGCAGCCAATGAGATGGAAATTGCGAAACTGTCACTTTCCTACATACAGCTTCTTCCACGGATCGCGCTTGAATTCCTGGTAATTTCGCAAAGCCCGATATAAGGCCCCGACCGCAAGTTCGGCGCAATGGGTATTTTCCGAAGGCAGGGTTTGCAGGTATTTAACCACATCTTCGGGTGTTAGCTCCCAGGCCGATTCGACATGCTTTCCTTCGATCAGTTCAGCCACCGTGTTGGCACAAGCGCTGGTACTCATGCATCCATTGGTTTCATATGACACCGATTGGATGCGACCGCTGCGAATCGTCAAATACATTTCGACGGTATCGCCGCATTCACCGGTTCTCTTTCCGTAGCCATCCGGATGCGAAATGGCCTCCCGCCGATCGGTGCGAAAGGCCATTTCCAGATAGCGCAAGGAATGATCCTGCCAGAAATCAAATTTTCTTGGTGCCATTATTTTACCAGTTTAAAAACAAACGACGTCCCACGGACAACTGCCAAATTGAGCGCTTCGCTCAATTTGCTAATGATCACAAACATTGGCACCGGCTTCGAGCGTATTGTCCAGATACTGTCTGACGAGTTCCTCGGGTGTCAACGATGGCGCGCCGACGACCACTTTTATGTCATTTTGCGCAAAAAGATCCAGCGCCCTGCCACCCATTCCGCCGGCAATAATAACGTTTGTCCCCAGATCATGAAGCCATTTTGGCAAAACTCCCGGTTCATGGGGCGGCGGAACGAGATTTTCTTTATTTTTAATCTCATTGTCTTCAACATCAACCAGCGCAAATTCCTGACAGTGCCCGAAGTGAGCGGTGAGTTTTCCCTCAGCTAGTGGTATTGCAAATTTCATGATGACATCCCTCCAATTCTTTAGAACCGGCTTTAAATCCAGCTCTATCTATAATTAATGTTTCTCAAAAAAAATAAAATATAAAAAGGTGCTTATAGCGCTAACCGATTTGACAGGTTTTGCCAGATTTCTTTAATCGCCTGCCCCACTTTTGATTCGGTATGATATTCAAAAATGGTTTGAGCCTGGACCATGGCTTTGGTGAAAATCGGATCAAAAGGAATTCTGCCCAAACAGGATACCCCTTTTTCTTTGGCAAAATTTTCAACATCCCGGGTCAGCTCTAAATTCAGATCAAACTTATTGACACAAATCATAGCCGGCACTTTAAAATGGTCGGCCAGTTGCACTACCCGTTCCATATCGTGTTTGCCCGAAACGGTGGGTTCGGTGACGATGAGAACGGCAGTGGCGCCGCCGATCGAGGCAATTACCGGGCAGCCCACGCCGGGTGGGCCGTCACTCAGAATCAGCTCGAGATTCTTTTCTTCACCCAGTTTACGGGCTTCCTGGCGCACCAGGCTGACCAGCTTGCCGGAATTTTCCTCCGCAATCCCCAGTCGCGCATGCACCATGGGACCGAAACGGGTGTCTGAAATATACCACTCTCCACAGGTATTTTCCGGAAAATCAATAGCTTTTTCAGGACAAAAATGAACGCAAACACCGCAGCCTTCGCACGCGATGGGGTTGACTTCAAAATCCTCACTGATGGCATTCCAGCGGCACAGATCGCGACACACAGCGCATTCAGTACATTTATCCTGATCGATAACCGCCGTATTCCCCGATTGAAAATCATGCCGCTCTCTGACTTCGGGATCCATGATCAGATGAAGATCGGCCGCATCCACATCCGCATCGCAGAGAACCTTGTTTTCGGCCAATGAAGCAAATGCTGCCATTAAACTGGTCTTGCCAGTTCCGCCTTTCCCGCTGATGATAATTAGCTCTTTCATGCTCAGTGTTCCATCAAGACTTTAATCTTCTGATAGAGTTCAAAAAATTTTTCTTTCCATTCCGGCATTGCTTCGACGACTAGCTCTCCCCTGGAATAGGTCTCGGCAATCTGTCGATCAAAGGGTATTTCCATCAGAATCGGTAAATTTTCCTGATCCGCATATTCTTTAACTTTTTTATCCCCCAGATCAGAGCGATTAATGACCAACCCGCAGGGGATATCGAGTATATTAACGGCGCCGACAGCCAGTTTTAAATCGTAGAGTCCAAACGGGGTC
>Ga0316583_10000676_pt1 | contig 10484 bp, 11 predicted proteins | sample J_170502JBrBrA_D_FD_204513 | JGI IMG/M metagenome (GOLD analysis project Ga0316583, IMG submission 204513) | Rhizosphere microbial communities from salt marsh grasses in Alabama, United States - J_170502JBrBrA | ecosystem: Host-associated > Plants > Roots > Rhizosphere | place: USA: Alabama... | reverse complement strand
GTCGGTGACATCGACAGCCAGCGCATGACCGTGCGCGTCGAACAAGGCAAAGGCCAGAAGGATCGCTACGCATTGCTGTCACCGGTGCTGCTCGAACGCCTGCGCGTCTGGTGGCGGGTGGCCCGCGCCCAGGGCAAGATGCTCGACGGCGGCTGGCTGTTTCCCGGTATGGACCCGGTCCGGCACCTCAGCACCCGGCAACTCAACCGTGCGAATCAAATGGGCCAGGCTCGCTCTTTTCACTGGCAGCCTAGCGACGAAACCCCGGCAGCATACATTGAGCACAATGAAATGTCTGCTTTAGGGCAACCCAATCGACGACTGCTTATGGCCGGTTGCGGCAGTTGGGCTGCCGAGCCACGAAGCAGACGTTTCCAGGTGAATCCCCTTGCCGACGGTCACACAGTGGTCCGGCAAGCTTATGGTTCCAGATTCCGGCATCCGGCAAAGTCATGGTGCTGCCGGTGGCAACCAAAGCACCGTTCTTGACCGCCCAAGGCGCCGTTGCGGCAAGGACGTGCTTCCTAAGCGCGGCAAAGATATGGTTCCCGGGACAGGAACATGCGTCGCAACGCTATTCGTCCTGCGTCAGTGTCTTGCGCAAGCGTGCTTTCTGACGCGCGCGGCTGGCGCGCTTGTCCTGGCGCTGGTGGGCGCCGCCTTTCTTGAGGATCGGCGCCACGGCGACGGGATTGCGCGGCTTCAGCCGCCGCTGTTTGGCGCGCTTCACGGCTTGGCGAAACGGATGATGGCGCGGCCGTCGGCGGTCGTTTTCGGTTCGGCTTTCCAGGCATGGCCGAAGACGATCTCGAAGCTCGCCGGCAGCCGTCCTTCGACATCGCGCCGATCCGACCACGCGCGCAACACGCGGCGCCAGTCGCGCCACGGCATGTGGCCGAGCAGGCCGTCGCGCACGCCCAGGCGGCGCTGGTCGGCCAGGAACTGACGCGGCCGGCGATAGGCGAGCGTGATCATCTCCATGTCCATGACCGGATCGACGAAGCCGGCCGCCACCAGCATGTCGCCAATATCGTGCATGTCGGCGAAGCGGCGCAGCGAGGTGGCGCCGGTGGCATGCAGTTCTTTCAGCGTGTCGGGGCCGAGCATGGCGAAGGTGAACTGTCCGCCGACCGCGAGGACACGATGCACCTCCTTGAACGCCGCCAGCGGCTCGGCTAGCCAGTGCAGCATCAGGTTCGACCAGACCAGTTCCAGGCTGCCTGCCGCCAGCGGCAGGGCGCGAACATCGGCGTTGATCAGGCGTGGCACACGCCCGCGCAGCCTCTGCAACAGCGTCGTCCGCCTCGCCACTGCGGCCAGCATCGGGCGCGCGAAATCGATGGCGTAGGCCTCGGCATTTGGATACCGACGCTGCAATTCGCGTATGCCGTCGCCGGTGGCGCAGCCGATGTCGGCGACACAGCGCGGCACGATCTTCACCCAGTCGAGTCGTTCGGCCAGGCGCCGATGCGTCTCGCGCGCGAGCGCGGCGGCTTTGTCGTAGCTTGTCGCCGCTGCCGAGAAGTCGGCGCGCATTACACGGGCCGTAGTCCCAGCCGCTCGAACAGCGCCTCGTCGCGCCCGGCATCGGCGTTGTCGGTCGTCAGCAGCCGTTCGCCGTAGAAGATCGAGTTGGCGCCGGCCAGGAAGCACAGCGCCTGTAACTCGTCCGTCATCTGCTGACGGCCCGCGGACAGGCGCACCCAGCTCTTCGGCATGGTGATGCGCGCGCAGGCGATGGTGCGCACGAATTCGAACGGGTCGAGCGGTGGCGCATTCTCCATTGGCGTGCCGGGGATGGCCACCAGGTGGTTGATCGGCACCGACTCGGGCGGCGGATCCATGTTGGCGAGCTGGGCGATCAGCGAGGCGCGCACCCCGCGCGTCTCACCCATGCCGACAATGCCGCCGCAGCAGATCTTGATGCCGGCGGCACGCACTTTCATCAGGGTGTCGACGCGCGCCTGCTGGCTGTGCGTGGTCACGACCTGATCGTAGAACTCGGCGCCGGTGTCGAGGTTGTGATTGTAGAAGTCGAGGCCGGCGGCGGCGAGCTTCTCGGCCTGGCCGTCGCCAAGCAGGCCGAGGGTCAGGCAGGCTTCCATGTCGAGCGCCTTGACCGCGCGCACCATCTCGAGCACCTTGTCGAGATCACCCTCTTTCGGTCCGCGCCAGGCGGCGCCCATGCAGAAGCGCGTCGCACCGCCCGCCTTGGCCGCCTTGGCCGCCACCTTCACCTCGTCGAGCTCGAGCAGCTTGCCGCGCTCGAGGGTGTCGCGGCGCGCCGACTGCGAGCAGTAGCCGCAGTCCTCCGAGCAGCCGCCGGTCTTGATCGACAGCAGGGCCGAGCGCTGCACCGCGTTGGCGTCGAAGTGCTGACGATGCACCTGCTGGGCACGGAACATGAGGTCGGCGAAAGGCAGCTCGAACAGGGCGGCCACCGCCTCGGTGCTCCAGGTTTGGGACGTCGGCGGGGACAAGGAAACGGCTTTGGCGGCAACGACAGTCATCGGTAACTCTTTGGCAGAATGGGAGCCGGATGATCCGCGAAGGAGCTCGGCTTGTCAATTTGGTGGCGCCTGCCGCAAGTCCTCGGGAATGCCCTGCTGCCGCAGAGTTGCCTGCTTTGCGGCGATAGCCGCGGCAGCGGACTGCTGTGCCCGGCTTGCCGCCAGGACCTGCCGCTTCTGGCAAGCAGCGGCTGCCCGGTCTGCGCCGAGGCATCTCCCAACGGCGCCATCTGCGGCGCCTGCCTGAAATTGCCGCCCCATTTCGATGCCACGCTGGCGCCGTTGCCTTATGCTTTCCCGATCGACAAACTGATCCAGACGCTGAAGTACCAGCACCGACTGGCCGTCGCCGGCTTTCTTGCCCGGGCCATGCTCGTGGAGTCGCGTCCGCAGGGCGACTTGATCGTGCCGCTGCCGCTTTCGGCAACGAGGCTGCGCCAGCGCGGCTTCAACCAGGCGGCCGAGATCGCGCGGCCGTTGGCGCATGCGCTCCGGCTGCCGCTCGGCCTTGACGGTTTCGCGCGCCGGCTCGACACCGCGCCCCAAGCCACTCTGCCTTGGAAGGAAAGGCGCCGCAACGTGCGCCACGCCTTCGCCTGCAATCGCGATCTGAGCGGGAAGACGATCATCGTCGTCGACGACGTCATGACCACCGGCGCCACGCTCGACGAATTTGCCGGCACGCTAAAGAAGCATGGCGCCACGCGTGTGATCAACTGGGTAGCGACGCGGGCGCGCCGACACTGATTCACGGATAAGGGATGTGCGCGTAAGCTTTGAGGGCGACGTCGTGCAGGCGAATGTGGTCGGTCATCCATCGCTCGAGTTCGAGACAGGTATTGCACGGGCCGTCGGGGTCGTGCATGCCCGGATCGAGGGCCAGGCGTCGGTAGCGGCCCAGAAGGTCGGCGTGTTCGCGCTGATGCGCCTCCAGGTCCGGCGCCGGCAGGCCGACGTGCCTCATGAACAGCTCTTCCGACTCGAAATGCAGCGCGATCAGGTCACCCAGTTCGTTCAAGGTCGCCGCCATCAGCGGCACTTCGAGATACTGATGCGGGTGCACGAGCAGACGAATGATGATCTCGGTGATTTCCCGATGCTGGATGTCGATGACCGAAACGCCGGTCAGCATCGCCGCGTCGATGGGCCAGGACGGCGTCGCGGCAGCATCTCCGCTCAACGTCTGCCTCTCCCGCTCGCTTCGGGCGGATTGTTTGAGATTGGCAATAGCAGTGTTTACCGCGCGCGAAGTCTCGGCGAACGGCCCCGACAGGATGTCCCTGGCGCCGTCGATATCGCCGGCGCCGAACAGTTGCACCATGCGTGCGGCCACGTGATGAAAGTGCCCGTGCTCGCGCGTCAGATGCGCATGGTCCGGCAGATGCGCGAAGGCCATGCCGGCACCATGAAGCCAGACGCCCAACGCGCAGGCGCGATCGTCGCCGACCGTCGCCGCGTCGTACTCACCGGCCTCAATCTGTTCGACCAGCAACTCGAGTTGAAAAACGAATATCTGATGCCGTGCGCTCGCGAGCTCCAGTTCGATCATGGCGAAGTTCTCCCTCCCGAGATTCCGCCATAGTGTGACAGACAACCGGTCGCCGATGCATGAGTCGTAGCAGGCAGGCCGGATGCCTATGTTGAGCATCGGCCAATCCGGAGAAGCACTCGCTTACTTTAAACGGCGTTCGATGGCAGTGGCCGTCGCTGGAGCCAGGCCGCCGATGGCCAGCGCGCGTCGGAAGGCCTCGTGCGCATCATCAGGGTGGCCGGCGGCGTCGAGCGCGAGACCCAGGCCCGCCCACCAACGGGCATCGGGCTTGAGGCGCAGCGCCGCCTGATAGTGGCCGACCGCTTCCGCCGGCCGTTGCAGGCGCTGAAGCAGCACACCGGCGAAGCCCTGGTAGTCGGCGTTGCCTTGGCCTGCGGCCATGTACTTCTGCAGCGTCGCCCAGGCTTGGTCGGTCCGGCCCTGCTCAACCTCGATGCGCGCCAGCGCCATGGCCCAGCCGGCGTTCGACGGCATCAGATCGAGACCGTCGCGCAATATCGCCTCTGCTTCCGGCCATTGCCGCTGTTCCACCAGCACGCTCAGCAGCATCTGGCGGGCGTTGGCGTTCTGCGGTTCCTCGCGCAGCGCCCGGTGCAGGCCGGCGACGGCCTCGGCACTCCGGCCTGCGCGCTGCGCGGCCAGCGCGGCGCGGTAGGCGGTATCGGAACGTGTGTGAGCATCGTCGTGGACCTGCTTTTCGATGCGCGCGGCCGGTGGTGCCGGTACCGGCGGCGCCCGCAATGTCGTCGCCATCTGCAGCGAAGACACTTCAGCCGGAATCGGGGCAGCACTGGTCGGTGCGGCCTCTGGCGGCGCGGGCGTGGCCGGGCTCTCGGCCGCCGGTTCCGGCGGCGCGATGATCAGCGTCGGCAGCGACGGCGTTTCGGCGGCGGGCGACACGGCAGCTACCGGCGCCGGGGCTGGAGCCGACGTTGGTGTCGGTGTAGGTGTCGATGTCGACGATGCGGTCAGATAGCGCCACCCACCCCAGGCGCCAGCGCCGATGATCAACAGCAGTACGACCAGTGCCGCCATTCGGCCGGGATGACCACGCTCGGCGGATGGCAAGGGGCGCACTTCGTTCGGCAGCGTCCGCTGCTCCTCGGCGGCGTGACGCGCGTCGAGGTCGCGCAGCACCTGGTTGATCAGACTCATTGGACTGCCCTCCCCCCAGCCCCCTCACCAAGGGAGGGGGTGACTGCGGTTCGCCGCTGCGCGGCTCCGGATGGTTGCTGGCGCCTCTTGGGGCGGCCCGGCGAGGCGCTCATCGCAACCAATACCAATGCGGCCGGCGCGCGCCCTCGGTATCGCGCGCGGCGACGTTGACATGATGGCGCTCGACGCGGTCGCGCCCCTCGCCAAATGCCGACAGCATTGCCTTGTGGGCCAGGATATTGACCAGGCGCGGCGTGCCCTGCGAACAGTCGTAGATGCGGTTCGCCGCACGCGCCGAGAAGACGGCATTGCCGCGATGACCGGCCACGCGCAGACGATGGCCGAGGTAATGTCCGACCTCGTCGCGACGCAGGCCAGCCATGTGATGGTGAAAAGCGATACGCTGGCGAATCTGTCGTACCGAGGGATCGGACAGCTTGTCGTCGAGTTCCGGCTGCCCGAACAGTACGACTTGCAGCAGCTTGTGCTTCTCGGTCTCGAGATTCGACAGCAGGCGCAGCGTTTCCAGGCTCTCCAACGGCATGGTCTGCGCCTCGTCGATGCACAGCACGACCGCCTTGCCGGTCTTGGCGAAGGCGAGCAGGCGCTGGTTGATATGCTTGACCAGATGGAAAGCGTCGGTGCCCGACTCCGGCTTCAGGAACAATTCTTCGGCCACCGCTTGTAGCAGCAACGGCGCCGGAAGCTGCGGATTGGGCAAGTAGGCGGTGTAGAAACGGTCTTTCAGGCTGGCCAGGAAACGACGGCAGAGCAGGGTCTTGCCGGTGCCGACCTCGCCGGTGATCTTGACGAAGCCCTCGCCGGCATCGACCGAGACCAGCAGCGTGTTGAGCGCCTCCTGGTGCGAGGCGGCGGAAAAGGCGAAGTCAGTATCGGGCGTAATGCCGAAAGGCAATTCGACGAGGCCGAAATGTGCCAGATACACCCACCGCCCCTAGCGCTGCCCGTTCGACGTCGGCTCGACCAGGCGCGGGTCGTAGTTCTTGAGGCGAGTCTGCACCTTGTCGAGGTCGTCGCGCCAGTCGCTGTCGCTCTTGATCACCGTCGGCTTGATCAGGATCACCAACTCGCTCTTGCTGCGATAGTTGCTGCGGTCGCCGAAAAAGGCGCCCGCCACCGGCACGTCGCGCACACCGGGCAGGCCGGAGCCGCCGCTGTTCTGCTCATCGCGCATGAGACCGCCGATGGCGACGATGTTGCCGTCCTGGACACGCACGATGCTGTCGGTCTCGTTGATGTTGCTCGAGGCCAGCGGCAGCTTGAATACGCCCAGGCTGGAGCCGAGATCGATGGTCTTGGTGTTTTCCTTAACGTCGGTCACCGCCGGATGCACGTGCAGGATGATCGAGCCCTGATCGTCGATCTGCGGCGTCACGTCGAGCGATATGCCGGAGAAATACGGTTGCAACGTCAACGTCGGCGTCGATACCGTACTGGTCGAACTGCTGGTGGTGGTAGTGCTGATATTGGTGATGTAAAGCGCGTCGCTGCCGACCTTGAGCACCGCCTTCTGGTTGTTGAGGGTAGCGATGCGCGGGCTCGACAGCACCGTCACATTGCCCTGGGTCTCGAGGAAGTTGATCAGGGCGGCGAAGCTGCCGGTCTGAAAGGCAAGGCCGAGCACGCCGCTCGACGACGAGACATTGCTGATCGTGGACAACACGCCAGCGGTTCCCGTCAGCGTCGATGGATAGATGTTGCCGCTGCTGTCGATAGTGGCTAGAGGCGTGCCACTGGGAATCGAGGCCGTGGCGCTGGGGACCGAGAACTGGTCGGTGTTGGCGTTGCGCGACCAGTTATGGCCGCCATGGGAATTGAAGTGCGCCCAGTTGATGCCGGACTGGTATTCCTTCGACAGCGAGACGTTGATGATCTTGGCCTCGAGCATGACTTCGCGCTCGACCACCAGTTGCGTCGCCTTCAGGTACTTCTCGACGCTGTGCATTTCGCGCGGCATGGCCTTGACCAGCACGACGCCCGAGAGCGGATTGACGATCACCTGGCTGCCGTCTTCGCTACCGACGATGGCCTTGAGCGCCGTGGTCAGGTCGCGCCAGAAGTCGACGTCCGAGGTCATGCTGACGCGCGCGCTATCGACGGCGGTCGAGGTCTGCGTGCCGGTCGTCGTGGTGCCGGCGGTCGCCGTGGCACCCGTGTTCTGGCTCGTCGTCATCGACGACGAGCTGACACGCAGATCGCTGGCGCCACGGCGCTCGCCGGCCAGGTAGTTGATCTGGAAGATGCGCGTCTGCAGCGTATTCGACAGCACCATGATGCGGTTGCCCTGCACCTTGTAGTCGTAGCCGTAGAGATCACGCAGGGTTTCCAGCGCCTCCTTGAGCGTCACGTCCTTGAGATGAACGGTGATGCTGCCGGACAGATTCTGCGGCAGCAGCATGTTGTAGCGCGTGCCCGAGACCAGTGCCATGAATACCTGGCTGGCCGGCGCGTTGACCACGGAAAGATCGAAGCGCGCCTCCGGCTCGGCCGCCTTCGGCGGCGCCACTTGCAGCGGTGGCATCAGGGCCTTGGTCGCCGCTTCGTCGCTGCTCCTGGGTGCGGCGACATCAGCGGCCACCTCCCGCTTCACGTGATCGTAGGCGCCACCCGTTTTCAGCAACGGCCCGCCGCAACCACCCAGCGTCGTCAGCGCCAGCAGCAGCGCCCCGGTGCCGATCTTTTCTCTAGTCATGGCTCTTACCTCGCCTCAGATTCCGCTTCTTCGCCTTCTTCGCGGCCGGCGCGGACGCCGCCCGCTTCTTGTCGACCGTCGGCGCCAGCCTCAGCACCTGCTTGCCGTTCGGCCCTACCAGTACGGCCTCGTCCGCCGTCAGCAACACCAGCCGCGCGTCGCCGACCTTTTCGCCCACCGCCACCGCCCGACCGTTGATGACGGCGACCGAGTGACCGTCCGGCCGCAGCACCACCGCCTGCAGGCCGGTGGACGCCGACGCGGCTGGCGCAGACGTTTCGTTCATGTTCGGCGGCCGCGTCGGGTCCGGCAGGACACCGCTCTGCGCCAGCGCTTGCTGGCTCGCCAGCAGGGCCAGCGCCAACATCGCTCCGTGAGGCAGATTGCGCATCAAAGAGTCAGCCATTCCTTGTCCAGGCTCAGGGTATAAACAGTCAAGGTCAGCACGCTGCGCGGATAGGCTTCTGCGCTCAGGGAAACCTTGTTCCAGAGTATCCGTTGCGGCATCCGTTCCAGTTCCACCAAATAGGCCAGCAGGTCGTCGTAGCGGCCGGCGATGCGAATCTCGATGCCGTGCTTGTAGATATTCGCTTGCGGCGCCGCTTGCGCGGCGGCTGTACCCTCTTTGGCTTCCGCTTCGAGCACCGGCGCCGGCGGCAAGGTGCGCAGGCTGACCAGTGCCACCTGCGGATGCTTGGCCAACAGGGACTCGACGAAGACGCGCATCTTGTCCGGCGGCACCATGCTCGCCTGCAGCGCCGTCAGTTTGGCGTCGCCTTGCGACAATTGCGCCTGCACGGCGGCCAGCGCCTGGCGATTGGCGGCGTCGGGATTCTTGCCATGGCTGAGCGCCGTCATCTGCGCACTCAGGTTGGCCAGGTCGGTGCGTATCTGCTCGCTGCGCTTGGCATCCGCCCGGGCGAGATCGATCGCCGGCTCGATCGCCAGCGTGTAGCCGAGCAGCACGATGCCAGCGACGGTCGCGATCGCGATCAGCATTCGTTCGCGACGCGCCAAGGCGTCGAAGCGCGCCGCCAGCGCCAACAGCTGCGCCTTCATCGTTGCCCTCCCGGGGGCGTCGCGCTGAGTACGAACTCGGTGTAGGGCGGCAATGTCTCCACAGCCGCGTCCTTAGCCTCGCCACGCGGCCCCTGAAGCTCGAGGCCGGCGAAGCTGTGGCCGCGGAAGGCAGGCTCGGCGTTCAGGCGTCGCACGTATTCCGGCAACAGCTCCGGTGACAGCATGCGGCCACGCACTTCCATGTCGGCGCCGCCGGCACCGATGGTGAAACCGGTGAGCCAGAGACCATGCGGCACTTGGCGCGCGAAGCCCCGCAGGAACTCAGCAAAGCCCTTGGTATCGCCGATCGAGCCATCGTCCAGCTTCTGCAGGATCTGTTGCTGCCGTGCCGCCAGCGCGCGTGCTCTCTCGAGTTCCGCCACCAGGCGCGGGTCCGGCTTGTGCGCCGCGACTTTCTGCGTTTCCGCCAGGAAAGTCTTCTGTGCCTGCTTCTGGGTCGCCGTCAGCGCCGCCAGCTCGGCATTGCGGTGCGAGGCCACCACATGTGCGGCGATGGCGGCAGCGACGACGACGACGATCAGAACCGCCGCCACGGCCGCCAGCGGCCGTGCCGACAGCGCATCGCGCGTCTTGCGCAGGGCCGGATTGATGAGATTGATCTGGCGCGCCATTCAGTCCTCGCGCAGCGCGGCGCCGATCACGCGCAGGCATTCGGCCTGGCGCGCCGGCTGCTTGAGTTCCGGAATCGCGGCGCAGTCGATCGCCTGCGTCAGATCGGGAATATCCACCGGCACGGACACCGACTGGCGCAGATGGTCAACAAGCCCCTCCACCGCCGGCGGCACCACCAGCAGCCGCGTCACCGGAATGTGGCTGCTCAGGCGATCGAAAGTGTCGAGGGAGCGCTGCACTTCCAGCACCACCCGTTCGAACATGTGTTCGCGCACCTCGCCCTCGGCAGCGGCCAACTGCGCCGGACTGGTGTCGGACGTGCGCACGAAGTGCAGCTCGCCCTTGAAGGTGAAGGTAAGCAGGCCGCCGCGCTCGTCGAAGGTGAGCATCGCCAGGCCGCGATTGGGCTCTTCGAACAGGGCGGCGACATTGCGCTGAGCCAGTTCGGGCACGTCGATGGCATCGAGATGCAGCTTGGCCTGATCGAACAGGTCCATGCGCGCGCCGACGACGGCGTTGTCGGCCACCGCCACGAAGCCCTGGGGAGCGCGGCCGGCCGCCGCTTCGCCGGGAATCTCGAGCACGTCGACAGTGGCGGTCTCGACCGGCAGATCGATCATGTCCTTGACGCGCCAGCGCACGGCATCCTTGATCTCGGCCTCGGGCACCGCCGGTAGCTCCGTCATGACAAAACGGTAGTCACCGGTGCCGAGCAGCGTCGTGCAGCGCAGGCGATTGAGCTTGAGCTCGCGCCGCAGGCGCTTGAGGGCATCGACATCGTCGCCCGAGCGATGAAAGGACTCGAGCGCCACCAACTCCGGGCGGCGGCCGGCCGGCCGCCGCACATGTGCGATGTCGAAGC
>Ga0316583_10000675_pt1 | contig 10485 bp, 8 predicted proteins | sample J_170502JBrBrA_D_FD_204513 | JGI IMG/M metagenome (GOLD analysis project Ga0316583, IMG submission 204513) | Rhizosphere microbial communities from salt marsh grasses in Alabama, United States - J_170502JBrBrA | ecosystem: Host-associated > Plants > Roots > Rhizosphere | place: USA: Alabama... | reverse complement strand
GAGGGGTAGTGAGGGGCACTTTCCAACAGCGAGCGAGGACTAAGTGAGAATCAAAAAGTCACTGGCTTATAGCAATACAACAAGTGACCAGAGGAACGTTGTAGCTCTATTGGGAAGGAGAGGAAGGGCTGACATGATTAAGGGCGGGTACCCTGAAAGTACTGAATTGATGTTTTCGTTGTCTTTCAAAAGATTGTTTGTCTCACTAGTGCGCCGGAGTTCGCCGAGTCCACATACATCTTCCAACAAGGTTCTTCCTTTGTGAGTGTGAGCCCACCCAGTGCTGATGCAGATGCAAGCGAACCAGATGGACAAGCCTACCCTCTTCGATAGTCTGAAGTGGTATCAAAGACGTTCGGAAGAAAGGTTTGTTCCAGGTCAGTGATTCCCTAGGTTGAATGAGTCAATACCATCCAAATGTTGTATGATTCCTGCTTTCGCATAACATGCATTTTCGATAGTGCGCCGTAGTTGAAGAGTGAAGCTAGCTTAGTGAATCGATTTCAGCTCGTAAACTCGCTCCTCCCCTACATCCACATCTTCTGGTATACCTGAACTACCCATCTCCTCTACTATACTATTGAAGACCCATACATAGCCTAGACCGCTTATCCCAGAAAGACCACTGAAATACCATTGCTTCCTCGGCATTTGGTTCTTCTGTACCGTTCTCGGTCCATTTCCATCTTCATTCCTTGCTGGTTAAGCAGCTAGTCTTTTGGTTAGCGAAGCCAGTTGATCGATTCAAAGCCCGGCTAGTGGCAAAAGGTTTGAACCAGCGCTACGGCATTGATTCTGACGAGACTTATAGTCCGGTTGTGAAACCCGTTACAGTTCGGACAATTCTCTCTATTTATACATCTCACAATTGGCCAGTTCTTCCGTTGAGAGGGCCAAGTCAAGAGTATGCGGGCGGGAACCATCCTACTGATCAGACTCATCTACCGAATCCGGCCACACGAACCGCCTTCACTTTCTTCCCTTTGGACAGTACTTCACGTAGTGAGGCTTGACACAGATATAAGACCCACCGGTGCCTTCCCGGACTTCGCTTGGGCAGATCTCTATTCTTTATCCTTTCCCTTGCTGCATGCATCTCTGCCACTTTCTTTGATATATATACGTCAAAGACGGAGCCAGAGCAGTTAGTAGGCCCTTTGCTAATGCCGCCTCACGGGTGCCCGGTTTCCACAAAGCATTGCCCGACTTCTCAATGCTGCATTAGTAGACATTAGAAAGACTCCGTTCGGCTTAGTTAATCAGAGAGAGAGATTCGGAGATAATAGAGGAGGTCAGACTATCAGGCTCCAAACTCCCTTCTCGCCGGTTGGGGGATAGTAATGAAAGGTAATAAATCTCTCTGCCCGGACTTGACCGTGGTGGGAGTCAAGTTCATATGTACACATTAAACAGACATGAAAGGGACAGACAAAGACAAGGAAGCAGGGTATTCCACCGGGGAGAATAGCTTTCTATCCCCTTCTTTGAAGAGCTTCTTTCCGTTACTAGTTGAAACTCGTAGCCACTCTGTCAACAAAACAAGCCCTTAGTCAAGAGGGAGCAGTGCAGTCAGCCACCAATAGTTTGATCAGATTTTGACCAATGGTAGAAATGTCTCGGAAAGGGACTAATGGAACATCTATGTATTCTCTCTTCATCGGCGAAGCCAGCCCTGACTCGATAAGCATCAAGGAGAGAGAATAGCGGAGCACCTAACATCAGAAAGAACTGAATGAAACCTTGGAACGATATCGGAATATAAGACGCCGGCTAGTGGATGCGGACACACCTAAGCTTAGGAGAAGTGGAATTGGCTCTAGACGACTTCCCGAGACGCAAGGCAGAAAGATTGAGTTTTTGTAACCCAGCGAGTGAATGAACGAGCCTATAAAAGGCTAACAAAAAGGACTAGCAGGTTACACCCTCACTATGATCTGTAGCTTTTTTGACCCCAGTCTATCTACGTAATCGGCAACACACAACGATTTGTCACATTGAGCAATAGGAAGAATTGACGTTCAACCTGAGTCTTGCCACGTACTGAAAATGACCCTTAGGAAAAGAGCAAGTCAATATGGCAGCACTCGACGTTTGTAGAAGTTTTGGTGCGTGAATAATGGAGTAAATAATCAGTCGGCGCTTTATCAAACTTCAATCAAACTACTATGCGCCAGAATAGACATGAAAATGAATTTGCGAAGTGCACAGGTATAGATGGAACTATGGATTCTTGTGTAGGTCTCGGTCTAGCCTCTCCGATATCTCACAAAGATGTTTTTCTCCTTTTTTTTCTTGCAGTTAATCAAGGTACGTAGTCGCTATAGCGAAACTATTGGGTTGGTTTCCCAAACGGAAACCGTAATTAACGGAAGCTCGTTCACGACTTCCGGAAGATGGGTCCCCACAATCAAACAATCAACTCATCCAACAACGATGAGGGAATTGGCAAAGCGCCAGAAATCGAAAAAAGCTGGATCGTTAAGCAAGAAAATCATCCCCCTGGCAATGCTTCCTTTACAATTTGAAAGGTGTCAGCGATTCCAATTCAACCCGTTGGCGCATCTCTTCTCCCGCGCTGCGACCCCTTATCCTAACTCCATCCGATACTGAAATTGAACAAAAACACCCTTTTCTGAATTGCAAAAACTACTTTGAATTCAGAACATTCATTTCGACTCTGATTCTCTAACGGGCGACGAGAGTCAATTTAGCACAATGCCCAATCTCGATTGCAAAGAGACAAAGGTGAGACCAAGATTCAGTGAAGGACTTTGATAGAGAAGATCAGAAGGGAAGTCCGGAAATGAGCTGGAAAGAAAGAACTTCAATCTTCGATCGACGAGAATTCCAATAATATCTATTCCCCTATTATCCAATTCCCAGATTCCGAAAAAGACCGCGACGAATTCATTATCTGCATTACCTCAAACTATGGGCCGAGGTCAATCATTAGGAAATCGGGCAAATTACCTCTCGAATCATCTTCCGGAGAACGAAACCTCGCCTAGCTAGCCCGACTATGCTGAAGCATAAATGGTATGTCAAGGCTTCGACTGGCCCAAACTAGCCCAAGTGTCTTGTGGAGGTCAAAGCAAAGAAGCTTCATTCGGTTTTTCTTAGCCAACTCCTTCAACGCAAAATGACTTACTAGAATATGCTTGCCCAGTCCTTGCCCCTAGTTTCCGCATCAAAGATCTTGAATTTGAAAGCGACCCGAAATCATCAATGTCATTTGGGGTCAAGCTACTTCAATTAAATCCCCCGAATTCCTTCCTATTATACCAGGCGAACAAAGGCCAAAAATGAGGATTTTCAGAGCCCCAAGACTTCGAGTCATCGGACGACTGCTTTGATCCCTCACCTGGCTTTGTTTTCGTTCCAACGGACCCTCTCACCCGGATGAATAAGCAGTTCGTGCTCCTTACTTAGAATTCGGAGACTTCCGTTTCAGCCTCAGCAAAAGAGTTGACCACTCAATCAGGTTTTCTGTCTCACTCAGCAAATAACCTCGAAACATAACCGTCGTCAAAAAAATCCCTAGCTTCCGTATTGGAGTGTGAAGAATTAGTTCCAAGTCCCGGGCTTGAAAACTGGGGGGCTTTCCACGAATAATAAGTGCTCCAATTTGGGGTCTCACGGCTATTAGAAACGCAGACAGACTATGTTGACAGCTTTGAATATAGATCCTTCTCCAGAGGCTCATTAATTGAGATTCTCAGTCAGTTCATAGCCCTTTGTGGGAAATTTCCTACCTTGCTTCGAGAAATGCTTTCGTTGCTATTCCCTACTTCAGAAAAGAAGCTCCAGCAGAATCGGCGCGGCAAAGCAAAAAAAAAAAGCACTGAGTCGAAAAAGACCCCAACTTGTCCCCCAGGTGTCAAATCCGAAGCATCGAGACCTGGCCCTTCTACTTTCTCTTTGGTGGGCTCCGGAACTCCTGACTATAACGAGTGCGGATTAGCGGGCTTCGTATCCCAAGCGTCAGACAGATTTCGAGGTAGATTCAAGTTAGTCTTGAGATGAGGCCAAGCTCAGAATTTGGCCTAACTTATATATATACTTGAGCAAGATTTTCAGATGAAAACGAAGCCTCAGCCTCTGGTGCAGAATTTCTTGTTGGAGATACCGAGTTCCCAGGAAAAGAAGCGCCAGGATGGGTCTGGTACACGAACTCAATCTTAGGCTGGGGTGCGCTTTTGCCAGTGCTTCATAGCCAAGTGCGGATTCATATGCGTAGGAAAAGGCTTCCGCTTATTTGGTCGCCAGGTGCTGGTGCTAGCGAGGTATGGTATACTTTCGCAGTCAAATCAACCAAAACTGAGTAATTAAATGCTTCAACAGAGTTCGAGTTACCTTATATTCTTCCCGAGCTTCTTTCGAGTGAGTGAGGATATTGAGTGCGAACGGAACCAAAATGTGGTTGTTGAATTGGAGTTCTTTATTCCATATGCCGGTCAGAGTTCCAAATTTCAACGAGACGTTGGCTTGGGAAAGAAAGAATAGAAAGATGAAAAGCAGAAGAGAGAAATTCAGTAGCTAGTTCAGTTCAGAGGTCTAGTCCTCTAACCACGCTTTTTGACTATGTTGTTGGCTTCGTGGACGGACGTCTTGCTCAGGACTTTGTCTTTGACGTTAGCGCGCGTCTTTCACGTACTGGATGGAGTGGCGCTTCCATTCCAATACTAGATTGATCCCTGCGGCGGACTTGTTTTGAGCGAGAAGAGAATCAATCTTTGACTGCAACTTCCAATTATCTTCCTGCTATTGACTGCTGGCACAACTAACGGAAGTTCAGTTGTGGGATGCCTCCCCTAGGGCAGTTTCCTTCCTCTACTTTAGATAGATATTCGTACTTTATTCTTTCTTTTGCAGTTAGGCACGCACAAGAAGACCGGCGCACTTGAAATACATGCAGCAAACAAATAAACAAATAGCGAGACCGTCCAACGTGAGGGTGATCAAACTGGCCATAAGTACGATATATATGAGTTTATGCACAACCAAGCAAAGACTGAACTTACTCACTTTCCCTTGTATTTCAGAAAGGAATTCGGAGGAGGGATGTGGATATCACGTATATTGATTAACCGGTGTCAGTTGCTTTAGCAGCTCCCTCTGGGCATCCACCCGCAAAGAGAGGAGCTTATTCTGCCCATCTATGAATCCAAACCTCCCGAGCAGCTTGCAATTGATCCTTCCCTTCCTGCTTTCGGTTAAAGAGCCCCCTTTCGTCCTTTGACTTCAAAAGGAAATACTAGGTCTCGTGTCAGCCAAGCCCTTCGTTCGACATTCATCCGATCAGTCAAAAACTGATGCACGCTATTTGCAGTAGAGAAGTAGCACTCCAAACCCGGGGAGTGAATACTGATTTTCTTAGACGCTTGCTTCCTCCTTTCTGAGAATTTCGATCTCTTCGCGCATTCTTCCTTGTTCTTGCGTTGAGCTGATTTGCCCACTTCCCTTTCGTCTTTTCTTTCGTTGAAAGCATCGACCTGAACTGACCGAACTGGCTGAGGTATGGCATTCATTGAAATGAAAGATGGCTTTCGGAATAGGAGCGAAACAAGTGTCCTTAATATATATATTTTCAGGTCCTAAGCTTATCTGAAAGTTGAGACGAGCACAAGGGTCTACGCTTGAAGATTGGGATTGGATGTGAGTTTACTGGACTTCCTGGCTAGATGACTTATCTGACATCCCTGAACTCTTCAACTAGGCGGATGGAACTCTTTCTTTTATGGCTCCGCATCATCGATCAGTCCATCGAACCTAGCAGGAAACCCTTTCTTGCCGGGTAGTTCACGAAGGTCCATCCTCTGGCGGTTTGAGAATCAGACGTCGGCGTGAGCGAGGTTATCCTTTTTTGGGTGGGAAGAGGGGGTCGTCAAAGACCCGGATCCACACAGGAAGGCATGAAGTGCTATATAATTGGGGAAATCCTTTACCGGTACAGCGAACCATAAGCATTAGCCCTGGCGCTTTCCAGCACTGTCTGTGGTACGCTCGAAAAAACTCAATTCAGACCGCCAGCGAACGTAACAAGAAATTCTCTGTGCGGCAATAGAATCTCGGGGGTGTTGACAGCCTCCATAGCTCCGTCGTTCAATACTCTAACTTTCTTCTTCTGGGAATACAATACGGATTTCCAAATGTTCAAAGACTCACTCCGGCGCATCTGATGAGCGAGCCTTACTCTAGCTGTTTGTCAGCCAAATAAAGAGATCCAAGAAAAATATCTCGTTATGTTAGATTAGACGAAATAGGCCAAGGGAAATAAAGCAAGCTCACAAGGGTCTACTTGATCAGCGAAGGAGGATCCTACTTTCACTGCCAGCAAAAGACCGACATATTGAAATTGTCTTGGCCGATCTTACTCTCTATGGAATCTAACTAAGTTTGAGGTCTTCCGCCAATGCTAGTTCGCCTTCCATCAGTGAATGTTCATAATCAAAAAAGCAAAGAAAAATGGCACTAGACAAAAAACTTGGCCAGTCAATCCTGTTGCGAGTCAAGAAAATAATAGTGGTAGCGAGGCGCAATTACGTATAGTTGGGAGGACTGAGAACAGGTTTCGAGGCTGCTTAGCCGATGGAGAAGAGAGCCGGGGTCTTTTTCAAGATCAAGTCAACCTAACTAGATGAGGCTCGTGCAGGATTAACGGCGAGAACTTCCAATTACAATGCAGTTGCCAACTCAGAAGCCCCGGAAGTCCATGCGAGCCAGGCTGACATTAACCAATCAGATACCCTCCTCACAAGGGCATGCAATCAAAGACCCAGTCAGGGATAGAGTCGAGGATGACATTCAACTTGTTAACAGCTGTGTGGGAGTATAGAGTACATACGACTCGGTATCGGCATGTATAAAACACACACTTGCATAACTGTTTGTTGAGGAAGGGTCTCTTTTGTAATATCGTATATAGATCGAATGGATTTCTATTGTGTTTGTGGGTACAAGAAATAGCCGTCTGTGTTGTGTCTGCGGCTTTCTCTCTTCGTCCGTGCGTTTACCAGCTCCAAAGGTCCCTTAACAACTCAACGAAAACAAGTAGCTTCTCAACATGCCCTCACCTTACCTGGGCACACCCTATTTACTCCTTCTATGCTCTCCAATAATCCATAGCCCAAACACCATACGGAACTCTGATAGACTGGGTCGCGGAATTCTTCCTATGTTGTGAGCAGAAATGCTAACGGTACGGGCTGGAGGCAGACGGTGAAGAACAGCCTAACTTCAGTACAGATCCAAACCTCCGGTTCGCAAGTTCTCGAAGTCAAGATCACAACCTCCCATCAACAACTCAAGGAAAGCAACTAGCTTCCGGAAATGTCCATAAGTTACGGTGGAGTTCGCTAGTTAGATAGGAATGGATTTTCGACGTTGGAAAACAGGTGTCATAACGTCGAATAGGTCAAGCAGATACAGCAGGTCACTCTCTAATAGGTTAGGGGCTATATGAGGACAATGTGGAAGCTTTTCTCTGCTCTGCTCTGTTGGCAGCGACTTCCCTAGCTCGAGTACTCAAGCTCACTGACGCCCTTGCCATTTCGAGTTCGGTACTAGCGTATGAGTTGGGTTGGGCTCGGTTCCATCTCAGATAACCAGCTTATGACTTGTTGTCGTGTTATTATTAATCGTAGGTATACTAGGGGTGCGGATTCCCCTCGTCTGCGATTGCAATCTCTCCCTGGGCACCTCAAATGTCATTTCGTCCTCTCGTACTTCTGACTTGCTCTAAGGTAACTAGCCTTCAGAGTCTTTCCAGTCTCTATTCAAAGCGTTGGTTGGCAAGGATCTGGAGTGAGCATCGATCTACTTTCTTCGTAGCATTAATGGGGCAAACGTGCTATCTGGTTGAGCCGAGGCTGATTTCATTCAGGAAATGAAAGCGAAGCCCATCTGCTGGGGAAAGCGTTGATTCATACCCCTTTCTTTCCTACCTTGCTTGGAGCGATACACTGTTTTTGGGAACTTTGACTGAACGAATGCTGGAAACATATTCAACACCCGCTTCTGGAGCCACACCTGCAACTTGAGTTGTTGGAAAAAAGTGAAACGAAAAGTTTGAGCTCCGCGAGTCAAGGACTTAATAAAGAAGGGCCCGGGAAAAGCTCCATTTTATGCCAAAAATACGGGCTTTGTTGGTCTTGACTCTTCCAAATCATTAATAGCTTTTCCAGAACAAAGCATGACTCGGACTACTGCCTGTCATCTTCAAAAGATGTCATTCCTCCTCTTCTTTGGCAAACTAGCATAAGTTAGTTGTAAGTAAGCATCGAAAGAAGAAAGTCAGAATCTGTTGGTCAACTCTTTTGCAGCCTACCCTCCCTCAACAGGCTTTGGCTTGGCTCGTCCCACCCGGTTCTCCATTCCAGGCATTCTGCGGACAACTTTTCTTTTCCTGCTTCCCTCAAAAACACGTAGTAGTTCGAGGCTGCCTTCAAAGCTCGGGTGACAAACTAGTAGTGGAAGCCTCGTTATCTCACCCATTTCTTCGATTCAAATCCCCCAATTCATTGTTTTTCAAAAAGCACGCTTCCCACTCAGCCACATATGTTCCTTTTGAGGAGGTTCCCGGAGAAGCATCAAAGTACTTGCTCTTGCTCATGACACGCCTTCTTGAGGTACGAAGTCGCTCGACGAGATATCTATAAGGAGAGGAAGTCGTTCCACTCGTTGGGCACCAACAGACTCGAATCATTTGACTCGGGAAAAGAAGGTGTAAGGTCTTTCTCATCCGCTGAAGCTGCCCTCAAAAACCAATGTGCCAGGCTTTAGCAAACTCCAAGACTAGGAAAACATCAAAGACGGACTGTCAGGGCCTTCATTATTCAATGAAAGACTAGTTTTCATCCACAGCCCAATCTTCAGGCGCATTTAGAGATTGACTTTCTTTCTTTCCGAACCAGCCTACGAATTAGTGCCTTTCCCTAACTTTGACAGCCTCATTTCGTTCGGGCGAATATGACGGTTGTATCTATCTCCTGGTCAAATTCAGAAGATTTCTTTCCATTCCAGGAAAAGCAGAAAAAGCTATTAGTCACGCATCATCCGAGACTGAGCCAGGCTAATCTATTTTTGTTCCATCCCCATCCCAAAACTCTTTCGGTTTCATCAGTAGATTCCTTTCGGTAGAAGGACTTACCATTCCTTCTATTTCTTAACCGTATGCTGGTGATTTCTTACTTGCCTCACGAAAAGCGAAGGCTAGATCAATACGAGACGTCAAAACCTACCTAAGATGAATTGGGATTCCCATACCTCTCTGATTTGGTATCCATATCCTTGGGGAAATTAGTACATCTCGGAAAACATCGCATAATCATTTGCTTCTCCAAGTATGCCTCGCTCACTTCATCGAGATCCCGTCCAGGCCCATGATTGAGAACAGTCTTGATTTGGGCAGTAGCACCCCAGGTACGAAAAAACATGGCTCGCTGGCTACTTACAAGCAAGAAATATCAAGCTCGATTCGTTTAGGAAGAAGTAGTTGGATGGGACCCAATACTGCGATTCAGCGGACGACCGCTTTTCTTCCGCATCCGGTTCGCTTTCATCTGTCTCCGGCCAACAGAGATTATCTATCAATTGCATATTGGAATATTGCCTTTCAACGAGAAGGAATGACTAGATAATATATAAATAAGCAATTCCGCCTATATATAATCGTTGCGGAACTGCACGTAGATTGACGAGAATATTCAATGAAAAAAAAGTTCTCTCAGGGAGGGAGGAAAATCTCGAGTAAGTCAACTGTAGAAAAAAGGGAGGAAGGAAATTGGAAGTCAATCAAGAGTAGAAAGGGTGGACTCAGCAAATAATAGAGTCATGAAATCCACTGTGGAAAAGAGGGACTCTGATTGATAAAGAGGGCATTACTTATGTTTGAGTACCTGGGATTGATTAATTGGACAAGGAAGAGCCTGTACCATACTTGAAAGTCAGATTCACGCAAGGAAGAAGAAGAGCGAGTTGAAGCTTTGGCGAGCGGAGTTATCGTACTTGAGAAACCCCTGTCAGTGAAGGTCAGACCTCAGTGACCACTGGCTTCACCCTTACCGGAATGGAGTTGAGGTCCAGTAGTCAGACTTGGTTTCACCCAGTAAAGTAGAAAGCATTGACTAGAAAGATTTTCCTTACCGTCCGGTCGTCGTCTTTCTATTTTGGAGGGGGATTGACGGAATTAGAGAAGTGATGAATGATGATTGCATAGCTTCCGGAAACCGTGCAAGTTGGTTTGACCTTTGATGACTCCATCCGTCCATAACCAATCTCCATTGTTAGTCGGGCGGATACTAGTGCCTTTCTCTCCCCCCAAAAGGAGTGGGGACCGAGATTTCATCCATAGCCTTTGATGCCATTGTTCCAATCATCGGGCTTTGAGCCAACCGAGTCGTACTTTGAAGCAAGAAGAAATAGCTGCTAATCTAGTTGATCCTTTATAGGCGGAGGTGAGGACGGACAAAGCGGGGCGAAGCCCAA
>Ga0316583_10000674_pt1 | contig 10487 bp, 5 predicted proteins | sample J_170502JBrBrA_D_FD_204513 | JGI IMG/M metagenome (GOLD analysis project Ga0316583, IMG submission 204513) | Rhizosphere microbial communities from salt marsh grasses in Alabama, United States - J_170502JBrBrA | ecosystem: Host-associated > Plants > Roots > Rhizosphere | place: USA: Alabama... | reverse complement strand
TGCGACCGCGGGACCTGCGACCGCGGCCCGGGGGCAGACGCCCCCGGGCTCGCGATCCCCACGACTGCTTACTTCTCGATGGGCGCCTTGCCCTCGGCTCCCGTGAAGTCGCCGGCCAACACGATGGTCGTCTTCGACAGGTCCAGGTACTTCCGCACCGCCGCGTTGATCTGGGCGGGCGTGAGGTTCTTCACCTTCTGCTCCAGGTCGGCGTCGTGCTTGAACGTCCGGTCGAAGTAGAGGTCCGACGAGATCTCGCTCGCCAGCACGGCGTCCTGCGACCGCTGGAGTTGCTGGGTCTGGAGCCAACCCGTCTTGGCGGCCTCGATCTCCTCGGCGGTGAAGCCCGCGTCCAGCACCTTCTGGATCTCCTCCCGGAAGTCCGCGACGAGCTTGCCCGCGTTCTGCGGCGCGTAGATGGCGTACGCCATGAACTGGCCCACCGGGTCGATGGGATGGCCCCCGATGGAGCCGCGCACGCTGTAGCTCAGGCCGTCCTTCTGGCGGATCCGGCTCGCCAGCCGGGAGTTGAGGAACCCTCCGCCGATCATGTACCCGGCCAGCGCCATCGCCGGATAGTCGGCGTCGGTGTCCTTCAGCTTCAGGTTCTGCTGGGCGAAGAAGTATGCGTTCGCCTTGTCCGGGGTCTCGATCTGGATGGAGTCCGCCGCCACGTCGTGGAAGACCGTCGGGATGCGATGGTACGCGTGCGGGCTCTTCCAGTCACCGAACGCCGCCTCGATGACGGGTCGGATCTCGGCCGCATCGAAGTCGCCCACCACCACCAGGTTCCCGCGCTGCGGGCCCCAGAAATCACGGTAGAACGCCTTCACCTGGTCGAGGGTCACCGCCTGGGCGGCGGCGATGGACTCGTCGATGGTCTCGTGGTAGCGAGGGCTCTCCTTCGGCCACGGATCCATGTGCCGTTGCAGAGCGATCTGCGCCAGCATCCCAGGCTCGGACTTCACCGACTGGTACCGGGCGATCTGCTGCTCCTTGAGCGTCTGGAACTCACTGTCCGGGAAGGACGGCATGCGCGCGATCTCCGCGAGGAGACGGATCGCGTCGGGAAGGCTCTCGCGCACCGTGGTCAGCCCTCCCGAGCCCTGCGTGGCGATGCCTCCCATGCTGCCCGATGCCTTCAGCCGGTCCAGCTCGTCCTGGATCTGCTGGCGGGTGTGCTTCGTGGTCCCGCGCATGAGCATGGACCCCGCGAACTCCCCGGCGGTGGAGCGGCCCTGCAGCGACTGCGCGTCACCCAACGACAGCCGGAGCCGTACTACCACCGCGTTGCCCCGGGTCTTCTTGGGGAGGAGCCCCACCTTCATGCCGTTCGGGAGCGTGAACGTGGTGGTGCGGGCGTCCACGTTGGCGGGGCTGGGGTCGAAGGCCTCTCCCTCGGCCACCGCCTCCTTGCCTTTGTAGCTCGCCACCATGGAGTCCACGTTCTCGGTGGTGGCGACCACCGCGCGGTCCGGCTTCTCCGTGGGGATGAAGAGCCCCACGGTCCGGTTGCTGGGCTTCAGGTACTCGTGGGCCACGCGGTTCACGTCGTCGGTGGTCACGGCCCCGAGGCGGTCGCGGTACAGGAACATGAGCCGCCAGTCGCCCATGGACGCCCACTCGGAGAGCTGGAGCGCCACGTACATGGAGTTGGTGAAGATGAGGTCGAACTGCTTGAGCATGGCGGTCTTCGCCCGCTGGACCTCCTCGTCGGTGACGGGCTTGGTGAGCACCCCCTCCACGGTCTGGTCCATCACCTGCCGCACCTGCTGGAGGTCGCCCTCCTTGGGCACCTGGGCCGAGGTCAGGAAGGGACCGGCCTCCTTGAGCTGGTACGTGCTGGCCGAGGCGCTCGTGGCGAGCTTGGTCTCCACCAACGCCTTGTAGAGCCTCCCGGAGGGCGTGTCCCCCAGCGCGTAGGCGAGCACGTCGACGGCCGGGAACTCGGGGTCCGAGCCCGGCGGGATGTGGTACGCCTCCATGATGTACTGCACGTCACCGACCCTGCGCAGCGTCACCGTGCGCTCGCCGTCCTGGGTGGGCTCGGTGGTGTACGTCGGGTAGATGTGGTTCGCCCCGGTGCGGTCGGGCCGCGGAATCGCCCCGAACTTCTGCACCACGAGCTCGAGGGTCTTCTGCGGGTCGATGTCCCCCGCCACCACCAGCACCGCGTTGTCGGGCTGGTAGTACTTGTGGTAGAACGCCTGCAGCCGCTCGATGGGCACGAGCTCGACGTCGGCGCGGTCGCCGATGGTGCTGTTCCCGTAGTTGTGCCACAGGTAGGCCGTGGACAGCACCCGCTCCGAGAGAATCCGGGGCGGGCTGTTCTCTCCCGCCTCCATCTCGTTCCGCACGACGGTCATCTCCGACTCCAGGTCCTTCTTGGCGATGAAGGAGTTGACCATGCGGTCCGACTCGAGGTCCAGCGCCCACGTCAGGTTGTCCTCCGACGCGGGGAAGGTCTCGAAGTAGTTGGTGCGGTCGTACCAGGTGCTGCCGTTGGGCTGCGCGCCGCGCTCGGTGAGCTCCTGGGAGATGTCCCGGTGCTTCGGCGAGCCCTTGAACATCAGGTGCTCGAGGAGGTGGGCCATCCCCGTCTCGCCGTAGCTCTCCATCCTGGATCCGACGAGATAGGTGATGTTCACCGTCATCTGGGGCTTCGAGTGGTCCGGGAACAGGAGCACGCGGAGCCCGTTGGAGAGGTCGTACTCGGTGATCCCCTCGACGCTGGCGACGGGCTTCAGGTCGGCGGCCGACTGCTGTCCCCAGGCGGTCACCGGCAGCGACAGGAAGGCCAGTGCGGTGAGGAGTCTGGAGACGCCGGGGGGGAGTGTAGCTCGGGTGGACATGCGAACCTCCATAAAGGCGGGGTCCCTCCGGGGGCACTCCGGGCAAGATACTGTGATGGAGGCTCTGCGTCTAAGTGCGCAGGCGGGTTTCGTCCTTTCTTTGCGCAGATCCTCGACGGATGTGGCGGTGCGGGGTCAGCCGCCGCCCGAGCGATATTCGCGGACCTTGGCCGAGTCTCCCAGCGCCTCGTAGAGCCGGATCACACGCCCCAGCGCCGCCTTCGTCCGACCGTGATCGGGGCCGTAGGCACCGAGAATGATCTTGTAGCTGCCCACCGCGAGAGGTTCGGCCTCCCGGTATCGGCCCTCATCGATGAGCACGTCGGCCAGCAGGCTGCGGGACGTGGCGGCCTGCCAGGAATCGTCGCCGAACTTGGCAGCCATGATGCGGTCCGCCTGACGGAAGGCCGATGCGGCTTCCCCGTAGCGCTCTTCCTTGACCAGGACGGAGCCGAGGTTGTTCAAGTCCGCCGCGATATCGGGATGCTCGTCGCCCAACGTCTTCCGATCGATGGCCAGGCTCTCCCGGAACAGCGTCTCGGCCTCCTTGTAGCTGCCCTCGTCCCGTTTCACGAGCGCGAGATTGAGGAGGTTCGACGACACCTCGGGATTGTCGTTTCCCAGGACCGCACGATTGATTTCCAGCGCCGCCCTCAGCAGCGAGTCCGCTTCGGCGTAGCGGCCACGGCGCCAGAGGAACACCGCCAGGTTGTTCTGGGCCCGGGCGACCTCCGGGTGTCGCTCGCCCAGGAGCCGCGTGCTCATCTCCAGCACGTCGCGCAGCAGGGGCTCCGCCTCGTCGAACTTCTCCTCCCGCTGCAGCGTGATGGCGAGGTTGTTCATGAGGGTGGCCACGTCCGGGTGGTCGCCCAGGATGTCGCGGTGGGTGGCAAGCGATTGTCGGAACAGCGACTCCGCTTCCTGCAGTTTGCCAGTGCGCACAAGGAGCGTGGCCAGATTGCCCTGGCTGCCCGCCACTGCCAGGTTGTGCTCGCCGAACAGCCGCTGCCGCATTGCCAGCCCGCCGCGCAACAGCGAATCGGCCGACTCGTACTGGCCGAGGAACATCCGGTTCGTGCCGAGGTTGTCCAGGCTCTGGGCGACCAGCGAGTCGTCGCCCGGGCCGAATGCACGCAAGCGGATCTCGAGCGCGCCCGCCAACAGGCTGTCGGCCGCGGCGTAGTCGCCTCGGTACTGTGCCAGTGCGCCGAGGTCGTTCAGGCTCTCCGAGATGCCGGGGTCGTCGGGAGACAGGTCGGCTCTGCGCAGCTCCAGCGCCTTCCGGAACTGCGCCTCCGCCTTGTCGACCAGCCCCAGGCCCTTGTACGTGTGGCCCAGCGTCGTGCGGACGGCCGCTTCCACGTCCGGTTGTCCGGCGAGGCTGCTGTCGGCCTTCGCCGCCGCCCGGTCCAGCACGTCCGCCACGCGCACGTCGCGGGTGCCCACGTAGGGATTGGCCGATGCGAGCATGGTCTGGAGGAAGGCGTTCACCGCCTGGGCCTTCGCCGCCTCGGCTGTGGCCCGATCCCGTTCCCGGGCGATACGCGCAGCCTGGATGCTCATGCCCGCGGCGGAAAGAGCGAGCAGCCCGAAGATCGCCGCCGCCATCGTCACGCCGACCCGGTGCCGTCGGACGAACTTCCCCATGCGGTAGGCGGCTCCGGGGGCGTGGGCCAGGACGGGCTCGTGATCAAGGTGGCGCTGGACCTCCAGTGCCATCGCGTCCGCCGTCTCGTAGCGACGGATGCGGTCCTTTTCCATCGCCTTGAGGATGATCCAGTCCAGGTCCGAGCGGAGCTCCCGGCGCAGCGCCTGCGCCGTCGTCCTTCGGTAGCGCGCGATGGTCTCCCGCGTGTCGCCGAGGCTGGTGAGCTTCACGCTCGGGCGCTCCACGTCCGTCTCCCGGATGGCATGCCGGATGGCGTACTCCGCCGTGGCCACGAAGTCGAACGGCAGCGCACCCACCAGAAGCTCGTAGAGCATGACGCCCAGCGAGTAGATGTCGGTGCGGGTGTCCACGTCCAGCCCGGACATCTCGGCCTGTTCGGGGCTCATGTACTCGGGCGTGCCGACGATCTGGCCCACCCTCGTCACCAGCGTGCGCTCGGTCAGGTCGTGGCCCAGCGCCTTCGCGATGCCGAAGTCGATGACCTTCACCACCGGCTCGTTCTCCTTCACCGTCACCAGCACGTTCGACGGCTTCAGGTCCCGGTGGATGACGCCCTTCTGGTGCGCGTGCTGGACGGCGTGACACACGTCCTGGAAGAGGTGCAGCCGCTCCGACGTCGACAGGCGGTTCGTGTCGCAGTACTCGGTGATCGGCACGCCCTGCACCAGTTCCATGACGAAGTACGGCCGGCCCGCCTCCGTGGCGCCACCGTCGAAGAAGCTGGCGATGTTGGGATGGTCCATCACGGCGAGCGCCTGCCGCTCCGCTTCCAGCCGGGCCAGGACCTGGCGCGTGTCCATGCCCGGCTTCACGAGCTTCAGGGCGACGCGCCTGCGCACCGGCTCGGTCTGCTCCGCCAGCCATACCTCACCGATGCCGCCTTCGCCCAACAGCTCCAACAGGCGGTACGGACCGATCGACCCGGGTGAGTGATCAGGGGGCCCGGTCATCGTGCTTCTCCTTGGGAAACCAGAAATGCCGGGGCGTGCCCGAGGACACGTCACGGCGTCGACGTCAGACCATCGCTATGAACACGCAGGTCAGGATCCAGGCGACCACCAGGACGCTCACCAGACCCACCTCGAGACTCGAGACGCGCTGTCTCCCCTTCTTTCCGTGGAACCAGCCGATCACGGCCGACGCCACCACACCGTAGACGAACGTGCAGAGAGACAGCCGATACACGAGGCCGGGGATCACACCACGATCCACGAGCTGGTCGATGAATCCGAGCACGGCATAGCCCGCCACGAGCGTGATCACCATGACCTGGGGAAGGCGCCGCCGGATCAAGTCGTCGACGAAGTCCCTGCCCACACCGCCTTGGGAGTCGGAACGGCGCCCCTTCCCCTCCCTCAGCACGCGCGCCAGGTATGCCGCGTTCGGGCGCTTCTCCGGGACCTTGGAGAGGCACCGCATGAGCAGCTCGGCGAGGTCCGGGTCGACGTCATCGCGCAGGTCCTTCAGGAAGCGTGGGACCGACCGGAGGTGCGCCGCGCTCGACGCCTGTCCCGGGCTCCGGCGAAAAGGGCTCTGTCCCGTGAGCACCTCATAGCCCATCACGCCGAGGGCGTACACATCGGTGCCCCCCGTCACGGTGTCACCACGGAGTTGCTCGGGGCTGAGGTATTCCGGCTCACCCAACACCTCGCCGACCTGCGTGATCCTGGTCACCCCTCCCTGGCCGGCCGGGAGGAGGCCCGCCAGACCGAAGTCCGTCACCAGCACGCGTCCGCTCTCCCGCTCACACAGGACGTTCGCGGGTCGGATGTCCCGGTGCACGAAGCCGCTCTTGTGCGCCGCCGCCAGGGCATCGGCGACATCCGCCAGGATCCGGCGCGCCTCGATCACCGGAAGGGGACCCTCGGCCGAGAGACGGTCTCCGAGGGTCACGCCGTCTACGTACTGCATCACGAGGTAGGGCACCCCATCGTGCGTGTACCCGAACCGGTGCACCGTGACGACGTTTGGATGATCGAGGGCGGCAGCCGCCGCGGCCTCACGCTCGAAGCGGGCTCTGGCCACTCTGTCGTCGGCCAGGTCCTTCGACAGGACCTTGACCGCGACCAGCCGCTTGAGCTGCGGATCCCGCGCCAGGAACACCTCTGCGGCGCTCCCCACGCCGAGGCGACGAACGAGCTGCAGCTCCGGGTCGACCTCGCCGGCCAGCGTCGATCCATCGTCGCCGGGAGCCGCAGGCCCCCGGTCAGCACCAGGAGCTACAGAGAAATGCTCGTTTCCCGGCCCGCGCGGCTGAGCCACGGCTGACCCCCCGTTTCTGGGGGAACGGCGTCACGAACGACCTGCGACCACGCTACGTTAGGCGACGGTGAAACGGGGCACAAGCGAGGCCCAGGCGGATCCATACCCTGTCATGGCGCCGGCCTCGAGCCAGGCCGCCGTCGCTTCCGCGGCCGTTGTCTACACAGATCCTCGACGGATGTGGCTGTGGAACCGTCGCTTTCGCCGACGCTGGGTCGGCCGGGTCTCTGGCCCCGCTGCATCATCCTTGTCGGGCGCATGCCATCGCCTTACCATGCCTCTCAGCGTCATAGACGCCCGAGCGGCCTGCCCTACCTTTCGCGTGTCCGTCGCAGGGCCGCATGAGCGAGATCACCGAACGCTTGAAGCTCGGCATCGCCGACCGCTACCTCATCGAGCGCGAGCTCGGAGAGGGCGGGATGGCCACGGTCTATCTCGCCCACGACGTCAGGCACGACCGCGAGGTGGCGCTCAAGGTCCTTCGGCCCGAGCTGGCGGCCGTGATCGGGGCCGAGCGCTTCCTGCAGGAGATCAAGGTCACCGCCAAGCTCCAGCACAGCCACATCCTGCCCCTCTACGACTCGGGTGTGGCCGAGGGGTTCCTCTTCTACGTGATGCCGTACGTCGAAGGGGAGACGCTGCGGGACCTTCTCACCCGCGAGAAGCAGCTGGGCATCGACGAGGCGGTGACGTTGACGCGGGCCGTGGCGGCGGCGCTGGAGCACGCCCACAAGCACGGGGTGATCCACCGGGACATCAAGCCCGAGAACATCCTCATGCGGGACGGGGATCCGGTTATCGCGGACTTCGGCATCGCGCTGGCCCTCAGCCACGCCGGCCACCGCATGACGGAGACCGGCCTCAGCATCGGCACGCCGCAGTACATGAGCCCCGAGCAGGCCATGGGCGATCGCGATCTGGACGCGCGCAGCGACGTGTACAGCCTGGGCGCCGTCCTGTACGAGCTCCTGACGGGGGACCCGCCGTACACGGCGAGCACGGCGCAGGCCATCGTGGCGAAGGTGATCACCGAGAAGGCGCCTCCCGTCTCGATGCTCCGGGACACCGTGCCCGAGCACGTGAGCGCGGCGATCCAGAAGGCCCTCGCCAAGCTGCCCGCCGACCGGTTCCACTCGGCCGCCGACTTCGCGGAGGCGTTGGTCACCCCCGGCGTGGTGAGGATCCCCGCGACGCAAACCCTGCCTGCCGCCACTCCGTCCCGCCGGATCCCGCTGGTCCACCGGGCGGGGTGGGGGGTGGCCGTGGCGCTCGCGGCCCTCGCCGCCTGGCTGGCCCTGCGGCCCCCACCGCCCGCGCCCGTCACGCGTTACGGCCTGGATCTGCCCCCCGGTCAGGCCCCCGTCGACGTGGGTGCGCAAAAGGTGTCTCCCGACGGGTCCAGCCTCGTGTACGCGGGTCCGGGGAGCCCGGGGGCGGAGGGGACGCAGCTCTGGGTCAAGGACCGGGACCAGTACCGGGCCACGCCGGTGCCGGGCACGGACGGCGTGAGGGCCTTTACCTGGTCGCCGGACGGCCGGTGGATCGCCTTCACCGTGGCCGGACGGCTCCAGAAGATCCCCATCGTCGGAGGAGCCGCCATCACACTGGCAGACTCGGCGACCGACAACGTGGGGGTCGCCTGGCTCGAGGACGGCACCATGGTCTATGTCGGGCGCAGCTTGGCGGAGCTACGACAGGTCCCCGAGACCGGCGGAGCGTCGCGTCCCGTCTTCACCGACCACGCTGCGCTCCTCTTCCCGACTCCGCTACCCGGCGGCCGGGGTGTGCTCTTCACGCGCTGCACGCAACTGGCCACGTCCACCTGCGGCGTCTGGGCGCTGGATCTGCGCTCGGACTCCGCCCACTCGGTGGTGCCGGGCGCCTCGCTCGGCTGGTACGTCCCCAAGGGCGATCTCGTGTATGGCCGCCCCGACGGAGCCGCGTTCGCGGTGCGGTTCGACCTGGGCTCGCTCCAGGTGCGGGGATCGCCCGTCCCCGTGCTCGAGAACGTGCTGGTCCTGAGCAACTTCCCGATTTTCTCGATCTCGGCCTCGGGCACCCTCGTCATGCGCCGCGGAGGGGCGGCCTCGCTGCTCCCTCGCTACCAGATGGTCTGGGTGGACCGGAAGGGTGCTGAAACCCCCCTCGACACCACCTGGACCGAGAGCTTCACCAGCTATGGGTTCAACGCGGGATGGGCTCTGTCGCCCGACGGGAAGCAGCTCGCCATCGGCCTCTCCACGGATGCCGGGGACGACATCTGGCTGAAGCAGCTGCCCCACGGGCCTCTCTCGCGCATCTCCTACGACAGCGCCGCCGAGTACCGGCCCAGGTGGATGCCGAACGGTCGCGACGTGATGTTCGCGTCCAGTTGGGGGGGACTGTACCGGCGCGCGGCGAACGGCACGGGCCAGGACTCCCTCATCCTGCGGACGGCGGAAGGGGTGTACGAGGCACAGTGGTCGCCGGACGGGAAGTGGCTGGTGTACCGCACGGGCAGCACCCTCAGCAACCGTGACATCGTGGGCATCCGTCCGGGGATCGACACCGTGCCCGTTCCCGTGGTCGCGACACGGTACGACGAGGCGGCCATCGCCATCTCACCCACCGGGCGCCTCCTCGCCTACCAGTCGGACGAGACCGGACGCACCGAGGTCTTCCTCCGCCCGTTCCCCAACACGAACGGTGGGAAGTGGCTGGTCTCCAACGGCGGCGGCATCGCGCCCCTCTGGTCGAAGGACGGACGGGAGCTCTACTACGTCGACGCCAAGCGGGACATGGTGGCCGTGCCCGTCGGCGACGGACCCGACCCCCGCGCGGGCCCGGGGCACGTGCTCTTCCACATGCACGACGAGTGGTACCTCGGCAACCAGGAGTTCTACACGCCGTACGACGTCGCCCCCGACGGCCGCTTCCTCATGGCGAAGCTCGTGACCCAGGCATCGAGCGTGCGGGCCCCGCTCATCGTCGTGGACAACTGGTTCACGGAGCTGAAGGCCAGGATGAAGAACGGCGGGTAGGCCCTGCGCTCCTACGCCCCCGACAGCCCCGCGCCCGCGCCTCCGCTCGCTCGTGTGTGCGAGACCTGGAGTATCAGCCACGCCACCACGGCCACCACCAGCAGAAACAGGCCGAAGATCGTCGTGGACAGCGCGATCTTGATGCCGCCGGCGATGATCGGGGGCGAGATGGCGGCGGCCCGCGAGATGGACTCTCCGGCGAGGGCCAACCCCAGCACCGTCCCCAGGACCCCCAGGAGCGCGTTGAGGAAGCCCCACACCAGGACGGTGTGGCGGATCATGGGGTCACGTGCTTCCACCGGACGTCGCGTCTGGAGCGCGGCCCTCACGATCTGCACGAGCATGAAGAAGGTGGCGATGTACATCGGCCACTGGATGAAGCCCATGTTGCGGAAGAAGCCCGACATGTCCGTTACTCCTGTCTGGAGGGCGATACGGGTGCGAGGAGCGCGATCAGCTCCTCCTCGACCGCTCGCGCGGCCGTGTGCCATTGATGCAGTGCCAGGGCTCCGAAGACCCCGAGGATGGTGAGTCCCAGCGTGAGCGCCGCCGCGTCCGCGCACCGCGTCATGGCTCCGGCCACGCCCCCGACATCGATGCCGGCACCAGGCGTCGACAACGCGGCGGCGGCGGCGTAGGCCTCGGTCACCACCACCAGTGCGCCGGCGGCCACGGTGAGCCCCA
>Ga0316583_10000673_pt1 | contig 10493 bp, 5 predicted proteins | sample J_170502JBrBrA_D_FD_204513 | JGI IMG/M metagenome (GOLD analysis project Ga0316583, IMG submission 204513) | Rhizosphere microbial communities from salt marsh grasses in Alabama, United States - J_170502JBrBrA | ecosystem: Host-associated > Plants > Roots > Rhizosphere | place: USA: Alabama... | reverse complement strand
ACACAGTAGCAACCGCTGAAATATTATCCGATATTCTGGCGCCAAAGCTGGACGACATCATCGAGCGGTTCTATGAAAACGTGTTGCGCTACGACATCAGCCCGGCCCTCACCGCCGACACGATCGTAACGCTGAAGGAAAAGCAGAAGCAGCATTGGCTGGCATTGTTCACTTCGCGGTTTGGACCGGACTATTGCGCGAGCGCCCGGCGCATCGCGATACGACACCGTGACATTGCGCTCAATCCACGTTGGTACATCGCCGGCTACGTGCAATTGAAACTCGCCTATACGGACGTCATCATGGACTCCGAATTTGGGCCCTTGACCAAGCGGAACCTTGTCGAGACGCTTGAGAAATATATTGCCGTCGACATGGCGCTCGCGCTATCGACGTACGACGCAATTGTCGTGAGTTGACGCGAACGCGCCGTTATTAGTCCTACGCCGCGCTCGCAGAGGCGAGAGGCCTCTGGTCGATATCCTCGAGGCTCGCCTCACTCTTACCGATCCGGAACGACGCGACCCGCTGATCCATCATCTTCGCTTGCTCTTCGAGGGTACGCGCCGTCGCCGCGTTCTCTTCCACTAATGCGTTGCGCAGGAAGCGCGAACGCTATTCCGCCGGGATCGGCGCCAGCCGCTCGATGGGCTTTTCGATGATCGGCAAGTTGATGATGGCCGAGATCACGCCGAGCGCAACCGACAGCCACCACACCACGTTGTACGAGCCGGTGACGGTATAGAGCAGGCCGCCGAGCCAGACGCCGAGGAAGCCGCCGACCTGGTGGCTGAAGAAGGCGAAGCCGAACAGCGTCGCCATCCAGCGCGTGCCGAACATCAGCGCCACCAACCCGGAGGTCGGCGGCACCGTCGACAACCACAACAGACCCATCACCCCCGCGAACACCAGGGTCGAAACCGTCGTCACCGGCAGGGTGATGAAGGCGATCACCGCGATCGACCGCAGCGTATAGATGATCGACAGGAGGTACCGCTTGGGCATGCGGTCGCCGAGCCAGCCGGACAGGACCGAGCCGATGATGTTGAACAGGCCGATGACGCCGAGCGCCCAGGCGCCGACCTCGACCGACAGCCCCCGGTCGACCAGATAGGCCGGCAGATGCACGGTGATGAATAGAAGCTGGAAGCCGCAGGTGAAGAAGCCAAGCACCAGCAGGATGTAGGAGCGGTGGCCGAAGGCCTCGATCATGGCATGGCGCAGCGACTGCTGGCTCGCGGCGTCGGCTTTGGCGTGCGCGCCCATGGGCGCGGTGCGCAGCGCCGTCGCGAGCGGAATGATGCTCAGCGTGATGACGCCGAAGGCGATCAGCGCATGCCGCCAGCCGAGCGTTTCGATGAAGCCGATGGCGAGCGGCGAGAACAGGAACTGACCGAAGGAGCCGGCGGCGGTGCCGGCACCGAAGGCGAGCGAGCGCATCTCCGCCGGCATCAGCTTGCTGAAGGCGGCAATGACCAGCGTGAACGACGTGCCGGCAATGCCGAGGCCCATGAGCAGGCCGGCGGACAGGTCGAGCACGCCGGGCGTCGAGGAAAAGGCCATCAACGTCAGCCCGGCGGCATAAAGCACCGCGCCGACCAGGAACACGCGCACGGTGCCGAAGCGGTCGGCGATGATGCCGGCCAAGGGCTGCGCCGTGCCCCAGACGATGACCTGGATCGCCAGCGCCAGCGAGAACACCTCGCGGCTCCAACCGTTGGCGGCCGACATCGGCGTCAGGAACAGACCGAGAGCGGCGCGCGGGCCGAAGCCGATGGCGCCGACCAGGCAGCCGCACACCAGGATTACCATGGGTGTGCGCCAGCCGGCGGACGCCAGCTTGCCCGTGGTGGTCTCTGTCATCTGGTCGCCCACAGTACCTGACGCCGCGGCGCCGGGAGCGCCGCAGGCGAAGACGGGACCATAGTGGCCCTGCCGGCCATGTGAAACGAATATTGCTGATCGAAGCCATTTGCGGCGTGCATGGCTCGGGGAACACGCTCGCGCGCATTTCCGGCCATGAAAGGGGCGGGCCAGAAAAGACAACGAAGAACCGGGCCGGCCGCTACATGGCCTTGATCAACTTGGTCTCGCGCGCCGTGGTCTTGGGGTCGCTCCAACTCGGCTCGTCGGCACCGTCGCCCCAGGCGCGCGGCCGATAAAACGTGTGCACGCCGATCTTGTCGATCTTGCGCATCTCGTGCACCCAGCTCGGGTGCACCCAGTAGGCGTGATAGTGGGTGGACTTGGCGATCTGCGGCAGCCACAGCTTACCGTCGAGCATGTCGCGCGCGATGCGCTTGGCGCGCTGCCAGGCGTCGGGCTCGTTGACCACGTCGGGGATGCCGTCACAGGCGAAGGTGAATTGGCAGGCGTTGTGGCGCCAGGCATTCTGGTAGACCACGCCGCAAACCTTGTCGGGATAGAACGGCGAGAACACCCGGTTCATCACCACCTGCGCGACGGCAATCTGCCCGGTAACCGGCTCGCCACGCGCCTCGAAATAGACGGCGTTGGCGAGGCACTTTTCCGCCTTGGCGCGCGAGGTGCCGGCGAGCTTGAGCCGCGCGGCCGGTGACTGCGGATGGCGGTCGACGCCAGTGACCTCGCCCTTGTTGGCGATCGTCTCGCCGCCGGTGTCTATCCCGGTCACCACCGGCGCATAGCCGGGCGCCCAGGGCGTGATCTCCTCCTGTTTGCTGACCAGCGGCTCAGTGGCGAAATAAACGCGCGCGGTATCCTGGCCGAGCAGACGGTTGGTCGACACGGCGTGCGCGTCGGCCGGCCTGATCGGCGCGAGATCATCGGCAACGCCGAGCCTGTCCTCATGGGCAAACGGCGCGTCGGCCGCGGCCTCCGGCAAGGGCGGCACCGACAACAGCGGCGGCATCGGCGGCATCGGCGCGCGCGCGCGGGGCTTCAGCGCGTCACCCTTGTCCTTACGATTGACCGTGGGAAACTGCACGGGACCGTTCGGGTCGCCGAGAAACACTGCGCCGATTGAGCGGGCGATGTCGCTCGGATCGAAATTGGCGAGCGCATAGATCGGCGGATGCGGAATGCCGGTGCCGATCGGGCGCGGCAGGCTGAAGGTCGCGGTGTGGAGGGCGCCGACGAAAGGCCGGCCCAGCATGAAACGATGCGCACGCGCGCTAACACCGGGTTGGCGCGCGAGCAACGCGCCGAGGTCGCAAAATGCCGCCTGCTTCGGGAACGCGACCACGACCAACGCGATCAAACCGATCCGCGTCAGTCTTCGCTGCAGTCCTTTATGGGATCCTCGAAACCGCACGCCTAACGCGACCCAACATCTATGAAGCCGGTGGCCACCAGCCGTGACTAGAATGCGACAGGTTTTCTTATGAGCCGGTTAACCTTGCGAAGGTCTTAAGATCTTCGGCCGTGGCGGCCGCCTGGCGGGTCCGACAGTGCCGCCATGGCGGAAAAAGGCCGGAAAACGGCCATTCATGGGCTTCCCAGCACCTGAGACAGGACGCCGATTACCCGGCTCGCGCCCGGTAAATCGTTACAGTTGTTAACCATATGGAAATGGCTGCGACCCAAAATCCCGGCGTTCTCACGCAACGAGCCGGCATGCTTCCCTTGAACCTTCCATCGACCGACGGGGGCACGTTTATGCTGCTCATCGCCCTGTCGATCGCTGCGCTCGGCGTCGCCGCTTTTGCCTATCAGCGCGTGCGCATGCAGAACCGCCGCCTGGCCGAAGCGATCGGCAACATGTCGCAAGGCCTCAGCATGTTCGACGCACAGGGACGGATCACCCTGGTCAACCGTCGCTATCTCGAGATGTACAAGCTGTCGCCCGAGATCGTGAAGCCGGGCTGCACGTTGCAGCAACTCATCCAGCATCGCAAAGACACCGGCCTGTTCACCGGCGAGGTCGAACCTTATTGCCGGCAGATCCTGGAAAGCATCGACAAGGGTGACAACGCGGCTTTCTACGTGCAGGCCAGCGACGGCCGCATTGTGCTCGCCAAGAACGAACCGATGGCCGGTGGCGGCTGGGTCTCGACCCACGAAGACGTCACCGAGCGGCACCGCGCCGAGGAAGAGCGTGCCGCATTGCGCGACCAGGAGCAACGGCGCGCGGCGATCGACCTCGCGATTGCGTCGTTCCGGCCGCAGGTCGAGGCGCTGCTCTCAAGCGTCAGCGACAGCGCCACCGCCATGAGCGCGACCGCGGCCACGTTGTTCGGATCCTCCGAGCAGACCAGCCAGCGCGCGCAGAGCGCGGTGCAAGCGTTCAACGCCGCCTCCGCCAACGTCTCGACCGCGGCGGTCGCCGCCGACGAACTGTCGCACTCGATCGCCGAGATCAGCCGTCAACTCACCCGCACCAGCAACATCGTGGGGCTCGCCACCGACGAGGCGCGTACCACCGACGGCGAGATCGCCGGGCTCTCCGCCGACGCGCAGAAGATCGGCGACGTGGTAAAGCTGATCCGCGACATCGCCGAGCAGACTAACCTGCTCGCGCTCAACGCCACCATCGAAGCCGCGCGCGCAGGCGAATCCGGCAAGGGATTTGCCGTGGTGGCCTCGGAGGTGAAATCGCTCGCAGTGCAGACCGCCAAGGCGACCGAGGATATCGCCAGCCACATCCAGGCGGTGCAGGACTCGACCTCCGGCGCGGTCGACGCCATCCGCCAGATCGCCGCCCGCATGCGGGAGATCAACGAATACACGTCCGCGGTCGCGGCTGCGGTCGAGGAGCAGAACGCGGCGACCGGCGAGATTTCCCACAACGTCGTGAGCGCGGCCAACGGCACCGGTCAGGTGGTGGCGGTGCTCGGCGAAGTCGCGGGCGCGGCCACCGAAACCCGCGGCTCGGCGGAAGTGGTGCGCGACGCTTCGGCGTCGGTGGAGCAGGCGGTGGTCAACCTGCGGCACGAAGTGGAAGACTTCCTCGCCAAGGTGGCGGTGTAACACCAAGCCTTTCCAGCAAGCGCGGTTACCCCCTCCCCTTGTGGGAGAAGAGAAGAGTAGACGCCACCGGGCCGTATCCTACGCCTGGCTCGCCGCGGTCTTACCGAGCGCGGCTTGCGCGGCCGCGAGGCGCGCGATCGGCACGCGGAACGGCGAGCACGAGACGTAGTCGAGCTTGGTCTCGTGGCAGAAGGCGATCGACGCCGGGTCGCCGCCGTGCTCGCCGCAGATGCCCACTTTGAGCTTGCGGCGCACGGCGCGGCCGCGCTCAACGCCGATCTTGACCAACTCGCCAACGCCCTGCTGGTCGATCGACACGAATGGGTCGATCGGCAGGATGCCGCGCGCGGTGTAGATGCCGAGGAAGCTCGCGGCATCGTCGCGCGAGATGCCGAAGGTGGTCTGTGTCAGGTCGTTGGTGCCGAAGGAGAAAAACTCCGCGCTCTCGGCGATCTCGCCGGCCATCAGGCAGGCGCGCGGCAGTTCGATCATGGTGCCGACGTCGTAGTCGAGCTTGGCGCCGGTCTCGCTGCGCACGGCTTCCGCCGTCGCGTCGATGCGGGCCTTGATCAGATCAAGCTCGGCCTTGGTGGCGATCAGCGGCACCATCACTTCCGGAACCACCGGCTTGCCGGTACGGCGCGCGACTTCCACCGCCGCCTCGAAGATGGCCCGCGCTTGCATCTCGGCCACTTCCGGATAGGCGATGGCGATGCGGCAGCCGCGGAAGCCGAGCATCGGATTGAACTCGGACAGTTCGCGCGCGCGGTTGGCGAGCTTGGCCGGGTCGGCACCCATGGCGGCGGCGACCTCGGCGCTCTCTTCGTCGCCGTGTGGCAGGAACTCGTGCAACGGCGGATCGAGCAGGCGGATGGTGACCGGACGCCCGGCCATGATCTCGAACAGCTCGGCGAAGTCGGCGCGCTGCATCGGCAGCAGCTTATCGAGCGCAGCGCGGCGCAACGCCTCGTCGTCAGCGAGGATCATCTCGCGCACGGCCTGGATGCGGCCTTCGTTGAAGAACATGTGTTCGGTGCGGCAGAGCCCAATACCCTCGGCGCCGAAGCGCACAGCGGCTTTCGCATCAGCCGGCGTATCGGCATTGGCGCGCACGCCGAGCTTGCGCACCTTATCGGCCCAAGAAATAAGCGTTGCAAATTCACCAGAGAGCTGAGGTTCGGTCATGTCGACCTTACCGGCGAGCACCTGGCCGGTGGCACCGTCGACGGTGATGAACTCGCCCTTTTTGAAGGAGCGGCCGCCGACGGTCATGGTGGCACTGGCATAATCGACACGAATGGAGCCGGCGCCGGAGACGCAGGGCTTACCCATGCCGCGCGCGACCACGGCCGCGTGCGAGGTCATGCCGCCGCGCGTGGTGAGGATGCCTTCGGCCGCGTGCATGCCATGGATATCTTCCGGCGAGGTTTCGACGCGCACGAGGATGACGCGCTTGCCCTCGGCCCTGAGCTCCGCGGCTTCGTCCGAGGAGAACACGATCTCGCCGGAGGCGGCACCCGGCGAGGCCGGCAGGCCGGTGGCGATCACCTCACGATGCGCCTTCGGATCGATCGTCGGGTGCAGCAGCTGGTCGAGCGACAACGGATCGACGCGCAGCACCGCCTCTTCCTGGGTGATCAGTTTTTCCTTGGCGAGCTCGACCGCAATGCGCAGCGCCGCTTTGGCGGTGCGCTTGCCGTTGCGCGTCTGCAGCATCCACAAGCGGCCCTGCTCGACCGTGAACTCGAGGTCCTGCATGTCGCGGTAATGCTTTTCGAGCTTGTTGTAGATGCGCTTGAGCTCGGCGTAGGCCTTGGGCATAGCCTTTTCCATCGACGGCTTATCGGAACCGGATTCCTGACGCGCCGCCTCGCTGATCTCCTGCGGGGTACGAATACCGGCGACGACGTCCTCGCCTTGCGCGTTGATGAGGAATTCGCCGTACAGCTTCTTCTCGCCGGTCGAGGGATTGCGGGTGAAGGCAACGCCGGTCGCGGAGGTCTCACCCATGTTGCCGAACACCATGGCCTGCACATTGACCGCGGTGCCCCAGCTTTCCGGAATGTTGTGCAGGCGGCGATAGGTGTTGGCGCGCTGGTTCATCCAGGAACTGAACACCGCGCCGATCGCGCCCCAGAGCTGCTGATGCGGGTCCTGCGGGAACGGCGCGCCCAATTCGTCGAGTACGCGCTTCTTGTAGCGCTCGACCAGTTCCACCCAGTCGTCGGCGTCGAGGTCGGTGTCGAGGGTATAGCCCTGCCGCTCCTTGTGATGGTCGAGCAGTTCCTCGAAATGCTCGTGGCCAACCCCGAGCACCACATCGGAATACATGGTGATAAAGCGGCGATAACTGTCGTAGGCGAAACGACGGTCGCCGGACTTCTCAGCCAGCGCCGCCACGGTGTCGTCGTTGAGACCGAGGTTCAAGACGGTGTCCATCATACCCGGCATGGAGGCGCGCGCGCCGGAGCGCACCGAGACCAGCAGCGGGTTATGGGTGTCGCCAAACTTCTTGCCGGTGATGCGGCCGACCTTGTCGAGCGCCTTCTCGACCTGCGCTTCCAGGTCCTTCGGATATTTCTTGCCGTTGGCGTAATAGAACGTGCAGACGTCGGTGGTGATGGTGAAGCCAGGCGGCACCGGCAGGCCGAGATTGGCCATCTCCGCGAGCCCCGCGCCCTTGCCACCGAGCAGGTTGCGCATGCTGGACTTGCCTTCGGCGCGGCCGTCACCGAACGAGTAGACCCACTTGCTCTTCGCGGCAGTCTTGGCAGCGCTCTTGGCGGACGCCTTGCTCACTTTCTTGGCTGTCTTCTTGGCCGCCGCTTTTTTAGTCGCGGCCTTTTTCGCCTTGCTGGCGCTGGCGCGGGAAGATTTGCGTTGAGCCGTCTTGCGTTTAGCCATGGCGCGTCAAACCGTTCTTTTCGCTGAAGCCCTGAGGGAGGAAAGGCCGGAAGGCAGGATGGGAGTCCTTAGAAACACGGGCGGTGCCGGGCCTGCAACCCCGGAATCCCCCCTAGTGGCCAGCGGCTAATGGAGGATTCCGAGGCCAAACAGCCCCACCAGGATCAGATAGATCGCGACGATGTAGTTGAGGAGCCTGGGCGCCACCAGAATGAGGATTCCGGCGATGAGTGCGACAAGCGCCGGCAAATGCGCGATGCCGATGTGCATGGGTTTTGTTTCCCCTCAGGTTGCGCTGTTGAAAACGTGCCCGGTCGGGCCCGAGTTCCATTAGCAGAGTCGCCGGCGGCTGAAAGCCCGGTGGCCGGGATGGCCGCTAGCCCTCGATCCTGGAGAAATCCGCCACCGCGCGGGTCGCTTCGCGGATTTCATTGAGCAGCTTGAGGCGGTTTTCGCGCAAGGCGCCGTCATCGACGTTGACGGTGACCTTCTCGAAGAAGGCATCGACGGTCGGCCGCAGCTTGGCCATGGCGCTCATGGCGGCGGCGAAATCTTCCTTGCCGATGGCGGCCGCGGCGTCCGTCTTGGCCGCGGCGATGGCGACGGCCAACGCCTTTTCTTCGGCCTGGGCGTAGAGCTTGGAATCGGGCGCGGCCGTGTAGGCGCGCTTGTCCTTCTTTTCCTCGATGCGGATGATGTTGGAGGCGCGCTTGACGCCGGCGAGCAGGTTCTTGCCGTCGTCGCTGTCGAGGAATTGGCCGAGCGCTTCGATGCGCCGCACCGCCATCAACAAATCGTCCTGGCCTTCGAGCGCGAACACCGCGTCGACCAGATCGTGGCGCGCGCCCTGCTCACGCAGGCGCACCTTCAGCCGGTCGGCGAAGAAGGCAAGCAGCTCGTGGGTCTGCTTGAGATAGTTGTGAGCCTGCACCAGATGCGGTCCGCTCAGCTTCGCGTCCTTCTGCGAAACCAGCACTTCGAGCTTCATGGCGAGCTCGACATCGCTGGCGCTGAGGTTGAGGATCTGCACGTGAAGCGGGCGCAGCAGCGCGATGGCCTCGTGTAATGTTTCGTCGCGCGCGACCGCGCCGAAATGGTGCCATAGCAGCATGGCGAGCGGCAACCGCAACTCGTTCTCGATGACGATGCGGATGACGCCGAGCGCGGCACGCCGCAGCGCGAACGGGTCCTTGGAGCCGGTAGGCTTCTCGTCGATCAGCCAGAAGCCGGCCAGCGTATCGAGCTTGTCGGCGAGCGCCACGGTCATAGCGACGGGATCGGCCGGCACCAGATCATCCGGTCCTTTCGGCTTGTAATGATCTTCAAGCGCGTGGGCGACGCTCTCGTCCTCGTTCTGCGCCTCGGCATAATAGCGACCCATCAGCCCTTGTAGGTCGGGGAATTCGCCCACCACTTCGGTCAGCAGGTCGGCCTTGCACAGCTGCGCGGCACGCGCCGCCTTTGACACGTCGGCGCCAACCATGGGCGCAAGCTCGGCCGAGAGCGACCCAATGCGCGCAATGCGCTCGGCCATGGTGCCGAGCTTCTCGTGGAAGACGATCTGCTCGAATTTCGGCAGGCGGTCTTCCAGCTTGGTGTTCAGGTCGGTGTCCCAGAAGAACTTGGCATCGGAAAGCCGCGCGCGGATGACGCGCTCGTTGCCGGCGACGATTGCCTTGCCGCCGTCGGACGCCTCTTCGTTGGCGACGAGGACGAAGCGGTTGACCAGCTTGGCGGTCTGCGGATCGCGCAGCACGAAGCATTTCTGGTTGGCGCGGATGGTGGAACGGATCACCTCGTCGGGGATCGACAGAAACGCTTCGTCAAACGAGCCCATCAGCGTGACCGGCCATTCCACCAAGCCGGCGACTTCGGCGAGCAGGCCTTCATCCTCGACCAGCTCGAAGCCCTGCGCGAAGGCGAGGTTCCTGGCGTCGTCCGCAATGATCTCGGCGCGGCGCGCCGGATCGAGCAGCACCTTGGCGGCTTCGAGCTTGGCGACGTAGTCGTCGAAGCGGCGCACCTTGAAGGTCGCGGGCGCCATGAAGCGATGGCCGCGCGTTTCGTCGGAAGAGGTCAACCCATCGATCTCGAAACGAACGATGTCGGGCTCTTCGGTCTCGGGGCCGAATGTCGCGATGATGGAATGCAGCGGCCGCACCCACGTGAGCCGGCCAGAGCCCCAGCGCATGGACTTCGGCCAGGGGAAGCCGCGCACCACCTCGGGGACCATCTCGCCAATCACATCGAGCGCCGGGCGGCCGGCCCTCTCGATGACCGCGACGTAGAAATCACCCTTCTTGGGGTCCTTCTCGATCTTGGCCTCGTCGATGGAGGCAAGCCCCGCGGCCTTCAGAAATCCGGCGATGGCCTGCTCGGGCGCACCGACGCGCGGGCCCTTCTTCTCCTCACGTTGATCGGGCTGGCGCGCTGGCACGCCGTGCACCGCGAGCGCCAGCCGGCGCGGCGTCGCGAAGGCCTTGGCGCCCTCGTAAACCAGGCCGGCATTGACCAGCCGGTCGGTGACCATCTTCTTCAGGTCATCGGCGGCGCGCGCCTGCATGCGCGCGGGGATCTCTTCGGACAGGAATTCGAGCAAAAGGTCGGGCATGACGGCCGGCGGATGAAGGACAGGAAACGCG
>Ga0316583_10000672_pt1 | contig 10509 bp, 7 predicted proteins | sample J_170502JBrBrA_D_FD_204513 | JGI IMG/M metagenome (GOLD analysis project Ga0316583, IMG submission 204513) | Rhizosphere microbial communities from salt marsh grasses in Alabama, United States - J_170502JBrBrA | ecosystem: Host-associated > Plants > Roots > Rhizosphere | place: USA: Alabama... | reverse complement strand
GGAAATCGAGCAGGCCATCAGAGACTACCAGAACGGGCAACTCACACAGCCGGCCGCGTGAACGACACGCGTTCAAACATACCCCCATCGATGAAGCGAGCGTAATGAGCATAGTTTCCATACTCAGCCCGGACACAAAAGATCTGGGCGGTGTGAATGTCCGACGCCTGTTGCCCGCCCAGCCATATAAAATGATCGGGCCGTTCATTTTTTTTGACCACCTGGGGCCCGTGGCACTCCCGTCCGGACAGGGCATCGATATCCGGCCGCACCCGCATATCGGGCTGGCGACGGTGACCTACCTGTTCGAGGGACACCTCATGCACCGGGACAGCCTGGGCAGTATTCAGCGCATCATGCCCGGTGACATGAACTGGATGATCGCGGGGCGGGGCATCGTGCACTCGGAGCGCACCGCGGATAAAGAACGCGCCGCGGGACACCGCTTACACGGCATTCAGAGCTGGATCGCCTTGCCGAAGGCCCATGAACAAGCCGAGCCCCTATTTATACACTATCCCAAGTCCTTGCTGCCGTTCATCACGGTACCCGGGGTACGGATGCACCTGATCGCAGGCCGGGCGTTCGGCGCCGAGGCGCCGACAGAAATATTCTCCGATATGTTTTATATCTCTGCAGAGATGAGCCCGGGAGCGGAATTTGAGCTACAGCCAGAGTATCCCGAGCGTGGGGTATACGTGGTACAAGGCGAAGTCTATGTGGATGGAAACATCATTGCCCCCAATCACCTGGCCGTGCTGGCGCCTGGCCGGGCGGTACGCATACGCGCCGCGGCAGACACCCGCGTGATGCTGCTGGGCGGTGACAAGCTGGATGGCGAGCGCATTATCTGGTGGAACTTCGTGGCCAGCTCGAGAGAGCTGATCGAGGACGCAAAACACCGCTGGCGCGCAGGGCGGTTCCCCCCAGTACCCGGCGACACGGAGTTCATTCCCCTGCCTGAGCACTGAACCGGCGCTTGCCCATTTGCTGTGCGGATGATCGCACAGGCCTCAGCGTGAACCGGCGTCGCGCAACGCGCAATATCATATTAAATCATTATGATGCTCGAATAATAGGCCGCCGTAAGCGCCTGCGTGTATAGGCGTAGTGATTGACATCTCTCCGTCACTTTTTCCTTGTTCCTCCCGGTTTTTACTTTTTTTACATTCGCCACCGCACTATCCGCGCATTTCGGCGGTCTAATTGATAGATTCCTCACCGAGGATACGCGAGGATGGGCGGCAAGTGCGTCATACACAAGGTCTTTACGGATTCGTGCTGTGCCTGACGCTGGTTTCGGGAATCGGGGCCGGAACGGCTTGGGCATCCGGCTCTCAAAACCCACCGGGCGACGACTCGGGCTCTGTCATCCATGTGAGAAGTATCAACGCCGCCGGTGAGACACTGGGTATTGCGGTAGCACCGCCGTACGCCTTTTTGATCAGCGGCGGTGATTTACTGGTGATCGATATTTCATCTCCGGCGAATCTGTTGACCCTCGCCAAAGTCATAACGCCCGGACATGCCCAGGACGTGGCGGTCAGACACCACTATGCCTACGTGGCGGATTACTTCAAAGGGCTGCAGGTCATCGATATATCTCATCCCAACGCACCACGCATCATCGGCCACGCGGATGTGCCTGGAGCCGCCTTGAACCTGTTCGTGTCGGGTGATTATGCCTATGTCACCAATGGCCACAGCCTCCTGATCATTGATATAACAACACCAACCCACCCGCTGCTCGAGGGCCAAGTATCCATGGCGGGGCAGCCGCTGGGCATCGCCATCGCTCGGCCTTACGCCTATGTAGCTGCAGGCTCTGCCGGGCTGCAGATTATCAACATAGCCGATCCCAAAGGTCCGCGCCTGATAGGCGAAGTCGATACCCCGGATGAGGCGCAAAACGTGGCAGTGGATGGCGAATACGCCTACGTTGCCGACAGCGTCAGCCTGCAGGTGGTCAACATCACGGTGCCGGCAAAGCCGCGCATCATCGATCAGGTGGGTATTTCCAGTTTTGACGTCGCCCTGTGGAACGACATGGCTTATGTGGCCGCGGGTTGGGGTCTGCAGGTCATCGACATCTCTACCCCCGAGCTGCCGCGACCGGTATTCGGCGCGACCACATCGGGTTTCACACGGCGCGTGGCGGTCGATGATGGTGTTGCGTATTTATCGGACAGTGACCACCTTACCGTGGTCAATGAGATAGCAAACCCCCTGCATCCACTGAACCACCGCACGCAGACATCCCACAAGTGATTAACCTGACTGCCCCATGAAGGCGCTCGCAGCGGCCTGCGGCTCACACAGCTAGCCGGGATAAGCTGATTCGCAAGGATCCAGGATCTATTGCGCCGGTTGCGGCAACCGGGTGTTCATGCCGAGAAGGGGTTGTCGATATTCACCGCCACAATACTGATATTATCCCGGCCGCGGCGTTCCAGGGCCAGCGCCAGTAGGCGGTCCACCACGGCGGCGCAGTCACCCGTGCCGAGCAACCCGGCAATCTCCGCCTCTGAGACCTCTTTGTACAGACCATCGCTGCATATCAAAAAGCGATCGCCGTTGCTCAAATCGAATTTCCGCACGTCGAATTCCACCTGGTCTTCAACCCCCACGGCGCGTGTGATGACATTGGCGGCAGGATCGGACTCCGCCTCTTCAGGGCGCAGCCGGCCTTGCGCGATATACTCTTCCACCAGGCTGTGATCCACCGTCAGGCGTTCCATGCGCCCCGAGCGATAGCGATAAACACGGCTGTCGCCGGCCCAGATACAGGCGCATTCAAAACCGAACGCGACCAATACGGCGACGGTGCTGCCGATGACCGCGTGATCGCGACGCAGGGACTCTTCGCGCAGGTCAAGATTCACCGCCTGCAGCCGGTCGACGGCGCTGGCGATAAACTGATCAAGGTTGAGGGGCTCTTCCACGTCCTGCAGGAACTCAACGATGCGACTGCTGGCCAACTCACCGGCGTGATGTCCGCCCATTCCGTCGGCCACGGCCCACAGTCCCAATTCCGGCATTGACAGATAGGCATCTTGATTGACCTTGCGCACGTTGCCCACGTGCGTACATGCCGCCGACTGCCATACCAGAATTTGCGGGTGCGCCGAATTCATGGACCGGCGCCGGGCGGGGAGGTGATTGAGGTGTCCGCCAGTGGTGCGAAGACACCGCTGTCCTGCCAGCCCCATCGACGCCATTGACCGTCCAGCAGCGCGGGAAAGCGCTCCGTGGCCGGCAATCCGCGGGCGACCAACATCGTCGGCGTCAACCGTTGGGAGCCGCCGCTCCACCATAAGCTATAGCTGCCCATGCGTTCCATCAGCAGGCGCTGTGCAAACCCATCCAGCACCGGCCCAAGCAGCCCGTCATGGTGCAGTCCAAAGCGCCAGGCCTCCCCCGACAGGGGCTCCCCGGTGGGCGCCGGGTCGGTTGCGGATCCGCCCACCGGCGGCAGCGTCAAGGCATCTACACCTCTGTCCAGGGATTCTCGCTCGAACTCGGATTCCAGCACAGCCAATGCCAGTGTCTCCACCAGTTGAAACCATGCCCGGCACTCAGTGGCTACCTGAATCGGGTTGTACCCCTGGGGGAGGGTGTGTACCACGGTCAATGGGAAATAGCGCCCGACGCGATCCACGCTGGGCATGATGACGCCGGCCCAGGCATCATCCGTGCACACCCCCGGGGACAGGACAAAGCGCCACAATGGACTGGTGAGGTAGACATCCAGCCAGGCATCGCCGAGCTGAGATTTGCTGTAGGCGATGATTTCCTGCAGCCAATCGTCCCAGGTGCGTATGAACGCCGGGTTCAGTCCGCGGGAGACGAAGTCGCCATGACTGGGCATTTTGCCGTAATAACCTGCCATCGCATCATACCCCGCGGGTTACAGGTGACCCGGACAGCTGAACCGGACAAGGTCCCGGGTACGGAACGGATTGTCGACACTGCTGGCCTGGAGTTCATAGGTCGCCGTCAGGTTTGACACCCTGAATGTGACACGCAGGCGGTCACCGGACCGGGTCGGCCTGACACGGGATTCATCCAGCAACCGGAACCACGCCCACGGGCCGTCTTTTGTGGTACTGAAGCTGCCGCCGTTTATCCGATCGAATACGATACGCGCGCGGTCGGGTCCTTGGGAGCCGGGCCAGGTCAAGCGGCGCGAAATGGCCGGACCGTGACGGTAGCTGACATTCTGACCGTCCATCTCGAGCCGGAATTGACTGGCGGCCGCCGACAGCGAAACGGGCTTCATGCTGAAGTGCAGCGCCGGGACCTGGCCGCCGTCCTGAAAAAACACCGAACGTATCCAGGCCGCGTGCCTGAACTGTACCAGCGAATCATTTGAAAGGCTCAGACTGTGATCGTCCTTCACCCGCGGCTGCCAGCTGCGCGTTTGCACAAACGGCCCGAGGTTATCATTGATAAAGTGCTCCATGGTGCCGTCGGCGCCGAAAAAGTGGCCGAAGTCCGACAGGGTGATCTCTTGACGATTGCTGGCGCTCATGGGGTAGCGTCCTTCCACGGCCCGCTGGCACTCGGGCAGCACACTGGAACGCCATACATCGTTCACGTAGGCGCGGGCGCTGATCAGGACCTGACCCCAACTCTGAGTCGCCGCGGTCTTGATCACACTGCCCACCGGATCAGGATATTGATGGGCGCCTTGGCGGAGCTTGGCGATGATATCGGAGTCACTGCCACCCATACGCTGCTTGGCCGACAAGAACGCGGCCTCGTTCACCCGCGAGGCATCGGATATGTTGTAAATATAATTATACAACTCGCCGAGTTGACCCAGCGTGGCTTCAATCGGGGCCTTATCCTTACCCTGCGCCTGCAGCAGCTGGTGCAAGTCACGGAACTCGCGATTGACGGGTTCGGTGGGGGAGGTCCCCTCCTGAAGCGCATCACCGAGATCGCTGAAATACGTTTCCTTGTCGACGGCACCAAGCAGCAGCAACAGCGGCGAGTTGCCGCCGGATATGTCTTTCAACACACCCAGGCCCTGGTTCATGTCGCTGAACGCAACCAGGTTGATGGTGCGCAGGTAGTCGTGCCACTTATCGATATAATCCTTGATGTAGGCGGCGCGTACCTGTCGCAGCAGCTGTTCGGGGTCAGCACCCGCCGTCGCAGCGTCGTCGGCGCACAGTTTGCGCTCCTCGACAATGGTGTCACGGGCGATATCCAGGCCCTTGTCCTTCACGATCTTATGATAGCCCTCATTGGTATAAAGGCTTGGTATGCGCTTCGCGCTGTTCGGCCCGCCACCCACTGCAAAAGATGCGCGCACCGCGCGCGACAGGCGGTCCAGGTCGAAGGGCTCGATGTCTGCCGCGTCCGCTTCCTCCTGCAACCGCGCATAGATCTGGTCGGCGAGCGGGATGCTGCATACGATGCGGCGCGCGTCGGCGGTGATGCGTTTGTCCACGTGCTGCGGCAGCAGGTCCGCGGCCACTAAGGCCTGCAGATGGCCTTCGAGCTGCTGTTTGACCTGCAACTGAGCGCCGTAGCGCCGGTTCATGTCTTCCTGTACCCAGCGCTTCAACGCCTTCCGGTCCAGTGTATCGGGATGACCCAGCATGAGGTAGATATTGAGCGCCCGGCGCAGTTCATTGGGATGGTCTGATCCGCTACGCATGTATTGTTCGATGTCGGCCTTGATGTACGGAAGCCACAACATCTGCAAAACACGCTGATAGGCGTCGCGGGCCGCGTTGCCCAGTTCATAACCCTGATACAAGCCCATGCCCATGAGCCACGGTGTTTGATCCGGATTATCGCCGTACACCTGCGCCACATCCCGGGCGTACTCAAGCGCCGGCAGTATACCGGCGACGTCGCGCGCTGCCTTGGCGTGCGTCGCGGCGTCGTTGTACTTCTTGACGCGGTTTTCCAGGGTCCCGATCATGGACTCATTACGGGTAAAGCTCACCGACCAGGCGAACACGATGCCCACGGCCAGGGCGGCGATGCCGGCGTAAGCCGCGAATCGCATCCAACGCAGCTGGCGTTCGAAGCGGCGATCGGACCCGACCAGATCCGCCTCGGCGAAGATCACATCGCGCAACAGCCGCGTGAGGAAGTAGCTGCGCCCCGAGGCACGTTGATTCGCCAAGCCGCGCCGGTCCAGGCCAAAGGTCTGGGACAGCGCCGCCATGACACGATCGATGGGCGCCCCTTCCTGGGTACCGCTGGAAAAATACACGCCGCGCACCACAGACGGGGTCTCGAAGCGGCTCGGCGCGAAGGTCTTCTGAATGAAGTCCGCCAGCGTCTCCTTGAGACCCGCCATCTGCTGGGGAAATCCGTTGATCATGGTACGCCGGACCGGATCGCGCTCCTGGTTCAGACGCCATAGCATGCGGTTATTGAGGCCGACGACAAGTTTTTCGTAACCACGGGAAAAGTCATCGCCCACCTGCTGTGGATCACGACTGGCTTCCTCGCCGAACGTCATGCCCCATACCTGGGCACGCTGCTCCTTGCCCAGGTCGTCGAAGAACTCCATGAACCCCGCCACCAGGTCAGTCTTGGTGAACATGACATACACCGGTACCTGTACCCCGAGGTGCTCGTACAATTCCTTGATGCGGTGACGTATGGTACGGGAGTGATGCTCCCGTTCATCAGCCGACTGCACCATCAGGTCCGGCAGCGGGACGGCCACCAGGATACCGTTGATGGGCCGGCGCGGGCGGTACTTCTTTAACAGGGCGAGAAAACCCTTCCATGCCGCCGCATCCGTATCCCGGTGGCTATCCTGGGTGGTGTAGCGGCCGGCGGTATCCACCAGCACCGCCTCGTTGGTAAACCACCAGTCGCAGTTGCGCGTGCCCCCCACGCCCCGCACCGGGTCGCGCCCGAGGCGCTCCGCCAGGGGAAAGTCGAGTCCTGAGTTGAGCAGGGCGGTGGTCTTGCCGGAGCCGGGCGGGCCGATGATGATGTACCACGGCAGTTCGTAAAGAAACTGATTACCGAACGTGCCCTTGACGCGGCTCTTCTTGAGGACCGCGACGGCCGCCTCGAAGTGCTCCTTGAGGGCGGCGATCTCCTCACTGCCGGCGGCCTGGGCCGATTGGCGGGCACTCACCAGGTCCTCGGCCATGGCGCGGTTGGCGCGCTTGGCGCGATAATGCATGAAGAACTTGATTCCGCCCCAAACGGCTATTACCGCCAGAATGAGCGCCAGGCGTCGGCCCGCCGAGGCCAACGGGATGGCGCCGCCGATGTGAATGCGCGGTCCCAAAAACCAGATGATGACCGCTATGGCGGCGATCCCGATCACAGGTGCGGCCCATTTCTGGCGCTGCAATAACTTCAGGACCTGCTTGGCAATACCCTTGGCGCCCATAGTTCCTCGTTGCTGTGCGGTAACGATCAGAAATCAGGGAGACCCGGCTTGCTTCACGCCGGTGGAACCGTTTTTGGAGACGTCCGAGCCGAGCCACGCCCCGGGTGGAGCCATTTCTTCCAGCTGTGTATGCACCGGACTCGCGGCGCTGCCCAGCATAAAAGTGAAACCCGCATAAACAGTGACCAGCAGCGCACCGGCGACGGCGGCCACCACCCATAAGGGTATATAGCGCGCCAGCTGGTCGCCGTGGTTGAACACCGGTTCCCAGCGGGGCGACAGTTCTTGTTCGATCTCACCGCGCTGGGCGCGGATCACGCCGAACAAGCGACTGCGCAAATCTTCCAATTGCTGTTCGCCGCCTTCCTGCAACATGTATTTTCCCTTGAAGCCGATGCTGAGGCATAAATACATTAGTTCCAGAAGGTCAAGGTTGGTGGCCGGGTCGGGCATCACCCGCTCCAGGATAAGAAAGAACTTTTTACCGCCCAGCGTCTCGTTGTGGAAGGTGCTCAACAGGCTCTGGTGGCTCCATTCACTCTCGCTGCCCCATGGCGTACTCAACACCATTTCGTCCAGTACGGCGCATAATATATAGCGGGCGGTGATCACCACCTCGGGGCGTATCCCCCGGGCCTGGGCTTCGGACTCGAAGCGCTTGACTTCCTCTATCAGCTTGCGCCGCAGGCCGGGGATATCGTTGTGGGATACGCTGTGACGCAGCTGACCCGCCAGGGCCAGCAATCCCGCCGCCGCGCCGGCCAGGGGATTGACGCCGGAGGAGACCAGGCGGGCATCGGCGGGCATCGCGCCGGCCGGCGGCGATGATGATGGTGGTGGTGGCGACACCCCTCCTGGCGGCCCTGCCGGTGCCGCGCCCCCCAACGGGGTCTTGCCGGGGCCCGCGCCGCCCGGGCGGGGCATAATGAGGGTGCGGTCGTCATCGGGGTTGTTGGGTTTATCCGGGGGCACGTCCGTTAACCTCTGATGGCCCAGAATTCCAGCTGCAGACCGGGAAATTCACCGGCCACTTGCATGGCGAATCCGGCGGAGTTCGTCAGCTGCTTCCAGTATTCACTGGAGCGGTCCAATTCGAAGTAGGTAAAGCCCGCGTGATAGGGAATCTGCCGCGGAGCCACCGACAGCGGACGCAGCTCGATGCCCGGCAGTTGAAGATTGACCAGTTGCCGAATCTGCTCCACCGGCCCAATCTTGATTTGCCCCGGGAAGCGGCTGCGCAGCACCTCGGCGGACACCTCGGCATTCACCGCCAGCACAAAGCTGGCGCTGTCCAACAGGCTGCGGTCCGCGATGGGCGACACGCGAACGCCGTACTTGCGCTCCTGCAGCTCCAGGGAGGTCGCAGTCTGCTCGGGGACCATGCTCAGGGACTGGCGCAGCGCCTGCATCAGCGGATCGAAGCTCTCTTGCAGGTCGTCGTGCTGATATGCCGGGAGCGCCGGTGGGCGCTTGTCCGGGCTGGTGAAGGTGGCCAACTCGCCTGCCATCTGCAGACCCAGCATGTACAGCTCTTCGGGGTGCAGGCCGCGGGTGCGTGACAGGTGTGACACCAGCGGCTCCAGGCGGTTGACCACCTGCAGCAGCATGAACGCGGAGATCTCCGCCACGCCCTTGCCGCCGTCGGTCATGCGACCCGCCAACGACTCACCGCGATGGCGCAGTAGACCCTGCAGCTCGGTCATGAAGGCCGTCAGGCGCGGCACGGCCTGGCAGTCAAGACACGGCGGCAGAAAACTCTCGTCCAGGACAACACCGCCATCCGCCCGGGATTCAGCGACGCGGGCGAGTTTCAGACAGGCGTAATCACTGCGGTCGTCGCTGTCGAGCATCAAGCGCAGACGCAGCTTGCCCACCTGGACCCGTGACGCGTTGTCCGTACCCGCGTTGTTGTCCCTGACCTCTTCTTCGCGCGGCACATAGCGCGCCATGCCCGCATCGCTGTCCCGGCTGTCCACCTCCGCCGTACCCGTACGGCGCACCGGCAGGGCCAGATAGACGGTCTCACCGTGGATGTTGGCCGGCACCTGCAGCGGGGCGGGGGCATCATCGTCGGCGGGAATGCTTACCAGGGTGCCGTCGGGCAGCACGCCGCGACACTTGCTGATGGCCACTTTGCCCAGGGACAGCAGGGCCGGGTCGATCTCCAGCTCATGGATGCCCCAGCAGTAGCCCTCCAGACCCTGCAACCGCGCAATGATAAGGTTTTCCAGATAGCGGTCGTGCTGCTGGAAGTGCTGTGGCCGAAGGAACATTCCCTCCGACCAGACGACTTTGTTATGCCATGACATAGACGAGGGTCCGGAATAGTCTAGCGGTTGACGACGGAGACCGAGTCACGGTCGAGCTTGATAGTCACCGCATTGGTCTTATGGGGACTGAGTTTGTAGGTGGCACGCCATTGAGCCTGATCAATATCGCGACAGGCCGCCATAATGCCGATATACTGGGTGTCGGGCTGTACCTCCCGCTTCACCGTCTTGGAACCGCCGGGTTGCAGCTCAACCTCCTCGCGACCGTTCATATCCTGGCCCAGCGTCGCCGACTCCTTGTCATACAATGAGAAGAAATCGGTGTTCTGAAATGTATCCGCTTTCTTGAGCTCATAAATCCTGAGCACCACCGGGGAGGCGCGTCCGGAATCGTCGGGATTGACCTTGGAAGATGCCTCGATTCTGGCATCCAGCTTCGTGGGTCCAATACCCACCAGGCTCCCGGCGGCGCATGCCGCCATCAATCCGCCGACCGCACTCAACACGGCCAGGCGAAACAGCCGGCGAAGCTCATGGTGTAAACGTTGCATGTTGCTACCTCGTCTCCATTACACGTATAGCAAAAGTGTAAATCCATCGATCATGGAATCCCAACGCATCGCCGCAGCGCATCCGGTCACGTAGTTTCACGTCTTCTTGCGCCGCGCCGTCTTGTAGGCCCGTACCTGGCTCTCATAGGCACGGGTGAACTCTACCGCGAACAGCTGCATAAAGCCTTCCTCGGCGTCCTTGGCAAGCTGCCCATAGCGCTCCGTGAACAAGTCCCAGTATTTCAACTTGCGCGCCGGGGTACGCTGAATGAGGTTATTCACAAACGTATCCCGGTTGAATTTCGTC
>Ga0316583_10000671_pt1 | contig 10524 bp, 9 predicted proteins | sample J_170502JBrBrA_D_FD_204513 | JGI IMG/M metagenome (GOLD analysis project Ga0316583, IMG submission 204513) | Rhizosphere microbial communities from salt marsh grasses in Alabama, United States - J_170502JBrBrA | ecosystem: Host-associated > Plants > Roots > Rhizosphere | place: USA: Alabama... | reverse complement strand
ACATCCGCATGCTGTTCAGCAAGGCCGCGCCGGAGACGCCGGTCATCCCCGAAGGCCAGGCCGCGCGCATCCTGCAGGCCGTCGGCCGCTACGGCACACTCGGCTACCATCTGCGCCCGGCCTATCTCGGCCGCCGGACGCGGAAGCTCGCCGGCTATGCCCGGGAATACCTGGTCGCACCATGGTTCGTGCGCCGGCTGCTCGCTAGGATGCGCCCATGATCCTGGTCATCGGCGACATCATCGTGGACGAGTTCGTCTGGGGCGACGTCTCGCGCATCTCCCCGGAGGCCCCCGTGCCCGTGGTCGAGGTCGAGCGCATCGACCGCCGGCTCGGCGGCTCGGCCAACGTGGTGCAGAACCTCGATGCCCTGGCCGAGCCCGCGGCCATGATCGGCGTCGTCGGCAACGACGAGCCCGGGACGTGGATCCGCAGCAACCTGGAGCGCATGGGTACCGATATCCGCGGCGTCATCACCAAACTCGACGGACGGCCGACCGGTCTGAAGACACGCGTCATCGCCCGCCACCAGCAGGTCGTGCGCTACGACCACGAGTGGAAGCAGCCGATCAGCCCCGAGGCGCGGGCCAAGCTCGAACAGGCCGTGCTGACCCTGCTGCCCGAGGCCGGCGCCGTGATCCTGTCGGACTACGGCAAGGGCGTGCTGTCCCCGGACTTCATCGCCTGGCTGATCGGGCATCTGGGCGAGCGCATCGTCGCCATCGATCCGAAGCCCGAGAACACCGCAGCCTATGCCCATGCCACCGTCATCACCCCGAACCTGCACGAGGCCGCGGCCATGGCCGGCATGGCGGCCGTCAACGAGGATGCGCATGTCGAGGCCATCGCGCATCGGCTGCACGAGATGCTGACGCTGAAGCTGGTGCTGATCACCCGCTCCGAGAAGGGCATGACCCTGTACGACGGCAGCGCCTGCCACCACATCCCGACCGCCGCCCGCGACGTGTTCGACGTCACCGGTGCCGGCGACACGGTCATCGCCGTGTTCACCACCTGCCTGGCGCGCGGCGATGATCCGCTGACCGCGGCGAAGCAGGCCAACCGCGCCGCCGGCGTCGTGGTCGGCAAGGTCGGCACCGCCACCGCCACCTGGGACGAGATCCTCGACCATTGAACATCGCCATCGGCATCCCGGCCCGCTACGCCTCGACCCGTTTCCCGGGCAAGATCCTGGCGCCGCTGCAGGGACGGCCGATGATCGCCCATGTCGTCGAACGCGCCCTGGCCGCGGACCTCGGCCCGGTCATCGTCGCCACCGATGACGCGCGCATCGCCGAGGCCGCCACCCGCGCCGGTGCCGCGGTGCGCCTGACCGCCGAGCACCACAGCAGCGGCAGCGAACGCCTGGCCGAGGCTTTCGCCGACGTGGACTGCGACATCGTCATCAACGTGCAGGGCGACGAGCCCATGATCTCCTCCGAGGCGATTCGCACCGTCGTCCGGCCGCTGCTCGAGGATCCGGCGCTGCCGATGGCCACGCTGGCCGAACCGCTGGAGGCGCAGCTGGCCGACGATGCGAACGTGGTCAAGGTCGTCATCGACCAGCGCGGGCATGCGCTGTACTTCAGCCGCGCCCTGATCCCGTACCCGCGTCAGGCGGGGTCCGCCGGCTATCTCAAGCACGTCGGCCTGTATGCCTACCGCCGCGCCTTCCTGCTGGCCTACCCCACCCTGCCCGCCAGTGCGGCCGAACAGGCGGAGCAGCTCGAGCAATTGCGCGCCCTGCATCATGGCCATGCCATCGCCGTCACCGTCGGCCCGTTCGGCACCATCGGCGTCGACACTCCCGAGGATCTGGCCCGCGTCGAACGCCTGCTCACCTCCCGCCCGACCGCCTAACACTCCGTCACCACCTTTCCCCACCATCCCGCCGGCGCGGGATGCATGGCCTGTTTCCTGTATTCGCAAGCCGCCACACCGCGTGCGCCAATGCCTCACCCCGCCGCGATGGGTCGTCAAACCCATTGACAAGGGTTGATCGATGGCCAATATTGGCATCAAGTGGGTAATTGTGGGTAAATATCCCATGCCGATGGGGAGGACAGCGAACGGCGATGTTTCAGGGCGAGTTCGAAAACACCATGGACAGCAAGGGACGCATCAGCATCCCGGCCGCCTTCCGCGACGCCCTGAAGCGCCGCTACGACGACGAATCCATCGTCGTGACCCGCGACTACGACGGCTGCATCCGCGTCTATCCGATCAAGGAATGGGAACGCATCGTGCTGGCCGAGGTGCGCGGCAAGCCGATCGACGATCCCTGGGTCCGCGCCTTCGAACGCTTCGTCATCAGTCCCGCCGTCACCTGCCAGCCCGACCGCCAGGGCAGGGTGCTGATCTCCTCGGTGCTGCGTGATCATGCCGGCCTGAAGAAGAAGGTGGTGTTCGCCGGCGGCGCCAACCATTTCGAGATCTGGGACGCCGAAGCCCGGCAGCAAACGCTGCAGCAGGATCTCGCCATCCTCCGCCAGGGGAGGCGAAGTGCCTGATGACATCCCGCAGCATCTTCCCGTCCTTCTCCGCCCGTTCATCGACGCCCTGTGCGTCGATGCGGACGGGCGCTATGTCGATTGCACCTTCGGCCGCGGCGGCCATTCCCGGGCCCTGCTGGCCCGCCTGTCGCCACGCGGACGGCTGCTGGCGCTGGACCGCGATCCCGCGGCCGTGCGCGAAGGGGAGTCCCTGGCCGCACAGGACGAGCGCTTCGTCATCGCCCACGCCGACTTCGCATCGCTGCCGGACGTCCTCGCCCGTCACGGGTGGTCGGCGGTGAACGGCATCGGCTTCGACCTCGGCGTCTCCTCGCCCCAACTGGATCAGGCCGAGCGCGGCTTTTCCTTCAGTCTGGACGGCCCGCTGGACATGCGCATGGACACCGGCGAAGGCAAGCCGCTGGGCGAACAGCTGGACCGGATCTCGGACAAGGCGCTGACCAGGATCATCCGTGAATACGGCGACGAGCGCTTTGCCGGGCGCATCGCGCGCGCCATCCTGGCCGCACGCCGCGAAGGCCGCCTGACGACGACCCGCGAGCTGGAGAACGTCTGCTTCCACGCCGTGCCGCCGCAGGCGCGTTTCGGTGGCAAGCATCCGGCCACGCGCACCTTCCAGGCCCTGCGCATCTGGATCAACGACGAGTTCGCCCAGATCGACGCCGGCATCCGCGCCGCCATGGCCCACCTGGCGCCGGGCGGCCGGCTGGCGGTCATCTCGTTCCACTCGGGCGAGGACCGCAGGGTCCGCGACCTGATCGAGTCCGAGGTCCATCCCTGCACCTGCCCGCCGGAATTCCCGGTCTGCGTCTGCGGGCGGCAGGCCACGATGCGCTGGGTGCACAAGAAGCCGGTCCGCCCCGATGACGACGAGCTCGCGGCCAACCCGCGCAGCCGCTCCGCCATGATGCGCGTGGCCGAACGCCTTGCCGGCGCCACGGAGAAGCACGCGTGAAGGGCCTGCACCTGCCGAAGCCGGCGCGCGGCGTCTACGCCATGGCCCTGGTCGGCTGCATCGTGGGGCTCGCGGCCGGCGAGGTCTGGCTGTCCCATGCCCGTTACGAGATCTCCAGGCAGACGGATCGCGACCTGAAACAGCAGCAGCAGCTGTCGGCGAGCCTGAACAAGCTCGGCCTCGAACTGGCCAGCATCACGCGCCCGGACAAGCTGCGCAGCGCCGCCAGAAGACTGGGCATGGCCCCGCCGTCCCCGATGCAGGTCATCCGGCCATGAGCGGCAAGGAACGCGTCTACTTCCGCCGCCGCGTTGACGTGGTGGCCGGCCTGCTGGCCCTGGGCATGGCCATGCTCGCCATTCGCGCCGTCGACCTGCAGTGGATGCAGGCGGGGCATCTGAACGAGCTGGCGGAGAAGCAGCGCTACCGCACCTTCGAGTCGGTCGCCCCGCGCGGCCTGATCACCGACGACAAGGGGCGCATCCTCGCCAACAGCATCGAGGTTCCCTCCATTTCGGCCATCGCCGACGAGGTGCCGAGCGACCGCATCCCCGCCCTGGCCAAGGCACTCGCCATGCCGGTCGGCGAACTGAAGCGGCGGCTGCACGCGCATGCGGGGTTCGTGTGGCTGTCGCGCCAGGTAGCGCCGGAGCTCGCCGCCCGCGTCATGGCCCTGAACATTCCGGGCGTGCGCCAGGAGAGCGAATGGCGCCGCTACCAGCCCCAGGGGCCGGAGACCGGGCACGTCCTCGGCTTCGTCGGCATCGACGGGCACGGCCTGGAAGGGCTGGAGCGGTCGATGGATAGCGAACTTTCGGGCCGGCCGGGCCTGATGCAGGTGCGGCGCGATGCCCGCGGCCATTCCCTGCCCGGCGGCATCTGGCTGCGCAAACCGAAGATGGGACAGAGCATCCACCTGTACCTGGATGCCGCCATCCAGAGCATGGCCTACGCCGCGCTCGTCGACGGCATCAACGCCAACAAGGCGAAAAGCGGCTCGGTCGTCGTCATGCGCCCCGATGACGGCGCCATCCTGGCCATGGTCAGCTGGCCGAGCTTCAATCCGAACGACTTCAGCAAGTACAAGCCGCAGCAATGGCGCAACCGCGCCATCACCGACGTGTTCGAGCCCGGATCCAGCCTCAAGCCGTTCACGCTGGCCGCCGGCCTGCTGTCCGGCCACTGGCATCCGGATTCCGAGGTCTATTGTGAAAAGGGCAGCATGCGCATCGCCAATTACGTGATCCATGACGACCATCCCGAGACCTGGCTGGACCTGACGCAGATCCTGGCCAAGTCGAGCAATATCGGGGCGGCCAAGATCGCGCTGGATATCGGGCCGGAGAAGCTGCACCACATGCTGAGCAAACTCGGCTTCGGGGAACGAACGGGCATCAGGCTCGGCGGCGAATCGCCGGGCATCCTGCTTCCCATCGATCGGTGGGGGCCGGTGGAAACGGCCAACATTGCCTTCGGGCAGGGGATCGCCGTCACGCCGTTGCAGCTCGCGACGGCCTTTTGCGTTCTGGCCAATGGCGGCATGCGGGTATCGCCCAGGCTCGTCGAGGGACTGCCGGTGCCGCCGCCGGAGCGGGTGATCCCCGAGAAGATCACGCACGAGATCATGGGCATGCTGGACGTGGCGGCCAGCCCCGACGGCACCGGCAAGCTGGCGGTGCCGGCCGGCTATCGCGTGGCCGGCAAGACGGGCACGGCCCAGAAGGTCAACCCGGACGGTCGCTACTCCGATCACCGCTTCACCGCGGTGTTCGCCGGCGCCGTTCCGGCCGACCATCCGGCCCTGGTCATCGTGGTCATGATCGACGAGCCCTCCGAGAGCATCTACGGCGGGCAGGTCTCGGCGCCGATCTTCCGCCAGATCGCGGCCGCCGCCCTGCCCTATCTGGGTATCGCCCCGGACCCCGGCCAGGCCGCACCCTGGAAGGTGCTGCAGGCGGCCACCACCCAGCCGGCCCCGGTGCCCCGGCACGGCTCGCTGCAGGGCATGTCATTGCGCCAGGTCAGGGACTATGCCGTCGACAACGGGCTGCAGCTGCGCGTGCACGGTTCCGGCTGGGTGGCCCGACAGTCACCGGCCACGCTGGCATCGCTGGAGCCGGGAAACCTGCTCGAGGTGTGGCTCAGTGAATGACCTGTCCGACCTGATCGCCATGAGCCGGCGCCCGGCACGATCCCTGGCGTCGCTGGCCGACGGCATCGCTGCCGTGACGGCCGATATCGAGATCGCCGGCATCCACGACGATTCGCGCAGCATCGGCCCCGGAGAGGCCTTCCTGTGCCTGCCGCGCGCCGCCGATCCCGGGCGCTTCCTGGACATGGCCAGGGAACGCGGCGCCGCCGCGGCCATCGTCATCGGCAACCGACCCGTGGACACCGATCTGCCGCTGCTGCAGCTGCGCACGATGGACGAGGCCGGGCGGCTGCTGCGCCGCTGGTTCGGCACCGAAAAGACCGCCGTGCGCTGCCTCGGCATCACCGGCACCGACGGCAAGACCAGCGTGGCCTGGATGCTGCGCCAGGCCCTGAACCGCGCCGGCCGCCGCGCATGGTCCGTCGGCACCCTGGGCTGGATCCGCGATGACGACGACTTCCTCGATATCGGCAACACCACGCCGTCGCTGCTGACCATGCACCGCCTGCTGTACGCGGCGGACCGGCAAGGCATCGACGTCCTGGTGGCGGAGGTCTCCTCCCACGGCATCGTCCAGGGCCGCACCGCCGGCATCGACATGGCCGCAGCGGTGTGGACCAGCCTCGGACATGACCACCTGCAGGACCACGGCGGTTTCGACAACTACGCCAACACCAAGGCCGGCTTCATGCTGGACAGCCTGGAGCGCGGTGCCGTCGCCATCGCCAACAGCGACTATGCGGAGATCCGCCGTCGCCTGGATGCCGACATCCGCTGGTACGGGCACGGCCTGTACCGCAGCGACGTGGCCCTCGGCTGGGAGCAGGAGCTGCCGGGCATGGTGCGGCTCAAGTGCGGCGATCAGGAGATCCTGATCGAGGACATCCCGTTCGGCGATTTCCATGCCGAGAACGTGGCCTGCGTCGCCGCGGTGCTGTTGCACGCCCTGGACGTGCCCGCCACCGGGCTGCCGTCGATGCTGGGCGGCATCAGCGCCCCGCCGGGGCGTATGCAGGCGGTCAACATCGGCCGCTGGCAGGTGTTCGTCGATTATGCGCATACCCCCGAGGCGCTGGAGAAGTGCCTGCAATCGGCACGCAAGATGACGCGCAAGCGTCTGTGCGTGGTATTCGGCTGCGGCGGCGAACGGGACCGCGAGAAGCGCCCGCAGATGGGCGAGATCGCCGTGCGCCTGGCCGATGTCGTGTGGATCACCTCCGACAACCCGCGCGACGAACGGCCGGAGGTCATCGCCTCGGAGATCGAGAACGGCATGCCCAAGCCCTACACCGCCGAGGTCCACCTGCAACTGGACCGGCGGCGGGCCATCGCCGACGCCATCGCCCAGCTCGAGGCCGGCGACGCCCTGGTCATCGCCGGCAAGGGCCACGAGTCCTACATGGAGATTGCCGGCAAGCGCACCCCGTGGAGCGACGCCGACATCGCCGCCCAGTACCTGCACGCCAAGAACGGCGACGAGGATCTCAGGGCATGCGCATGACCGGCATGGAACTGGCTCTGGCCACCGGAGGCAGCTGGTCGGACGGGATGCCGGAGGCCGTCAGCGGCATCTGCACCGATTCGCGCCATGCCGAACGGGACGCCGCCTTTCTGGCCCTGCGCGGGCCGCACCACGACGGCCATGCCTTTGCGGCCCAGGCGGCGGCAAGCTGCACGGCCCTGATCGGCGATGCCGCCGGCGCGGCCCTGTGGGACGGCATCGCCAGGCCGCGGCTGGTGGTGGCCGACACCCTGGCCGCCCTCGGCGATATCGCCGCAGCCTGGCGTCAACGGCTCACCGACACATGCGTCATCGCCATCACCGGCTCGTACGGCAAGACCACCGTGCGCAGCATGATCGTGCACACGCTGGCCGTACTCGGCCTGCGCGTGGCCACGAACCCGGCCAACCACAACAACCTGGTCGGCGTGCCGCAGACCCTGCTCGCCATCCCCGAGAATGCCGAGTTCGCCGTCATCGAGTGCGGCATCAGCGAGCCCGGGGAGATGCACAGGCTGGCCGGGATCGTGCAGCCGGACGCCGCCGTCATGACCGGCCTGACCTCGGCCCACGGCCAGGGCCTCGGCGGCCTGGAAGGCGTGGTGCGCGAGAAATTCGAGCTGCTGGCCGCTGTGACGGACGACGGCTGGTGCGTGCTCGGCACCGGCGTGCAGGATCAGCTCGGCCAGCGGCAGCTGACGCTGCAGGCACCGTGCATCGCCATGGACGCTAGCGACGAGGGACGGGTGGCCTGGTCGCTCGACGGCAGGCACCTGGCACTGGCATACGGCGCGCAATCGGCCGAGGTCCGCATGCTGCTGCCGGCCAGCCACTGGGCCGAGGACATGGCCCTGGCCGCCACCGTGGTCCTGAAGGCCTGCGGCTCCCGCGGCATCACGCTGGACGCCGTTGCCGAGGCCCTGTCCGGCTGGCGGCCCTTATCCGGACGCATGCAGCTCGTGCCCGGGCTCGGCGGCAGCGTGATCCTGGATGACAGCTACAACGCCAATCCGGCCTCGATGCAGGCCGCCCTCGATACGCTGGCCGGGCTGTCCGGCAAGCGCATCGCCATCCTCGGCGACATGTCGGAGCTGGGCGAGGACGCGGCCGAGCGCCATGCGGCCATGGATGTCGACGGCATCGACCGGCTGATCCTGGTCGGTCCGTTGATGCGGCACCTGGCTGAGCGTCACCCGGAGGCGCTGTGGCTGCCGGACACCGATGCCGCCTGCCGGCATGTGGCCGGCCTCGGGCTCGAACCCGGCACCCATGTGCTGGTCAAGGCCTCGCGCAGCATGCATCTCGACCGCATCGTCGCCGTGCTGGCGCGGCATCCGGAGCAGGAGGCGGGCCATGCTGTATAACCTCCTCTACCCGCTGTCCGACCGCATCAGCGCCTTCAACCTGTTCCAGTACATCACCTTCCGCACGGTCTACGCGCTGCTGACCTCGCTGGTGCTGTGCTGGCTGATGGGCCCGGCCTTCATCCGCTGGCTCAAGCTCACGCAGAAGAAGGGCCAGCCGATCCGCAGCGACGGCCCGGCCACCCACCTGAGCAAACAGGGCACGCCGACCATGGGCGGCATGCTGATCCTGCTGGCCATGACCATCTCGACCCTGCTGTGGGCCGACATCACCAACCTGTTCGTCTGGCTCGGCCTGTTCCTGACCCTCGGCTTCGGCCTGATCGGCTGGCTCGACGACCACCTGAAGCTCAGCAAGGCCAGCCCGAAGGGGCTGTCCGGACGCTGGAAGCTCGTGCTGCAGTTCCTGATCAGCGCCATCGCCGCCGGCGGGCTGATGCACCTGACCGACCCGATCGTCGACATCCCCTTCTTCAAGATGCAATGGCACCTCGGCTGGGCCTACGTCCCCTTCGTGATGCTGGTGCTGGTCGGCAGCTCCAACGCCGTGAACCTGACCGACGGCCTGGACGGCCTGGCCGTGGCACCGACGTTCATGGCCGCCGCCGCACTCGCCGTCATCGTCTATCTCGCCGGCCACGCCCAGTTCTCGAGCTACCTGATGATCCCGCACGTGCCGGGCGCCGGGGAGCTGACCGTGTTCTGCGGCGCCATCGTCGGCGCCTGCCTGGGCTTTTTGTGGTTCAACACCTACCCGGCGCAGGTGTTCATGGGCGACGTCGGCGCCCTGGCGCTGGGCGGGGCACTGGGCTTCATCGCCTCGGCCGTGCACCAACAGCTGCTGCTGGCCATCGCCGGCGGCCTGTTCGTGCTCGAGGCGGTATCGGTGATGGTGCAGGTCGCCAGCTTCAAGATGACCGGCAAGCGCGTGTTCCGCATGGCGCCGATCCACCACCACTTCGAACTCAAAGGCTGGGCAGAGCCGCAGGTCATCGTGCGCTTCTGGATCATCGCCATGATCCTGGCGCTGATCGCGCTGTCCACGCTGAAGCTGCGATGAACACGGCCATCGACCCACATGCCCTGAGCCTCGGCGCCGCCGATGCCGTGGCCATTATCGGCATGGGCCGCACCGGCTGTTCGCTGGCGCGCTTCCTGGCCCGGCACGGTATCCGCTGCGTCGGCTTCGACGAGCACGACGTTCAGCTGCCCGCCGATGTTCCCGTCCAGGTGCAGGTCGGGCCGCTGGAAGCGGCCGTGCTGACCCGCTTCGGCAAGGTCGTGGTCAGCCCCGGCGTGGCCTGGAACCATCCGGTGCTGCAGCGGGTGCGCAAGGCCGGGGTACCGGTGGTGGGCGACCTGGACCTGTTCGCGGAGCATTACCAGGGAACGCTGATCGCCGTCACCGGCACCAACGGCAAGACGACGGCCGTGACGATGATCGCCACGCTGCTGGAGACGCTTCCCGAAGGCATCGAGAAAGGCGGCAATATCGGCACGCCGATGCTCGACCTGCTGGCCGCAGGCCAGCCGGAACGCGTGGTGCTGGAGTTGTCCAGCTTCCAGCTGGAGCGCAGCCGCACCATCCATCCGGCCTGGGCGGCCCTGCTCAACCTGCAGCCCGACCATGCCGACGCCCATGCCAGCCCCGAGGCGTACGCCGCGGCCAAGTTCCGGCTGTTCGAGGGTCAGGGCGAGGGCGATACGGCCCTGCTGCCGGCCGATGCGCGCTTCGATGCCCTGGCCGGGCAGCTCAGGGAACGCGGCGTCTGGGTCGGCCGCTTCGGCATCACCGACCAGCCGGCCGAGACCAGCAACCTCGTCGCCGGCATCGAGACGGAACGGGGGAGGCTGTTCTGGAGCCAGCAGGACGCCTACCAGAAGGTGGACCTGGCCGACATGCCGATCCGCGGACGCCACCAGCAGCTGAACCTCGCCGTCGCCGCCCAGGCCGCTGCCAGCTTCGGCGTGCACGGAGCCGTCATCACCGAGGCCATGACCACCTTCTGCGGGCTGGAGCACCGGATGCAGCTGCTCCG
>Ga0316583_10000669_pt1 | contig 10532 bp, 8 predicted proteins | sample J_170502JBrBrA_D_FD_204513 | JGI IMG/M metagenome (GOLD analysis project Ga0316583, IMG submission 204513) | Rhizosphere microbial communities from salt marsh grasses in Alabama, United States - J_170502JBrBrA | ecosystem: Host-associated > Plants > Roots > Rhizosphere | place: USA: Alabama... | reverse complement strand
TCCATTCTCACAACCGGTTGTGCGTTTCGGTTCGCTTCTCGACATTTTGGAAAAGTATAGCGGATTTCAGGGCTCAAAGCTACCTGGTATATATCAAGTTCATTTCGGCACACATTTGCACTTATACCCACCAAACGCACTTGGCAGCTTAGCAGATTAAGGCGTCCCCGAGGTTCTTTAAATCTTGCACAATCGGGCCTTGATATCGTATAGTACCTCTATGCTTCCCAAATCAGCCGGCATTTGTCATCCGGATACCTGCTTCGCCGTCCGTGGGGGAAAGGGGGTTTGGGAACCGCCATTGATTGCGCATTCGCACACCTGGTCCTCAGGGTCAGGTCAGTGATAAAAGGCTATGGCGTACAGGAAACAAGGTGATGAAGTGATCTGGAGTTCGGACCTGGGGCCTCTGGACCCTGATCTTTATAATTCTAGAATGCATGGGGAGAAAGCGAATGGCTTATGATTTCAGTGCGGATGATATTTTTGGACTAGCGGAAGAGATTGAACGGAACGGCGCGGCTTTTTATCGGGATGCCGCACGGATCGTATCAACTGCGGCTCAGAAAGAACTGCTGCTGCATCTTGCAGATATGGAAGACAGGCATGAAAAGATGTTCAAGACCATGCGCGCCGAATTGACTGAAAAGGAAAGGGCTGGAACGGTTTTCGATCCGGACGACGAATCGGCGTTGTACCTGAAGGCGCTTGCGGATATGCGTGTGTTCTTTAACAAGCCGATCGATACATCCTCCGTGGAAAATATTCTCAAAGCCGCCTTGACCGCCGAGAAGGATTCCATTGTGTTGTATCTCGGCATGAAGGACCTGGTCCCCGAGAAATCCGGCAAGGACCGAATTGACAGTATCATCAAGGAGGAAATGGGGCATATCCGTCTGATCGGAAAGGAATTGACAGCAATACAGCAGTAATGCCGGATGGGCGGGCGAAGCGCGCCCTCCAGGCATTGTTTGTTTCCATCCACAGCCAAATCCTGGGCACGAGCGAGTTTCAAACGGAAGATTTCGGTCAGGTCCCGGTATACCTTTCCCCCGCAAGAAGAGTCCTTTCCTGCTTTTTCGCTTGTAATCCTCATAGGGATGGTTATATTGCGCCTTCAGTGCAGTCTTGGGCTGCTTTACCAATAGGAGATAAAGATTTATGTCGGGAATATTGACAAACAACAACTTGAGAAACATTGCCATCATTGCCCATGTGGACCATGGCAAGACCACTCTGGTGGATGCCATGTTTCGCCAAAGCGGCCTTTTCCGGGCTGACGAGGAAGTCGAAGAACGGCTGATGGACACCCTGGACCTGGAACGTGAGCGTGGGATTACCATCGCCGCAAAAAACTGTTCAGTGGTATGGAAAGGGGTGCGGATCAATATCATCGATACCCCCGGGCATGCGGATTTCGGGGGAGAAGTCGAACGGGCGCTGTCCATGGCGGACGGGGCGCTTCTGCTGGTGGATGCATCTGAGGGACCGCTGCCGCAGACCCGTTTTGTGCTCAAAAAGGCCCTGAATGCGGGGCTGAAAATCATCGTGGCCATCAATAAGATCGATCGGCAGGACGCCAGGCCCGACGAAGTGCTGGATGAAATCTACGATCTCCTGATCGACCTGAATGCCACCGACGATCAGCTGGAATTTCCTCTCATCTACACGATCGGCCGTGACGGCATCGCACGAAAGGATCTGCATGGGGAGGGAGGGAGCCTGCAGGTGCTGTTCGACACGATCCTCGAAGCAATTCCCGGCCCCACCCACGATCCCGATGCACCCTTCCAGATGCTCGTGTCTGATCTGGGCTATTCGGATTATGTGGGCCGCCTTGCCGTCGGCAAAATCTTCAACGGAACGGCGCACTCCAGGGACAGGCTTGTGCGCATCGGCAAATCAGGCGAAAGCACACTCCTCAAGGTGTCAAAGCTCCAGGTGTACGAAGGCATGAAACTCACGGACGTGGAAGAGGTTCAACCCGGTGACATTGCAGTCCTGGCGGGTATTGAAGATGTCAAGATCGGCGATACCATCTGCAACCATCTCGCACCTTGCGCTCTGCCGCGGATTACCGTGGATGAACCCACCGTGTCCATGAAGATTACCATCAATGACTCGCCCCTCGGAGGCAAGGAAGGGAAGTACGTCCAATCAAGCCGGATCCGGGAGCGCCTGGAAAAGGAGACCCTTCGCAATGTGGCCATCCAGGTGGAAGACGGGGAAGACCAGGAGAGCATCGTGGTAAAGGGCCGGGGGGAGTTTCAACTCGCCATCCTTATCGAGACCATGCGACGGGAAGGGTATGAGTTTTGCGTGGGCCGGCCCGAGGTCATCTACCGTTATGAAAACGGCAGAAAACTCGAACCTGTTGAGCGACTGCTGGTGGACTGCGAGGAACGCTTTTTGGGGGTGGTGACGGAAAAACTCTCGCTCCGGAAAGGAAAGATGGTCAATCTCGTCAACAACGAAAAGGGCAGGGTGCGGATCGACTTCTCGGTGCCCGCCCGAGGCCTCATCGGATATCGTGATGAATTCCTGACCGATACGCGAGGCACCGGCATCATGCATGCCGTGTTCGACGGCTACGGCGAGTTCAGGGGAGAATGCCAGAGCCGGTTTACCGGCTCCATCGTGGCCGACCGCAGCGGAAAGGCGGTGGCCTATGCCCTGTTCAACCTTGAGCCCCGCGGCAGGCTCTTCATCCCGCCGGGGGCTCCGGTCTATGAGGGCATGATCGTGGGTGAACATAACCGGAGCGTGGATATCGACGTCAATCCATGCAAGGAAAAGAAACTGAGCAACATGCGCGCGGCGGGAAAAGACGAAAACATCATTCTCTCTCCACTCAAACCCCTGACTCTTGAGCAGGCTCTCAGTTTCATCCGGGAAGACGAACTGGTGGAAGTCACCCCGCTGTCGTTGCGCATGCGAAAAGCCGTCCTGTCGGCCCACAAGCGTCACACGGTTCGAGTATCCTACTTGAAGAGAAGAGAGGCAGCTTGATACCCTTTGAAGGGGACGGAGACTATGCCCGGAACCTGCCGGCAGAACGGGAGGCATCGTGAGACCCCCGAGGAAGGCTCGGAACGGAATCCCGCCGGAGACGGGACTCCCTGAACAGCACCCCTTTCCGCACCCCGGATAGGTACTAGTTGAAATTACCCGTGATGTGCGTCACCGGCCAGGACCAGGGAGGCATTCATGAAACGGTTGAGCAGAATTTTCATTGCGGGCATCGCCACGATTCTGCCTGCTGTCGCCACCTTCTACCTGCTCTTCTGGCTCGGAACCAGGGCGGAGAGCGTCCTCGGGCGATTGATACGCGTCGTGCTTCCCGACCATTTGTACCGGCCGGGCATGGGGGTTCTGGCGGGCGTGGCCCTGGTTTTTGCGATCGGGGCGATGATGCAGGCACTGCTGGTGCGGAGGCTCTTCAATTGGGGGGAGCGGCTCCTTTTCCGGGTTCCCCTGGTCAAATCCATCTACGGATCGATTCGGGACCTGATCAATTTTGTGTCGCATCCCGGCAGCGAAGGTTCGGAAGGCAGTCAGGTGGTGATGGTCACCCTGGGTGACACCGGCGTGGAGGTCATGGGCCTTCTGACGCGGCGTGATTTCAGTGACATGCCCCCGGAAGTGGCGAGCCCGGACAGCGTCGCCGTCTACCTGCCGCTGAGCTACCAGATCGGAGGGCATACCGTCCTGGTTCCCAGGTCCGCCGTTCGTCTGGTCCACATGAGTACCGATCGGGCCATGCGTTTCATGATCACGGGAGGCATGAGCACCGGACAGCAGGGAAAACAAAAACCGTAACAGACCCTGTGCTCTGTCCGCCAACGATCCTGCCCGGCGCAGCAGCCCGCCGGAGACGCTTCTGCAGAGCTTAAGAGCCTAGTATCCAGTCTCCGGATCCACCAGGTTGATCATCCTTCCTCTCTTGTGAACGTATACCTCCAGGTTCTGATCGACGATTTCCAGTGCCCGCTCCATGTACTTGGGGGACAGGCCGCATATATGCGGAGTAAGGATCACATTTTCCAGGTCCCACAGCGGGCTGTCTTCCGGGAGAGGCTCTTCGAAATAGACATCGCTCATCAAGGCCCTGATTCTGCCGTTCCGCAGGGCGTCGATCAGGTCGGGCTCGTTGACGGTTTTCCCCCTCCCTATGTTGATGAAGCAGGCCGATTCCTTCATAAGACCAAAGTAACGTCTGTCAATGATCCTTTCCGTGGCCGCAGTGTAAGGCAGGAGATTAATGATATAGTCGCTCTTTTCGAAGACTTTTCCCATGTCCCGGCTGCCGTATACCCCTTCCACAAACTCCAGCGGTTCGGGGGTGCGCTTCACCCCGATGACGTGCATTCCCAGGAAAGAGGCCTTTCTGGCTATCTCCTTCCCGATGTCTCCTAACCCAAGGATGCCCAGCACGGAACCGTTGATCTCTCCCTGCGGTGCGGAACGGTCCCATTTCCGTTGCATCTGGTTCCTGAACAGGATGTGGCAGCTCCGTGCCAGGTTGATCACCGCCGCAAGGGCGAATTCAGACATATGAATCCTGTGGATGCCGCGGCCGTTCGTCAGAATGATGCGCCTTCGGGCAACTTCATCCAGAGGCATATAGTCCACACCCGCACTGACCGCCTGTATCCATCGCAGCATGGGCGCAGCGTCCAGCATCTCGCGGCTGCATTTGAAAAACGTGATCAGAATCTCAACATCTTTCAAGTATGCAAGGATCTCCTTCTTGTCCGTTGAGACCGTGAAGTCAAAGTCGTCATATTTCTTCTTGAGCACGTTCACGTACTCTTCCGGAAAGTCGAAATTGATCAGGATTCTTGGCATACGTCTATCCCTCCTTACGGTGCGCGTTGAAACTGACACCATTCAAACTATTCTTGCTTTTTCTTGTATATATTACATCCCGGGTAGAGCTTTTCTGCACAATCCGGGCAAATATCGTGGCTGAAGTCGGCCTCTGATCTTTCCTTAATGTACGATTCAATTTGATGCCAGTTGCCTTTTTCATCTCTGATTCTCTTGCAGGAAGCACAGACTGATAATAATCCTTCAAGATATTTCATATTCCTGAAAATCTTATTTGTGTAATACACAATTATGGTTCCGACGATAGTAACGATCACGGTTTCGAACAAGGATTCCCGCCAGTTCAGTGGAGTCGCTTTTGCCCCCAGGACCAGGTTGGGAATATCAATCACCTCGTCAAGCCAAAGAAACAGTATTATGCATGCAAAGGCCAGTATTTCATAAATGATAACTCGCTTTGAGACAGAATATTTACCGAATGGTTCCATTCAATTAATCCTCTGAACGGCGTGAGACACCCACATATGCATGAACCAGGATCGAGGACCTCTTCCGAACCCGATTCGCGAGAAACGCCGGGAAACATCTCCTGGCGGAAGCCTGAATGCAAAGGGCAACAGCGCAGGCACAAGCGACCAAGTGCCGCTTCGCCTGGTTCGGCTCCGGTCCGGAGACAGGCTTCTGCGCAGATAAAGCTGCCATACCGTTCGTCCTGAACTGCTTGCCCGATTTTCAGTCGGGTCATTCTGTTGTATGCAGGCATGCCTGCAAATCTGTTGGACTCCCTGCCGGTTGCGACACGAGTACCGGAAAACCGCCGGCTTTCTCGGCCCACTGCCGTCCCGAACTGAAAGAATCGCGGTAAACGGAGAGCGGTACCTCAGCAACGCTCAAGCTCCTCTGTGCCGCTCATGATCTGCTCAATTCGGGTGTTCGAAAGGCTCCTGTATACAAGATCCAACGCTGCTGCTTCGCGATGAGGAAAGCGGGTCCGCAGGGGGGTCTATCGGGGCCGAATCATGGTACCGTGGTGTTTCTTTATAAATTAGGTGTGGGATGATATCAAGAAGAATCCTTGACAGCTCACCGCTTCCCCCGGAGTTCCTCTCGGGGCATCTTGACGAGTCCCGCTCTGCGGGAGCAGCCTCGTTTTTTCAGCGAGTTGTGGCAAAGAGAGCCACTTTTGTGCTATCTTTTCCCTGGCAGTTGTTTACTCGTCTTCACGGTATCCATTCTTGCAGTGAAGATATCTTAATCGAAGAGGCGACCGGGGCTGCCGCCCGGCAGACTCCTCGTCTGTGGGAACGCCTTGACTGCTCTCCATCAACGGTATATTTGGCTCAAATTAACGGAGGTACGAAAGAACATGAAATCCACTCCATACAATCTCATTATGTCGGCATTATATGGCGGCAGAAAAGGCGATCGGCCGCCCGCAGGCAATCCCACGTCCGTGGTATGCCATGGACTGATGGATGCTGCAGGGGTTTCTTTTCCGCAGGCCCACCTGGGTGCGCAGGCGATGGCTGATCTCGCCATGGCGGGGCATGAAATTGTGGGATTTGACACGGTCATGCCGGAATACAGCGTGCATCAGGAATCCGCGGCCCTTGGATGTGAGGTGGACTGGGGCGATCGAGATACCATGCCGGATGCCAAGAGCTCACCCTATGCTGATTTTTCCGATATTCAGATTCCCGAGAATATTCTTGAGAAGCCTTCCATGCGGGTGGTTCTGGATGCCTTGTCCATTCTGAAGCGCAATGTGGGAGGCGAGGTCGCCGTATTCGGCAAGGTCATGGGCCCCTGGACCCTTTCCTACCATATGGCAGGCACTCAGAATTTTCTGCTCCACGTGGGCCTGGGTGAAAAAGAAAAGGTGACAAGAATGATGCGCCAATTGATGCCGGTCACGGTCGCCTTCGCAAAGGCGCAGTTCAGGGCGGGCGCGGACGTCGTTTGTCTGGCGGATCATGTGACAGGAGACTTGGCCAGCCCCCGGCACTATGAAGATTTGCTCCTGCCTATCCACAGAGAGATTACCGCGCAAATCGGCGGACCTCTTATTCTCCATGTATGCGGAAATTGTAATGATCGTGTGGAGCTTTTTGCGGGGGCCGGGTTTGATGCATATCATTTTGAATGGCAGATGGGCCCGAAAAATGTAGTAGAAAAAGTGAAGAAGAAGATATCCCTTGCGGGCTGCGTCAACAATGCGCAGACATTGTATCAGGGCAAACCGGAGGATGCATATGCACAGGCGCGTGAGGCAATCGAAGCCGGCGTCGATATTATCGGGCCCGAGTGTGCTATACCGCTTGCTACGCCATTGGACAATTTGAAGGCGATTGTTTCCGCCGTGCGCGAAGGGTATTAGTACGGTGAGGACCCGATTGTGACTAAGTGCTTTGATCTGCAATTACACCAACATATTGAGACGCTGCGGACAGGGAAACGGGACATTCCCTCTGCTTACGTTCGCTTCGCCGTCCATGGCTCCGCTCACTGCGGATGTCGGCCCTTCCACTGTCCTGTTCCAGGGCCGACATGCGCCGCTCCGGGAACATCCCGTTCCCCTGCCTTTCCGAAAAATACGTTGGTGTATTTAGGACCCGATTGTGACTAAGGAGGAAATAGATGGGTAAGGAGTATCTGAACGGGATAAAAGAAGCAGTAATCAAGGGAAAACATAGGGAAATTGAGGATATGGTTTCTGCCCTGATCGAGAAGAAAGCGAACTTGAAACAACTTATCGACGAAGGAATGATTGCGGCCATGGACGTAGTGGGCAAGAAATTTGCGAGCCATGAGATTTTTGTGCCGGAAATGCTCGTGTCCGCACTGACCATGCAAAAGGGGCTGGATCTGATCAAACCCCTGCTGAAACCGGAGGATACCGAATCAAAAGGGACGATTGTCATGTGTACTGTCAAAGGAGATATCCACGATATCGGCAAGAACCTGGTCATAATGATGCTGGAAGGTGCTGGGTTCAGGGTGATCGACTTGGGTGTGGATCTCTCCGTCGACCAATTGATTGCGCGGATCAAAGAGATTGACCCCGATATTCTGGGCCTATCTGCCTTATTAACCACTTCCATGCCGCAGATGGAGAAAGTCATAGATGCCCTGGATGCAGAAGGACTGCGGAAAACGCTCAAAGTCATGGTGGGAGGCGCTCCTGTAGACAGGAAATTCGCCGACGCAATTGGTGCGGACGGATACGGGGAAGATGCCGCTGAGGCGGTCATACTGGCAAGAAGATTCGTTTAAATGGACCGCGGTATTTTTTTGCAGGTTATCCTCTTCCCATGCACATGAGGAACTTCATTTGGTGCTCCTTTCTCTGTCGACCTCAATCATCCCCGTGCGCGTTCTCTCGCAGGGACCGGCTGCTTTCTGACCTTGCCGCGCAGGATCGGAATCAGGAGCAGGAAGCCGAGCAAAACCATACCCATGAACCGGAAGATGTCGATGTAGGCCATGGCCCTCGCCTGTCGTTCGACCTGGCGGCTGATCAGGGCCATTATCAATGAGCGTCCCTCCGTCGCCGAAGGCTCCGGCCGAACCCCCGGCAGGTGCGAGAGATGTGCGAGGAGCGCACGGAAGTTGGGGTTGTAAGGATTGACGGCAGGCGTCAGCCGCGCCAGGTGGAACTGGGTGCGGCGCGCGAGGAGGGTGGTGGCGGCGGCGACACCTACGGAAGACGCCTCATTGCGGATGAGGTTGTAAAATCCTGTGGCATGGGCCATGTCGCTTGCCGGAAGGGTGCTGTAAGCCGCGGCGGCCACTGAAATGAACAGGAAGCCGGTTCCGAATCCCTGCAGTCCTCGGGCAGCGGCGAGATATGAGAAGGTGACGTTCAGGTCAATGTCGCTGAGCATCTTGAGTGAAGCGAGCATGGTCAGCACGCCGAAAAGGAGGAGCCAGCGGGCGTCGACCCGCTCGATCAGCCTGCCGCCGACCAGCATAGCCATCAGGGCCGCCGTCCCCCCGGGCGCCAGGATAAGTCCCGCATAGGTGGCGGTGTAGCCCAACATGTTCTGGACGAAAAGCGGCAGCATGACAAGGGTGGCATAGAGCACGAAGTATTGGAAAAAGCATAAGAAGACCCCGGCTCCGAACTCCTTGTTCTTCAGGACCGACAAATCGACCAGAGCGTGCTCGTGGGTGATCGAGCGCCAGATGAAGAGTGCCAGGCCGACCACCGCAAGCACAGCGAACGCCTGGATAAAATGGCTTTGGAACCAGTCAAAACGCTCCCCGCGGCTGAAAACGATTTCAAGGCTGCCGAGGCCGAAAATAATGTAGAGGAAACTCTGATAGTCTACAAGTCCTTCGGGCCTTTTGATGTACGGCGGGTCAAACACGAAGATAAGGGCGAGAAAGATTGCCAGGACACCGATGGGAAGGTTGATGTAGAAAATCCACCTCCATCCGAAGTGATCTGTGATCCAACCTCCCAGGATAGGCCCGATGATGGGGCCGAAAACCACGCCGACTCCGAAGTAGGAGAGGGCCTTTCCCCGCTTCTCCGCCGGAAATGCTTCCAAGAGGACCGCCTGACTCATGGGGACGATGATTCCTCCGGAAATCCCTTGGAGAACGCGCATGACAATGCAGAAGAAGAGCGTGGGCGCGGAGCCGGTCCCCACTGACGCGAGGGTGAACACCCCCATGGAGAGGATGAAGATCCGGCGCCGCCCGTAATAGTTTCCCAGCCATCCGGTCATCGGAACGATCACGGCATTAGCTACCAGGTAGGAGGTGATAACCCAGGTAATCTCGTCCACGCCCGCGGAAAAGGAACCCTGCATATGCGGCAGCGCCACGTTGGCCACTGACGTATCCACAGCCTGCATCATGGTGGCCAGCATGGTGGTGAAGGTAATCATGAAGGTGTTGGTCTGCCGCGTCATAATAATGTCCTGTCTGTAGCTCTTCAGAAAATCCTATTTCGGGCAGCATCGTCTCCAGCATCAAGAGAAGTATCAACTGCTCAGGGAGCACCAATGCGCTTTCTGAAGGAGCAACTTCGCCACAAGAGCGGCGAAGCCTTTTTTGCCTCCCGGTTTTAAAAGAAGCCTGGGAAAAAAACGGACATGAGCTACCCCCTATTTCTCACGGAAGGAGTGGCGAAGGCCGCCCTCTTGAGATAATGGCAATGAAATCATTTGTATAAATCCATTCAAGCTGAAGTATATCCGTATAAAGACGTCTTTTTCAAGTCCTTTGCCAGTCAGAGAACCACATAGCTTGGGGCTCAAAAGGACACCAACACGCTTCAAGAAGAGAACGCAATGGAGAGGTATGCCAAAAAAGCATCTCAGGACCGCAGATGCCGTGAGAAATGCCGGTTAAGGTGTAAAAAGACAGAACGATAGTCCTTGAAGCTGATTATCCCGGAAGTCATTGACCGCTACAACATCATTTTTATGTCAATTATTCGACGCAGCAATATATTTCTATCAGTATTTTCTTATTTGTAATCCCAACCATAAGAAATTAAACATAATTCACAGGGCAAACTGCTATTTATCTTGGCAAGAAAATTGCATTAATCGGCACACAGGACATCAATTTATGCAACTATAATCGGTAGAGACGGAAAGCACGCTCAAAATAAAGTTCCATCCGAGACATTAATACAAGGAGGCATTGATGAAGAAATTGGAGAAAACACCCACGGGCATCGGCGGGTT
>Ga0316583_10000667_pt1 | contig 10544 bp, 9 predicted proteins | sample J_170502JBrBrA_D_FD_204513 | JGI IMG/M metagenome (GOLD analysis project Ga0316583, IMG submission 204513) | Rhizosphere microbial communities from salt marsh grasses in Alabama, United States - J_170502JBrBrA | ecosystem: Host-associated > Plants > Roots > Rhizosphere | place: USA: Alabama... | reverse complement strand
AGATCTAAGTGCGTGGCCAGCAGCCGTACCCCGCAGTTGATGTCATAACCCACGCCACCCGGGGAAATAATTCCATCCGGCAGTTTGGTGGCCACCACGCCGCCAATAGGAAAGCCGTATCCCTGATGAATATCCGGCATCGCCAGGGCATATTTTACGATGCCGGGCAGAGTGGTCGTATTGATCAGTTGCTGCAAGCTGCTGTCCGTGATGATGCCTTTTAACAGCACCTCATCCGCATAAAAGCGCGCCGGGACGTGCATGTCTTTGCGAAATGTGGCCGGAACTTCAAACAAATGCCGATCAAGCTGCTTGAAATCATGTTTCTGAACCATTTCGCCCCTTTTTTAAAATTTGAAACGCTCAATCAATTTATTAAAACTTTGTTGAGCGATTGTCGAGGTTGCCGCAGCTACAAGGCAGATGTCGTTCCGCTATAGTTGACTATGCGGGACGGCATCTAACGCCGTAGATGCGGTAAGATCGGCAATCCCCGTAGGGGTTTTGAATTTTAAAAATATAAATCGATAGAATTCCTCAAGAATAAAGATGTCTTCTCATTTTTAAAATTTGAAACGCTCAATAAAGTTATACATCAAAGACAATAGTTGCCTCCAAGCCCTTGGAAGTCTTTATAATTTTAAGGTTGTGATAGGTCACTGCCTTGATATGTTTTTCAAGCATGGATGTCTTCCCGCCGAATATCTTTGCCTGCAAATGGGTGGCGGTCGCCTTCCGGATCCTGAATTTTTTAAAAATGAGCATTTCGCTTTCAGCCCAGTAAGCCAATTCGCTCAGCCATTCCACCAGCAGGCTTTCAGCATCGATGGCGTCCAATTCAATGGATTTTTCGATATCAGTCGAAATATCAAAGACGTCCGCTGCCATCAGATGGGTCAGCCCTGCGGCGGCACTCAAAAATAATTCCGTCAGGTTGGTCCCGAAAATCCGTAATGCTTTGTCGGCCGTATGCTCTACTTCTTCATAACCCATCATTTTCAAGATTTGAAACGCTCAATTAGGTCCTCAATCGGTGGCGGTTAGCTCGCAGCTGACAGTTTTAATTCTGGTGTATCAATCTTGGTTAGATAATTAATTTTTGGATTCGGTATGATGAGCCGCTGTGATGGATGTAATACTGAGATGACAAGCGCTTGTGCATTTAATATCAGGGTCTTATATTTATACAATTAACAATTGATCCTGCAAAGTCAAGGACATTATTCCTGCCGGAAAGGCAAGGCGCCTGCCTGGTGAAACCGATTATCAAAGGCACCCCTCGCATTACCGCTTCGTGTCCCATGTCCAAATCCGGATGTAAGCCGGACCCGAATCAGAAAATTCTTTACAACTGACGGTTTTAAACATATCTAATTTTTAGCGATAAAACTCAATGGATTGCGAAATGAGGTGACGAATGAAACATCAATATGATGTACTAATTGTGGGGGCGGGCCTGGCAGGCCTGCGCGCTGCGGTGGAGATCGGAAAAGATGCTCACGTCGCCGTGCTGACGAAAGTTTTTGCGACGCGTTCTCACTCGGGGGCCGCCCAGGGTGGAATCGGTGCTGCACTTGGCAATGAGGAAGAAGACCACTGGGAGTGGCATATGTTTGATACGGTTAAGGGCAGCGACTACCTGGGAGATCAGGATGCCATCGAGATTCTGGCCAGGGATGCCCCACGGGCTGTTTATGAGCTGGAGAATCTCGGGGTGCCATTTAACCGTACAGCTGAAGGTAAAATCGCCCAGCGCGCTTTTGGCGGACATACGCGCAATCATGGCGAAGCGCCGGTCAAACGGGCCTGTTATGCGGCAACCCGAACCGGGAGGGTCATTTTAGACACCCTGTGGGAACAGAGCTTGCAAAGAGGGATTGAATTTTATGATGAATTCCAGATGCTGTCTTTGATTGTTCACAATGGGAACTGTTGCGGGGTGGTTGCTTACGAACTGGCCACCGGAAAACTGCATACCTTCCATTGCAAGGCGATCATGCTGGCCACCGGCGGGGCCGGGAAAATTTATAAAACGACTTCCAATGCATTCGCCAGCACCGGCGATGGCATGGCGATTGCCTATCGGGCCGGCGCCCCATTGGAAGACATGGAGTTTGTCCAGTTTCATCCTACCGGGATCTATAAACTGGGAATCTTAATCAGCGAGGCCGCGCGCGGGGAGGGCGGCATTTTACTGAACAATGCCGGTGAACGCTTCATGGAACGCTATGCACCGGTGATCAAAGATCTGGCACCTCGCGATATGATTTCGCGCTGCATGCTTGATGAAATGCGCGCCGGCAGAGGAATTGACGGCAAGGACTATTTTCACCTGGATCTGACACACCTGGGCCAGGATGTCATCGAAAAAAAGCTGGCCGAAATTACCAGCTTTGCGCGGACTTATGCCGGTGTCGATCCGGTCAAAGAGCCGATTCCGGTTCAGCCGACGTGCCATTATATGATGGGTGGCATTGCGACGGATGCCGACGGCCACGTGGTCGTTGATGATAAAAATACACCGTATGCCGGATTATACGCGGCCGGTGAGTGTGCCTGTGTGTCCGTACACGGGGCAAACCGGCTGGGCTGCAACGCGCTGCTCGACACACTGGTCTTCGGACGGCGGGCCGGTCGGCAGATCAAAAAATTTGTTGAATCGGCTGCCCGGCCGAAGCTGCCCGCCAAACCGGAAAAAAAGGACGCGGATGCGATTAAGGCCTTAATGCAAAGCAGCGGCCGAGAAACCAGTGGCGCCATTCGAGCCGAGCTTCAGGAAGGCATGATGGAAAACGTGTCTGTTTTTCGGCAAAAGGAAAGTCTGACGGCAGCGCTGGACAAGATTAAGGTGCTCCAAGCCCGCTATAAAAATCTATCCATTCAGGATAAAGGAAGCTGTTTTAATCGGGACCTTTTAGATGCCATCGAACTGGGTCATTTACTGGATCTGGCTGAAGTCATTACGCACAGTGCCCTGATGCGGGAAGAAAGCCGCGGGGCCCATTCTCGGGAAGATTTTCCGGATCGTGACGATAAAAAATTTCTGGTGCATACGATGGCCCGTTACGATGCAGACAGCGGGCCGCAGATATTTACCAAACCGGTCGCGATTACCAAATTTGAGCCCAAGGAGAGGAAATATTAAGATGAGATGTCACTTTACGGTCTATCGATTTGACCCAAAAGCAGATAAAAAGCCGCATTACCAGGAATATGCAGTTGATGCCGAACCGACCGACAAGATTCTGGATTGTTTAAATAAAATCAGATGGGAACAGGATCCGACCTTAACCTACCGTTATTCCTGTGCCCACGGGATCTGTGGCTCGGATGCCTTAATGATCAACGGGCGAATTGAACTGGCCTGCCAGAAACTCGTGCGTGATTTTAAAACCGGAAATAATTTTGTGATTGAACCGTTGCCGTTGTTTGATGTGGTAAAGGACCTCGTTGTCGATCTGGAGCCTTTTTTCGAAAAATACCGGCAGGTGCAGCCTTACCTGGTCCCCGGCAAAAACGAATCGGACAAGGAATTTATTCAGCAGGCTGAAAACCAGGAGTTTATTGAACCGGCGCTTCGATGCATCCTGTGCGCCGCCTGCACTGCCGCCTGCCCCATTAATCGTGCCAGGCCGGATTATCTCGGGCCGGCGGCGCTGCTGCGCGCTTTTCGATATATCTTTGATTCACGGGATAGTATAACCAAAGAGCGTCTGGAAAAGATTGACACCGATGACGGTGTCTGGGGGTGTAAAACGATGTGGCGGTGCACCGAAGTCTGCCCCAAAGAAATCCCCATCACCCAATGTCTGGGACAGATCAAACGCGCCGTTAAGCAACAAGAAAAAGACAAATAAAAGAAGAGCGCGGTCATGCGTTTCGAAACGCTGCCTTAAGGCAGCGATGAAAAGGAGGTTGCTATGACGGAGAAAAATGTACTAACCGGGGTTTCGTTTTTTTCCGATGTCGACCCTGATACGCTGGAAGCGATTGCCGCTAAAAGCGAAATTTTAGAATTTAAAGCGGAAGATGTCATTTTTCATGTTGACGAGCCTGCGACGCATTTTTACGGTCTTTTGGAGGGAGAAGTCCATTTGGTCCTTGTTTTTATGGATAAGGTTTTAAAAACCGATATCGAATACGAAGAAGCCATCCAGGCCACCATGGTTGACGAGGAAAAAGAAATTATTGTTGATACGGTCGCCGCGGGGCAGGTGTTCGGGTGGGCTTCCATCGTGGGACCTTCAAAGCGCACCGTCAATGCCCAATGTTCGGAAGACAGCCGGGTGATCGCCATTCCAGCTGATGCGCTGATCGCCATGTTTGAAAAAGACCACACCCTGGGTTTTACCATCATGAAACGCTTAAGTGATATTATTGCCAGTCGTCTTCGTCATCGGACCGATAAACTCATTGAGACCTGGGGGGAGGCGTTCGATATTGGCTCAATATAGAACTGGCTTCAGGTACCCATCTTTTGCTCGATAGCTGCGTTGCCCCGCCAATGATGGCGGGATTTCACATCTATTTGTATGAATATTAAGGTATTCATCAGTCCAATTTAAAATACTCACGTACTAACGTGTACGCTCCGTTTTAAAATTGGACTGCGCCTTGCTCTCGAACAAAATCTGGGCACCTGAAGCCAGTTCTAACTTATTGTAAGGCAGCCCTCTGGGCTGCTTTTTCTGGCTGACTCGGTTGTCGGCCTTACACAGAACGGCACCTTTTGAGCACCTTGTCTTGTTAAAAAAGGAAAGGGTCTTATTTTAATTCTTTAACGGGCCAACGGGCTCAACCGATGCACAGTTAGTTCTGCGCACAGAACATAAATATTGTGGATTGCACACCTAAAAAAAGGAATTGTTGGTGATGAAAGCGCTATATTTTGAAGAGCATGGAGAGCTGGATGTCATTCAATACGGAGACGTGCCGGAACCGGAACCGGGACCCGGACAGATCAAGATGCGGGTGAGGGCGACCGCCCTCAATTACCTGGACATCTGGGTACGGCGCGGCTGGCCCGGACTTAAACTGGAAATGCCCCACTGGTGCGGTGCGGATATGGCCGGAGAGATCGTTGAACTGGGAGAAGGGGTTAGCGGCTGGCAGGTGGGCCAGCGAGTTGTCGCCGACCCGGGCGTTAATGTATTTGAAGATGAATATACCGGGCGGGGCGAAGATTCTGTGAGTCCCGGGTATCACGTGTTAGGGGAGCATCAGCGTGGTGGTGCGGCCGAATATATGGTCCTGCCGGCCGGCGGTCTGGCAGCGATTCCGGATGATGTGGATTTTCCGGAAGCCGCAGCGCCCTTACTGGTGACGTTGACTGCCTGGCGGATGTTAATCCACCGGGCGGCGTTGCGTGCCGGAGAATCCGTGCTGGTTGTGGGCTCCGGCGGCGGGGTTAACAGCATGTCCATCCAGGTTGCCAAACTTGCCGGTGCTTTTGTATACGCTGTCGCCAGTGATGAAAAAAAAGCACAGCTGGCAAAAAAGCTGGGCGCCGATGTGGTGCTGGATCGCTCCAAGGTTGATTGGGGCCGTGAAATATTCAAGTTGACCGACAAGCGGGGCGTTGATGTGATTGTTGACAATGTCGGCAAAGCAACACTGATGAAAAGTATGCAGGCACTGGCACGGGGCGGCCGCATTGTGATTGTCGGAAATACCAGCGGCCCCCAGACCGAAATCGACATCCGCTATATTTTCGGCAAACAAATCAGCCTGATCGGCAGCACCATGGGAACCCATCAGGATTTTAAGGATGTCATCGCTATGCTCTGGGCCGGCAAACTCAAACCCGTCATCGATCGGGTGATGCCCTTAAGTGATGGCCGCAAAGCTTATGAGATCATGCAGGCGGGGGGGCAGCTGGGGAAGATCGTCTTAATCCCTTAATTTCCTTTGATTTTCGACTCATGCCTTCTGGCCTTGAATAATTTTCAGATGTCAGTGAATAGCAACCAGACACCAAAAACCGTGAACCGCAGAATATCGAATATCGAATGTTGAATGCCGAAGGATATAAAACTTCGTCATTCGAAATTCCCTGTTCGACAGTCGATATTCAAAATGGGGGGAAATTGGTGTTTTAAGTAATAGCGGTCTGCAGCCAGCCGCCACAAGCAAGCGGCCAGTTGTCAGAAGCAACGGAATAGGAACCATTGATAAAGGACCCTATTCGTAACGTTTCATCAGCTCACGGAAAATCACCAATTTTTGTACATCCTGGGTGCCTTCACCCAGAGACGATGCCCAGGCATCCATGGGGAATTTGTGAATGGGGTGTTCGCGGATGACCGAGGCAGCGCCAAAGATATCTGCCGCCCAGATGGTCACCTTGCGGGCGATTTCCACCGCCAGGTATTTTGCCAGAGATGATTCCTGCCTAAAATTTTTATTTTGATCTAGTTTCCAGCAAGCCTTCCAGAGCATCAGGCGCGCAGCTTCTATTTTTGCGTAAAAATCGGCTGCTTCAAAATTTTTTGCCTGGAAATCCGTGATGGTCTGGCCGAATATTTTTCTCTTGCGGGCATGTTCAAGGGCCAGTTCAAATGCGCCCACCGCCGTCCCCAGGGTCATCGCGGCAATGGGGACCCGGCTGTTGGTGAATACCGTCAGTACCTGCTGCAGTCCCTGCGCCTGATCCCCTAAAAGATGATCTTCGGGTACGAACACGTCGCTAAACTGCAGACGGGTCAGATCGGACGGAATCCAGACCTGTTTATGTAGCTTTTTTTTGCGAACCCCCTCCGCCTGCAGATCCACCAGATACATGGACAAGCGGTTGTTTCTGGATGCCTGTGGATCTGATACCGCCGTAATCACCGCCAGATCGCTGATGAACCCGTTGGTTACGTAAGCTTTTGTGCCATTGAGCAGCCAACCGCCTTTAACCTTTTGAGCGCCCATTTCGATGCCGGCGACATCGCTACCGGCCATTCGCTCTGTGTTGCCAAGACATATTAGCCGCTCGCCCATGACCGCAGCGCTGCCATAGCGCACCTTTAGATTATCAGAGCCGAACAGGAATAGCGCCATCAGTCCTAAATCGATTTGGGCCAATGCCGCCACGGCCACCCCCGGTGATACCTTTGCCAGTTCCTCGGCGATTAACGCTTCCCTCAAGGCGGAGCCCCTGAAAAGGCGGTCTTCTTTTAACGCAATTCCATACCAGCTGCCGGCGCCCATTTCGCGGAAAAATTCAGCAGGGATCTCCTGACGTCGATACCATCCCGGCAGCTCTGAAATAATGCGCTCTTTGATAAATTTATTAAAGCCTTTCAGCTCTTCGGATAGGGAGTGGGGGATTGCAAAATCCATGGCTGCTCCTTTGGCTTCCAATTAAACCGGTTTGTTTTGGTAAAAGAAGGTTGAAAAAATCAATCTGTGTTTTGTAAATTCCTTGTGAGGCGCAACACTATCGAATATAGACATAAACATATAAAAAACAAGGCGGATAAGCGTTTGAAAACCAACACCCCTGTTAGGGTGTCGTGATGATGACGCACGCCTATGATTAATCCTGCCATCATGCTAACCTACTGATATGCATATGTATGCCACTGTTCTTGGTTTATGAAAACCTTAACCCTGTGCTTCGATATTTTAAAAAGATAGCCCATGGTGCGCTTTCTAGAAAAAACGCGCCGAGCGCTCACTTAATTATGATTTACAAAAATGTTAAAAAATAGTATTTAAAATTAGGTATACTGGACATAGCTGAACCAGATTTTGCGGTCATCAAAAGACAGCGACCCTTATTTCAATGCGCTAAAAAACCGGTTTTAAGAACTTGCAGTTCATATGACGGTTTTGCTGGATAACTTTAGGCCTGAGGAATTAACCTCGTCTTCATGTTGAACAGGCATTGGAGGGGATTATGGAAATCAAAGATCTGATTCAACGTATTGCGGAGGCACTGGTAGACAGCCCGGAGGAGGTGACGGTCACAGCACTCGAAGGCAGCCAGGCTACCGTATTGGAACTCAAAGTGGCCAAAGAAGATCTGGGAAAAATTATCGGCAAACAGGGACGTACGGCCAAGTCGATTCGTACCATTTTGGGCGCCGCATCGGCCAAGCAACACAAACGCACCGTTCTTGAAATTGTTGAATAGTTTATATCCAGTTCATGTCCTCCCCATAAAAGCCCCAATAGCACAAACAAAAATTGGTGAACGGCCCCGTCCGGCGAAAAAGCGGAGCAATAAAATCGAGGCTGGAAGCCACTCCCGCTTTTCTTCTGTAAAGACTTTTCGAACCAATTAATTATCGTTGGAAGCGCTTGACTTCGCTAAAATCCGCATCATAATTTATTTGTAACTTTGCGCAGATGAAAGTAAAGAGAAAAAGGAGTTATGCGATGCCGCGTAAAAAGATAACCATTTCCGACAAAGTCGAATATCTTTCCATTTTGGATGAAAAGGGACAGCTGGACAAAAAGCTTGAGCCGGACATCCCCGAAGATATTCTTCTTCGACTCCATCGTGCGATGCTCCTGGGACGCAGGTTTGATGAACGCCTGCTGAATCTTCAAAGGCAGGGCCGCATTGGCACATTTCCGCCTATAAAAGGTCAGGAAGCCGCTCAGCTCGGCACCATTGCCCATTTGCGCCCCGGTGACTGGATGGTACCGGCTTTCCGCGAAACAGCCGCCGAGCTGTGGCGCGGCAGATCCCTTGAAAGTATTATCATATACAACAACGGGTATAGCGAGGGAATCGATATTCCCGAGGACCGAAATGATTTGCCCATATCGGTTCCGGTGGGTTCTCAAATTATTCACGCGGTCGGGTTGGGGTGGGCTGCGAAATACCGCAAAAAAGATGACGTGGCCATGACGTTTTTCGGAGATGGGGCGACTTCACAGGGAGATTTCCATGAAGGCTTGAATTTTGCCGCGGTTTTTCAGGTCCCGGTAATTTTTGTCTGTCAGAATAATCACTGGGCCATCTCCGTCCCCCTTTCCAAACAGACCCGCGCAAAAACACTGGCTCAAAAGGCCCTTGCCTATGGGATGCCGGGTATTCAGGTGGATGGCAATGATATTCTGGCAGTGTATGCCGCCGCCCAGGAGGCTGTCGAAAGAGCGCGCAACGGCGGAGGACCCACCCTGATCGAGTGCGTCACCTACCGCCTGATGATGCATACCACCGCAGACGACCCTAAACGGTATCGCAGCGATGAAGAAGTTGAACAATGGAGCAAACGTGATCCGCTGATACGGTTTGAGAAATACCTCATGGATAAAGGATTGCTTTCCGAAGAAAAACGCAGTCAGGTTGAATCTGAAGTAATAGACGAGATTCAGGCAGCCGTAGACCGGGCTGAAAAACAGATGGAAACACTCGGCGATCCAATGGAAATGTTTGATCATGCTTACGCTGATATTCCGCCCTATTTAAAGGAACAAAAAGCAGATCTTGCTCGCGAGCTATCCATGATCGATAAGGAGGGCACACATGGCTAAAATGACGATGGTCCAGGCCCTCAATCTGGCGCTGAAGCAGGAAATGGAAAAAGACGATAGCGTCATTGTTCTGGGAGAAGATGTTGGGCTTGACGGCGGTGTGTTCAGGGTAACCGATGGTCTAATCGATCAATTCGGCGACCAACGGGTGCTGGATACGCCGCTGGCCGAATCTGCAATTGCCGGGATGTCCATCGGCATGGCGGCCTATGGGCTCAAGCCGGTTTGTGAGATTCAATTTTCGGGTTTCAGTTACCAAAACTTTCACCAGATCGAAAATCACGCCGCCCGTTTGCGCTGGCGTTCCCGGGGAAGGTTCCACGTTCCCATGGTTTTGCGAACCCCTTACGGCGGCGGTGTCAGAGCACTGGAGCATCACTCGGAAAGCCGTGAAACGTATTGGGCCCACACGCCGGGGCTTAAAATGGTTATTCCCTCCGGACCCCGTAATGCACGGGCATTGCTGGTCAGTGCGATTCGTGATCCGGACCCGGTGATCTTTTATGAAGGCAAAGCGCTGTACCGGGCTTTTCGGGAAGAAGTTCCCGACGCAGAGGAAACCCTGCCCATCGGTCAGCCGCAACTCGTCAAGGAAGGCAAGGATATAACCCTGATTTCTTATGGAGCCATGATGCGGCCCACGCTGGAAGCAGCAGCTGAGCTAAAAACCAAAGACGGTATTGCGGCTGAGGTGATCGATTTGCTGACGATTTCACCGCTGAATGAAGAGATTTTAATCCAGTCGGCTGAAAAAACCGGCCGGGTGGTGGTGGTTCACGAGGCCCCGCGCAGTTTTGGACCCGGTGCAGAAGTTGTTTCGCGCTTGATGGAAAAGGCGTTTTATTATCTGGAAGCCCCGATAGAGCGGGTCACCGGTTTTGATATCATTATTCCACTGTTTAGCCGGGAGAAAGCCTATTTGCCCGGCACCGAGCGGATTTTACGTGCCGCTAGAAAGGTGTTGGCACACTAAGGCGTCAGGATTCAGATGATAGATGTCAGAGGACAGAAGACAGAACTCAGAAAACAGAGAACCGCAGAACATCGAACAAGGAATTTCGAATAATGAA
>Ga0316583_10000666_pt1 | contig 10548 bp, 9 predicted proteins | sample J_170502JBrBrA_D_FD_204513 | JGI IMG/M metagenome (GOLD analysis project Ga0316583, IMG submission 204513) | Rhizosphere microbial communities from salt marsh grasses in Alabama, United States - J_170502JBrBrA | ecosystem: Host-associated > Plants > Roots > Rhizosphere | place: USA: Alabama... | reverse complement strand
ATGGTCAGACTGAAACAGCCTGAGCAGGAAACCCGGGCACTGAGTGAGGACGAAGAATCGCTTATTATTATCTTGACTCAGGCGCAGATACATTATAGCTAAATCACTTTAAACGAAGACTCTCAATCAAATGAATTAAATTCAAGTATTTAAACGAGCTTGAGCCTTCTGTTTCCGCACAGCAAAATATGAAGTGGACACATTCATCGTTCACACCGGTTATCATCTTCGTAACCGGTTTCGATTTTTTTCGGATAAACAATCGACTATTTTCTTTATGAAAGGGGATCTGCAGATTGGTGGGATCAAACGCATTAAACCCGGGTGATGTCCTGCTCGAACTAACTGACGTTCACATGTCTTTTGGTAAAGTCGCGGCGCTGGCGGGTGTAAACCTGAAAATTCGAAAGGGTGAAATTCACTCCGTCATCGGCCCCAATGGCGCTGGTAAGACCGTTATGATGAACTGCATCAACGGCCTTTACCACCCTCAGCAGGGGACGATCTCCTATAGGGGACAAGAGATCAACCATCTGAAGCCCTACCAACGGGCTAAATTGGGCATGTCACGCACCTTTCAGAAGGTCGAAGTCTTCGGCGGCATGACCGTGCTCGATAATATTCGACTCGGGCGGCACATCCATTTTAAGTCCGGCATTGCCAGCGGGTCGGTGTGGGCCGGAAAAACAGCTAAAGAAGAAATTGAACACCGCGCGTTTATTGAAGAAGAAATTATTGATCTGCTGGAAATTGAATCGATCCGCCACAAGCCGGTGGGCATGCTTCCCTATGGTCTTCAGAAACGGGTCGAGCTGGGCAGGGCCCTGGCCCTGGAACCGGAGCTTTTGATCCTCGATGAACCGCTGGCCGGCCTGAATTTGGAAGAAGTTGAAGATATGGCCCGCTTCATTCTGGATGTCAATGAAGAAGAGCGCTGGAAAGTTACCTGCTTGCTGGTTGAGCATGACATGGGTGTGGTCATGGATCTTTCCGATCGGGTTTTTGTGCTCAATTTCGGCTACATGATTATGGACGGCACACCTGAGGAAGCACAAAATAATCCCGAGGTGATTAAGGCATATTTAGGAGAAGAGGATTTATATGCAACACGAAGGTAATATGCATCAAACAGGGATTGAGATATCCGAAGATCTGACCATCCCAAAGCTGTTTTATCAGCAAGCCGGCAAATACGGCAACGATCGGGTGGCCATGCGCGAAAAGGAATTCGGCATCTGGCGTCCGATTACCTGGCAAGATTATCTGGAAAACGTTAAATACCTGGCCCTGGGGCTCATCAGCCTCGGGCTTGAAGATGGAGACAAGGTCGCCATGATCGGGGATAACCGCCCGGAAGGTCTCTGGGCGGAAATGGCAACCCTGTGTGCCCGCGGCATCGGCGTATGGCTTTTCCAGGACTGCCTCATTGACGAGGTCAAATATATCATCGATCACTCGGATACCAAATTTCTCTTCGGCGAAGGCCAGGAAGAAGTCGATAAGGCCATTTCGATCTTTAATGCATGCCCCAAGCTGGAAAAGATCATCTGGGACGACCCCAAAGGCATGCGAAATTATGAAGAAGATTATTTGATCAGCCTCAAAGAGGTTCAGCAGCTGGGCCGGGAGCTGGAAAAAGAAAACCCCGATCTTTTCGAAGAAATGGTTCACAAGGGCAGCGGGGAAGAAGTGGCCCTCCTATTCTATACATCGGGCACGACGGCCCTGCCAAAAGGCGCTCTCCTGTCCCATCACAACATGCTGACCATGGGTCAGCATCTCATGGCAGTTGATCCATGCAAAGCCTCGGACGACTACGTGTCCTATCTGCCGTTTGCCTGGATTGGTGAACAGATGATGTCGATTTCATGCGGTTTGCAGATCGGCTATACCATCAACTTTCCCGAGGAACCTGAAACCGCCCAGGAAAATATTCGGGAAATCGGTCCACATGTCATGTTTGCCCCTCCCCGAATGTATGAGCAGATGACCCGCACGGTGCAGGTCAAGTACCTGGATTCCACCTGGATTAAACGCAAATTCTACGCTTTTTCAACTTACGTGGGGTATAAAGTCGCCAATCTCAAATTCGATAAAAAAGCGGTGCCTTTCCACTGGAAGGCCCTTGAATGGATCGCCTCCCTTACCGTCCAGAAAAAGCTCAAAGACCATCTGGGGCTGTCGCGGGTGCGGAATGCCTATACCGGCGGGGCGGCCATGGGACCGGATCATTTTCGCTTTTTTCACGCGTTGGGGGTGAATTTAAAACAGATTTACGGCCAGACGGAAGTGGCCGGCATATCGGTGGTGCATCGCAGCGGCGACATCAAATTCGACACCGTGGGTCATCCGATTCCCGGAACAGAAGTCAAGATCGGTGAAGGCGGTGAAATTCTGACCCGCAGTCCGTCGGTGTTTCTGGGGTATTATAAGAATCCAGAAGCCACTGAAAAGACGTTGAAAGATGGCTGGCTGTATTCGGGTGACAAGGGGTTTATCGATGATGACGGCCATCTGGTGGTTTTTGACCGCACCAAAGATGTATTCACGCTGCAGGACGGCAAACCCTTTGCACCCCAGTATCTGGAGACCCGTCTGAAATTTAGTCCTTATATTAGAGATTCATGGGTGATCGGCGACAATAAAGATTATATCAGCGCCGTTCTATGCATCGATTATGCGGTGGTCGGTAAATGGGCTGATGAAAAAAAGCTGAACTATACCAGCTACCAGGAACTTTCCCAGATGCCCGAGATTTATGATCTGGTTGAAAAACAGATCCGCCAGGCCAACAAAGATTTGCCCGATCTGGCCAAGGTGGTGAAATTTACCAATCTTTACAAGGAACTGGATGCGGATGATGATGAGCTCACCCGCACACGGAAACTGCGTCGTGCTTTTGTCGCAAAACGGTATGATGATATCGTGAATGCGCTTTATTCGGACAATGATTCCGTCCATATCGATACGACCATCAAATATGAAGATGGGCGTGAAGCGCATATTAAAACCGATCTTCAGATCAGAACGGTAAGGGATTGACGATTTAAGATTGAAGATTGGCTCCAGAAAGACAGCCAGAAATAAGGATAAAATTGATTAAATCCTTAAATAGTCAATCGGCAATCGTCAATCGGCAATTGAATGGGGAGAAATTTAAATGGAACTTTTTTTGATGACCCTGACATCGGGAATTATGATTGGTGGCATTTATGCGCTCGTAGCTCTGGGCTGGGTATTGATCTACAAGTGCTCGGGTGTATTGAATCTGGCCATGGGAGAATTGACGCTTATCGGCGCCTATGTCTCATTGAGTTTCTATTCGATGGGGGTGCCTTTTCTGCTCTCCCTTTTGTTTTCACTGATTATCGGGTTTGTTCTGGGTGTTCTGACGGAAAGGATTTTTCTGGACAAGCTTATCGGTGAACCGGTTCTGGCGGTGATTATGGTCACGGTGGGCCTTTCCTTTTTCTTTAAAGGTGTTGTGGAACTGATCTGGGGAACGGATACGCGCGTATTCACTCCCCCCGTCTTTTCGATGGATCCGATTCGTTTAGGTCCGCTTTATATCGGCGAGGTCTATCTTTACAGTTTTCTGGCAGCGATCATTCTGCTGATTATTTTTGTAAGTTTTTTCAAATACACCCGTTGGGGTCTGGCCATGCAGGCCACGGCCGATGATGAGATGGCGGCATTGTCCCTCGGGGTGAGCGCCCGTTTTGTATACGCTGCGGCCTGGTCCATTGCTTTTATGGCGGCCGGTGTCGGCGGCACGCTTCTGGGGAATATTAACGGCCTCAATATTTCCGTAGGATTCCTCTCATTGCTGGTATTGCCGGCAGTGGTTCTGGGCGGGCTTAATTCCGTTCCAGGGGCCATTGCAGGCGGCATCATCATCGGCATATTGCAGAACTTTAGCGGGGCCTATTTAGATAGATATTTTCCGGGCGGTATCAAGGAAATTGCACCGTTTGTTTTTATGGCGGTATTTCTGCTCTTTAAGCCCTATGGGCTCTGGGGATGGGAAAGAATAGAACGGGTATAAAAAATGGCTTTAAACCAAAATCTTTTGCCCGATGGCGGCGTTGCCCGTCGTCGAAAACTGCTCACGTACTGACTGTGCGCTGCGCATTTTCTCCTCCGGGCGCCTTGACCCCGGACAAAATCCGCAGGTTTAAAACCAATTTTATAATTTTTGCCAATAACAAATAACGATTAACCAGTCACAAATTACGGAGTAATTGTATGTCAACAACCTGGCTTCCATGTGGGGATTATCATCAAAACTACAGAGCGGACCATTCATGGTTCCAGTCAAAGTTTATCAAAGCGAAGATGATTTTGCTGTTTCTGGTTTTATTTGTCTTCATTCCTATATTCTCAGATTCTTACTGGCTCAGTGTCTGGTATATTGTTGGATTTACAATTCTGGGTGGATTAGGGGTTCAGCTTTTGATTGGATTTTGCGGCCAGATCACGCTGGGTCACGCCGCATTTATTGCTGTTGGGGCCTATACCAGCACATTGCTTATTTTGGAATTTCCCTGGCCGCAAGTGCTTATTGATTGGGGAATTGCCTATCCGATCAGCATTTTCATTGCGGCTGTTGTTGCCGGTATATGGAGTGTTTTGTTCGGGCTTCCTTCAGCCCGGGTCAAGGGGTTTTATCTGATATTAACGACCATGGCCGCACAGTTTGTTACGGTAGATTTCGTCATTACGCAATACGTGGCTCAGATCGGCGGCCGTGGACAGGCCTTCTCTTTGCCACCGGGCACCATTAAGCTGGGGCCCTGGATAATTGATAGTGAGCTTAAAATCTATTATATGGCATTGGTTCTGGTGATTATCTGTGTTGCGCTGATGGCCAATCTCCTTCGCTCCCGGGTTGGCAGGGCCTGGATTGCCATCAGAGACAACGATATCTCCGCGGAGGTTATGGGGATCAATGTCGTCAAGTACAAACTTCTGGCTTTTTTCGTTGCCGGGTTCCTGGGCGGAATTGCCGGGTCTTTTTGGATTAGCAGCCTGGCGGCCATCAGCCCCGAGCATTTTCCCTGGTTTCTGTCCTTACAATTGGTGGGCGTTATCCTCATTGGCGGGGTGGGATCTATTCACGGAACCATATTCGGCGCGATTTTTATGGTCGTTGTCATGGAATTGTTGCAGCTGGCGGTTATGCCTCTGGCCGACACGTTTCCCAAACTTTTAATTGATTTCCTGTTTATCAAGGAGGCAACTTTTGGATTGGCCATTTGCGCTTTTCTGATTTATGAGCCCAATGGCCTGGCCTATCGCTGGTGGCAGATAAAGAATTATTTTAATCTGTGGCCATTTTCGTATTAGAAAGCAAGTGAAGCAATGAAGTAATAACCAACTGACAAAAAAGGAGGTGATAACTGATCTGTTCCAGTTAGACTTAATTAAATCTGACTTTTCAACACAGGGAGGAAACTATGAAGTCAAAACTTTTTGTAATTTTATCAGTGATATTCCTTCTCGCCGGATTTTTTTCCACGGCGAGCGCAGCGGATATCAAACTTGGATCACTCAATGACATGACGGGAGCCACTTCAGACGTGGGCAAGGACTATGCTTTGGGTGTCGGTGAAGCCATTCATTACATTAATGATACGGGCGGGATCAATGGCAAGAAAATCAAGCTGTATCAGTTCGATTACGGATATCGAATTCCCGAGGCTTTGACCAAATATAATCTTTTTAAGCGCTTAAAATGCATAGCGGTACTTGGCTGGGGAACCGGCGATACGGAGGCTCTGGCGCCGACGGTTGCCAGAGACAAGATGCCTTATGTATCGGCGTCTTACTCCGGTCATCTTGGCAATCCGGGAAAAACGCCGTACAACCTATTCTTTGCGCCGGATTATTCGACCCAGGCGCGAGGTCTTATCCAGGCCTGGTATGATAATGTCTGGAAAAAGCACGCGGACTTTGGGAAACGCAAACCGCGGCTGGCTTTTGCCTATCATATTGCCGTTCCCTTTGCCAATTCATCGATACCGGCTGGAAAGGATCAGGCCAAAATACTGGGTTTTGAAGTCGGTCCGGATCAAAACGTCACCCTGTTTGCCATCGATACCAAAAGCCAGGTTCTGGCTCTCAAGGAATTTAAGCCCGATGTGGTCTATCACTCCAATACCGTTATGTCCGTGGCGGCCACCTTGCGCGATTCTTATGCGCTGAAGTTGGGCGCGGACAATCTCATTCAGAATTGGGGTTTTGACGAAAACCTGATTAAAATAGCGGGACCGGCAGCCGAAGGCGCTTATGGATGCGCCCCCTGGGCCTTTTTCGGCCAAGAGGCTGAACTGATGGATAAGGTAATGGCGTATGCCAAAAAATACAACCCCGGTGTTCCTTTAGAAGATCGCACCATCCACACCCAGCAGGCCTATGCCAGTGCCTTGGGTATGGCCGAAGCCATGCGGCGTGCTGACAAGGCCGGCGCACTGACGGGCGAGGGGATTCTTCGAAAAGGGTTTGAGACCATGCAGGATTATGAAATCGGTCTGGGGATGGCACCGGTTACGTATACCGCGAAAGATCATCGCCCCATGAGCCTCGTTCGGGTTTATCAGGTAAAGAACAGCAAATTCAATCTGATTACTGAAGTGGATATGAAAAAGCTGTATCCGGATGAATGGGCGAATAAGTGGATTGGTTGGTAATCGGTCAATCGATGCTTTGAAAATTTGAAATTAATAATTTCAATTTTCAATTCGTAAATCGCCAATTCAGAATTCCCCAAAGGAGGTCTGCTAGCTTTGTCAAACGATAATATGATCTTAAAGATCAATAACATTGAGGTGAAGTATCACGAGGTCATCCTGGTGATCAAAGGCGTTTCTATCGAAGTCCCGCAAGGCGGAATTGTGGCGCTTCTGGGGGCCAACGGCGCCGGGAAAAGCACCATCTTAAAGGCGATCTCGGGTCTTTTAAATCACGAAGACGGCGAGGTGACCGATGGGTCGATCGAGTTCATGGGAGAGCGTATCGACAAGATGGGTCCTGAAAAGATTGCAAAGATGGGCGTCGTTCAGGTAATTGAAGGTCGTCGCGTATTTGAGCATCTGACCGTGGAGCAGAATCTGAAGGTGGGGGCTCATATGAAAAAACACGGCCGCTCCATCAAAGAAGGCCTGGAGATGGTTTACCACTATTTTCCACGCTTGCGGGAAAAGCGCAGTGAAACCGCCGGATTTATCAGCGGCGGCGAACAGCAAATGACCGTGGTCGGGCGCGCCCTGATGACGAGCCCCCAATTGATCCTGCTGGACGAGCCTTCAATGGGCCTGGCCCCATTGCTCATTCATGAAATATTCAATATTATCACCCGGCTCAACCAGGAAGAAAAAATCTCCATGCTTCTGGTTGAGCAAAATGCCAAACTTGCCCTCAATGTTGCCCCGCATGCCTACGTGCTTGAAAACGGGCGTATCGTTCTGGACGATAAAGCTGAGAAACTCAGAGAGAATCCGGATATCAAGGATTTTTATCTGGGGATGACCGATCTCGGGGGACGTAAAAGTTTTCGCGATGTCAAGCATTATAAGCGAAGAAAACGCTGGATTACCTAAACCCTTAAATTGAATGCAGGGGGTAAATATGAAGAAAAAATCGATCGTACTAACTTGTTTAAGCGTCGTGATTATTGCCTTTCTCTTGTCCGGCTGTGCGGGATGGCCGCCGCCTTCCGAGAGTAATTTTAAAGCACCGACCGTCACACTGAGCCACGTGGAATTGGAGCATTATTTTGGCTGGTGGTTTTACAGCGCCAAGGTGGAACCCACCAAAGGCAAAGCCGGTAATAATGGAGCGCCGCTCGATTATGCCTTTATTTTTGAAATTACCAATCCCAACAAATATCCAATCAAATTGGACGGGTTCAGTTTCTCGGTGGCCCTTGAAGACTTTGGCCTAAACCGCGCGATTGCTCCTGAGACGATGTGGATACCGCCCGGAAAAACCAACCAGCTGCGCGTACACGCCATGTTTGATGTCCGGCCGGTCCAAATGAGTCTGCTGGTTACCGGCGGGTTCAAGTTAAAGGAAAAAGGCGTATCTTTTTGGGATCAGCTGGAAAAGTGGTGGACCGAAGCACCGAACTTCTCTTATCCGGTAAGCGTGAATGAAGGTTCGGCTGTTTTTACCGCTGACGGCGTTACCAAAGTGGTGCCTTTCGAAGCCACCTTTCCCTGATTAAATCAAAGGCAACAAGTGTTTTTATAATTTCAGGATTGATCAGAGGCCTGCCTTCCGAGCTATTTATGGAAGGCAGGCCCTGATAAAGCAAAGCGCAAAGCGCATGGGGCCTAGCGCTTGAAATAAAGCGTTGGCTGATTATTGATGAATCCGAGCCATTCTCTGCACGAGTTCTTCCGAATTCTTTTTCCTTGGGCTTTAAAGAATGTTGACTTCCCGCCTTATTTTACTTATATGCTATTTTACTAAATTTATTGTGGGTTAAAATTTTTTGTATAAAATCGCGAAGCGATTTTATTGCGATTTTATAAGGAGAAGATAATGGTCAGAACTGAAATTTCACTTTTTTTGAAGAATGTGCCGGGTGAACTCGGCCGGCTGGCAAGCATGTTTGGAGAAGCCGGCATCAACATCGATGCCCTCACGATACAGGATGCGTCTTCCTACGTTCAGGAGCTTTTCAAGGCCAGGGGAAAATCGCTTAAACGGATTGCTTCGGCTGCCAGTTATAATTCCATGCGCAAAGATTCGGCCGAATTTGCGCTGATCAGGCTTCTGGTCGGCGATACGGACAAGGCCGTCGACCTCCTGGCAAAAAATGATTTTATTTTTGATGTGATGCCGGTCATAGCCCTCGAACTCGAAAACCGGGCGGGCGAACTGGCAAAAATATCATCAAAATTCGGCGAAGAGGGAATCAATATCAATTATGTCTATGGATCGGTTTCCTCACCGGATGAGAAATGTCTTTTTGTGTTTTGTCCGGAGGATATTGAGCAGGCAGCCAAGATATTCAAGTGAAGACAGAAGTCAGAGATCAGAAGACAGAAGACAGAGGACAGATTTCAGAGGACAGATGACAGAGCGTTGAGGGCTAGAATATGTAACCCTCAACTAAAAATATAAAGTGGGAGCGGCTTCCAGCCGCGATTGGATTTTAGGGCCATTTTTTCGTGGCTGGAAGCCACTCCCAAAGGATAAATAATGCTCAGGAAACTAAGGTCGGACATTGTGCCGACCTTTTCTATTCGTGGCCGGATATCAGCACGTCTGATCCATTTTGAAGGTCTTCATCAGAATGCTGGATCCAATCATATTGGTGCCGTGTACCATGGCATCCATAATATCGCTGTCTGTCCACCCGTTGTCGTGCAGTTTATCGATATCCTGCTTCTCTATCGCGTCCGGAGATTTGATAGCCTTCATCACGAAGGACACCATCGCCCGGTCTTTATCGTCCAGAGGCGCCTGAAGCGGATCCTTTTCCATTTTTTCGATGTCCTCATCCGATAATCCCTGCATCTTCAATATATTCTTATTGAAACCGGTGCAGAAAGCGTAGTCGTATTGTTGTGCCACCAGATACCGTATACTGGAAAGCAGCCCGAACCCCAGATGCGAATGCCTGGAAAAATACTGAATCGAATTCCAGACCATGTCCAGCATCCAGGGGCTGGCGCTTGCCAGCTGCAGCGGAGCGGGAATTAGGCCCGCATTTTTCTGCATGAAATCATAAATCTCCTTAACTTTACCTTCTGCTTTGTCGGGTTCAACCGTCTGTATTAGAGCCATCGTTTTCTCCTGATTTGTTGCTAAGGTTTGCGTTTGTCTTTTAGAATATGATTTGAAATCACGATGCGTTGAATTTCAGAGGTGCCCTCGTAAATGGTAAATACCCGGGCATCCCGGTAAAAGCGTTCGACCGGATACTCCTTGGTAAAGCCGTATCCGCCGTGCATTTGAAGGGCTTTTGCGGTGGTGCGGTTCACCATTTCAGAAGCAAACAGCTTGGCCATTGAGGCCTGAGCCGTGTAGTTTTCCCCGCGATCTTTCATTTCAGCGGCTGAAAAGGTCAATAGACGTGCGGCTTCTATTTCAGTCGCCATATCGGCAATCATCCAGCGCAATCCCTGAAACTTGGAAATGGGCCGGCCGAATTGTTCCCTTTCCTGCGCATATCGAACAGCGGCATCAAACGCTGCCTGAGCAACGCCCACCGATTGAGCGGCAATCCCGATTCGACCGCCGTCAAGACCGGTCATGGCAATTAGAAAACCATCGCCTTCATTGCCAAGGCGATCTTCGGCCGGAATGCGGCAATCTTCAAAAATCAGATCGGTGGTGTCGGATGCACGCAGCCCCATTTTGTCTTCCAACGGTCCGACCGTCAGTCCGGGGGTGCCCTGTTTTACCAGGAAGGCACTGATTCCGCGGTGGCGCTTTGCCTCATCGGTTTTGGCCGTTACGATGACAAGACCGGCGTTTTTCCCGGTGGTGGTAAAACGTTTGTTCCCATTGATGACATAGCTGTCGCCATCAAATACG
>Ga0316583_10000665_pt1 | contig 10559 bp, 9 predicted proteins | sample J_170502JBrBrA_D_FD_204513 | JGI IMG/M metagenome (GOLD analysis project Ga0316583, IMG submission 204513) | Rhizosphere microbial communities from salt marsh grasses in Alabama, United States - J_170502JBrBrA | ecosystem: Host-associated > Plants > Roots > Rhizosphere | place: USA: Alabama... | reverse complement strand
ACAGTTTCGAGGTGTGGCAAGCGCGCCGTCTCTGGCAGTGTTGCCCTGCGGCGTTCACCGCGCTGAACGAGGCAGTGGAGCGGTGGTGTTTTGGAATTGCGGACCTCGCGAAGCTCGATGTTGCGAAGTTCTTGCCGCATCTTCCGGCGCTCGGCGGTGAGTTCGAGGCAAGGCTCGCCGTGGTCGGTGGGATGCGATCATGTCAAACGGCGACATGTTCAAAGGCGGCGTCGGTGGGCAGGGGCTTTACGTCTCGTTTTCCCGTGACGTGGTCGCGGCTTATTTCACCACGGGAGATGGAAACGGCTTCAATGAGGCCAAGGCCCGTGCCATCGCCAAAAGCTTTGATCGTTGACCAAAACCGACAGCAGGGGTAAAGATTAGGAGAATTATCAATGACAGACAAGTTTACTAAAATCGATGCGTCGGTGCCCTTCCTTCCGAATTCATCTGGACCTCGAAAGGAACGGTTGTGATTTCCGACAAAGCCAAAAACTCATTCAAGCTCTCACTGGCGATGGTGATAACATACGCCGTCGCCTTGTCTCAGGGGTGGGGGACTCCCTTCTGGGCCGGGTTCGCTGTCACCTTCTGCGGCCTCACGACCGTGGGCGACTCCCTGAACAAAGGCTTGCTGCGCGTGTTCGGAACGCTGTTTGGGGCTGCGGCGGGTCTCGCCCTACTGGCCATGTTTCCTCAGGATCGCTGGTCCTTCATGACCGCTATGAGCATTTTCATCGCTTTTTGCACCTACATGATGGGGGGCACGACACGCTGGTATTTCTGGTTCATGGCAGCAATAACCGTCCCCATCGTCACGGTCACAGCCGAGCCCGATGCCATCTATAATTTTAACCGGGCGATTCTGCGCTCGCAGCAGACGACGCTCGGCATCGTCGTCTACAGCCTGGTGTCGGTGCTGATCTGGCCGGTCAGCAGCCGGGGCGCCTTCGACGGCGCGGTCCGCAAGGTGATCGGGAACCAGCGCCGGCTTTTTACGCACTACATGGCGCATTTGCTGGGCGCGCCGGACGACAAGAGTTCAGTGCAGCTGCGGATCGAGGCGACTCGGACCCTCGGCGGTCTTGGCGCGCTTTTGGACCACGCGGAACTCGACACCTTGGAGATCTGGGAGGTGCGCCGTCAATGGCGGGGCTTCGTTGCGCAGATGACCGGTCTGCAGGACACGATGGAGTGTTGGCGCCAGATGTTCCAAGAACTCGAGGAGATCAATGCCCAGCGCTTCATCAAGGCGCTCCCGGAGATTGACGCTGAGGTCGGCAACAGGTTTGCTGCCATTGAGGGCATGCTCGACGATCAAGCGCCTGCGCTCCAGCCGACCGAGGTGGCGTTGGAGGTCGACCGGACCCATCTTTCCGAGCTCTCGCACTTCCAGCGAAGCGCCGTTCTCCTGGCGGTTTCGTACTTGACCAGAATAGAGCAGGAGACCCGGACGCTTTTCGACAGCATCAGGTACATACGCGGATTCACCTCACCGAACGACCCCAAGCCGGTTGTCGACGCGGCGGCGGCCCGCGCACCGCTCGACCCGGACCGTTTCGCCGGCGTCCTGCGGGTGACCGCGGTCCTCTGGCTGAACCTACTGCTCTACATATACGTGCCTGACCTGCCCGTGGCCTCCGCGCTCGTCATCCTGGGTACCGTGATCGTGATGTTGCAGTTCCTGCACCCACAGGCGTCATCTAAGGTCTTTCTGCGTCCCCTCATGTTTGGCCTTGTTGTCGGAAGTGTTGCCTACATCTTCATCATGCCGCACCTCTCCGGGTATCTCGAACTCGGCACGATGATCTTTGCGTTCATTTTCGGGCTTACCTACATTTTGCATTCACCGCGGCAGATCCCCTTCAAGTTTATGGGCGTTGCACTTTTCATGGTCACTACGTCGATTGACGTCCACCAGCATTACAGTTTCCTGACCGTTGCCAATCTGGCCGTGTTCGTCCTGATACTCGTGGGAAGCCTGCTGGTGTGGGACCATTTTCCGATTTCGTTCCGCGCTGAAGACAGGTTTCAGGCAATCTTGAATCGCTTTTTCCGCAGTTGTGAATTCCTCCTGTCCACGGCGGAATGTCCGTGGGACCGTTTGCCGTCGCGCCTGCAAGACTGGCGAACGGCATTTCACCTCAACGAAGTGGCATTGTCACCCCAGAAACTGGCCGGCTGGGTGCATGCCCTGCCGGCGGCAGCGCTGGGCAATACGACCCCGGCGCAGGTGCAGGACCTGGTGACGAGCCTCCAGGCGATCAGCTACAGGATGAATGCTCTGGTGCGGGCGCAGGCCGCGAGCCGATCTGACTCAAACATTGGCCAGTTGGTGGAGGCAATACGCAGCTGGGGCGCCGGTGTACAAAAAATCTTCCGCCGCCTTGCGGCCGGGCCGGGGTCAGGGGAGTATGCCGGCTTCCAGTCGCAACTCGATGCGAAGCTCGCACGGCTTGAAGCGCGGATAGAGGGGGCACTCGAACCCGCAGATGATAGGGGCGCATCCGCCGAGGCTGGCAGGAACATGTACCGTCTGCTGGGCAGCTATCGAGGGCTTTCCGAAGCTTTGGTCAACTTCATCAAGCAGGCGGCCGCCATCGATTGGACGCGCTTGCGTGAAGAAAGGTTTTAGAAAAGAAATTTCAGGAGTTTTTTTATGAGACCAATGCCTCATGAATTCGCCATTGGCGAAGTTTTTATGCCACCGTTGCTTGTTGCCGGTTTTTTGGGACTCCTGGCAGCCGTGGTGACGGTGCATCTGCTCAACCGCTACCGGTTGTCGAGATTCTTTTTTTATCCGCCACTGGTCTTTCTGGCCTTGATTGTCATTTATACCGTCCTTATCGGAACTTTCATTGTTGGGGTGTAAAGAGTGAAAATTTACCAGAAGTATCTATTGACAGGGGCCGTTGTGCTTGTTGCCGTAGCTTTGCTGCTCCTTAAATACTGGGACTACGTGACCAATCCCTGGACCCGGGACGGGCAGGTGCGGGCCCAGGTCATCCAGATTACGCCGCGGGTGTCCGGCCCGATCGTCAAGCTGTCGATACAGGACAATCAGCTGGTGAAAGCGGGCGACCTGTTGTTCGAGATCGACCCACGCACTTTCGAGGCCAGTTTGGAGCAGGCACGGGCGAAGCTCGAGGAGACCGGGGACAACTACCAGGCGTTGTTTCAGCAGGTGGAGGCCGCAAAGGCGAAGGTCGATGAGTCCCGCGCCGCGGTAACCCAAGCGCAGAGTTCGATAAATAAAATAGGGTCCGAGATTGAAAAAGACAAGGCGGAGTACGATCGCCAGAGGGAACTGCTTCCGCGAAAAGCCACATCTCAGAGGGCTGTAGACCGGGCCAAAGCCAACTACGAGGTCTCCGTTGAGCAGCGAAAAACGGCCGTGGCCGGCCTGGCTCAAGCACAGGCTTCCTTGCTCATGTCGGAGGCCAATCTGGCTGAAGCAAAGGCGAATCTCGGGGCGGCGGGAGACGCCAACGCCAGCATCCGGGCCGCTCGTGCCGCCGTCCGGCAGGCGGAACTGGACCTCGAGTTTACCCAGGTCAGGGCACCGGTGGATGGATACGTCACCAACCTGAACCTCAGACTGGGCAGCCAGGCCGTTGCCAACCAGCCGACGTTGGCGCTGGTGGATATAAACAGCTTCTGGATCTCCGGCTTCTTCAAGGAAACCGCCATCGGGAAAGTCGGCGAGGGGGACAAAGCGGTCGTCACCCTCATGGCCTATCCAGACGCCCCGCTGGAAGGTTATGTGGACAGCATCGGCTGGGGGATCGCCCAGCAGGACGGCAGTACGGGTTTCGAGCTTTTGCCCACTATCAGTTCGACCTTCGAGTGGATTCGTCTGGCCCAGCGCGTTCCCGTGCGTATCCATCTTACCAATGTGCCGAAAGAGGTCAAGCTGCGAGTAGGAACCACCGGCTCGGTGCTGGTCATGACGGGGACCGCCGGCAGCGAGAAAGAAAAGCGACCTGTCGCCGTGCCTCGCGCATTGCAGTAATGCGCCAATGCAGATGAAGTTTTTGGGTTTCAGATTTTTGTCTCTTTATCCCGACACCTGACACCCGAATCCTGAATTCTATTTGTTTGCGGCAAGGAGTAACGATCATGCTGGCCAATACGTTCAAATGGAGTTTACCGGTTGCGCTTTGCACCCTGGCTTTTCTGGTAGGCGGCTGCATGGTGGGACCAGATTATGTCAAGCCTGCCGCTCAGGTGGAGGGAGCTTGGCTCCTGCAGCACGATGAGAGAATAGAGAGTGAACCCGCAGATTTTAGCAAATGGTGGTCCGTGTTTAACGATCCTGTGCTTGATAACCTCATCGAGATTGCTTCCCGGCAAAACCTGGATCTTCAAAACGCGGGGCTCCGCATCCTCGAGGCCCGGGCCCAACTCGGGATCGCCATTGGAAGCCAGTACCCCCAATCCCAACAAATCAGCGGCGAAGCCACCGCGAACCAGTTGAGTGATAACGCCCCGAACGGGGCGGGGGCGGACAAGTTCTTCTACAATTACCAGATCGGTTTTGACGCCGCCTGGGAGTTTGACTTTTGGGGCCGGTTTCGCAGAGGGGTCGAGTCTGCCAATGCGAGTCTTTACGCCTCTGTCGCAAACTATGACGACATCCTTGTCTCGTTGATTGCTGAGGTAGCCCGTACCTACCTTGACATCCGCACCTTCGAACAGAGGTTGCTGGTTACCAGGGAAAACGTCAGGCTCCAGAAGGAGTCACTGGATATTGCGGCAGCGCGTTTTCAATTCGGGGCGGAAAGCCAACTTGATGTCAGCCAGGCCAAAGCGCTTCTCAGACAAACCCAAGCGACCATTCCCCCTTTTGAAGCCGGCCTGCGCCAGGCGAAAAACGCACTGGCCATCCTTCTCGGCATCCTCCCGACCGAGGTCCAGGATCTCCTCGGCCCACCTAAGCCCATTCCCACAGCGCCCATAGAGGTCGCAGTGGGTATTCCGGCAGAATTGCTCCGCCGGCGTCCGGATATTCGACTGGCAGAGTTTCAAGCGGCAGCCCAGAGTGCCCAAATCGGTTTGGCCAAAGCAGATCTCTACCCCAGTTTCTCCTTGGTGGGCTCCATCGGCTTACAGTCCAGCGACCAAGGTGGTGTGACCTCCAACAATGCCACCTTCAGCGATCTGTTTACCTCCGGCAGCATTACCTATTTCATTGGCCCCACGATCCAATGGCCCATTTTCAACTACGGGCGTCTCAAAAATAACGTCCGTACCCAGGATGCCCGCTTCCAACAGCTTGTGGTCAACTACCAGAACACGGTCCTGCGGGCCTTCCAGGACGTGGAAGATGCCACGGTGGGCTTTTTGAGAACGCAAGAACAGACGGGGTTCCTCTCCGAGAGTGTCGAAGAATATAAACGTTCGGTGGAACTTTCCTTGATTCAATACAGCGAAGGGTTGTCAACCTACCAACGCGTGATCGATTCGCAGAGGAATCTGGCTGAGCAGGAAGACGCTCTTGCTTCGGCTACCGGCTCCGTGGGCACCAACCTGATTGCCCTGTACAAGGCCCTCGGTGGCGGCTGGGAATTGCGGCTGGGCAAGGATTTCATCCCTGAACAGACCCGGGAGGAGATGCGGCAGCGGACCGACTGGGGCACCCTCTTGCCACCAGAGGATTTGCCCGAAAATATAGAAGAGGAGCCGCCAACGGGCCAGGCGATACCGGTGTTCAATAAGCCGGATTTTTAATGACGTTTCAGTGTTCGGGCTTCAGTACGGCGATCAAAAAAGTCCAGCCCTCTTTGTCGAATGGGAGTGGACTTTGACCATCAATAATGAAAGAGGAAGGAGTATACCATGCCAGTTATTCACAATTTCTTTCGCGCTTGGCTGGTCATGACGAAGGTGATCGGCGTCCAAACCGTTTTGCTGGTATTTTTTTGCGCAACGGCTGGGCATGCCGCAGATCTGAGTGCGGAATACCTCTATGGTCGCTGGGTAATTGACGAACAGAACTGCAGTTCACCGGATTCTGAGTTTATTGAATTTAAAAGGAACGGCACATTTGAAGGGACTCGTACCGCCAAAGCTGAAATCGTCGGCTTCTGGGGACTTGAGGAGGGTATTCTAAATCTGCACATGGTGACGTCGCCGGCCTTTTTTGTTGATATTCACAAAGAGTTAGACAGGTTTGACGGCATCTACAGCTATTTTCAGGGACGAATGGTCATCTTCAACACCCAAAATAAAAGTTTCGAGGCTTTTGGCGTGATTGGAGATGAGATCAGGAGAACGTCGGCGGTAAGGTGTCCGTGAAGGTTTCAGGAAATCGTCATTCAGCATTCGTCAATCATAAAATTGTTTACGGTTTATCCGGGTTGGGAGCTAAAAGATATGAACACGATAAATAACAGTATCATTGTCAACGTGAACAAGGTTGTGGTCGTAGTGGTTGCAATTGCCCTTTGTTTTAGCATCCTGCCGAGCTTCGAAACCGAAGCGTTGGCCGGAAACGGTGCTGCTTTCTTGGGCGGCATGGTGGCCGGCCACTTGATAACCGGCGCCGTAGAACGCAGCGAAAGGCAAACTGAAGCGGCAGAATACCAGGCATATAGTCAACCACGCGCTGTCCAACAGGCTGCACCGGCTCCCGCCCCGGCTGCGAAGCCAACCGCCCAGCAAAAGCTTGATCAATTGGACAAGCTGGCAACCGGCGGCTACATCACGCCAGAGGAGTACAAGACGAAAAAGAAAGCTATATTGGATGAGATGTAGCCGGATGGCAGTAGAAAGAAAGCAGACATGGAACTCTCGTCAATTCTCATAAGTTTGGTGTCAATGCTCGGGGCAACGGCAATTTGCGTCATCCTGTTTGAGCACCTTGGTTTCGGCTCCGTGCTGGGATTCATCGTTGCCGGGATCATCATCGGGCCGCACACCCCGGGATTCGTTGCCAGCCAAAACGTGAACGACCTGCAGAACGTGGCCGAGCTTGGTGTGGTGCTATTTTTGTTTACGGTCGGTCTGGAGATGCTTCCCCGCAAGGTTTGGGCGATGCGTCGGTTGCTTTTCGGATTAGGCTCGGTACAGATGCTGGCGACCGCAGCGATCCTGGGTGTCTACTTGGTATTTTTCGTCAAGGTGCACTGGGCATCCGCGATCATACTTGGGTTTGGTCTCGCCATGTCATCCACGGCCATCATCATGACAACCCTGCAGGAACGCGGGGCGCTGGCCAGCGAACACGGGCAGACGACGTTTGCCATCCTCATGGCCCAGGATCTCTGGGTCGTTCCAGTCATGGCCCTGGTGCCCATTTTGGCCCATAAGACAACGCAAGCGGCTGCAATACCCATCTGGCAGAAAGCCTTGCTGGTGGTGGGCGTATTGGCAGGCATCTTCGTTGTCGGTCGTTATCTATTGCCCGCCGCGTTGGGCTACACCGCCAGGCAGCGCCGCATGGATGCGTTCGGAATCCTTCTCTTTCTGGGGGTTATTGCCGCAGCTTGGGCGGTGGACCGCGTCGGAATCTCCATGACCCTGGGCGCCTTTATCATGGGGATGCTGCTTTCGGCGTCGGATTACCGCTATCAGATCGAAGCGATTGTGGCGCCTTTCAAGGGGACCCTGATGGGCCTTTTTTTTATCGCGGTCGGTATGTCCATCGATATTGGCGCCCTGTTGAATGACTGGTCCAGGCTAGCTGTCCATGTGCCCGTGGTGCTGGTTCTTAAAGCCGTGGTGTTGACCGTCCTTGTCCTTGCATTCGGCATCAGTCGGTCTGCCTCTGTTCGCAGCGGGTTTTATCTGTCGCAGGCGGGCGAGTTCGCTTTTGTTCTCTTTGGTGCAGCCGCCGCAGCCGGCCTGCTGAGTGCCAAAGGCCATACTTTGGCCCTGCTGGTGGTTGCCGTCAGCATGATTGCGACGCCGCTGATGGTGAAAGTCGGTGATTGGTGTGCCGGTCACCTGCGGGGGGTGCCGGGGGAAACGGGAGCAATGCCTGCCGCTGATCTTGAGCGGCATGTTGTCGCCATCGGCTTTGACGAGGTGGGTCAGCTCATCTGCATGATGTTAAACAAAGCCAAGGTTCCTTATGTGGCTTTTGATCAGGATATCGACCTTGTCAGACGGGGTAAGCAATCGGGCTATAATGTCCACTTTGGCAACATGTATAGCACCGTCACACAACAGGCCGCCGGACTTGGCAAAGCAGCGGCTGCATTTTTGTCAATTCGGGAGTCGGAACGCGCTGAAGGCCTCGCGCTCACTTTACAACGCTTGTACCCCTCTCTCAACATCTATGTCCACGTGCGGTCACTCAGGGAGCAGGATAGACTGGTTTCCAAGGGCATCAGTAAAGCCGCCACGGGTTACATCGAGAGCACTCTGATACGCGGGGCGATGCTTCTGAAAGATCTTGGCGTGTCCGAGGTTGATGTCAGCGAATTGGTCAAAGCCTTTAAGAACGATAATTACGCTTTGGTAAAGGGCGGCTATGCAGAACAAGTGAAACAATAGTCAGAAGGAAGATATTAGGCCTTGAAAACACCGATACTTCGGACATTAAATCTGAAAAATCAACAGGCAGCGTTGCGACCCAGTGGATTGGCTGGGTTTCTTCGGGGCGGATCTGTTTAAGCCCTTTGGTCCGGATCAGACGTTCGAAGACCAGATGTGCAGTTTCATTCTGATTCACCAGGTAGCCATGATGGTATTAATTTCAAAAAGTAATATCGTAATGACCCTTTGTTGAAAAGAAAACGCGCATGATTCGAAAACATCGAATTCCATCTTTACTCATCTTTAACTGGTTTCCGGCTCCCCGTCGCCTACTCGTGTTGCTGCTATGCCACCTGTCTTTGATTTCTCCGCTAAAGGCCGCGTCTCTTCCGGAACATCCCCTGGAGCCGGTCAACACTTCGGGCCCCAGAGCGACCCTGCGAACGTTTATGAGCAATGCCAAGAAAGCTTCGGAAGAATTCAAACAGTCCGGCTATCGAAGCAAGAAAGCGTTGAGATATATTCAACGTGCCGCCAGCAAACTGGACATGAGCCATATCCCCAGTGCCTTGCATGAGGACGTGGGGTTCGCATCCACCCTGCGTCTTATGGTGATCCTTGAGAACATCGACGTGCCGGATCTGAACACGGTTCCCGAAGCGAAGGATTTTAAAGGCAGCGAGAACCTTTTCTGGCGTATACCGCATACCGATATCACCATTGCCCGGGTCACCGAAGGCCTCCGCAAGGGCGCCTGGCTTTTTTCTTCGGACACCGTTTCCCAAATCGGCCCGTATTACCGATTGATCAAAGACCTGCACGGAAAAGTTCCATCCTTTGACCCGGTCTACGAAAATTACATCTACTCTGGCGGTTGGATGATTCCGGCAGGGCTGATCAATGCCCTGCCCCCGTGGACGAGGACCGGTTTCTATGAACAGACGATCTAGCAGTGGGTCTGCCTGCTGCTCACCCTAATGGTCTCTGCGGTCATTCTCATCTGGTCGTGGCGGGCAACCAACGGGCTGAAAAGGCGGTTGACCTCCGAATTCAGGCGGTGGCGATGGGAACGTATGATCTATCCGGTCTTTGGAATGCTTCTGGTATCTACGACATTGTATTTCATCGATTCACAGGTGAACATCACCGGCAAGGTCTTGTACGTCTTGGGTCTCTTCCTTAAATTCCTGATTCTCGTGTTCGCTTCATGGGCGATTCTTGTCGGCGGTGATGTCCTCGACGAGGGCATCGCAGGCAACCGCCGCGCCGAATCCACGGGAATCGCCAGAGACGTCACCCGACTGATTACTCGCATCGTTTCATTTGTCATCATTTTTATTCTCTTCTTCAATGCCGCCGAGCATTTCGGCGTACCGGTGAACGCTGTCTTCGCCTCGGCCGGTATCGCCGGTTTTGCGGTGGCCATGGCGGCCAAAGACACCTTGTCCAACCTGTTCGGCGGTGTGGCCATTTTCATGGACCGGCCTTTCAAGCCGGGCGATTACATTGTCCTCGACGATAACGAGCGGGGTGAAGTGTTGCAGATCGGCTTGCGAAGTACGCGCATCCAGACCCGAGACGACGTCATGATTACGATTCCCAACTCGATCATCACCAACACCAAGATCGTCAATCAGAGTTCTCCCCAACCCATGTTCCGGGTACGGGTCAAAATCGGCGTCGCCTACGGTTCGGATATCAAGCAGGTAGAGACCATTTTAGTGGAGCAAGTACGTTCCAATTCCCTGGCGGCCCAAAATCCGGAACCGCGGGTCCGTTTTCGCGAATTCGGCGACTCGTCCCTGAACTTCGAACTATTGTGCTGGGCCAAACGTCCCCACGACCGGGGAAGACTCATGCACAACCTGAATGCCGGTATCTACAGCGCCTTCGCCGAGGCGGGCATCGACATCCCGTTTCCCCAGCGAGACGTGCATTTAAAGCATGAACAGAAACGCAAGGAATAGCGGCGTTCTTATGGTTCTTGCGCCCGGCAGCCCATACGGCAGCGGGCTGGCGCGTGCACCACGTCCGCCGTCTAACCGTCCAAGAAGTCATCACCAGACAAGATGAGATAA
>Ga0316583_10000664_pt1 | contig 10568 bp, 9 predicted proteins | sample J_170502JBrBrA_D_FD_204513 | JGI IMG/M metagenome (GOLD analysis project Ga0316583, IMG submission 204513) | Rhizosphere microbial communities from salt marsh grasses in Alabama, United States - J_170502JBrBrA | ecosystem: Host-associated > Plants > Roots > Rhizosphere | place: USA: Alabama... | reverse complement strand
GATGTGCGGCGACGACGTTGGTGACCGGCAGACCGGCCAGGAACTGCCGGCATTGATCGCCCAGGCGCGTATCGATGCCGAGTCCTGCGTAACTGTCCATTAGCGTGAAAGTGCCGCCGGAGCCGGCCGTGGGCGGAAAGGAGGGGGCGGGGCCACTTGCCGGGTTTTCGCGTCTTTCATTTTCTGAAATTTTCGAAAGCGATGAGCCTCAGCCAAGGTCTTGGTAAGTGGCGCGGTCGAAGTCGGCGCCGCGTTCAATGAGCTGGAGCAGGGTGAGCCGCTGCGGCCGGTCGACGTAGATGTCGAGCTCGCGCCGGCTCTTGAACCAGCCCGAGGGTATCACCACGGTGGCCGGCGTGTTGAGGCTGGCCACGGCCGGCAGCAGGAAGCCGCGCCGGTAGCGCTCGCCGAGGTTCTCGATGTCGGGGGCGCTGACGGCGATCGCCTGCGGCCGTCCGGGAACGATGAGCAAGCCGATGTTCAGCATGCCGTCGACGCTCATCGTTACCCAGCGTACCTGACCGAGTAGCGGCGCCTGTGCGCCTTCCGGGCGCAGGGCGACCAGTTGGCCCTGGCTGACGCGCGCACGCACTTGGCTGGCGGGAAGGGAGACATGCACGCCGGTAGCCGATTCGTTATGCAATTTCCATTCTTCGACCACCTGCCATTGTTCGACCTGGAATCCCTGCTGGCGGCTGAAGCCGTCCTGGGGCCGGTCGTGGATGCGGCCGAAGGTGGCGATCTCCTCGCGCTCGCGGCGCAGTGTGTCGTCGCTGGCGTAGCCCGGCTGCTTGAACGGCTTGCGGCCGGACACGTAGTAGTGGACGCCTTCGACGCCGCAGATGACTTCGCACTTGCCCATCGTCGTCTGGCGCTCGTGATCGCGCACGGCGCCGCCCTTGCACCAGCGCCGGTAGGTCTGCTTGAGCAAGATGCCGCAGGCCGGCTGCACGCAGTCGCTGCCGAGTTGCAGCGTCACCGGCTCGGCGCCCGCGTCGAGTTGGGTGATGCGCTTTCTCAGGCTGGCGCGCAGCGCCGAGGTGTCCAGCCAGCGCGCGCCGTTGCCGCGCAACGGCCGATAGCCGGCGGGTTCGCTCGAGGTGAGGTCGACGCACAGCGGGATCGCCTTCATGTCCAGCGCCGGCGGCGTTGCGCTGATGAGGAGTTTTGGCGACCACCGGCGTGCCCAGTTGCCGACCCAGGCCAGGTGGCGCAGCGGCAATTCGTGCGGACTGGTCATGTGCAGCAGCAGGGCTTCGGCGTAGGCGGCGCGCAAGGGGAAGGGAGTGCGGCCCATGCGCGTCGGGTCGCTGACCTCGTGGTCGACGACGCCAAGTCTTTCGGCGGCGGCGAACAATTCGTGCAGGACGCGCCAGTGCTCGGGCCCGGGCTGGTAGCCGGCCCGGTAGGTGTCGAACTGGCTGTCGGCCATGATGCCCAGCGCCCGTGCGATCGGCAGCGCCGCGTCGGCGGCGCCGCCGTCTTCGAGGGCGGCCAACAGGCAATGGCGATAGCCGACCTGAAGGCTTTGCCAAAGCGCATGCGTGGCTTCGAAGGCGGCCTGCTCGGTGGCCGCAAGCGGCAGCGCGCGGCCGGCGAAGCGGCGTGCCGCCTCCCGCTGCACCAGCAGGATCGGCTTACGCAGGAGTTCGAGGATGGCCAGGCGCTCGGTCGTCGGCAGCGCTTCGAGATTGAGCAGATTCAGCTGCTGCAGCAGGTCGGACTGCGCCTTGGGCACGTTGGTCAAAGGTGTGTCGGCGAGCCAGGCCTTGCACTGCGCGGTCGTAGAGAAGTGCGGACGCTTGCTGGGGGTGTTCATGATTTGATCTCGTGGGTTGCCAGCGCCTCGTCGATCGCGCGCCGCAGCGCCTCGCTCGCCGGTGCCGGCCGCCGCGGAACCGGCCGTTGCGGACTGCTCCAGATCGCCGCCGGGAAATGGCTGTCGTCGCGCCAGCGCGGTATTACGTGCCAGTGCAGATGCGGCACCATGTTGCCGAGCGCGGCGAGGTTGATTTTGTCGGGTGCGACCAGATTCCTGAGCGCGGCTTCGACGGCGAACACGACGTCCATCAGGTGGCGCCGGGCGGCGCCGGCGAGGTCGCTCATCTCGGCGACATGGCTGCGCCAAACGACGCGGCAATAACCTGGGAAACTTTCCGCCTCGGCGCCCTCGACGCGGACAACGCGACAGCGATCATCCTCCCAGAGGATTTCGCCGCCAGCGGATTGACAAAGTTGGCAAACGCCCATGTGTCCAGGTTAACTCAAAATTCGCCGCATGCGCGATACCGAGCCTCCCAGTATCGGTCATGAGGGCCTTCCCGGGCGGCCGAACGTCAGCCTTGGCTCGCCGCCTGTCGCCGTTCAGCGGCTGCCAAGCAGGAAATTGGCGATGCGCAGCAGGCGCAGGCGCGCCTGTTCCGGCGGCAGGTCGCCGATCAGCGGCGCCGCGATCTCGGCCAGCTCCGCCGTCCGCTCGTCGGTGAGCTGACCGGCGCGGCGACCGTATTCGATCACGGCTCTCTGCTCTTCCGCAGTTATCGGCACCGGCGGCGGTTCGGCACCCAGGTCGCCGGGAATCTGCTCGAGGCCGTTCTTGCCGTTCTGGCTGTCGATATGGGCGACCACGGTGCCGGCGGCGAGATCGCCCAGGCGCTTGCCGTCGGCATTGAGCAGGGTGACCACGAAGCCGGTGGCGTAGAGGAAGGGCAGGAAGTCGACGAAGCGCACCGTATTGCGCAGGAACGACGCCTGCCAGCCGACCGGGCGGCCGTCGTCGTGCAGTACGACCAGGCCGCAGGCGCGTTTGCCCGGCGTTTGACCGCGCATGTACACCTCGAACAGGATCGGATAGAACCATTCGATGAGAAAAGCGCCGACCATGAACACGCCGCTGCCGAGGCGGCCGATGTAGCCGGCGACGATGCCGAGCAGCATCCAGGCGATCATGCGCAGGAAGAAATCGAATAGCCAGGCGCGGGCGCGCGTCACCGGGCCGGCCACGCGCAGGCCGATCTCGCAGCCTTCGGGCGTGGCGACCCGGCGTACCGTGTCGAGGGCGACGGTCGAATCCATGGCTAGCTGCGGATGAACATGTCCTTGTAGCTGGTGTAAACCGAGGCGTAGAGCACGGGCATCAGTACCAGCCAGCCGAGCCCCAGAGGAATCGTCGCCACGATGCCAAGAACCAGCACCACCAGGCCGTAGATCAGGAAGGGTACGAAGTTCTTGATGCAGATGAAGAAGCTGGCCTTCATGGCCTGGAACGGGGGCACCTCATGGAACACCACCAGCGCTGGCGCGTACCAGACCGCCATCGCCAGGGGGATCATCAGCGCCACCATGACCAGCAGGAGCAGCAGCATGGGCAACAAAATCGCCGCGGCCGATGCTTTGCCGCCACCCATCAGGGTGGCACCGGCAAGGGCGCCACCCCCGATCAGGAACATCATGACGTAGATGACGATGATGCCTACGAGGTAAATGGCGCCGACCAGGACGAGGTTGCCGAAGTTGTTGGAGAAGCCGGCGAATAGATGGTTGATGGTCAGCTCGTTGCCGTCTTCGAGCGCCTTGCAACCCAACATGATGCCGCCGGCGAAGACCGGGGCAAACAGGGCGGCGACCAGGTTGACCAGCGGGATGACGCCGAGCACGATCATGATCACCATGAAGATCAGGGTGACGCCGATCCAGACGCCCGGTGCCTGCTTGAACATTTCCCAACCCTTGGTAATCCAGCTGACGCCGTTGCCGGCCGGGACCACTTGGCCGTCGGGCAGGAACTCGCCGCTGCTAGCGCCGGCGTCGGCGACGCGCGCATCGGGGGCCTTGAAGGGATTGCTGTCCATGTTCATCGTTTACGCTCCCAGTAAGTGACTCAGAGGTTGCCGGCGCGTTTGCGCTGCCAGTAATGGTTGATCAAGGTCACCGGCAATTCGCGTGGACTCGCGTCCAGGATATGCACGCCGCCGTGCCTGAGCATGGCCGCCTGGCGGCGGCGGGCGTGAGCATATTCGAGTGCCGCCGCCCGCGTCAGGGCGGCGTCGAAATCAGTGATTGGAGCATTGGCCAGTTCGTCCAGAAGCGGCTCCTTGAGGCTGGCCAACGTCACCGCGTGGCGCCGGCCGAGCTGGCGCATAGCCGGGCCCAGCGTGTCGTCGTCCTCGTCGCGCAGATTGGTCACCAGCACGATCAGGCTGCGCTTGGTCAGGCGTTTGCTCAGGTCCTCTCCGGCGCTCAGATAGTCGGAAGTCTGCAGCGACGGCTGCAAATCGTAGACCGCGTTGAGCAGCCGGTTGACCGTCGTCATCGATTTCTTCGGCGGCAGGTAGCGCGGCCGCTCGTGGGCGAAGGTGGCCATGCCGACGGCATCGCCCTGGCGCAGCGCGACGTAGGCGAGCAGCAGCAGCGCGTTCAAGGTGTGGTCGAAGTGCGAGAGGTCGCCGTCCTTGGCGCGCATGCGGCCGCCGCAGTCGAGCAGGAAGACCAGCTGCTGGTCGCGCTCGTCCTGGTATTCGCGCGAAATCAGGCGGCCCATGCGGCTGCTGGCCTTCCAGTCGATCTGGCGCGGTGAATCCTCCTGCCGGTAGTCGCGCAACTGGTGGAACTCCATGCCCTCACCGCGCCGGCGCCGGCGCAGGATGCCGATCTGCGACAGCCGGTTGTCGGTGGCGAGCAGCGTGTATTGGGTGATGCGGGCGAAGTTGGGAAACACGCGTACCTCGTCCTCGACCGGCAGCGTCTCGGGAATCAGCCATAGGTGCAAGGGCGACAGCAGACGCAAGTCGATGGCGTCGAAAGTGTGCAGACCGCGCTCGGTCACGGAGACGCGATAGGCGACCTCGAGCCGGCGCCCCGGATCGAGGCGGAAGAACAACGGCAGGCCTTCGACCGGAAAGGCCGCCGGATGGCGGTCGCGCAGCCAGCCGGCGACGCTGCCGGTGACGGTGAGGCGCAGCGGCACGTTCTGCCAGGTGCCGACCGGCAGCGCGTGCGGCAACTCGCGCGTGGCGCCGACCCGCCCGCGCCGGGCGCGGCCGGCCATGGCGTCGGCGCCGGCGGCGGCCGCCGTCAGGCCGCCGAACGCCCACCAGAGCGAGGTCAGCGCCGAAACGAAAACGACGCCGATGCCCAGTGCCAGCCAGGCGGCTGCGAGCCAGAGCAGGGGTTTGTTTGGGACGGGCATCAGACGCGCGGGGCCGGCACCTTGTCGAGCAGCGACGTCAGCAAGTTGTCTACCGAAAGACCCTCGATCTCGGCCTCAGCCGCCGGTGCCACGCGATGCCGCAGTGCCGGCAGCGCCACGGCCTTGATGTCGTCGGGCGTCGCGTAGCTGCGGCCCTGCATCAGGGCGCGCGCGCGGCCGGCGCGGATCAGCGCGATACTGCCGCGAGGGCCGGCGCCGCTGGCCAGCCCCGGCGTGTCGCGCGTCGCGCGCACGATGGCGACGGCATAGTCCATGACGCGCTCGTCGACACCGACATGGGCGGCGTACTGCTGCAGGCCGAGCACGGTGTTGGGCTGGATCAGCGTTTTTACCTCTTCGACCGAGAGGTCGGCGCCGGTGCGGCGTTCCGTCACTTGGCGCGTCATGTCCGCCTCCTCGGCGGCACTCGGATACTCGATCAGGATCTTGAGCAGGAAGCGGTCGAGCTGTGCCTCCGGCAACGGATAAGTGCCTTCCTGCTCGATCGGGTTCTGCGTCGCCAGCACCATGAAGGGCCGCGGCAGCGGCGTCGCGGTACCTTCGAGGGTGACCTGCTTTTCCTGCATGGCCTCGAGCAGCGCCGATTGCGTCTTGGCCGGGGCGCGGTTGATCTCGTCGGCCAGCAGCAGGTTGGTGAACACCGGTCCCTGGCGGGTGGCGAACTTGCCGGTGCCGGCGTCGAAGAAGGTGTGGCCGACGACGTCGGACGGCATCAGATCGGGCGTGAACTGGATGCGCTTCATCTGGCCGTCGAAGGTCTTGCCCAGCGCCTTGACCAGCAGCGTCTTGCCCAGCCCCGGCACGCCCTCGATCAGCACGTGGGCGTCGCAGAGCAGGCCGATCAGCACCTCTTCGATCACGCGCGCCTGGCCGACCATGGCCTTGGCCAGTTCGGCACGAACGGCGGCGAGCACTTGGGCAGCCTGAGCGAGTTTGTCTTCGGGCAGAGATGTCGTAGTCATATCGGGATTCTCACAAGGAACGTTCGAGGTTGCGCAGCGTGCGCATGGCTTGAGTGAAGGAATGCGGCGAAGCCACCGGTCCGTAAAGGGCGGCGGCGATCAGCGAGGCCGGCCGGTCGCTGAGGCGCGACAGCTCGGCGGCCTGATCGTCCGGCGCCAGCGCGGCGATGGCGGGATGGTGCAGCGCCAGGCGGGCGAGGAAGTCCTCGCGGGCGACGCCCAGCCAGTGGTCGAGCCCGCCTGAGCGCCAGACGTAGCGGCCGAGCGCGGCCAGGTGCTCGCGCAGTTCGCGGCGCGCCGCCTCCGGCTCGGGTACCACCGGGCCGAAGCGTGGCAGGATGCGCCAGATCCACAAGGCGAGCAGCATCGCGCCGGCGATGACGGCGGTCCACGCCGACTCGGCGAGCCAGTCCCACAGCGTCGGCACTTTGAGCCTCGACATCAGGATCACCGGCGCCTTGGCATTGGGTTGGTAGGTCTGGATCAATGTCCAGATCAGTTCGGCGTTGTCGTGTTCGCCGATGCTGTGGTTGCTCAGGATTTGCATGAGCCCTTCGGCGACGGTGACGTTGCCGCGGCCGACGTGGTAATGCAGGAACTGGTCGCCCCGGCCGGCATTGCCGGCGACCCAGTCGGGCTCGAGCTTGCCGGGCCGGCGGCCGCCGAACCAGAAGCTCACCACCAGCGGCCGGGTGGCGCCGGGGATGCGCACGGTAACGGTCGACGGTGGCAGTGACCGGCGCGCGCGCGCGCCGGTGGTTCGCGTCGTGTCGTTGCCTTTCAGATCGGGATTCAGCACACCGTCCTTCTTTCGATCGAAAATGCCGACGTCGAGCTTTTCACAAATGGGATCCGATATTCCCGGCCATTCCGGCTCCACGATCAGGTAGCCGCCGGCCGCCACCCAGGCCATGATGCGGTCGACACGCGCCGGGTTCATCTGGTAGCGGCGGTTGTGGTCGAGAATCAGCACGCCGCCGGCCGGCAGCGCGTCGAGTACATGGACGTTGCTTTCGCGTTTCAGCGGCCGGCCCATGCGGGCGAGGAAGCGCTCAAGCGCCAGGTACGGGTTATGGCGCGCTTCGGGTTCCTCGGCCAGCCGTTCCTTGACCGGCACCCGCTCGAAATTGGCGACGAACCACGCGCCGGTGAGCACCAGGATGCCGATCACCAGCAGCGAGATCCAGACGATGCGGCGGGTCACGACGCCGGCCTCATGGCGTCGGCGTGGACGCCAAAATGGCGTGCCCAGCCGGCGCACAACTCCTCGATGGCCGGCACCGGTGGTGGCCGATGAGCGTAGGCGGCGTCGCGCCAGGCGCTCAGCAGGCCGCCGAAGTAGCCTTGAGTGTCCTCTTCGACCAGGCCCTGGCAACGGTGTAGGCAGTCGTCCTCGGTGTCGCCGGCACGGAAGTCGACTTGCCAGCGATGGATCAGCGCCACCAGGGAACCGCGGTAGAGCAGGCTCAGCGCTTCCTCGACGCGGCCTTCGGCGTAGGCCGCGCGCGCCGCGACGACGATGTCGGCCGGCAACGACTGCGGCCGCACGTCGAGGCCGAACAGGAAGTCCGGCGGTGCCTGGCGGCCCGGACGCAGCCAGGATTCCCGATAGTGGATCACCAGGTAGATCAGCACCGCCGCCAGCAGCAGGGCGACGATCCATGCCAGGGCCCGCAACATCTGGCTGAAAGACTCGATGATGGCCAGCAGGGGTCGCAACCACTCGGGCGTCTTCGCCTCACTGTCTTCTTTATTGGCGCGCGGCCGCCAGCGCATGCGCTCGACCTCGCGGCCGAACACCGGGTCGGCCAGTACGGCGTGGATGGCCTGCTTGGCGACGCTTTCCGATTTGGCTTCCGCCGCCCAACTGCGTTCGGGCACAGCCGTTGCAAACAGCGTCAGCCCGATGGCCATGGCCAGTGCCGCCGCCAGCCGGCCCGCACCGCTGCCGATGCGGTCGGCGAGACGGTGGAAAGCCAGTTCGATGTCCCAGCCTTCGAGCTCGCTGCGCCGGTTGAGGTAGAGCGCGAAACCGCTGGCGACGTAGAGCGGCTCGACTACCGATTCGGCGACCATCATCAGCAGATTGGTCAGGAAATGCTTCCATTCGGGAGACTCGCTGCCGCGCAAGGCGTTGCCGAAGAACAGGCTGCCCTGGCCGTGTGGCACCAATGCTTCGAGCAGCAGCACCAGCGAGAAGCCCATCACCGCCACCAGGTTGGCGCCGACGAAAGTGAGCCAAACGGCGTTGCCGGCGGCGCGGCGTGACAGGACCCGGAAGCGTTGCCGGGCTTCCTTGCCGCGCTGGGCTTCGAGTTGCCAGACCGGTAACAGGAACGAGCGACGCATGCTCAGGCGCCGCAGGGTCAGGCCGGAGATCACGCCCGGTGCCTTGAGCAAGGCAGGCAACGCCCGCCAGACGTCGCGCGCCGTGGTGGCGGTGCCGAACAGGCAACGGCTGAAGGTGAACAGCAGCACGCGATCGAACACCGGCTTCAGCCACCAGAGTACGAAGATGGCCAACGACGGCCACGGCCAGAGCACGAGCAGCAGCACCACGCCGAACAGCCAATAGGTGGCGAGCCATGCGCGATAGGCGGGGCCGGCCCAGGCGTGCAGCATGGCGTGGCCGAGGTCGAGCGCCTCCCAGGGGTTGCGCCGTCTGAGCACGATGGCGATCTGGTCAAGCCGCACGGCGCAGCCTTCCGGCAAGCAGCAGATAGGACAGGGTCAGCGACCACATGAAAATGCCGACGCCGACCTTGACGTCGAACGGCACATCGCGCATCGACGACCAGAAGGCTTCGATGAAGGCGGCCAGGAAAGTCAGCATGGCGGCGCCACAGACGAGACGCACGGCGATGCCCGCATTCTCCTTCAGCGCCGCGACGCGGCTGCGGTTGCCGGGCGCGATCAGGGCCATGCCCAGTTTGAGCCCGGCGGCGCCGGAAAGCACGGCGCCGGTCAACTCAAAGGCGCTGTGGCCGGCGACGAAGCCCCAAAAGGTCTCGACATAACCGATCCCGGTCAGGTGACCGGCGACGGCGCCGATCATGAGGCCGTTGAACAGCAGATAGAACACGGCGCCGACGCCGAAGGCGATGCCGCCGGCGAAGCACTGGAAATCGATGCCGATGTTGTTGCCGATGTAATAGCCCCACATACCCCATTCGCTCGATGCCGCGCGCGGCCGGCCGAGATGCTTGGCATCGGGCGCGTACATCTCCTCGAACTGGCCGGCCTGCTGGGGCGACAGCACCAGATAGACGGCGTCCGGATGCTGCGGCAGCACGGCCAGCATGATGCCGATAGGCACGAAGAAGAGCAGGAACGACACCAGCACGACGCGCCATTCGCGCCGCACCAGCGCCGGCAGGCCGCTGCCGATGAAGGCGAGCACCGAGCCGTTGCGTGGCTTGGCGACGCCGTAGATGCGCTGATGCGCGGCCAGCACGCGGCGATGCAGGGACTCGACCAGGCCGGCCGAATACTGGCGATCGCGGGCCAGCGCCAAGTCCAGCGACAGCCTGCGGAAACGCCCGGGCAGCTCGTTGACGGCTATGCCGGTCAGATCGTCGCTACCATCCTTGCTCGGCGTCAGCCAGCGATCCCACGCCTCCCATTCAGCCTGGCGGCGTTCGATGAATTGCAGTTCTTTCAAAAGCGCCATCTCCCTTGGCGGTCTGCATCATGACCAATTCGACGCCAAGTGGCAAGTTTCGCATCCACCAGCGACGTCCAGACATGTCGCCAGGTTATGACATATTGGACGCTTTTCCTTGACTACTCCTGACCGTCATCATACGATGCCAACCTCATTTCCCAGCCGTCATTCGTTTCCATGTCGTCCGCTTCCGACCTCGCCCAGGCCCTTGCCACCCCCTTGCCGAGTCGGGACGCATTCATGAAGTTCCTGTCGCAGCACGCGCGCCTGCTCGAGATCGAGACGCCGCTGCCGGCGACGGCGTTGGTAGTCGAGAAGCTCTCCGGCCACGAGGCCATCTCGGAGTTGTTTCGCTTCGACATCGACTGCCTGTCGACCTCGGTCGATTTCGAGCTCAAGAAACTCATCGGCGAGGAAGTCACGCTGCGCCTGCTCCAGGCCGACGACTCGAAGCGCGCCTGGCACGGCATGGTCACCGAGGCGGCGCAACTGGGCGGCGACGGCGGCCTGGCGCGCTACCGCCTGACCATCGAGCCGTGGCTGGCGGAAGCGAGATACCGGCGCGACTGCCGCATCTACCAGGACAAGACCGCGCTCGAAGTGGTGGAGGCCGTGCTCAAGCAGTACCCGCGCGCGCGCTTCGACGACCGCGTCGCCGGGCCGGTGGTATCCGCCCTACCCAAGCGCGCCATCACCACCCAGTACCGCGAAACCGACCTCGAATTCATCGAAC
>Ga0316583_10000662_pt1 | contig 10576 bp, 3 predicted proteins | sample J_170502JBrBrA_D_FD_204513 | JGI IMG/M metagenome (GOLD analysis project Ga0316583, IMG submission 204513) | Rhizosphere microbial communities from salt marsh grasses in Alabama, United States - J_170502JBrBrA | ecosystem: Host-associated > Plants > Roots > Rhizosphere | place: USA: Alabama... | reverse complement strand
ATTGGCCGTGACGCCAGCCAGATGGACCCGTCTGGTTCCAACCTCCAAGAAGAAAAGTACATAGTAGGTGCGCAAGAAAAGCGATTCCACCACAAAAAAGTCACACGCCAACAACTGTTCTTTGTAGTGTTTCATCATCGTTTTCCAACCAATCGAACCGTATCGCACTGGTGCTGGCACGATGCCATTCCGACCAAGAACATTGCGCACAGTAGTGAGGGAGACATCAAAGCCTAATTTGGTGAGCTCTCCCTCGATCTTGTAATAGCCCCAATGCAGGTTTTGCTTGGCCTAACGCACGATCAATTACTCCAATTGGTCATCGATTCGGGGTCGGCCTCGTTTCCCATTGTTCTCCTGAAACCATTTGCGCCGCACCAGGTCTCGATGCCAGCGAAACACCGTTTCTGGCTGAACCAATCGAATCAGTTGTCTGAATTGGTTGGCCGGCCGGTTGGTTTGATTCTTTAATCTACCGGCCAGCACAGCCAGGGTCATCCTTTCTGCTCGAGTAGCTCGAACTGGCTTCTGCATTTGTCGATCAGCAATGCCCAACTGGTAACGCAAAACCATGATTTCCAAATCTTTGTCCGTGTCAGACATCCTGCCGATTTGAATGAGAGAAATAAGGGTGGAAAAAATCTGGGCAACCAGGAACCAAATCATGAAAATGCATACTCCAAATTGGTGATTTTGCTGATTCTACAAGAATCTAAATTTGGAGCATATTATCGTTCCTTACTCGAGAGAATCTCATTTGGATGGAATTTTTGCATAGTACGGGGTCATTACATCGAGTTGGTGACGCAAGATCATGATTTCCAGGTCTTTGTCTTTTTCAGACAAACGGCCGATATGAACCAACTCTAGAATAGTGGAGAAAATGTGTGTGATTGCCAACCAAAACATAAAAAGTCCTGCTTCAAGAATATTGGAGCAGGGTTCTATCAAACTATTCGAGAATGGCGTTCAGTTAGCTTTTCTCTCGAGTAGGAGGATTGGATCCTAGTTTTTGCATACTACGCCTGCAAATTTCTGATCAATGAACTATTTGAACCACGCGAGACAATGAATCCGGCTATGGGAAGCAATTTTCAAATTGTCAATTGGCAAGGCTCTGTGTGTTACATAAAACTTCCTTGACCTATTTTAACGGTAAGGTTTATATTATAAAGTAGGGAAGCCATAACCACGCTATAGCTGGGGTTGATGGGGTAGCTGGCATTGCACCAATGCTGATCACAGCCATCCACCACACACAACCCGCACGAGCAATCTTTCCCTGATTGCTCTATGGGCGATGCCGCAAACTTGGCACCCTTTCTTTTAAAGGCGAGGTCCTGCACCCGGCTGCCGTACCGCCCAAGAGGGAACGGAGCAATGTTCAATAGAATCCTGGTGCCACTCGATCAATCTCCTATCGCTGAATGTGTTCTGCCGCATCTGGTTGCCTTTGCTAAGGTCTATGATGCCCACGTGACTCTCATTCACATCATGGAATGCCCGACAGCTGCCAATCAACTACCGCCCATTGATCCCTTATCGTGGCAGCTATGTAAATCAGAGGCGGAGGCTTATCTGAATGATGTGGTCAATCGTTTATCTGAGGCCGGGTTGGAACCTGAGCCTGTTCTCTTAGAAGGCCAACCTGCGCACACCATTATTGAGTACGCACAAAGCAATGCGATTAATCTGATCATGATGAGCAGCCATGGCCAAACGGGCATGAGCCGCTGGAATGTCAATAGTGTGGTGCGCAAGATCATTCAGGAATCCATGATCTCCACCATGGTAATACGCGCCTACAATCCGGTTGTCGAAAGACTGCATGGGTTTGTATATCAGCGAATCCTTGCACCTTTGGACGGTTCGCTTCGTTCGGAGTGCGTGCTTCCCGTAGTGGTAACACTGACCAAAGAACATCAGGCTAACTTGATGTTAGCTCATGTTGTGGTCAAGCCGGAAATGCCCCGGCAGACTCCGCTGAATCAGGATGATTTAGAACTCATCCAGCGCTTCGTAGATCGTAACTTGCGCGCTGCCAACGATTACTTCAAACGATTACAAACTCACCTGGGAGTTGATTTTGTGCCTCGCTTGTTGGTGAGTGAAAATATTGCTATCAGCCTACATCAACTGGTTGAAAATGAAGCGGTAGATCTGGTTGTGATCAGCGCTCACGGGTACTCCGGCCATGCGAAATGGCCGTATGGTAGCCTGACCACCAGTTTCATTGATTATGGAAACACCCCCTTGCTCATCGTTCAAGATTTAGCGCCCGGCGAAGTCACCTTGTCCGAGGCAGAGGCTGCTGCCCAAGAAGTCAAAGGACATTAGAAAATGCCGGCGATCGAAATCTCGACGGTTACTGCAGATGCGTGCCCGGATGAAGGCTCGCCAGAGTCTCTTAAACGTTTCGCTCACCAGTTGGCCAGTGATCATCGCCAGGTGACGTTGCAGGCTGTTGATCGCCAATCACTCGACCAACTCGAATCACAGAAAAAGAGCCTGGATCAGGCCTATTCGCATTTCCGACAGCAAGCCCAGGATGATCTCTTGTTTATGCAGGCGGGTGAGTGGCTTCTTGATAATTATTATGTTGTGAGCAGTGCACTGCAACAAATTGAACAGGACATGCCCCGGGAATTTTATCGCCAGCTCCCCCGTCTTGAAGTTGGAGAGTGGCGGGATTACCCGCGCGTCTATCTGCTTGCGCGGGAGCTGCTGGCTTGTCAAACGCAACATGTAGACCTGGACTGGGTGCGGCAATTCGTCACTACCTACCAGGAAATTACACCACTTACTATGGGCGAGCTTTGGGCGTTGCCTACCATGCTGCGCTATGGGTTCATTGAAAAGTTAATCCAGACACTGGAACCCCTTTCCGACCAGGCTGGAAAGGGTCCAGCGATTGTAATAGAGGCAGGAAACAATATAGACGATACGAATGTAGCCTGGTGCATATTAGGCCTACAATTACTGGATACCCAGAATTGGTATCGTTTCTTTGAAAAAGTCAGCCTCGTGGACCGGGTGCTTGGCCAGGATCCGGCAGGCGCCTACCTGGATATGGATTTTGCCACCCGGGATTCGTATCGTAAGGTGGTCGAGAGGCTATCATGGGCCACCTCTCTGGAAGAGGTAGCGGTCGCCGGGCAGGCAGTACAGCTGGCCGGCCGGACGCGGACTGATGGAATGACACCTGGTACTGCATGCGAAAACCATGTCGGGTACTACCTTGTTGGAGATGGCTTATGCCAATTGGAGCAAAAGCTAGCTTACCAACCGCCAAGACAGATCCGGCTTCGTCGCTGGTTCCTGCAAAGCCATCCTGCTTTTTTATATCTGGGAAGTGTAACCTGTCTTACGCTGTTTTCGTTTCTTTTCTTATGGGTCTATCTTTGGTACGTGAATTCCTCACCCCAGGCTTTTTGGGTCGCCGGCGTTCTGCTATTAATCCCCCTCTTTTCCGTAGCGATTAGCCAGGCCACCTGGCTAATGACTCAGCTGGTTAAACCACGTGTTTTACCCAAGATAGCATTTGAGGATGGCATACCAGATAGCTGTCGTACCATGATAGTGGTGCCTTCTCTATTGGGTGATGAGGCTGAAGTAAGTACGTTATTACAGCAAGTGGAACTGCACTACTTAAGTAATAATGACGCCAATATCACCTTCGCGCTACTGACGGATTTCTGTGATGCGCCGCAGCAGAAAATGCCCACAGACGAACTGTTTCTCACCCTGGTTGTCCAGGGCATCCAGCGTCTTAACCAGAAATACGGCCATCCACCAGACAAAGGGCCCTTTTACCTCTTTCATCGCCAGCGGCTGTGGAATCCTGAGGAAGGATGTTGGATGGGCTGGGAGCGAAAGCGGGGCAAGCTTGAAGAATTCAACCGGTTGCTGCTGGGTAAAGGCACAACTTCATACACGGTCCAGATTGGTCATATGGATATACTCCCTCAGATCCGCTACGTCATTACCCTGGATGTCGACAACACCTTGCCCCAAAACCAGGCGCCGGTCCTCATCGGTACGCTGGCCCACCCCTTGAATCAAGCCCGCTTAGATCCGCAAACGGGTACCATAACCAGGGGTTATACTGTGTTGCAACCTCGCGTAGAAATCAAGCCTTCCAGCTCCAACCAGACATTGTTTTCTCGGCTGTTCGGTGGTAATAGCGGCCTGGATCTCTACTGCCAAGCCGTGTCTGATATGTACCAGGATCTGTTTGGCGAAGGCATTTATATGGGCAAGGGGATTTACGAAGTATCTACCTTTGACAAGTGCCTGGCTGGTCGGGCGCCGAAGAATTGGCTAGTGAGCCATGATCTGTTTGAAGGAATATACGGCCGTGCTGCGCTGGTTTCTGATGTGATTGTCTACGAAGAGTATCCCCCCATTTACCAGGTACATACTCGGCGTAAACACCGCTGGATCCGTGGGGATTGGCAGCTGTTGCCCTGGCTAATGCCCAAAGTACCCCATTTACAGGCCGGCAAAATTCAAAATGAGTTATCCATAATCGATCGTTGGAAGATTGTGGACAACCTGCGGCGCAGCCTGCTACGGCCTACACTGATGCTTCTCCTTGTAGCTGGTTGGTTATGGCTGCCTGGTTCGCCGCTAGTTTGGACTCTGGTGGTCTGCCTGATCCTGGCCAGCGACGTCTTCATCAGCCTGATTGATGTCCTCGTGCACAGTCAAAAAAACAAGGTTCAGTTCCATTTCGGCGAGACTGTTCAGCGACCTTTGTCGCGCTGGCTCTTTGAGCTGATAACCCTTCCTCATGAGTCCCTTATAGAGGGCGATGCCATTCTCACGGCTTTTGTGCGTATGTATGTTACCCACAAGCGACTCCTACAATGGACCACTGCCGCTCACACCGTTCAATTGCTCGGTAAGAACCAGTCAATCGCCGTCGTCTGGCGAGAAATGTCAGCCACCTCTGTGCTGGCCGTGATGTTGGCCTTGCTGATTGGTCTGCTTAACCCAACTGCTCTGCTGGTGGCAGCGCCATTACTGTTAATCTGGCTCGCAGGGCCGCTGATTATTATGTGGATTAATAAGCCTTTGCGGAAAGCTGGGCAACCTTTATCGCCAGATCAAAAAAAACAGCTACACTGTCTAGCCCGGCGTACCTGGTTCTTCTACGAGCAGTTTATCGGCCCGGAAGATCATTGGTTGGCCCCTGATCATTTTCAAGAAGATCCGCGGGGCCTTATTGCACATCGTACTTCGCCTACCAACATCGGCCTGACGCTCTTAACTACGTTGGCCGCCTATGACTTGGGCTACATTGGCTTGCCTGAGTTGCAGGTTCGCTTGACAAGCACGTTAGATGGCATGGATCAGCTCGAGAAGTACCGCGGACATTTTCTCAACTGGTACGATACCAGGACTCTGATGCCGCTGCCACCTCGCTATATTTCTACTGTGGATAGCGGGAACCTGGCCTGTTGCCTGGTGGCTTTGCGTCAGGGATGCCTGGCGCTGCCCGATAACTGCCTGCCCAGGAGAGAGCAGCGCCAGGGCGTCATCGATACACTTGCCGTGCTGAGCGAAACCTTGGCGGGGTTGGTTAAATCGGCGCCGGATTCAGTGCGTGCTCTTCAGCAGCGGCTGGAAGGTATTGCGGAACAAGTGCAAACAGTGGGCGATGATCCGCTCCATTGGTCGGCATTGATGAAACGATTGCAGAACGATGTTTGGCCCACGGTCGATCAGGATCTGGTAAATCTTCTGGGCGGCGAAACCTCGAAGCGGGCAGCGATCCACAGCGTACGAGTCTGGTCTGACCGGGCACATCATCAATTGTTCGATGTGCAGCGTAAGTTTCATATGTTGATCCCCTGGCTGGTCTTTATACCTGAAGCGCCTTCCCTGTTGCAGGCCCCGCAAATCGATCCTTCACTTGCCGCCGCCTGGCAATCATTGATCGAGGAATTGCCCTTGACCGGAATCGCATGCCGTGAGATACCAGCCATCTGCCTCAATGCGCAAAACCAACTGGACCAACTCCTTCTATTGCTGCCCAAAGAACTGGGAATGCCGGAACAGATGCAGCAGGCACGTCAATGGTGTAAGGATTTCAAGCAGGCGCTTGTCGCGGCGGAAGCTGAAATCTCCAAGATAATTTCTGCCTTTGAAGATATCAGCCACCGAATTGAAGAGTTGATCACCGAGATGCATTTTGCTTTCTTGTACGACCCGGATCGAGGCGTATTTCACATCGGCTACAATGTTGATATCGAATCGCAGGATGCCAATTATTACGATTTGTTGGCCTCAGAAGCGCGATTGGCCAGCCTGCTGGCCATTGCTAAAGGAGATGTACCGGAGCGGCATTGGCTTTGTCTGGGCCGGCCATTGAAACAGGTAGAAGGCAGGCCACTCCTCCTTTCCTGGAGCGGCACCATGTTTGAATACTTGATGCCTAGCCTGTTGACACGGCAGACTAGTGAAACATTGTTGAACCAGAGCATTTATGGCTGTATTGAACAACAGATCACTTACGGTCGTCGGAAGGGGGTACCCTGGGGTAACTCTGAATCAGGTTATTATGCTTTTGACGCAAGCTTGAATTACCAATACCGAGCCTTTGGTACGCCAGGTTTAGGTTTCAAACGAGGACTGGAAGATGATCTGGTTGTCAGTCCTTACTCTACAGTGCTGGCATTGCCCTTCCAGCCAAAGGCTGTGATGGACAATATCGCCCGCCTGATTGAGATGGATATGTTAGGGGACTATGGATTCTATGAGGCCGTTGATTTCACCCGTTCCCGGTTGACACTTGGTCAGGAGTGGGCTGTAGTTCGTTCCTTCATGGTCCACCATCAGGGAATGATCATGCTGTCACTGGTTAATACGCTGCAGGACAAGCCCATGGTACGGCGTTTTCATGCCGATCCCCAGGTGCGCAGTGTTGAGTTGCTGTTGCAGGAACGGCTTCCGGTTGGTGCTCCAGAAACCATTATTTCTCAGGAGGAAGAAACCCTGGCCCGCCTGGAACAACCGAAAATAGCGTCCATGGCCTGGAGAGTACCTGAGAACACAGCTTTTCCTGTGGCTCACTACCTGGCCAACGGTCGTTTTGGAGTACTGATCACCAATGCAGGAGGCGGCTACAGCCGCTGGAAGGACATTGACTTAACCCGTTGGCGCGCGGACACTACCAGGGATGATTGGGGAACCTGGATCTACATTCAAGATGCCGACAGCGGCCAATTGTGGTCCGCAACACCCCAACCTACAAACAGTCCCAAGCATCATTGGGAAATAAATTATTCACCCCAGCAGGCAGATTTTCACTGTACAGGGTTGGGTATCTCCACACACTTGCAGATCACTGTTCCCCCGGACGACGATCTGGAGATTAGACGATTGCGGGTGACAAACCACAGCCGCCACCGCCGTCGCCTAGCCATAACCAGCTATGGGGAGGTGGTCCTTGGCGGGCAAGATAGCGACCGACGCCATCCAGCCTTTAACAAGCTTTTTATCGAAAGCGAATACCACCCTGACAATCGAACACTACTGTTTCGCCGCCGGCCACGCACAGCTGAGGAACAGGCGCGCTATTTGGCTCATAGCTTGATCCTCGAGCCAGACAAACAGTTCCAGGTTGAATATGAAACAGACCGGGCTTACTTCCTGGGTCGCGGCGGTAGCCCCAGGCAACCGGCTGCCCTAAGGGCGATCGGTGGCGGGTTAAGTGGAGCGTCAGGGGCTGTCCTGGATGCCATCATGTGCTTGCAGGTAAGGCTGGAGATCGAACCGAATAGCACCAGAGAGGTTACTTTCCTAACCTTAGCCGGCACATCACGCGAGGATCTTCTCTCTATCGTGGCGCGATACCTGGCCCCTGGCCATGTACACTCCGCATTCGGCCGGGCACTTGCCAAGAGCGAGCTGTACCTTCGCCAGCTCAATCTCAGTTCAGAGGAACTGGAACATTTCCAGGAGCTGTTTTCTTTACTCACCTTTCCCCATGCAAGTTTACGGCAAAGCCCGCAAATATTGGCCCAAAACCGCTTGGGCCAATCAGCCTTATGGCCCTACGCCATATCTGGAGACTTGCCGATCCTACTGATATCGTTGGCGAACGATGCAGAGCTGGGATTGCTGGCCGAGTTACTGCAGGCCCATCGCTACTGGCGCCATCAAGGCCTGCAAATCGACCTGATTGTGCTTAATGAACAAGGGATAAGTTATGATGCGACACTCCAGAATCAGCTTTATCGCATGCTGCGGCGCATGCATTGCGATAACTGGCTCAATCGCCGTGGCGGTATCTTCGTGGTACAGGCTGACCGCTTGAGTAATGATGAAAAGTCCTTGTTCGCCGCTGCTGCCCGGGTCATGTTGCACGGACGCGCGGGCAGTCTGCCGCAACAACTTTCTGATATATATCGTCCGGCCACCCGGCCTCCGGTTTTTGTACCGCCACGAATTAGTCAGCCCTTGGAACCAGTACCACCGTTACTGCGCCCGGAACATTTACTCAACGATAATGGCTGGGGTGGCTTCAGCACCGATGGCCGTGAGTATTGTATCTACCTGCGGACAGGCGAACGAACGCCGGCACCGTGGGTCAATGTAATCAGCAACCCCGGCTTTGGCTTTCTGGTTTCGGAAATGGGCAGCAGTTTTTCTTGGGCTTTGAACAGTGGTGAAAACCGGCTCACGCCCTGGTACAACGACCCGGTATGTGACCCATCAGGCGAAGCATTGTATGTGCGCGATAGAGTGACTAACACGCTCTGGTCACCTACACCACAACCGTTGCCGGCAAATTCGCCTTATCTGGTGCGTCATGGGGCTGGCTACACTAAATTTGAACATCACAGCCATGGGCTTAAACAAGAATTGCGGATGTTTGTGGATGCCGATGCGCCGGTGAAGCTAATCTGCCTGCGCTTGGAAAACACTTTGAGCCAGTCCCGGATGTTGTCTGTAACTTACTACTGCGAATGGGTGCTGGGCGTAAATCGGGATCAGACACAGCAATATCTGATCCCGGAGTATGACAGCCAGACCGGTGCGCTGCTGGCGCGCCAGCCTTATCAAGCCGAATTTGGCAGTAGAGAAGCCTTCCTAGCCGCCAGCCAACACCCCGATGGTTTGACCGCCGATCGCACCGAGTTCTTAGGCCGGTTGGGCGATCTATCAAGGCCGGCGGCGTTGAAAAGGGTTGGTTTGACAGGTCATGTGGAGGCTGGTGCAGATCCATGCGCCGCACTGAAGCTGTATGTCGATCTGGAAGCAGGCGAGACCAAGGAGATCTACTTCATGCTGGGCCAGGGAACTGATCGGCAAGAGGCCCTAGCCTTAATCAAACGTTTCCAGGATCGCGCCCAGGTAAAGGCTGCTTGGAAAGCAGTTCAGGTGAAATGGGATAAATTACTGGGTGTTGTCCAGGTGGAAACACCTGACGAACAGATGGACTTGATGCTCAACCGTTGGCTGCTCTATCAAAACCTTTCTTGCCGTATTTGGGGCCGGTCGGGCTTTTACCAATCCAGCGGCGCGTTTGGATTTCGAGACCAGCTGCAGGATGTAATGGCCACGCTCCATGCCGCACCAGAGATAGCCCGGCAGCAGATATTGCGCGCCGGTGGCCGCCAGTTTGAGGATGGCGACGTATTACACTGGTGGCACCCGCCATCCGGAAGAGGTGTACGAACCCGTATCAGCGACGACTTGCTCTGGCTACCCTATGTGACCGCTGAATACGTCTCCTGCACCCAGGATGAGGCTATTTTGCATGAACCGCTCTCATTTCTGCAGGGGCCAATACTGGCTGAAGGTGAAGAGGAGCGTTATGGTCATTATAAACCTGTTGAAGAGAGAACCAGCCTGTATGATCACTGCTGCCGGGCTATCGAGCATGCATGCAGGTATGGCGATCATGGCTTGCCCTTGATTGGAGCCGGGGATTGGAATGATGGCCTGAACCGGGTGGGAATCGCCGGACGAGGTGAAAGTGTTTGGCTGGGCTGGTTCATCTACGCCACACTGGCCCGTTTTTTACCTATATGCCGCCGTTTGGATGATCAAGGTCGGGTGGAACAATATTATCGGCGCATGGCCGAGCTGCGTATGGCTATAGAGGAGCATGGTTGGGATGGGGAATGGTACCTCCGAGGGTATTATGATGACGGCCACTCCCTTGGCTCGCGACGGAACCAAGAATATCGAATTTCCTCTATCGCGCAATCATGGTCAGTGCTTTCAGGAGCCAGCGACGGGCAGAGAGCGCAGCAGGCGATCAATGCTCTTTGGCGTCATCTGGTGCGGCCCGAAGAACAACTTGTGTTGCTGTTTACTCCACCTTTCGACCAGAACAACCGTGACCCCGGATACATCAAAGGTTACCCGCCAGGGATCAGGGAAAACGGTGGGCAATATACGCATGCCGCTTCTTGGGCCGGATGGGCCAGCGCGTGCCTGGGCCGAGGTAGTGACGCTTATCGCATATTTCAAATGCTTAATCCCATTTCTCACGCCGATACAGCTGCCAAGGCGCAGCTGTACCGCGTTGAGCCATACGTTGTCGCCGCCGACATTTATA
>Ga0316583_10000658_pt1 | contig 10615 bp, 8 predicted proteins | sample J_170502JBrBrA_D_FD_204513 | JGI IMG/M metagenome (GOLD analysis project Ga0316583, IMG submission 204513) | Rhizosphere microbial communities from salt marsh grasses in Alabama, United States - J_170502JBrBrA | ecosystem: Host-associated > Plants > Roots > Rhizosphere | place: USA: Alabama... | reverse complement strand
CTGCGCACCCCCTTCCCCGGGAAGGGGGCTGGGGGGATGGCCTTCAATTCTCCCCCGGGGGTGCGCCTGCGCACCCCCTTCCCCGGGAAGGGGGCTGGGGGGATGACTGTCATATTCGGTGCCATCGGCACCGGCGCGCAGCACCGGTGCCATCTGGGCACGAAGCAGCTGGCCGGCGCGCGTCGTGGTGATGAAGTTGGCGACCGGCTCCGAACTTCCGCTCTTGAGGCGCTGCTGGATATTGTCGAGCGCGTGCGTAATCTGGCCGCGTTCGAGCATGGAAAAGATCGAGCGGCCGAGGCCGATCAGGGCGCCGCCGGCGACCGTGGTCGGACCCTGCGCCAGCGTCTTGAACTGCAAGCGGGCGCGGCTGTTGTAGAGCAGGATACGGCCGTCGAGATTGCAGACGACGACACCGAGTGCCAGTTCCGACATCAGCGCCGCGAGCCGGTTCTTCTCCTCCTCGACGGTCGCCTTGGCCTGGGCAATCTGCATCTCGACGTCGGTCATCAGTTCGTCGCGCCGCTGCGCCAATTCGTTGGCGGCGCGCGCCAACGCCTGCACCTCGGGTGGTCCGGACGGCTCGACGCGAAACTGCCGGTTGGCGTCGAGCATCAGGCGGAGTTTCTCGGCCATGGTGAGCAGGCCTTGCACGTACTGGCGGAACAGGTTGCGCAGCACCGCCACGCCGATGACGAACGCGAAGGCGGTGACCAGGATGCCGAGCGGCAGGCGGGGCGCCAGTAGCCGCGTCAGCGCAGCGCGTTCGGCTTCACCGCCCTCCGCCAGCAGAATCGCCCCCGTCACCAGAAACGGCCCGGTCATGAGCAGACCGAGCACCGCCACCGCCAGCAGGAAGCGAAGCCGGGAACTCATCGACCGTCGAGCAACGCCTTCACCAGCGTGACGAGATCCTTGGTCGAGAACGGCTTGGTCACATAGGCATCGGCACCCAACGCCATGCCCTTGGCCACCTCGAAGTCGCGCCCCTTGGCGGTCACCATGACGATGCGCACGCCGGCGAGATCGGGATCGGCGCGTGCGGCCTCGCACACTTCGTAGCCGGATTTCTTGGGCATCATGATGTCGAGCAGTACTAGATGCGGCTTGAAGCTCGTCAGCTGTACCAATGCGGCGTCGCCATCGGTCGCCACGGCCACCTCATAACCCTCCTTCTTCATCAGATACTCGAGCGAGACGACGATGTTGGGCTCGTCGTCCACGATCAGGACTCTGTGAGTCATCCGGTCTCCTCTCTCTGTGTTTGTTTCGATTTTATCCCGCGACATGCCGCGGCAGCGTGAACACGAAAGTTGCACCACCGCCCGGCGCCGCTTCGACCCACAGGCGGCCTCCGAAATACTCGATGATCTGTCGGCTGATCGGCAAGCCGAGACCGGTACCGCGCGGCTTGCCGGTGAGGACGCTGCCACCCTGGCGGAACTTCTCGAAAATGGTCTCGCGGTCATCAACAGCGATGCCGGGACCGTTGTCGGCAACCGAGACGCGCACGCCGTCGGCCGTCGCGGTTACGACGACGCTGACGCGACCGCTGCCCGTGACGACGAATTTCTGCGCGTTCGACATCAGGTTGATCATCACCTGGACCAGGCGATCGCGATCGGCCAATACCTCGGGGCCATACTCGGGTACGTCCAGGGTCAGCGCCACACCCTTGTCGCGGTAGACCTGGCCGAGCGAATCGGCCGAGGCGCGGACCACCTCGCCGAGATCGACCACGGCGCTGGTCCAGTCGGCGCGGCCGGATTCGAGCTTGGCCAGGTCGAGCGTCTGGTTGATCAGGCGCGTCAGCCGCTCGGCTTCGTTGACGATGATGCCGAGAAAATGGCTGCGCTCGGGCAGGTCGATGCGCGGATCGGCATAGAGCATTTCCGAAAAGGCGCGGATGGAGGTCAGCGGCGTGCGCAGTTCGTGGCTGACGGTGGAGATGAAGTCGTCCTTCATGCGGTCGAGCTCGCGCAGGCGCTCGTTGGCGGCGCGCAGTTCGGCACTGGCGCGCTCGATCTGGCGCGACTTTTCTTCCAGCTCGCGGCTGTGGGCACGTACCTGCGAGGCTTCGTCGAGAATGTCCATGACGGCGTCGATGTCCGGCGGCGCCTCCTGTACCACCGAGGCGACCATGACGCGCGCCGAGGCCGAACCGATGGCACCGGCAAGCTGGCTCTCGGCGAAGTGCGCCAGGTCCGCGTCGGCGGGCAGTTCCTCGAGGCGCTCGAGGCCACGCGCCGCCGCGTGGCGGGCGAAAATCTCGCGCGCCCGTTCCGGCCCCAGGAAACGGCCGGCCAGCGGCAGCAATTCGGTCACCGGCGCACCCGAACGCCAGCGCACGGCAACGCTGCCGGCGCTGCGGCCGCCGTCGACGAACAACGCCGCCTGGCCGGCCTCGCGCATGTCGGGGGCACGCAAGAGCGAGACGCCGACGTAGCAGCCGACGTTGGCGAGCAGGCTCCAGAACAGGCTATGGCTGATCTCGTCGAGGCCGGCGAGTCCGAACAACTGTTGCGGCCGCAGCAGGTCGATGCCAAAGGCGCCGGCCGCGAAATCCGGCGGCAGCCAGCCCGACTTGGCGAACGAAGGCAACAGCAGCGTATACATCCATACCGCGAAGCCCGCCGACAAGCCGGCCAGCGCCCCCTGGCGCGTGCCGCCGCGCCAGTAGAGGCCGCCGAACACGGCCGGCGCGAACTGCGCCACGGCGGCAAACGAGATGAGGCCGATGGCGACCAGGGCATAGGCCTCGCCGGCGACGCGGAAATACACGTAGCCGAGCAGCAGAATGCCGCCGATGGCACCACGACGGATATTGAGTAGCAAGCCCGACAGATCCGGCTTGCGCTCGAGGCCAAGGCGGCGCCAGCGCAACAAAATGGGCATGACCAAGTCGTTGCAGATCATGGTGGACAGAGCGATGGTCTCGACGATGACCATGCCGGTCGCCGCCGACAGGCCGCCGACGAACACCAGCAGCGCCAGGCCGTGCTGGCCGTGCATCAGCGGCAGCGTCAGCACGAAGGTGTCGGCATCGCTGCCGGCGGGGAATTGCATCAGGCCGGCGAGCGCGATCGGCAGCACGAAGATGTTGATCAGCAGCAGGTAGAGCGGGAACAGCCAGACGGCGCGACGCACATGCGTCTCGTTGACGTTCTCGACCACCGCAATCTGGAACTGTCGCGGCAGCAACAGCACCGAAAGCATGGACAAAAACGTCAGCGACGCCCAACTGCCATAGCTGGAAGCCGTATCGCGAGCGACCAGGATATTCGCCAGATCGGGCACCGCGGCGGCGCGGCTGAAGATGTCGCCGAGGCCATCGTAAAGCACATAGCTGACGAATACGCCGGCGCCGAGAAAGGCCAGCAGCTTGACCACCGATTCGAAGGCGATGGCCGCCACCATGCCCTCGTGGCGCTCGGTGGCGTCGAGATGGCGAGTGCCGAACAGGATCGAGAAGGCGGCCAGAACGATGGCGACGTAGAAGGCGCTGTCGTGCAGCGGCGGCGCCGCCACCGTCTGCGCTTGCAGCATCGGCGGACCGGCGGCGACCAGCAGCGTGTAGGTATGCGATACCGCCTTCAGTTGCAGGGCAATGTAGGGAACGATGCCGACGACGGCGATCACCGTGACCAGACCGCCGAGCACTTGGCTCTTGCCGTAGCGCGAGGCGACGAAGTCGGCGATCGAGGTAATGCGATTGGCCTTGGCGACACGGACGAGCTTGCGCAACACCTGCCAGCCGAGCGCCAGCATCAGTGTCGGACCGAGGTAGATGGGCAGGAAGCCGATGCCGGTGGCGGCGGCGCGGCCGACGCTGCCGTAGAAGGTCCAGGTCGTGCAATAGACAGCCAGCGACAGCGAATAGACGGTTGCGCTGGCGATCACCGAACGGCCGCGGTCGGCGCGCCGGTCGGCCCAATACGCGATCGCGAACAGGATGCCGAGATAGGCCAGCGAGGCGAGGACGACCGTCCAGGCCGGCAGCACGATTCAGTCCCCGCCGCGCTCGGCCACCCAGGCCATGAGCGCGATCAGCGCCGCCCAGGCGCCGAACAGCCAGGCATAGAGCACCGGCACGCCGAAGACAGCGCCGGAACGGTTGAACAGCGCCAGGATCGGGAAGTTGAACAGGATGCAGCCGAGCAGGAACAAGGCCGCTAGGCGTTGGGCCACCAACGAAGTGCCGCGCGCTCGTCTCATCGTCACCTCCCTTGCCAACCGCCAAAAACAAAAGGGCGCCGCTGGGCGCCCTCTTGTTTCAGCCTGGTGCGCCTCAGGTGGCTTGCTTCAACTGGTCCAGGATCGCGGGGTTCTCGAGCGTGGACACGTCCTGCGTGATTTCCTCGCCCTTGGCCAGCGAACGCAGCAGCCGACGCATGATCTTACCCGAGCGCGTCTTGGGCAGGTTCTCGCCGAAGCGGATGTCCTTGGGCTTGGCGATCGGGCCGATTTCCTTGCCGACCCAGTTGCGCAGCTCGTTGGCGATCTTCTTGGCGTCCTCGCCGCTCGGCCGCGACTGCTTGAGCACGACGAAGGCGCAAATCGCCTCGCCGGTGACGTCGTCGGGACGGCCGACGACGGCGGCTTCGGCGACGATCGGGTTGGCGACCAGCGCCGATTCGACTTCCATGGTGCCCAGGCGGTGGCCGGAAACGTTGAGCACGTCGTCGATGCGGCCCATGATGGTGAAGTAGCCGGTCTTGGCGTCGCGCACGGCACCGTCGCCGGCGAGATAGAGCTTGCCCTGGAAGTCTTCCGGATAGTAGGACTTCTTGTAGCGCTCGGGATCGCCCCAGATGGTGCGGATCATCGACGGCCAGGGCTTCTTGACGATCAGGAAGCCGCCCTTGCCCCATTCGACCGGATGGCCGGTCTCATCGACGATCTCGGCCATGATGCCGGGGAACGGCAGCGTGCAGGAACCCGGCACCAGCGGCGTCACGCCCGGCAGCGGCGTGATCATGTGGCCGCCGGTTTCGGTCTGCCACCAGGTGTCGACGATCGGGCAGCGGCCGTCGCCGACATTGTTGTAGTACCACATCCAGGCTTCGGGATTGATCGGCTCGCCGACCGTGCCCAGCAGGCGCAGGCTGGAAAGATCGAAGCTCTTCGGTGCCGTCGCCGGATTGGCCTCGTTGGCCTTGATCAGCGAGCGGATTGCCGTCGGCGCGGTGTAGAAGATGCTGACCTTGTGGTTCTGGATGGTCTTCCAGAAGCGGCCGGCGTCCGGATAGACCGGCACGCCCTCGAACACCACCTCGGTGCCGCCGCAGGCCAGCGGCCCGTAAGTAATATAGGTGTGGCCGGTGACCCAGCCGATGTCGGCGGTACACCAGAAGACGTCGTCGGGCTTGAGGTCGAACACCCACTTGGTGGTCAGAATCGCATGCAGCAGAAAGCCGCCGGTGGAATGCTGGACGCCCTTGGGCTTGCCGGTAGAGCCGGAGGTGTAGAGCAGGAACAACGGATGCTCGGCCTCGACCCACTCGGGCTCGCAAGTGGTGCTCTGGTCGGCGATGGCGTCATGCCACCAGACGTCGCGGCCGGCGGTCATGTTGCAGGCGCCGCCGGTGCGCTTGTACACGATCACGGTCTTGACTTGGTGACCGGTGGCCAGGACCAGGCCCTCGTCGACCGCGGGCTTGAGCGGAATGGCCTTGCCGCCGCGCATTTGCTCGTCGGCGGTGATGATGGCGACGGCGCCGGCGTCCAGGATGCGCTCTTCCAGCGACTTGGCCGAGAAGCCGCCGAATACCACCGAGTGGATGGCGCCGATGCGGGCGCAAGCCTGCATGGCGACGACGCCCTCGATCGACATCGGCAGGTAGATGATGACGCGGTCACCCTTCTTGATGCCGTGTGCCTTCAAGGCATTGGCGAACTGGGCGACACGGTCGAGCAGATCCTTGTAGTTGATCTTGGTGACCTTGCCGTCGTCGGCTTCGAAAATGATGGCGGTCTTGTCGCCGAGGCCGGCCTCGACGTTCTTGTCTAGGCAGTTGTAGGAAACGTTGAGCGTGCCGTCGGTGAACCACTTGAAGAACGGTGCGTTCGAATCGTCGAGCGACTTGGTGAACGGTTGCTTCCAGACGACATGTTCCTTGGCCAGGCGCGCCCAGTAGCCCGCATAGTCCTGTTCCGCTTCCTTGCACAGGGCCTGATAGGCCTCCATGCCGGAAATCGTGGCCTTCTTGATCGTCTCCTCAGACGGCGGAAAGATGCGGCTTTCCTGAGATACCGATTCGATAGCTGACATCTGATGCTCTCCTCTGGCTTAAAACAGTTGATCTTTTCCGGCGGGGCGAGCCGGCAGAACCGGGATTTTAGAGCGATTTAAGTCGCCCAAACTTACGTGCCTCTTACTTTGCGGTTTCCCATGCCTTGCCCGGCCCGCAAGCCGGCATCTATGGCCGCAATACCTTTGCGGCTATATCGCACCGAACCCTGCCCACAAGCGACGTGAGGACATGACGGCAACCGTCAAACGGAATCATTCGGTGCCCACCGGCGTTGTTGCTAGAATCCGCCGCCTATGCAAACAGGAGAATGCCAATGAACAAACCGGTGAAGGCCATGGAATCCTTCATCTTCTGGAGCCGCTGGCTGCAGGCGCCGCTCTACCTCGGCCTGATCGCCGCCCAGGGCGTCTATGTCTATCAGTTCATGCACGAGCTGGCATTGCTGGTCACCAAGGTCGGCAGCCTGGGCGAGACCGAGGTCATGCTCATCGTGCTCGGCCTCATCGACGTCGTCATGATCGCCAACCTGCTGATCATGGTCATCGTCGGCGGCTACGAGACCTTCGTCTCCCGGCTCGACCTCGAAGGTCACCCCGACCAGCCGGAATGGCTGTCACACGTCAATGCCGGCGTTCTCAAAGTGAAACTGGCGACAGCGCTGATCGGCATTTCCTCGATCCACCTGTTGAAGAGCTTCATCAATGCCGCCCACCTCGACGATCGCGTCATCATCGCCCAGGTCGGCATTCACCTCGCCTTCCTGGTCTCCGCCCTGGCCATCGCCTGGACCGACAAGCTCATGACCGGCACGCTGCTGATGAGCAGGCACGCCCCGCACTAGTCTCAGGGGAATCTTGGCATCATCGGGTATCGGCTACCGCAGCACCTGCGCCAGCAAAGGCCCCTTGGGCGCCGGATTGCGGACCACGAGCGTCTGGTAGCCGCGATAGTTGCCGTTCTTCGCCACGTCGCTGAACCACAGCAGCCAATAGTGCGCTCCGTCGGACGATTCGACATCGGCAACCACCTCGAGGCGGTATCGCCAGTCGTCGGTCTCCACGGTGACGGCATGCGCTTCGACGCGTACGGCGCCGCCTGACAGGTCGGCAAACGTGACGTGCTTGTCGTCGATCATCGGCCGCAACGACGAGGGAAAACTGCGCAAGTCGAGCCGGCGCAGCAATTCGCGGCCATAGGAATCGGGGCGATAGTCGGATTTGCCGACCGGGCCCGCTCGGCGAAGCAATGCCACGGCGTCGCAAACCAGATATTCCTGGGCGACGATGCGGTTGTTGACCGCTTCGTCGATCAGGGTCACCCCTCGTTGCGCCAGGTAATCCTTGCAGTCGTGAACCGTCTGACCGGACGCGAAGCGCAAGGCCGGTCGCCGCGCAACCATGGTCTGGTCGTAGTGCGCGAAGGCATCGCGCACGGTGGCGTTGAAGATATCCATGTCGCCACGTGTCGCCATCGGCGTGCAGGCGGTACCAACAACCAAAGACAGGAGTAAGACCAGGCTGCGCATCATATGACTATCTTGGCGAGGAGATCGGCTTCCAGATTGCGCCGGGTCGAGTAAGCATCGCCGAAGTCGCGCAAGATGTTGACCGCTTGGCTCCAATTCTGCGCCGAAACGGCTTTCCAGAACTTGGGCGTCCGCGTCGCCAGGTCGCCGTATTGGAACGCCACCGAAGCGATGACCGTCTGCGCTTCGGCCGGAAGGGAAAAGAAGTCCGTCTTCGACCGGTTGTCGGCCGCCGCCAGGTACTGCCTTCCCAGCCGGTTGACCTCCGCCGCCTTGACGGCCTTGTCGATTTCGCCGGCTTCGGCGGTGGAGATCTTGAGGCCTTGGGCCTTCAATGCGTCGGTCGCCTCCTTGCCCGTCTTGCCGAGATAAGGTTCGAGTTTCGCGATCAAGTCCGCCGCCAAACCGAGTTTGGTCAAGTCCGCCTCGCTGCGTTGGCCGAGGTCGAAACCGGTGGCGATGGTCACGCCGCTCCTGCTTATCTGGCTTGCCGGAACGTAACCTTCCGTGACGCTGCCTCCCTCCCGTTCGCTGATGAAAGCGTAGTCGATCTGATTGGGCATGCGATGTCTCCCATGGGGTGATATTTAAGCCGCATAGCGCGCGTTGCCGGGTTTCCATCATCATAGTCGAAGCCTATGTCCACTGCATCCCCGACAGGACCATGGCAGGCCATCGCCGGCGGACGTATTGCCCGCCGTGTCCGGGAAATCCCGGTCGGTCAGACCCCATCTTCGGCGAGCGACGTTGTTGCTAGAATCCAGCGCTTGACCGTACCACTGACGCTATCCGCGGCGCCAGTTGCAACGAAAGCCGGTTCGCGGCCCCCACACTGCCGATCGACCGGCACCACCAGGAGACAGTATGACCACGATCCGCCAGGAAGACTTCATCGCCTCCGTCGCCGACGCCTTCCAGTACATCAGCTACTACCATCCGCTCGACTACATCACGGCACTCGGCGAAGCCTACGAGCGAGAGGAAAATCCCGCCGCCAAGGACGCCATCGCCCAGATCCTGACCAACTCGCGCATGTGCGCCGAGGGCAAGCGGCCGATCTGCCAGGACACCGGCATCGCATTGGTCTTCCTCAAGGTGGGCATGAACGTCACGTGGGACACCACGCTGTCCCTGCAGGAGATGGTCAACGAAGGCGTGCGCCGCGCCTACCTGAACCCCGACAACAAGCTGCGTGCCTCGGTGTTGGCCGACCCGGCAGGCGCACGCAAAAACACCAAGGACAACACGCCGGCCGTCGTGCATTACGAGGTGGTGCCCGGCGACCATGTCGAAGTCATTTGCGCCGCCAAGGGCGGCGGCTCCGAAGCCAAGACCAAGTTCGCCATGCTCAACCCCTCCGACGATCTGGTCGAATGGGTGCTCAAGACCGTGCCGCAGATGGGCGCCGGCTGGTGCCCGCCCGGCATTCTCGGTATCGGCATCGGCGGCACGCCTGAGAAGGCGATGCTACTGGCCAAGGAATCGATCATGGCGCCGGTGGACATCCAAGAACTGAAAGCACGCGGTGCCAAGAACCGCGCCGAGGAACTGCGTCTCGAACTCTACGACAAGGTCAATGCCCTCGGCATCGGCGCTCAGGGCTTGGGCGGCCTCACCACCGTGCTCGACGTCAAGGTGCTCGACTACCCGACCCACGCCGCCAACCTGCCGGTGGCGATGATCCCGAACTGCGCCGCCACGCGCCACGTGCATTTCCATCTCGATGGCTCCGGCCCGGCCAAGCTCGAACCGCCGAGCCTCGACCAATGGCCCAAGGTCACCTGGCAGGCCGACACCGAGACGGCGACGCGCGTCGACCTCGACAAGCTGACGCCGACCGAAGTCGCCGCCTGGAAACCCGGACAGACGCTGCTGCTCAACGGCAAGATGCTCACCGGCCGCGACGCCGCCCACAAGCGCATCGCCGACATGCTGGCCAAGGGAGAAAAGCTGCCCGTCGACTTCACCAACCGCGTCATCTATTACGTCGGCCCAGTCGACCCGGTGCGCGACGAAGTCATGGGCCCGGCCGGCCCGACCACGGCGACGCGCATGGACAAGTTCACGCGCACGATGCTGGAAAAGACCGGCCTCATCGCCATGGTCGGCAAGGCCGAGCGCGGCCCCGCCGCCATCGAGGCGATCAAGGACAACAAGTCGGCTTATCTGATGGCCGTCGGCGGCGCCGCCTACCTGGTGGCCAAGGCCATCAAGGCCTCGCGCGTGGTCGCCTTCGAGGATCTCGGCATGGAAGCCATCTACGAGTTCGATGTCAAGGACATGCCGGTCACCGTCGCCGTCGACAGCACCGGCAGCTCCGTACATCAGACCGGACCGCACGAGTGGATCGTCAAGATCGGCAAGATTCCCGTGTCACTGGTCGCCGGCGGCCACTGAACGCTTCTTGCGCGCGGCGCGCGCCCGCAACTGGCCGCAGCCGCCGTCGACGTCCTGGCCGGCGGACTGGCGCAGCTTGGTCAGGATGCCGCGCTCGTACAAGTAGAACGACATCGCCTCCGCCCGCGCCGCGCTCGGCCGCGCGAAGCCGCTGCCCTCGACCGCGTTGTAGGGAATCAGGTTCATGACCGCGTACTTGCCGGCGAGCAGCCGGGCGATGCCGTCGAGTTCCGCCTCGCTGTCGTTCACCCCTTCCAGCACCGTCCACTGGTACTGGATCGGGTAGCCGGTGGCGCGCGCATAGTTCTCGCCAAGTTCGACCAGTTCCGCCGGATCGATGCGCGGCGCATGCGGCAGCAGCCGCGCGCGCAGATCGGCGTCGATCGAGTGCAGCGACAGCGCCAGCGCCGGCTTGACCGCGCAGCGCGGCAGGCGCTCG
>Ga0316583_10000657_pt1 | contig 10616 bp, 6 predicted proteins | sample J_170502JBrBrA_D_FD_204513 | JGI IMG/M metagenome (GOLD analysis project Ga0316583, IMG submission 204513) | Rhizosphere microbial communities from salt marsh grasses in Alabama, United States - J_170502JBrBrA | ecosystem: Host-associated > Plants > Roots > Rhizosphere | place: USA: Alabama... | reverse complement strand
TTTCCCGCGCTCTCGTGTCCCTGGGTTCCGGGCTTGCGGCCGTCTCCATTGTCATCCAGGGCTTGACCATCAGCCGCTTTTTCGACGCCGAACGGCTCAAGCGCTTGATGGCCCAGTGAAGAGGCCCTTATGTCGAATACTCTCTCGCTTGGATCGGCGCTGAAGCGATCGGCTCCGATCCGGGTCTCGGATCGCACACGCGTCGCGTTGCAGACCGGTGTGGCCATGGTCCTGGCCTACGGGGTGGCCCTCGCGATGGACTGGCACAAGCCCTACTGGGCGGGCCTTGCGGTGGCTCTTTGCGCTCTCGGCAGCGTCGGCGAGTCGTTGCACAAGGGCATGCAGCGAGTGCTTGGGACGCTCGTGGCACTCGTCATGTCATTCGTCGTGTTGAGCCTTTTCATCCAAGACCGTTGGTTGTTCCTGCTGGCGGGGTCGTTGTGGACCGTTTTCTGCAGCTACCTATCCATGACCAGTGCGCGCAGTTATTTCTGGATCGTGGCCGGCTTCTCCCTGCCCCTGCTGACGATCGGCGGCGGCGGCATGCCCGTGCAGACCTTCGATGTCGTCGTGCTGCGTGCCCAACAGACCCTGCTCGGCGTGCTGAGCTTTACGCTGGTCGCCGTGCTGCTGCTCCCGGTCAGCAGCGGGCGTTTGCTGGCGACACGGACAGCCGAGTTGGTCTCAATACTTCGGGAACTGGCACGGGACGCGTTTTCGAAGCTGTCCGTCACCACGACGCCGAACGCGGCTGAAGCGGACCCAGACCCGGAGCATGCGGAGCATGCAGCGTTGGAAGAGGCCCGCACACAGGCAACGCGCGCCTTGGGCGCACTGCCTGAACTGCTTGCAGCGGCCGAGCTGGACACCTACGCGGTTTGGGAAAGTCGACAGGCTTGGCGAAACGCATTGCGTGATCTGTCGCAACTGAATCGCACGCTGGAGCGCCTGCATCAGAACGACACGGAGCTCACCGATGTCGACCTGCGCAACCATCTGGACGGGCTCGGTGCGCTCCGCGCGGCGGTGGATTCGCGACTGCAGCAGGTCGAGGCGCTGCTGCCCGCGGTAGGCGACACGGAGCGCGACACGCTGCCAGCAGGCGCCGGCGATGCGGCCGCGGACCCGATCAACCCGGACCTCGCCATCCAGGAGTCCGGACTCTCCGCCTTCGACCGCGCCGCGTTAGCCCTTACACGGCGACAGCTTATCGAGATCGAGCGGCTCACTGCCGATCTGAGCGCGCGGGTCGAGGCGATCGCATTGCTGACGCAGGAACCGCCTGACACCAGCAGTGAGAGGGACGATGCGCTGCCCGCCTCGCCATTCAGCCTCCCGGTCTTGCTGGAGCCGGAGCGCCTGCGCGGCCTGGTGCGCCAGCAGAGTACCTTTTGGCTGGCCGTTTTTTGCTTGTTCTACATCCCGGACGTGCCCCTGTCCGATTCGACGATCGTCATCGCCGCGTCCCTGTCCATGTCGGTGAACCTGATGCCCCAGGTGCGGCCCCAGATCCTGATCGCACCTGTGGTGGTCGCCGTATTGTTGGCGGGCTGGTTGCACCTGATCGTGATGCCGCATCTGGAGGGGTTCGCGGCGCTCGGTGCCCTGCTGTTCGCGGTGACGTTCCTGATCAGCTGGCTGTTCCATGAGCCAAGCCAAGTCATCGCCAAGTCCATCGGGCTGGCGTCCTTTGTCACGATCATCGCCGTGGATAATCAGCAGGCATACAGCTTCGAAGCGGTGGCCAATCTGGCCATCGGCCTACCCATGGTCGTTTTGATCATGGTGTTCACGACCTACTTCCCGTTGTCGTTTCGTGCCGAAGATCGCTCCGCCGCCCTGATCGCCCGGTGGTTTCGCAGCGCCTCCTGGCTGCTCGGAACCCAGGGTACGGATTCCGAACGGGCGCAACAGGCCGGCACCACCGGTTTTCGCGCACGGTTGGCCTATCATCGCCAAGCGATCGAGCACATCCCGCAGCAGTTGACGGCCTGGACTCGCGCGCTTCCTCAAGCGGCCCTCGGCAGCGCCGGCCCGGTGCCAATGCAAGCATTGGTGACGGCTTTGCGGGCGATGTCGATCAGAATCGAAGACCTGCTCGAGGCCCGTGACGCGGTGCATTCGCCGGCAATGGAGCGCGCGCTGGCGGCAGCGGTCCGCGAGTGGCGGCTGGTGGTGCGGGAGCTGCTCGCGACGGCGGCAAACGACCCGACGCACATGGACGCCGCGGATCTCCGCGCTCAGCTCGACGGCAAGCTCCGGCAGATCGAACGGCTGATGGAGCGGGCCATGAACGAAGACCCGGAATTCCACGCACACCTGTCCCTGAACGAGAACAGCTATCGCCTGCTCGGCGCCTACCGGGGGCTGTCCGAGAGTCTAGTCAGCTTTGCACAGGCAGCGCGCGCGGTCGATTGGGCGCGTCTCAGGGAGCCCAGGTTCTGATCGGCCGCCAACAGGCCAGGCCGCATTCCACTACTCGGTGGAGAGAACGACACGACGATGAATCCGATCCCCAGTGCATTCGCCATCGGCGAGGTCGATCTGCCGCCCTTCCTTGTTTTTACCTGGCTCTGCCTGGCCGCCGCCACGCTGACCGCGCCTTTGCTGAACCGGTTTCCCCTGCCGCGCTTCTTTCTTCTATCCGCCTTTGGTGCTGCTGGCGCTGACAGCACTCTACATCGTCGGCATCGGTACCTGGATCATCCCGTTGTGAGCAAGCTGCAGCGTTACCTTTTCACCGCCTCCGTAGTGCTGGCCGCCGTCTCGGCGGTGGTCGTGGTCTGGCTCACCGACTTCGCGGTGCGACAGGCGACCGGCAACGCGCCGTCCGACTACCGGCTGGTGAAGCTGGTCAGCTACGCGGGCATCATCGCGATCGGCACCTTAATGCTGTGGAAGGCGATCCAGGGCGAGTGGAAGCGGGCCGGACAGCCACACGCACACGACCACGAGGGCCACGCGGAGGGAGGCTGCCACGCCTGCGAGGCCATCGCCCGGCGCCAGCAGGGACCGACCGGCTGGCTGGCGCTGGCGGTGGGAGCGGTCCCCTGCACAGGCGCCCTTCTCATACTGCTCTTCGGCATGGCCAACAACCTGCTTGGCCCGGCGATCCTGATGGTGGTAGCGATCTCCGCCGGCATGGCCGTCGCGATGTCCGGGATCGGAATCCTCGCCATTCTCGGACGCCGCTCGATCTCGATAAGCTGTCGCCGTGTAAGGGCTAACGCGGCGCGGTCGAAGGCGGAGAGCAAGAGCGACGGCATCATCCAGGTCTCCACCGGCGGGGCGGCCTTTGCCTCCGGGTCCGCCCTCAAGGACATGCCTTTGGGCGCTATTTCCATCGCCGAACACGTGCACCGTGCGGCGGAGCGTTACCCTGTCTATGTGGCCCTGCACACGGACCACTGCCGGGCCAAGATGCTGGACCAGTATGTCATCCCGCTGATCAAGGAGACCGAGAGGCGCCGCGCCGCCGGTAAACCGAACCTTTTCAACAGCCATATGTTTGATGGGAGCGATTTGCCGCTCACGGAAAATCTCGACATCGCCGTCAAACTGCTGGAACGCTGCCACAGGAATGACCTCATCCTTGAGGTGGAGGCTGGCGTTATCGGCGGAGAGGAGGACGGGATCAAGGGCGGCGGCGGAGAGAAGTTTTACACCACGTCGGAAGACATGCTCGAGGTTTGGCGCCGGCTCAGCGGGGTCAAAGGGTCGCGCTATCTCCTGGCGGCGACCTTCGGCAATGTCCATGGCGTTTACAAGCCCGGCCGGGTCAAGCTCAAGCCGTCCATTCTCAAGGAAGGTCAGGCCGCCGTGGAAAGGGATTTCGGCAAGGCCGCGCGCTTCGCACTGGTCTTTCACGGGGGATCGGGGTCGGCACTCGCAGAGATCAGGGAAGCGGTGGACTACGGGGTCGTCAAGATGAACATCGACACCGATACCCAGTATGCCTTCACTCGCCCGATTGCGGACCATATGCTGAAAAACTATGACGGTGTCCTCAAGATCGACGGCGAGGTCGGCATAAAGGAAAAATACGATCCACGCACCTATATGAAGCTCGGCGAGGCCGCCCTGGCCGAACGGGTGAAGCAAGCGGTGACCGATCTGAGGGGTATGGGAACAACTCTTTTTGCCAACGGTGGTTAAACCCGAACGACTGCAGAACCAAAATCGTATAGGACCTTCCACAAAACGCTCGGAAACGAATCATCGCATGAGGATCATCGATTTTCGTTCCAAATTCGAGAGGGGTTAAGCTGGATTGCAATTCGTAAGAAAGAGTGAGGAGGTTCCATGCTAAAGGACAAGGATTCAGGCAAGAATAGATTGAAATTATCCCGTGAGTTTCGGCGTCATCTTTACTACACCCAGGGAAGGGTTCTTGAAACGGCGACCCCGAATGATCTTTACATGGCGCTTGCCCACGCGGTTCGCGATCAGCTCCTCGAACGCTGGCTGCATACGGTTGAAAACTACAGCAAGTCGGGGGGTCGGATTGTGAGCTATCTTTCGGCGGAGTTTCTCCTCGGACCCCAACTTGAGAATAATTTGGTCAATCTTGGAATCTATGACGAGGCGCGCAATGCCCTGGAAGATATGGGCCTTGATTTTAAAAAGCTCATCGAAATAGAGGAAGAACCGGGTCTGGGAAACGGGGGGCTGGGAAGGCTGGCCGCCTGTTATCTTGACAGCCTGGCGGCACTTGAAATTCCGGCCGTGGGATACGGCATCCGCTATGAATTCGGGATGTTTGACCAGGAGATCCGTGACGGCTGGCAGCTGGAGGTGACCGACCCCTGGCTGCGCTTGGGTAACCCCTGGGAGATCCACCGGCCGGAGATCGCCTACCATGTGAAATGGGGCGGACATACCGAAGGATATTACGATGATCTGGGCCGCTATCGCGTCCGCTGGATTCCCGGCCGTGAAGTCAAGGGCTCTGCCTATGATACGCCTATTGTGGGGTTTAGGGTCAACACCTGCAATACCCTGCGCCTGTGGAAGGCTGAGGCAGTGGAGTCCTTCGACTTTCAGGAATTCAATGTGGGAGACTATTACGGTGCGGTAGATGAGAAGGTCGTCTCGGAGACGGTTACCAAAGTGCTCTACCCCAACGATGAGCCGGAAGTCGGCAAAAAACTCCGACTGGCGCAGCAGTACTTTTTCGTCTCTTGTTCCCTGCAGGATATGCTGCGGATCCACGTCCTGATGGGAGGAAAACCGGAGACGTTGCATGAGAAAGTCGCCATTCAACTAAACGACACCCATCCCTCCATCGCGGTGGCCGAGCTGATGCGGCTCCTGATAGACGACCATCAGCTCGAATGGGAGCAGGCCTGGCACGTGACCCAAAGCACTTTCGGCTACACGAACCATACCCTGCTTCCGGAGGCCCTCGAGAAGTGGCCCCTGCCCTTGTTCCAAAGCCTTCTGCCGAGGCATCTTGAGATCATCTACGAGATTAATCGACGCTTTCTGGACCAGATCCGCGAGAGGTACCCGGGAGACGATCAGCGCTGCCGCCGCATGTCCCTGATCGATGAGAAAGGAGAACGCTACGTGCGCATGGCGCACTTGGCCGGCGTGGGCAGCCACGCGATCAACGGGGTGGCCGAACTTCACAGCGAGCTGCTGAAAAGAGACGTCCTGCGGGACTTTTACGAATGGATGCCGGAGAAGTTCACCAACGTGACGAACGGCGTCACACCGCGGCGTTTCATGGTCGTGAGCAATCCGAAGCTGAGCCGTCTTATCAGCAGCAGGATCGGCGAGGGCTGGATCAAGAATCTTCAGGAATTGAGGGGCATCGAGCCCTTGGCCGGTGATCCGGATTTCCAGACAGAGTGGCGCCGGATCAAAAAGGAAAACAAGCGCAATCTTGCCGTCCTGATTCAAGAGCGCACAGGGGTTGCCGCCGATGCGGACTCCCTTTTCGATATGCACGTCAAGCGGCTGCATGAATACAAGCGCCAACATCTGAACGTCCTTCACATCATCACCCTTTACAACCGGATCAAACATGACGCCAAGGCCAGTGTAATCCCCCGAACCTTTGTCTTCGGCGGCAAGGCGGCGCCGGGCTATTTTATGGCCAAACTGATCATCAAACTCATCAACGGGGTGGGAGAGGTCGTTAACAATGATACCGATGTAGACGGCCGCCTGAAAGTGGTTTTTTTCCCGGACTTCAACGTTAAAAACGCCAAACACATTTATCCGGCGGCCGACCTTTCAGAGCAGATCTCGACAACGGGCAAAGAGGCATCCGGCACGGGCAATATGAAATTCGCCCTCAATGGAGCGCTGACGATCGGAACGCTCGACGGCGCCAACATCGAGATCCGAGAGGAAGTGGGAGCCGATAACTTCTTTCTCTTCGGGATGACAGCCGAACAGGTCTATGAACTGAAGTCGAAGCGCTACGACCCGCAACAGATTTACCAGTCGGATCCGGAGCTGCGGGAAGCCGTGGACCTAATCTCTTCCGGATTTTTCTCGCGCGGAGATAGATACCTCTTTAAACCCCTGGTGGATTCTCTATTGGAGGACGATCCCTATCTGTTGCTTGCTGATTATCGCCCGTATGTGGAAAGCCAGAATCAGGTGAGCCATGCTTATAAGGATCAAGCCAAATGGACGCGGATGTCGATCCTCAATGTGGCAAGAATGGGGAAATTTTCTTCGGATCGTTCCATCAAAGACTACTGTGCCAAAATCTGGAATGCGCAGCCGACCAAAGTGAAACTGGGGAAATACGTGATCGACTATGAAAGCCAAGATGAAAGCGGAAATCGGATAATAGAACGTTAAGGGAATGTTGCGAATTTAGACTCAGCCTGCTCGAGTAGTACCCTTGCATAGAAGAAGGGTTCTGCACGAGTACTTGCCTATTATCCTTTGGAGGCGTCTATGGGAAGTTTCTTTCGACGCGCTGGAGAAAAGTTGGGATTGACCTCAGGGACCACTCGCTCGGGTATTCAGGATGCGATCGAGTTGGTCCTGGACAATTCGTGCCCCAAGATACGTCTGATTCGCGGCCATAAAAAGAAGTTGAGGCAACCGGTCGAATCGGCATTGATTTATATCACCAAGATGATCGGCGCCATTCCGGGTCCTCTTGAGGTTTCATCCGATGCGGCTGTCGACGATGTGCTGGTCAAATCCTTTTTTATAGGCAAGGATCAGCTGAAGAACGTTATCGCCGATGATCCTGATTTAAGGGACTACCTGCCCAGAGAATCGGGCAACGATTTTTTCGTTCTGTTGACCATGAACCGCGAGGTGAAAACGATTTTCGGATCCCGGCAACAGGGTGAAATCATCGTGAGAGATGTGGCCTTGAAGGCGGTCAATTTCTCCGATCACAAGTTCAGGGTCCCTTCGGCATCGATGGCCGAATTGAAGCATGCGATAGAGAGGGGCGTTTTGCAAATCCTGTCGCATTGGGCGCTTGAAAATGTTCTCGAAGAACAATCCCGTAAAGAGGAGCTTAGTCAACTTAAAGAAGAGATGACGGCAAAAGTGAAAATATTGGCGCATGAAAGGCAGAAGATGGTCTTGGAATGGCGTGCCGATTCCGCTGGGCAGTCCTATCATGCTGCTCAAAACCTGCTTGAAAAAATTGAGGTTGAGTTAAACGCGATCAAAACCAAATCACTCGATACAAATTATTACCTGGGGGAAGTCACCCGCATCTTGAGTCATGCGAGCGATTTCTTTACGGCCGGACACGCTTCCATGTATTTTGACCGCATGGGCATTCTGTTGGATGGGAGGGGGACTGGGGAAAAGGACGACGTAAAGGTGCTCGATGTTAAATTAGGCGATACGCTTCGCAGGAGTTGTGTCATTTTAAAATGCAGCCGGAATACTTTGTTCAACAAATAGGCTTAGTACTTTTGACTTTAGGAATCAGCAACAGGCTGGGAGAAAAAAAGGCGGGCAATGGGCTTGCAGCAGGGGGTATCCGAAATGATAGATGCTTCAAAATACGACGAAATCGAAACGCTTAAAAACGGCACCACGGTGAGGATCAGGTCCATCAAGCCTGACGACAAAGGCAGACTTACCGAGGCCTTCCGGAATTTAGAATCCGAATCGATCTACACGCGGTTCTTCCAGCAAAAAAAAGCTTTGACCGATGAAGAGCTCAAGGCCGCGACCGAGGTTGATTTCGAAAAGGTGGTCGCCCTGGTGGTTACGGTCGGGGAAGGAGGGAACGAAACCATCATCGCAGGGGGACGCTATGCGGCCTTTAATGCTGCAAACAACCTGCGCAGCGCGGAGGTGTCCTTCACGGTCGAGGAGGATTATCATGGTCAAGGGATCGCCGGCCGCCTTCTGCGACATCTGGCGCAGATTGCACGGGCAAAGGGCGTTTCCCAACTCGAGGCGGAGGTGCTTTCGGGAAACAAAGCGATGCTGACCGTCTTTTCCCGCAGCGGGCTGCCTATGAAAAAGAGTTCTGAGGGCGGCACCACACATGTGATTCTAACGTTACAGGAGGCAATCCCCTGATCAGCTGTATTTTGCATAAAATTGCACCCATTTCCATACGTAATCTTTCGAGGCTGTCCGCCTTGAACCGGGAATTTTACGAACAGGCGATCCTCAGGTAGGCGACTCAAGGGAAAGGAAGCCACCATGTCCAATGCCATTGTCGTTCTCAACGCGGGCTCGTCGAGCATCAAGTTTTCGCTGTTTATCGATCACGGCGAAACCCTTAAGGCGGACGTCAGGGGCCAGATCGAAGGGCTCTACACCGCGGCGCGTTTTGTTTCGAAGACGCCCGACGGTGCGGTCAAAGCCGAGAAATCCTGGCCCGCCGGCCTCAACCTGGGACACGACGGGGCACTCGACCATCTGATCGGCCATTTGCGGTCGGAGCTGCCGGGCGATCGACTGATCGGCCTCGGGCACCGGGTGGTGCACGGCGGCATGGCTTACACCCAGCCCGTTCAGGTGGATGAGGCGGTGCTCAAAGTGCTGGAAACCTTCATTCCGCTGGCCCCCTTGCATCAGCCACACAATCTCGCTCCGATCCGCCGCGCTCTGGAGCGCGCTCCCGAGCTGCCGCAAGTGGCCTGCTTCGACACCTCTTTTCACCGAACCCAGCCCGATGTGGCCCAGATGTTCGCCCTGCCCGCCGAGCTGCGGGAGGGCGGGGTCTTGCGCTATGGGTTCCACGGGTTGTCTTACGAATACATCGCCTCGATCCTGCCCGACATTGATCCGAAGGCCGCGCAAGGCAGGAGCGTTGTGCTGCACCTTGGCAACGGGGCAAGCATGTGCGCCCTCGAAGCGGGACGCAGCCTTGCCAGCACCATGGGCTTTACGGCGGTCGAAGGGCTGCCGATGGGAACCCGCAGCGGCTCGCTCGACCCCGGCGTGATCCTTTATCTCATGGATCAGCGCGGGATGGACGCCCGCGCGATCGAGCATCTCATCTATACCCAGTCGGGCCTGCTCGGGGTGTCGGGCATATCCAGCGACATGCGCACGCTGCTGGCAAGCGAAAACCCCCAGGCCAAGCTGGCCGTGGATCTTTTTCTTTATCGCATCCGCCGCGAGCTCGGCTCATTGGCGGCGGCGCTGGGAGGGCTGGATACCATCGTATTTACCGGGGGCATCGGTGAGAACGCTCCGGTAATCCGCAGCCGCGTCTGCCGCGACGCCGCGTGGCTGGGGGTCGACATCGATGAAACGGCAAACACGACCGGCCGGAGGTGCATCAGCACCGGCTCGAGCCGCGTCGCCGTCTGGGTCATCCCCACCAACGAGGAACTGATGATTGCGCGTCATACCCGACGTTCGCTTGAAACAACACAAGGAGAAGGAAGATGAAAATAGAGGTTCCCCGCCCGGTCTTGAAAAACAAAAAGGCGCTCGTGGTCGGCATCGCCAACGAGCACTCGATTGCCTGCGGCTGCGCCAAGGCCTTCCGCGAGGTGGGCGCGGAGATCGCGGTCACCTATCTCAACGACAAAGCCAAACCGCATGTCGAACCATTGGCAACAGAAGTGGAGGCGGCGATGTTCATGCCGCTGGATGTTTCAAAGCCCGGTGAACTGGAAGCCGTGTTCGATCGCATCGCAAGCGAGTGGGGGCAGCTGGATATCCTGGTGCATTCAATTGCGTTCGCACCCAAGGAAGACCTGCAGGGCGGGCTGCTGAACTGCTCTTCCAAAGGCTTCTCGGTTGCCATGGACATCTCCTGTCACTCCTTCATTCGCATGGCACGCCTGGCGGCGCCGCTGATGACAGACGGCGGGACCCTGTTTGCCATGAGCTATCACGGGGCGCAAAAGGTGGTTCCCAACTACAACGTGATGGGACCGGTCAAGGCGGCCCTTGAGGCGGTCTGCCGGTACCTGGCCTACGAGCTCGGCCCACGGAAGATCCGGGTGCACGCGATCTCACCCGGTCCGCTCAAGACACGGGCCGCCTCGGGGCTGAAAGACTTTGACCGCATGCTCAATGATGCCGTCGAGCGCTCGCCGGTCGGCGAACTGGTGGACATCATGGATGTGGGTTTCGCGTGTGCCTTCCTGGCGACGCCTTACGGGCGGCGCCTCACCGGCCAGACCGTCTATGTCGACGGCGGTGCC